>ENA-UOJC01004520-UOJC01004520.1-human-gut-metagenome-genome-assembly--contig:-C104-NODE-4520-length-11640-cov-4.772982_pt1 | contig 11640 bp, 8 predicted proteins | sample MGYA00242339_ERZ723886 | MGnify/ENA metagenome assembly ERZ723886 | reverse complement strand
TTCTCCCTTCTTTCTTCTCAAGAAAGAAGGCGGGGTTTGGGGCAGCGCCCCAAAAAAAATAATTAAATTTCAACATCCCAATGAGGAAATCCCCCTCCGGAAGCTACTAATCAGTGAAAAAAAGAAAGGAGAGCCGCAATGGACAACGGAGAAAGCAGCCTGCGGCGGTATATGGACGGCGATAACGAAGCGTTCGGTGAGATCGTTGAGACATATTACCGCGGGCTTGTGATGTTCGCAATGCGCTACGTGGGCGACGAGCCGGAAGCGGAGAATATCGCCTCAGACGCTCTTTTCGAGCTGATGATAAAGCCGGAGAGATATAAATTCCGCAGCTCGCTGAAAACCTACCTTTTCGCAATCGCGCGCAACAAGGCGGTCGGATTCCTGCGTAAGGCACACCGGACGGTCGGACTTCCGGATATAACCGGGCTCGAATCGGACGAGCCGACACCGGAGGAAATCGCGATCGACGAAGACGAAAAAAAGCGCCTCCGCGAAGCCGTTGACCTGCTCCCCCGGGATATGCGGGAGGCGGTCGGTCTGGTGATATGCGGAGGAATGAGCTACCGCGACGCGGCGGCAGTAATGGGAGTCGGAACAAAGCGTGTCGATAACCTCGTCAGCCGCGCCAAGAAGAGACTGAAAACAGAGCTTTCGGGAGGGGATAAGGAATGAAGAGTACAGAAGAGGTCAAAAAAGAGCTTTTCCGCAGGCGAAAAGGAGAAAGCATTCAAACGCGGCAGCGGCAGCCGGAACAGTGTTCGCGGCGGTATTCCTGTTGACCGCAGTGATAATCGCTCCGGGATTTCTGAAAAGAACCGGCGGCAGCCCTGCGGAAACGGGAACGACGAAAGAAACGGGAACGGAATCCGGGGAGACACACAGCTTTATCGCCGGAATCGTTGCCTACGAAGATACGCTGGCAGGAAAATGTATCGACCCGCTTGATTCTTCGTTGACTGTCGGAGATATCGTTTATGTTCCGCTTGATTACAGGGACGGCGGCGCAGAGGTCAACGACAGGATCAGGGTCACATATACCGGGAACGTTGCCGAAACATATCCGCTAAAGGTGAATATTCTCAGCGTAGAATATCTCGGAAAGTGCGGGAACGAACTGAGCACCGAAGAAATGCAGAAGCTGCTTGATAAGTACGAGGGCAGAACGATGTTCAATCCGATAAGCCTTGAAGCATGGCCTCTTTATAGCAGTATGTCGCCGGAAGTGTGGTACGGCATTATGGGCGGCGTAACGGTCGGCGGCAATGTTTATATCCCGCAACCTTTCAGAAAATGGCTCGATGACGATCTTAAAACGGGGAAAAATGCCGACAGAATGTATGCGGTGTTTGTTACCTCCGGAACCGGCGGGATCGGATGCGGAATCAACGATGACTATTCCGTCGGCGGGAAAACCGTTGCCGAATGGTGGAAACAGTATAAAGAATCACGCAGACAGCTTACCGAGGGCAAAGAAATCAATGCCTCCGGGCAGGAAGCGTGGTCAATGCTGAAAAAAGCCGACCGCGAAATACTTGATTCTGTCCTGACTTCTTTCCCGGGGTATTATATCAATTATCAGCTGTCCGAGGATCGGATGAGTAATATCAAGTACGGACTGGTGCCCCGCACGGTCTTTGCTCTCCTGACATATGACGAGCTTATGACGATATGTAAGACGGAATATAAATATCCGGTTTTCATCGTACCCGCACCCTCGGACGGGGTTGACGGTATGGGGCTTGATTCCCATGTCGAACCGGGGTTTTACGTAACACCGGAAAACTGATTTCACGCTGAAAAAACAATGCGGCTGTTAAAACCCAAATCAGGTTTTTAACAGCCGCGTTAATTTATAATCTTTATCCCGGATTCAGATTCTCCATATCCTGTCCGCGTACTCGCTGACTGCGCGGTCGGCGGAGAATATCCCGGCTTTTGCGATGTTGACAAGAGCCATCTTCGCAAAGCGCTCACGGTCGGTATATGCCGCGGAAACGTCGTTCTGCGCACGGACATAGTCGGAGAAGTCCGCCATCGACATATACGCATCGGCAGGACCGTATCCCGGTCTTATGAGGGAGCAGACAATGTCGTCGAAACGGCTGCCGTTTATGCCGTTCATAAGCAGATCCATGACCGCCTTCAGCTCCGGGTCGCGGTTTATGAACTCCATCGGATTGTATCCGCGGCGCCACAGGGCTTCGACCTCGTCGGCTGTCATTCCGAACAGAAACATATTGTCGTCCCCGACCGCGCCGTGAATTTCGACATTCGCACCGTCAAGGGTGCCGAGAGTCACGGCACCGTTTATCATCAGCTTCATGTTTCCGGTTCCGCTCGCCTCTTTTCCGGCGACCGAGATCTGCTCGGAGATGTCGGCTGCGGGAATTATCTTCTCGGCAAGGGAGACGCGGTAGTCCTCAAGGAACACAACGCGCAGCCTGTCTCTTGTAACCGGGTCGGACGCAAGCATTGCCGAGACCTCGACGATAAGGCGTATTATCTGCTTTGCCATCACATACCCCGGCGAAGCCTTTGCCGCAAAAACAAAGGTCCTCGGAACAAAGTCCGCCGACGGGTTCTCCTTGAGCGTGACGTACATATGAAGTATCTGAAGAACGTTGAGCAGCTGGCGCTTGTACTCGTGCAGGCGCTTTATCTGCACGTCGAAGATCGAATCCGGGCTGACGACCGCGCCGTCCGCGCTCTTTATGTACTCCGCAAGGCGCGCCTTGTTGTTCCGCTTTATCCGGTTCAGCTCTGAAAGAACCGTGCCGTCGTCCCTGTATGCAAGGAATTTTTCAAGCTCCCGGCTGTCCTTCACAAATCCGTCGCCTATGAGGGAGGAAAGAAGCGCGGTAAGCTCCGGATTGGACTGGCACAGCCACCTGCGGTAGGCAATGCCGTTCGTCACGTTGGTGAACCGGCTCTCATCCATAACATAATAGTCGCGGAACAGGCTTTTTTCAAGTATCGACGTGTGGAGTGCCGAAACGCCGTTTATCATATGACAGCAGGCAAGGCAAAGGTTCGCCATGCGCACATCCCCGTTTGCGATGACCGCCATATAATCCAGCTTGGCTCTGTCGTCGCCGTAGAAATTCCGCAGCCTTATCATAAGACGGCGGTTTATCTCGGCGGTTATCTGATATATCCTCGGCATCTGCTCGGAATAGAGCGACTCGCTCCAGTGCTCAAGCGCCTCGGACATGACCGTGTGATTTGTATACGAAAGCGTGCGGCAGGTGATATCCCATGCCTTATCCCAGTCATAATCGTGTTCGTCAACCAGCAGACGCATAAGCTCCGGAACGCAGAGTGCCGGGTGAGTGTCGTTTATGTGTATCGCTACCTTGTCGGGAAGGTTGTCAAGCGTGCCGTACTGCTTCATATGGTCGGCAACTATCGTCTGAAGCGATGCCGACACGAAGAAATACTGCTGACGCAGGCGCAGGCGCTTGCCCTCGATGTGGTTGTCCGCGGGATAGAGCACCTTTGAGATGACCTCCGCCATTGTCTCCTGCTCAAGAGCCTTTGCATACTCCCCGCGGGAGAATGCCGCCATGTCAAAGCTGTTCGGAGACTTTGCCTCCCACAGCGTCAGGCGGTTCACAGCACTGCTGTCATAGCCTGAGATGAACATATCATACGGCACCGCCATAACGGTGCTGTAATTCTTCTGATCTACCCGGTATTTCCCGTGTCCGTCGAATCTGCCGACAGCCTCGCCGCCGAATTTCACCGGAACCGCGTCGTCGGTGCGCGGGACAAGCCACACGCCGCCGTTCGTAAGCCAGTCGTCCGGGAATTCCATCTGCCAGCCGCCGACTATCTTCTGCCGGAATATACCGAACTCGTATTTTATCGAAAAACCGGTGCAGGAGATGTCAAGCCCCGACGCCGCGTCCATGTAGCAGGAAGCAAGCCGTCCGAGTCCTCCGTTTCCAAGCCCCGCGTCGGGCTCAATATCGATAAGCCGGTCAAGATCCTTTCCGGAGGCTGCGACCGCCTGCCGCATTTCATCCTCTATCCCGAGGTTGAAAAGATTGTTGCGCAGCGACGTTCCGACAAGGAACTCCATTGACATATAGAAGACCTTTTTTGCGTTCTTCTGCTCCGCGCTGCAGCGGAAATCGTGATTTTTTCTGACAAGAAGCTCGCGGACCGTTATACAGACCGCGCGGTAAGCCTCGGTCTCGGTGGCATCGGCAAGCGTGCAGCCGAAGTTCTGCATACATACGGCTTCAGTCTGGGCTTTAAGAGTGTTTATATCCATTTGTTTCGGGTAAATCCTTGTTATTTGTTCCGTTTCAGCCGACGAGGGTTGTGTACAGCTCCTCGTATTTCTTTACCGGGACGTGCCAGCTGAAATCGCACGCCATGTCGCGCTTTGCAAGCGCGGTGAATCCGGCTCTGTCATTGCGGCAGAAATCCGCACAGCGCCTGACCGCGGAGACAAGCTCTGCCGGGGAGTAATCGACGAAGGTAAATCCGCGTCCCTCTCCCGTCACCGGGTTGTATGCCGGAACGGTGTCGCGCAGACCGCCCGTCTCCCTGACGACCGGAACGCACCCGTAGCGCATTGCCACCATCTGGGCAAGCCCGCAGGGTTCGCTGAGCGACGGCATCAGGAATATATCGGCTCCAGCGTACATCTGCGACGCAAGCGCGGTATCAAAGGCTATCCATGCCGAAAGACGCCCGTGATATCTCCCCGCCGCCTCGCGGAACATTTCCTCGTACCTTCTGTCTCCTGTCCCGAGAACGGCAAGCTGTATCCCCTGAGCCATTATGTCGTCAAGCGCCGCCTCGACAAGGTCAAAGCCCTTGTGCGCGGCAAAACGGCTGACCATAACGGCAAGAGGCGCATCGGGATCGGGACGGAGCCCCAGCTTTTCCTGAAGGAACAGCTTGTTGCGCTTCTTTTTCTCAAATGACGAAGCATCGTAATTCATGAAAAGATTTCTGTCCCTTGCCGGGTCGTACTGAACCGTGTCGATCCCGTTGACTATCCCCGACAGCTTGCCGCGGCAGTCGTGAAGGATATAGTGAAGCCCGTGGGAATGGAACTCGCCGAGTATCTCGTCGGCGTAGCTCTGCGACACCGTCGTGACGGCGTCCGCCATGACGATCCCCGCCTTCATGAGGTTGACGCAGCCTGCATAATTCAGTATATCCGTGTCCTCACGGTTGAGCCCCAGGACATCGAAGGCGAAATCCGGCGGCATTTTGCCCTGATATTCTATGTTGTGAACGGTGAACACGGTTTTTGCATTCCGGTACTGCGGGTAAAAACGGCGGAGAAACAGCGGGACAAGCGCCGTCTGCCAGTCGTTGCAGTGAATTATATCCGGGTCAAAGCCCATCAGCGGCAGAGCCTGAAGCACCGCGCGGCTGAAGAACGCAAATTTCTCTCCGTCATCGTAGTCGCCGTATATCGCATATCCGTCCGAACGGGAGAAATAGTACTCGTTGTCGATGAACCAGTACTCGGGATTGCTCCCGCCGCTTCCGTAGCGGAAAACGCCGGTATACTGGTTTCTCCAGCCGAGAGGGGTTTTTGTTTCGCCGACAAAGTTGATATTCCGGCTCAGCGCCTCGCCGTGCTTAACCCTGCCGTAGAACGGGATGATCACCTTCACCTCGTGTCCGGCGTCGGCAAGAGCCTTCGGAAGCGCATATGCCACGTCTCCCAGCCCGCCGGTCTTTATGAACGGCAGGGATTCACTGGCGGTAAACAGAATATTCATGATGTTTTCCTCTTTTCTTTTTTCCGGAAGGGTCGACGGTCACACTACCTCGCCTTTTCTGATGATCATCGGGCTCATGGGTGCGCCGGTTATCCTGCGGAGCCCGGAGACCTGCGCCTCCTTGTCGATGATTGCGTTTTCGACGACCGCGCCGTCGTGTATGACAGAGCCCGCCATGATTATCGAGTTCCGCACGACCGCGTTCTTTCCGATGACCACCCCGCGGAAGAGGACCGAGTTTTCGACCTTTCCCTCTATCCGGCAGCCGTCGGCAAGAAGGCAGTCGGAAACCGACGAATCCGCGCCGTAGAAGGTCGGAACCTCGTCCCTTACAGTGGTATACACCGGCGCCTCCGGGCGGAAGATGGCATTTCTGACGTTTTCGTCCTTCATCATCAGGCTGTTGCCGTAATACTCAAGTATCGTGCGGTTCTTCAGCACAAGGCTGTCGAAGCGGTACATACCGATGGTAAGCGTGCCGCGGTTGAAGCCCTGCTGGATGAAATCGCGTTCGAGATGGTAAAATCCCTTTGCCGAAAGCGCGGTGACAGCCTCAATAAGCGCGTCGCGGCGTATCACGTACATTCCGAGAGCCGAATACTGCCCCTTCCGCGCGGCATAGTTCAGGTAAATGCCGTCGGGAGTGCATCCGTCGGCGGAATCGATGACAAGCTCGGAGGCGGTCGTCTCGTTCTCCGCAGCCGGCGCTGCAACGACTGTCATGTCCCTGCCGGATTCCGTGTGCGCATCGATGACCTTTCTGAAATCGATGCTGCATATCGTGTCGGTGTCGGAGAGGATCACATAATCGGCATTTTTCTGCTCAAGGAAGGGGAGTGCGGCGCGGAGCTCCTCGATTTTCCCGCGATAGCCCCCGGAATCTCCCGACGCAAAGGGAGGAATGAGCATAAGTCCGCCGCGCTTGCGGTTGAGATCCCAGTCCTGACAGGAGCCGAGATGGTTTATCAGCGACTGATAGTTGTATTTCGTGATGACCCCGATGTCGTATATTCCGGAGTTGACCATGTCGGAGAGGATAAAATCAATCTGACGGTATCTCCCGGCGAAGGGGAGCGACGCGACAGTGCGGTTCCTTGTCAGGTAATCAAGCCCGTCGTTGTATATTCCCGAAAAAATTATTGCTGCGGTCTTCACTTGCCGTTCCTCCTCAGATTATTTCCTTCGGTCTGACGCATCCGTTTTCCGGAATATTCTTTCCGCTTCCGACAACGGCAATGCCCCAGTCCTTTGTTCCGTCGTCTGTGTCCCCGACGGCTGCTTTTTCACCAATGCGGCAGTTTTCTCCGATTATCGCGTACCTGACGCAGGCGCCCTTTCCGATGACTGCACCCGGCATGACGACGCTGTCGGTCACAACGGCACCCTCGGCAATGCGGCACCCGGTGGAAATGACCGAGTTTTCGACATGACCGTAAACGACGCAGCCCTCCGCGACAAAGGAGTTTCTGACGTCGGAGCCCTTTGCAATGACAGACGGCGGCTGGGCATAGTTCCGCGCGTATATCCTGAAGCCCTTCGGCGCACCGGCATCGACCGGCTTTGACGGGTCAAGAAGATCCATATTCGCCTGCCACAGACTGTCAAGCGTTCCGACATCGCGCCAGTAGCCGCCGAACGTGTAGGCATAAAGTCCTCTTCCGTCATTGAGAAGCGCGGGTATGACGTTCTTTCCGAAATCGTTCGACGACTGCGGATCAGCCTCGTCGGCGACAAGATACTTTTTCAGGATATCCCAGTTGAAGATGTACACACCCATAGAGGCAAGATTGCTCTTCGGCACCTTCGGCTTTTCCTCGAACTCGGTTATCCTCATTTCGGGATCGGTGCTCATTATGCCCATTCTCGATGCATCGGACATGGGGACCGTCCGGACGGCAATGGTGCATTCCGCGCCCTTTTTCCGGTGGAAATCAAGCATGAGGGAGTAATCCATCTTATAGATATGGTCGCCGGAAAGTATCAGCACATACTCCGGGTTATATCTTTCGATGAACGGTATGTTCTGATATATCGCGTTCGCGGTGCCCTTGTACCACATATTGTTTTTGGTCTTTGTGTAGGGCGGAAGAACGTGAACCCCGCCGAAGTTGCGGTTGAGGTCCCACGGCTGACCGTTTCCTATGTAGTCGTTCAGCTCAAGCGGCTGATACTGGGTCAGAATTCCGACGGTGTCAATGCCGGAATTAACGCAGTTCGACAGGGAGTAATCGATTATCCGGTACTTGCCCCCGAACGGCACGGCGGGTTTGGCGGTGTTTTCGGTAAGCACATAGAGCCGGCTGCCCTGTCCCCCCGCAAGGAGCATGGCGATACACTCTTTTCTTCTGAATACCATTGGCAAAGCGTCCTTTCAGTCTTTATTGTTTCGGAAATGCACCGGGCTGCGTTTCCGGCGCATCCATTAACCCTTGATATATAACATTCTGAAAAACATCGCGGACATCGGCGGGATATCGAACAGAGCGGAATTTCCGAATCCGTCACAGGGAACCGGCACGGTCTTTATCCGTTTTTGAAGGTTTCCCTCTCCGCCGAACCTTTTTTCCGCATCGGATAGCAGCAGACCGAGGGTACACGCCTCCGGTATACCTATCCGCCATTCCTTCCGTTCCACGGGACAGAGGTTGAGTATGCAGACGATCCGCCGTCCTGTCTGCGACATTCTTTCGGCGGCGATAACGCCGGTGCTTCTGTCGTCGGCTCTCAGCCATCTGAAGCCGTCCCAGCCCGAATCGTTTTCATAGAACGACGGCTCGGTAAGATACATCCGGTTGAGCGCCTTGACCCATTCCCGCATCTGCCGGTGCCGGTCATAGGCAAGCAGACACCAGTCAAGCTCTTTTGAGAAGTCCCATTCGATGAACTGCGCGAATTCGTTGCCCATAAAGCTGAGCTTCTTGCCGGGATGAACGAACATCCACGCAAACAGGACGCGCAGACCGGCAAATTTGTCGGCATAGTCGCCCGGCATTCTTGCGATCAGCGACTTTTTTCCGTGAACCACCTCGTCGTGTGAAAGCGGAAGGATGAAATTCTCTGAAAACGCATATGTCAGCGGGAAGGTGATCTTTTCATGGATCCCTTTCCGGAACAGCGGGTCGGCGGAGAAATAATCAAGCGTGTCGTGCATCCAGCCCATATTCCACTTGAAATTGAAGCCCAGCCCCCCGTCATACGGCGGCTTTGTCACCATCGGAAACGACGTCGATTCCTCTGCCGCCATGATGACCCCCGGATTCACCCGGAAGGCGGCGCTGTTTATGTCGCGAAGAAGCGAAACGGCATCGCTGTTGATGTTTCCTCCGTTTCTGTCGGGCGACCATTCGCCGGGCTTTCTTGCGTAATCGAGGTATATCATAGACGAAACCGCATCGACGCGTATGCCGTCGATATGATATTCCCTCAGCCAGAAGCAGATGTTTGAGATGAGGAACGACCGCACCTCGTTTCTTCCGTAATCGAAATTTCTCGTTCCCCATTCGGGATGCTCGGCGCGGAGGCTGTCCTTCGGCTCGAAAAGACGTGTGCCGTCAAACTCGTAAAGCCCGCACCCGTCCTTCGGAAAATGCGCACCCACCCAGTCAAGGATGACGCCTATCCCCTCCTCGTGACAGCGGTTGACAAAATATCTGAAATCGTCGGGAGTGCCGAACCTTGACGTCGGCGCGTAATACCCCGTGACCTGATAGCCCCACGAATCGTCAAGCGGATGCTCCGCAACCGGCATAAGCTCTATATGCGTATAGCCCATCTCAAGGACATAGGGCACAAGCTCGTCCGCCAGCCTGCGGTAGGAAAAACAGTTTCCGTCGGGATACCGCCTCCACGACCCCGCGTGAACCTCGTAAATACTGACCGGACGTTTCAGCGGGTTCCGCTCCGCCGCCGCAGAGAGATATTTTCCGTCCGTCCACAAAAACTGCGATTCAAACAGCTTTGACGCCGTGCCCGGCCTTGTTTCGGTGTGAAAGGCGAAGGGGTCGGCTTTTTCGGCAAAGCTGCCGTCGGGGTGCTCTATGTAAAACTTATAGCAGTCGAACTTTTTCGCCGCAGGGACGGTTTCGGTGAAGAATCCGCCGTCGCGCTCCATCGGCGGGACTGTCGTGTCCCAGCCGTTGAAATCTCCGACAAGGCGCACGCTTTTCGCATTGGGTGCATATACCCGGAAAACGTACCCGTTCTCCGCGGGATGTGCGCCGAGATATCTGTATGCGTCATCGGAACAGCCTCCGAGAAACAGTTTTTCGGCTTCTTTCAGGTTCATCTCCGCTCTCCTCTCCTGCACGGTATCATTCTATTAGAATTATACCACGTTTATGGCAAAATGTCAAATGTTCATAACGCAATTCCCGTGCTTTTTTACCAAAAAACCGCATTTGTCCGGACAAAAAGAACCGGATAAGTCACGGAAGCATTATCCCCGAAATCATAAGCCCCCTCACGCCCCGTCCGGCACGGTGAGAGAAGAAGAGAGAACTGCCGCAAAAGGTGCAGAATCCGCTTATATGCACGTTCTCCGACGGAATTCCGCAGGAAATAAGGATGTCCCGGTTCATAAGCTGAAGGTCGGCGCGGTGTTCCCCGGCTCCGGTTATGTGCTTCATGCAGATCCCGGCAAATTCAGAAGCCGAAACGGCTGAAACGAATTTACCGTCAACCTCATAACAGCAGCTTTTTATGCACGGACCGATCGCGGCAACGGTTTTGTGCGGGTCGGCGCCGTGCTTCTCCATCTCGCGCAGGCAGGACGCGGCAACTCCCGAAACAGTCCCCCTCCAGCCGGCGTGCGCCGCTCCGATAACGCGGTTTTCCGGGTCGCAGAACAGTATCGGCACGCAGTCGGCGGTCTTTACCGCGATGATCATTCCCGGAACGTCGGTCACAAATGCGTCGCATTCGTATTCTCCGCCGGGGCGGTCGGTATAAACCGCCTTTGCCGAGTGTATCTGCCTTGCATAAACAAGCGGGGTCCCGTCCTTCCCGGAAAGCGCGCGGGCAAACCTTTTCCGGTTTTCGTTGATCGCCGCTTCGTCCCGCCCGGCTCCGAGGTCAAGCGTTTCGTACCCCGGCTCACTGCTCACCCCGCCGAGCCGCGTCGAAAACCCGTGAGGAAAGGGTATCTCCCGGCATCCGATAAGCGGAACTCCGGATTTTTCTTCAATACAGAATTTATTGCCGTATTCCGACATGATTTTTCTCCCGACAGTTTTTTATACTATCATTCTATCACACCGCGCGCGGTTTTGCAACCGTCACGGTTTTTTCTTTCCGGCGTAAAATGATATCGGGACAAATTTTTCCGTCCGCGAATTATCGCGGCGCAGGCGGAGAATACTGTTAACAGATAAGGAAAAGAAAAACATAAGGGTCAGGAGTCTTTCCGGCTCCTCCCCTGAAAGGAACAGACAAATGACGTGCAAACGCGGAGACATTTTTTATGCCGACCTGAGCCCCGTCGTCGGGTCGGAGCAGGGCGGACTGCGCCCGGTGCTTATCATTCAGAACGACATAGGCAACCGTTACAGCCCGACGGTCATTGCGGCGGCAATAACCAGCCGTATGGGCAAGGCAAAGCTCCCCACTCACATAGATGTGACCGGGCATACATCATCGGTCGGCGGCGGGCTTGCAAGGGATTCCGTCATCCTCCTCGAGCAGGTGCGGACGATCGACAAGCGCCGCCTGCGCGAAAAAATGGGTCATCTCGACGATTCCCTCATGGATCGCGTCAACGAAGCCATCGCCGTCAGCTTCGGACTCAGCGAAAGCAGCGGGGCGATTGGGTGAGGAACGCCGGGCGCTGCCCGGACCCGCTTAAGAAACTTCTTGAAAGAAGTTTCTTAAGAATTTTCAAGAACTTTTA
>ENA-UOJC01004511-UOJC01004511.1-human-gut-metagenome-genome-assembly--contig:-C104-NODE-4511-length-11663-cov-16.942367_pt1 | contig 11663 bp, 8 predicted proteins | sample MGYA00242339_ERZ723886 | MGnify/ENA metagenome assembly ERZ723886 | reverse complement strand
AAAAAATCCGAAATTCCGCTCAGCAGGGCTTCACGATCAGGTTGACGAGCTTGTTTTTGACGTGAATGACCTTGACGATCTGCATGCCAGCGATAGCCTTGGCGACCTTTTCGTTCGCCTTGGCGGCCTCGACGACGGTATCCTGATCGCTGTCCACGGGAACGGTGATCGTGCCTTTGAGCTTGCCGCCCACCTGCACCGCCATCTCAACAGAGGAGGCAACGGTCTTGCTCTCGTCGTAGACGGGCCAATCGCACTGCATGGCCATCCTGCCCTCGTGCTCGGCAGCAAAGCCCTTCTGTTCCCAAAGCTCTTCGACCATGTGGGGCGCGAAGGGAGAAAGCATGAGCAGCAGCGCCTCGAGGTCTCCGTGGCTGAGGCCATTCGCGTAGAACTCGTTGACCATGGCCATAAGCGCGGCGATGGCCGTGTTCATCTTGAGCGTGTCGATATCGTCCGTGACCTTCTTGATGGTCTTGTGGACGATGGGCGCGTTCTTTTCAGAAATGCCCTTCTCCTCCGTCGCCTGCTCGGCGAGGTTCCACACGCGGTCGAGGAAGCGCTTGCAGCCCTTGACGGCGTCGTCCGACCAGGTGGCGACCTTTTCAAAGTCACCGATGAACATGATATAAAGGCGCATCGTGTCCGCACCGTAGGCCTTGACGACATCGTCGGGGTTGACGACATTGCCGAGGGACTTACTCATCTTGACCGCCGGGCGCAGCGCCTGATTGCCGTACTTGGCGATGAGCGCGTCCTTCTCCTCCTGCGTGGAGACGTTGCCGACGTAGTGCGGGTTCTGGCCGAGGATCATGCCGTGGCTCGTGCGCTTGGCGTAAGGCTCCTTCGTGTGGACAACGCCGATGTCGTAGAGGAACTTGTGCCAGAAGCGGGAGTAGAGCAGGTGGAGCGTGGTGTGCTCCATGCCGCCGTTGTACCAGTCCACAGGGCCCCAATACTGCTCGGCCTCGTGAGAAACGAGCTCGTGATCGTTGTGCGGGTCCATATAGCGCAGGAAGTACCAGGAAGAGCCGGCCCACTGGGGCATGGTGTCGGTCTCGCGCTTGGCGTCGCCGCCGCACTTGGGGCACTTGGTGTTGACCCAGTCGGTCATCTTGGAAATGGGACTCTCGCCGTCGTCGGTCGGCTCGTAGCTCTCCACCTGCGGCAGCACGAGCGGCAGCTCCTCCTCGGGCACGGGGACCCAGCCGCACTTGGGGCAGTTGACAAGGGGAATCGGCTCGCCCCAGTAACGCTGGCGGGAGAAGACCCAGTCGCGCAGTTTGTAGTTGACCTTCTCACGGCCCCAGCCCTGCTCGACGGCGTACTGCTTCATCGCGGGGATGGCTTCCTTGACGGTCATGCCGTTGAGGAAGCCGGAGTTGACCATAATGCCGGTGTCATCCTTGAGCGTGAAGGCTTCCTTCGTGATGTCGCCGCCCTCAACGACCTCCACGATGGGAAGGCCGAAGGCCGTAGCGAAGTCCCAGTCGCGCTGGTCGTGGCCGGGAACGCCCATGACGATGCCCGTACCGTAGCCCATGAGAACATAGTCGGAGACGAACATCGGCACAACCTTGCCGGTGGCGGGGTTGACAACTTCAATGCCCTCGAGGCGCACACCGGTCTTTTCCTTGTTGAGCTCGCCGCGCTCAAAGTCGCTCTTGCGGGCAGCGGCAGCCTGATACGCCTCGACCTCGTCCCAGTTGCCGATGATATCCTTCCACTTCTTGAGCAGCGGATGCTCAGGAGAGATGACGGTGTAGGTCACGCCGAAGAGCGTATCGACGCGCGTGGTGTAAACGGTGATATCGTCGCCGGTGTTGGTCTTGAAGGTGACCTCCGTACCGGTAGAGCGGCCGATCCAGTTGCGCTGCTGGGTCTTCACGCGCTCAATGTAGTCGACCTCGTCGAGATCGTCGATGAGGCGGTCGGCATACTTCGTGATGCGCAGCATCCACTGGCTCTTTTCCTTGCGGATGACGGGCGCGCCGCAGCGCTCGCATACGCCCTCGACGACCTCTTCGTTGGCAAGCACACACTTGCAGCTCGTGCACCAGTTGACGGGCATCGTGGTCTTGTAGGCAAGGTCGTGCTTGAACATCTGCAGGAAGATCCACTGCGTCCACTTGTAGTAGCTCGGGTCGGTCGTGTCCACCACGCGATCCCAGTCAAAGCCGTAGCCGAGCATCTTGAGCTGACGGGTGAAGTTCTCGATGTTCTGTTTGGTGATGATGGAGGGATGGATGTGGTTCTTGATGGCAAAGTTCTCCGTCGGCAGGCCGAAGGCATCAAAGCCGATGGGGTTGAGGACATTATAGCCCTGCATGCGCTTCTTGCGGCAGATGATGTCCATCGCCGTGAAGGGGCGCGGATGGCCGACATGCAGGCCAGCGGCGGAGGGATACGGGAACTCGATGAGGCCGTAGAACTTGGGGCGCTTGTCGCCCGTCACGGCGGCGTAGGGCTTTTCCTTCTCCCACTTTGCCTGCCATTTTTTCTCAATCGCTGCGAAATCGTACTTCATGGATCTTCTCCTTTATGTGAAATGGTTTTTTGATGCGAAAAAAATCCCTGACCGTTTTTTCAGAAAACGGTCAGGGACGTAAATAACACCTTACGCGATACCACCCTGCTTCGGCACGCAGTCGCCTGTGCGCCCTCAGCGGCTCAGATAGCCTCGTCCGTAACGGGAACGGCCGTTCCGCCCTGTTCAGGCGGACCGCTCGGGAGTGAGTCATACCCGCGTGCTTCCCCACCGGCTCGCACCGACCGCCGGCTCTCTTGGGGCGGAAATCACACGTCTTTATGCTCCATCATCGCGTTTTGCATCATCATAACACGCTTATATTAGGCGTTTTGTTCCGCCTTGTCAAGCGTTATTTTTGCCTTACTCGGCGTGAGGCAGGATCGTGCTCAGGTCGATCTCCTCGCCGTCGGCCCAGAGGTGCTCGAGAGAATAGAACTTGCGCGCCTCATCGTTGAAGATGTGCACGACCACGCAGCCGTAGTCGAGCAGCACCCACGTGCCGCCGCGATAGCCCTCGCGATGCAGCGGTTCCTCGCCCGCGAGCGTCAGTTCCTTTTCCACCTCGTCGCCCAGCGCGTTGATCTGTGTGTTGGACGTACCGGTGCAGATGACGAAATACTCCGCGAGCGTCGTGATCTTGTCGATGCGGATGAGCTTGATGTCTTTGCCCTTTTTGCCGTCGAGCGCCTTGGCGGCGATCTCAGCGAGTTCTCTTGCAGGAATCATGGATGTCTCCTTTTCGTATTTCATATTTTCGTGCCTGTTGTCTTCTCGTATCGCCGCGCTCAGGTCTGCGGGCGCAGCCAATCGGGCATCTCGCTGCCCGCGCCGGTATCGCCGGTATTGCCGCCCTCTCCCGTGCCGGGGTCGGTCGTTCCGCTGCTGCCGGGGTCAGTCGTGCCCGGGTCGGTCGTGCCGCCGCTGCCGGGGTCAGTCGTGCCCGGGTCGGTCGTACCGCCGCTGCCGGGGTCGGTGGTGCCGGGGTCGACGGTCGTGCCGCCATTGCCGGGGTCGGTCGTGCCGGGGTCTGTGGTCGTACCGGGATCGGTCGTCGTACCCGGGTCAGTCGTCTCGCTGCCATCCCCCGTGCCGGTCTGCGAGCCGGAGGAGGAATGATGGTTCTGCGGCTTGGCCGCCTTGCTGTCTTCCACATGGCCCGTGGACGAGGACACCGAGCCGTCCGAATTGACGGACATGATGTCAAGGTCGCTCATCGTGAATTTCTCGACAAAGGGACTGAGGTCATTGTTCACGAGGTTCAAAAGCTCCTGCGCATTCGGCACGACATAGGAAAGCGGGCCGCCGATGGAGCGGCTGTAAACGTATTTTCCGGTATTGGGCATGGTGACGAAATTCACATCATCGACCTTGAGCCCACCCATGACGGCCTGCGAGCCGAACCAGAGCATTTCCTCAAACGTGAGGTCGGAGGTGACGTTATTCTTCACCACGCGGGCAAATTCGCCGATCTTCGTCACGTTCTTGAGCTGCAAAAGCTGCTTGACCATCTCCTTGAGAAGCGTCTGCTGCGTCTTGATACGGCCAAGATCACCGTCGGGGTAGCCGTAGTGCCTGTCATTATCGTGGCGGTAGCGCAGCACCTGCATGGCGTCTTCGCCCGAGAGCAGGCGGTAGCCCTTGGTCTGGTGAATGTGCAGATCCTGATAGGGGTCGTCGTAGTTCATGTTGCGCGGCACATCGTAGTAAACGCCGCCCATGGCCTCTACGATCGCGCCGACCGCATCCCATTCGATAATGACCTGATAGTCCGGCTCAAAGCCGACGAGCTGGGAAACCTCCTTATAGAGCGCCTTGATGCCCTTCTCGCCCGCGCCGTAGTAGTTGTAGACGGAGTTGATCTTCTTGATGTCCCAGGGGACGTTCACCATTGTATCGCGCGGGATGGACATGACGTTCGCCTTCTGGTTCGTCACGTCGTAGCTCGCCAGCAGCATCGTATCAGTGTTGCCGCCGCCGCCCGTGTCGCGCCCGAGGACGAGCACGGTATAGAAATCCTTGCTCTTTCGCTCGCCGTCCGCGCGCGGACGCACGCCGTCGCCGTAGTCGATCTCTTCGACCTGCGTCTGGCTGGGGTCCTTCTGCGTGTCGCCCTTGTTCGGCAGCTGCGGCGCGCGGATCTTCAGAAGGTAGCTGCCGCCCGCGACCACACCGCACAGCAGCGCGACGAGCAGCACGCGTCCAAGCAGCCGCCCGGGGTGGGAAAAGGTCTCGCAGATCTGCTCCCACGCCTCGTCGCAGTTGCGCTCGAAGAAGCCCTCCTCATGGCGCACGCGCCGTCCCTCGTAGTGGGCGTCTTCCCTGTCTCTTTCGTAAAAGTCCTTGCGATCACTCATGGTTATGTCCTCTCAGATATTCCAGCGCTTCCAATGTATTTTGGTGGACGGGATTCCCCCGCTCTTTCATTTCCTCCACCGTCATGGCAAGGCCCATTGCAAGCCCGCGGTCCAGATCCTCCCACACGACCCTGCGGAGGTCGTCCACGCCGTCAAAGTCGCGGTTCGGCTCGATGTAGTCGGCAAGGTAGATGACCTTTTCAAGGGTCGTCATGTTGGCCTTGCCCGTCGTGTGCCAGAGGATGGCGCTGCAGATCTCATCGTCCGCGCCGAACACGTCGCGCGCGAGCGCCGCGCCGGTCTTGGCGTGCAGCAGCTTGAGCGCGTGCTGCTCCATCTCGTCGAGCGCGATGTGGTAGTGCTCGCAGAGCGCGAGCTGCTCTTCCATCGAAAGGCGCTTGGTCGAATCGTGCAGAAGCGCTGCAAAGCGCGCCTTGAAAACGTCCGCGCCGTACTTTTTCGCCAGCGCCTCGGCCGTCTGCTCAGTGCCGAGCACATGCGGCATCCGCTTCGCCTTGAGATAGGAGAGCGCAATGGGTCTTAGCTCCTGTAAGCTTAGACGTTTCAAATCGAAATTTGTTCCATACAAATGCTCACGCATGATGTAGCCGAGCACCGCGGGGGCAAGAAGTCCCTCCGTCTCCCCTTTCGGGATGCGCTCGCGCAGCTCGGTGGACGAAACGTCCACAAGGTTCGGCAGCGTCATCGTCACGATGCGGCTGCCGGGGAATTTCTCGCCGAGAAAATCGCGCTGCGGGGCGAAGAGCGCCTCGCCGTCCTTCTCCGTGCGGCCAAAGGCGCAAAGACCCGCGTAACGCAGGATCTCCTCCGGCTTGTACCAGTTCTGGAACGAGAGGAACATATCCGTCCCCATCAGAAGCCACAGCTCCGCGTCGGGATACTGCTCGTGCAGCTCGCGCACGGTGTCGACGCTGTAGCTCTTGCCCTCGCGCTCGATCTCCATCGAGGAGACCTCTACCTCAACGCATGTGTCGAGCGCGGCCTGCTCGCCCATGAGGCGCGTCATCGCAAGGCGGTGTGCCTTGCCCGGCTCGTCGGTTGAAAGCGCCTTATGCGGCGGGATGCCCGCGGGGATCAATATGAGTTTGTCGAGCTGCAAGTACCTTGCCGCGCTTTCCGCCGCGGCCATGTGACCCAGATGCGGCGGGTTGAAGCTGCCGCCGTAAATTCCGATCTTCATCCTTCTCGACCTCGTTTTCTCACAGCCGCTCAAACGGTCTTCTTTGCCGCCTTGGGCAGCACGATCTTATCCTTCTTATCCTTTTTGTGCGAGGGGCGGTAGAGCACGAACTTCGTGCCGATGACCTGCACCTGCTCGCTGCGCGTCAGCGCGCTCAGCTCATCGCACGCCTCGCGCGCGGTGAGCATGCTGTTCTCGAGCACGCGGCACTTGATGAGCTCGCGCGCTTCGAGCGCGTCGCTTGCCTGCTTGACGAGATTTTCGCCGATGCCGTCCTTGCCGATGTGCACGATCACATCGAGATCATTCGAAAGGCCGCGCAGATATGCGCGCTGTTTGCTGCTCAGTTCCATAAATCACCTAATCCTTTTTCTTTTTTTACTGTTTTTCCGCAAGGTACGCTCTGAGCGTCTCCTTGAATGCCCGCAGTGCCTTGCCGCGGTGCGAGATCTCCGCTTTCTCTTCCGCCGTGAGCTGTGCAAAGGTCTTTCGCTTGTCAGGCACAAAGAACACGGGATCGTAGCCGAAGCCGTTTTCGCCCATGGGGGCGAAGGCGATCGTGCCCTCCACGTCGCCGTCGTTCTGCAAGATGTCCCCATTCGGGAACGCGCAGGTGATCGTTGTGTGGAAGTGGGCGCGGCGGTCCGCCTGACCGTGCATCATTTGCAGCAGCAGCCGGTAGCGGCCGGTGTCATCCAGCCCCTCGCCGCCGAAGCGCGCGCTGTAAACGCCGGGGCCGCCGTTGAGGGCGTTCACGCAGAGGCCGGAATCGTCCGCGATGGCGGGGAGCCTCGTCGCCTCCATCACGGCCTTCGCCTTTAAGAGAGAATTCTCTGCAAAGGTCTCACCCGTCTCCTCCACCTCGATCTTCACGCCGAGGTCGGCTTCCGACACGACCTCCACGCCGAGATCGCTCAGAATGGCGCTCATTTCCGTCAGTTTTTTAGGGTTCTGCGTTGCCAGAACAAATTTCATCGTCAAACCTCCCACGGGTCTTTTTCCCGTCTTTTTCTGCTCTTTTCTTCGCGCTTTTCTTCCTCGCGCTGCGCCTTGCGCACCTGCTGCTGTGCACTGCGCTTCTCGCGCCATTCATCCAGCTTTCTGTCGAGCTTGTCCGCAAGGGTATCGATCTCCGGCACGGGCACGATGACCACCTTGCAGCTCTCACAGTAACGGGCGGGCGTGTAATAATCTCCTAACAGCCCCTCTCTGCCAAGACAGACCTGTTCCTTTTCGTCGCCAAATCCGTCTTTGAGCATGCCGTCCTCACCTCTTGGACGCCAGTAAATATCACGCAAGACAGGGATGGCTCCATCTCGCATTTCCTTTCCGCAATAGGGGCAAACAGAAGTGATTTCCATATTCGTCTCCTTATTGTCTCGCAGGTTTATGATTTTCCCCTCAGATGAGCGCCTTGACGTATTCCTCCGCGTCGAAGGGCTTGAGATCGTCGATGCCCTCGCCGAGGCCGACAAACTTCACGGGCACGCCCAGCTCCTGCGCGATGGCGACGCAGATGCCGCCCTTGGCCGTGCCGTCGAGCTTCGTCAGGATAATACCCGTCAGACCCGCCGTCTCGCGGAAGACCTTGGCCTGCTGAAGGCCGTTCTGCCCCGTCGTCGCGTCGAGCACTAAAAGCGTCTCCTTCGCGGCGTCCGGCGTCTCGCGGTCGATGATCTTGCGGAGCTTTGATAGCTCGTTCATGAGGTTCACCTTGTTGTGGAGTCTGCCCGCCGTGTCGCAGAGGACGACGTCGACACCTCTCGCCTTCGCCGCCGCGAGCGAATCAAACAGCACCGCGCCGGGGTCCGCGCCCTCGACCGAGCGGACGATCTCGCAGTCCGCGCGGTTCGCCCAGATCTCGAGCTGGTCCGCCGCCGCCGCGCGGAAGGTATCCGCCGCGCAGAGCAGCACGCGCTTGCCCTCGCCCTTGAGGCTGTGGGCGAGCTTTCCGATGGACGTGGTCTTGCCCACGCCGTTCACGCCGATGACGAGCACAACGCTCGGCTGCGTCGTGAGGTCGAGCGCCGTGTCGCCCACGTTCAGCTTTTCGATGAGGATCTCGCGCAGCGCCTGCTTCACGTCGTCGCCGCGCTGGATGCTCTTCTGATACACCACGTCGCGCAGCTTTTTCACAGCGTCGTGCGCGACCGTCGCGCCGAGATCGGCCAGAATGAGGCTCTCCTCCAGTTCGTCATAAAAATCGTCGTCAATGGTCTCCCACACGATGGTGTCGAACCATGCCTTTTTGATCTTTGCAAAAATACCCATTGCTTTCTCCTCGCGCTTTATTCTTTAATGTTGAGTTCCTTGGCCATATCGTTCATGTTGATCGTCAGGATCTTGCTCACGCCGCGCTCCTGCATGGTGACGCCGTAGAGCACGTCCGCCGCCTCCATCGTGCCGCGGCGGTGCGTGATGACGATGAACTGCGTCTTTTGCGTGATGCGGCGCATATAGTTCGCAACGCGCACCACGTTCGGCTCGTCAAGCGCCGCCTCGATCTCGTCCATGACGCAAAACGGCGTCGGATGGACCTTCAGAATGGCAAAATACAGGGCGATGGCAACGAACGCCTTTTCGCCGCCCGAGAGCAGCGTGATGGTCTTGAGCGCCTTGCCCGGCGGCTGAACCTTGATCTCGATGCCGCAGGAGAGCACGTCGTTTTCATCCTCCAGCTCGAGCGTCGCCTTGCCGCCGCCGAAGAGCTCCAGAAATGTCTCCTGGAAGCTCTCGCGGATGAGCGCGAACTGCTCTTTGAAGATGACGGTCATCTCGCTTGTGATGCTGTCGATCACGCCGACGAGCTCGCCCTTTGCCTTTTCCACGTCGTCGCGCTGCTCGGTGAGATAGGTGTAGCGCGTGTTCACGCGCTCGAATTCCTCGATCGCACCGACATTCACGCTGCCAAGGCCGCTGATGGCGCGCTTAAGTTCTCCAATGCGGCGGCTCGCCTTCTGGACGCTTTCCAGCTCGATGCACTGCTCCTGCGCGGCGGAGTGCGACAGCTCGTAGTTTTCCCACAGCTTGTCGAGAATTTGCTGCTCCTCCATCGCGCTCGTCGCGCGCTTCTGTTCAAGCTTGCTGACGCTGCGCTCCACGTTGAGCACGTTTTCGTTGAGCTCGCGGCCGCGGCGGTCGCTCTGGCTGCGCTCGGCTTCAAGCGAAAGCTTCGCGCGGGAAAGCTCTTCGAGCGCCGCGCGCTTTTCCGCCATTTTTCCGCTCAGCGCGGCGATCTCTTCTTCATGCGTGCCGATCTCGCGCCGTGCCTGCTCGCTCGCCGCCTTGTACTGCTCGATGAGTGCCTTTCTGCTCTGCTCGTCGCCGCGCATCTGGGCGCGCAGACCCTCTAAGCTCGCAAGCGACTTTTCCGTTGTTTCGCGCTCGGCGGCAAAACCCGCAAGCGCGCTCTTGCGTCCGGCGATCTCATCGCCGAGGCGCGTGGTGGAGCGCAGCAGCTCCGTCTGCCCGGAGAGGCTCTCTTCCGCCTGCGTGCGCAGCGCGGCGGCTTCGCTCTCCTGCTGCGATGCAAGCGTTTCCTTTTCTTCCATGGCGCGCTTCACCTCGCCGCGGCGGCGGGTGATGGTATCGCGCTCGGTATCCAGTGCTTCCAGCCGCTCGCGCAGCGAGGAAAGCAGCAGATCGTAGTGATTTTTGTCGCCTTGCAGCTTGAGCACGGCGTCCTCCGCCGCGCGCTGCTGGCCCTGCGCGACCTCCAGCTCGTAGCGCGCTTTGGCAAGCTCGCGCTTGGCGTCCTCGGCGGCCTTGGCGGCAATGTCGAGCTTTTCGGCAAGGCTGCCGCGCCGCGCCGTCAGCTCGCGCAGCTCGCCGGCTCTGCTCAAAATACCCGCGCTGCGGGAGATCGAGCCGCCCGTCATCGAGCCGCCGCGATTCAAAACCTGACCGTCGAGCGTCACAATGCGGAACGCATTCGAAAACTTTCGTGAGATCGTGATGCCGCAGTCGAGATCCTCGACCACGACCGTGCGGCCGAGCAGATTTTTGAAGATGCCGTCGTATGCGCGCTCGTATTCCACAAGCTCGCTCGCAAGGCCGACGTAGCCGTATTCGCCCTTCACGCGCTCGTCGCGCAGCGCTTCGCCGCGGATCGTCGAAAGCGGCAGGAAGGTCGCGCGCCCGCCGTCGCGCTGCTTTAAGAGTTGGATGGCGCTCTTCGCGTCCTCCTCGCGCTCGACGACGATATTTTGCAGTCCCGCGCCGAGCGCGATCTCGATCGCAACGGCGTACTTTTTGTCGACCTTCATCAGACCCGCGACCGGGCCGTGCACGCCGCGCAGAGCATTGCGCTCGCGCGCCTGCATGACCGTGCGCACCGCCTTATTGAAGCCCTCGTACTCCTTTTCCATCTCGCTGAGCAGGCGGATGCGGGAGTCTAAGTTGTTCATCTCCATCGTGAGGGAAACGTGCTGCTCGCCCGTCTCCTTCTCGCGCTCGATCCTGCCCTGCATCTTCATCGTGTGGCCGGCGATGATATTGCGGATGGCGTCCGCCTCCTCCTGCGCGTTTTCGAGCGCGCGGCGGTTCTCCGCGGCACTTTTGCGCGTTTCGGAAAGCTGGGCTTCCCCGCTCTCCTGCTCGGCGGCGATGGCGCTCTCGCGCTCGTCCATTTCAGAAAGCGTCGAGCGCAGGGCGGCAACCTCCGCGCGGCTGTCCGCCGCGGCGGACAGGGCGAGCGCTTCGCGAGCGCGCAGGGCTTCCGCTTCGCTCGCAGCCTCACCCGCGTTTTTCGACAGCTCCTCCGCCTGCTTGAGCAGCGCAGTGAGCGCCGTTTCGACTTCGTTTTTATCGCGTTCCAGCTCTTCGATGCGCGCGCGCTGCTGCGCGATCTGCTCGTCCATCGAGCCGACGCGGTCGGACTGGCTTCTCAGCTCATCCTCCACGCGCGCGATATTTTCCTCGTTGTGCGCGATGCCCGTTTGCAGCACCGCCACGCAGGATTCCTGCTCCTTCACCTGCGCATCGAGCGCGGAAAGCGCCGTGCGCTCTTCCTCCTGCGCGATATCGTTTTCGTGGATGCGCGCGGAAAACTGCTCGCTCGCGGCGTACAGCGCCTCGAGGTCGGCATTCGCCTTTTTGAGCTCCTCGCGCGCAAGGGCAAGGTCGGTATCGAGCTTGATGGCGCTCGTGCGGAGCGTTTCGAGATTCTCAAGCCACACGGAGATCTCCAAAAGGCGCAGCTCGTCGCGGTAGATGAGATACTGCTTCGCCGTCTCCGCCTGCGCGCGCAGGGGTTCGACCTGCAATTCAAGCTCGGCGATCTTGTCGTTGATGCGCACTAAGTTCTCCTCCGTGCGCTCGAGCTTGCGCTCGGTCTCCTCCTTGCGGTAGCGGAAGCGGGAAATGCCCGCCGCCTCCTCAAAGATCTCGCGGCGGTCGCCGCTCTTTTGCGACAAAATCTCGTCGATGCGGCCCTGGCCGATGATGGAATAGCCTTCGCGGCCCATGCCGGTGTCCATGAAAAGCTCGTTCACATCGCGCAGCCGCACGGACTGCTTGTTGATATAGTATTCCGATTCGCCGCTGCGGTAGTACCGGCGCGTGACGGCGACCTCGGTCT
>ENA-UOJC01004509-UOJC01004509.1-human-gut-metagenome-genome-assembly--contig:-C104-NODE-4509-length-11666-cov-5.051331_pt1 | contig 11666 bp, 10 predicted proteins | sample MGYA00242339_ERZ723886 | MGnify/ENA metagenome assembly ERZ723886 | reverse complement strand
CTTGCAGCTCTTTCTTTTTTCCCGTTTTTCTTTCTCCGGAGAAAGAAAAACGGATAGGCTCTGACGCAGTCGGTCAATCTCCGTTGCCGAAACATCCCCCGACGAACGTGCAACTCGTGAATCGCCCCTGCAACCGACAGGCACGTCGTCATTGTTCCTGCATCCTCCCGACACAAAAAGAGCTGCCTCAAACGCTCTAATATTTGCATTTGAGACAGCCCATGTTTTTTTGTTTACCGAGGCAGGACTGTCCCGCCGATCATTACCGATCTGACCGTAAGATCCTTATTAAGGAGAACGATATCGGCGTCGCAGCCCTCACGCAGGCTTCCTTTTTTCTTCAGTCCCATGATGCGGGCAGGCACCTCGGTCATCATGCGGACAGCGGAAAGAAGCGGGATTCCGGCGCGCATTACGCAGGTGCGGATCAGAACATCCGCCACGGCAATGCTTCCGGCGAACGCGCTTCGATCTGCCAGCTTCGCCACACCGTCCTCGATGATATACGGGACATTACCGTTCGGATCCCTGAGCTGATCTGTCCCTGTCATGCCGGCGTAGCGTATGGCATCGGTCACAAGGCAGGTGTACTTTTCGCCCTTCAGCTTATACACCATCCGCAGAAGCTCCGGCGGCAGGTGACAGCCGTCTGCAATGACTTCTGCCGTTATATCGTCGTAATAATAGGCGCTTTCGGTAACGCCGAGAATACGGAATCCGCCTTCCCGCCGTATGGTGGAGGTGCAGGAATAGAGATGCGTTACAAGCCGCAGTCCCTTTTTATAGGCGGCGGTCATGTGAGAAAAATCGGCGTCGGTATGCCCGGCGGATGCCACGATTCCATTCTCATTAAGAAAGGTCATAAAGGCATCGCTTCCGGGAAGCTCCGGCGCAAAGCTCCAGCGGCGGATCAGATCCCCGTACGAGGCGGTAAGACCCTCGTATTCCGAAGCCGACGGCACGCGGATATATGCGGGATCCTGAGCGCCGGACTGCTTCGGAGAAAAATACGGTCCTTCAAGATGAACGCCGGCAATATCGGGCATAAGATCCTTATCATCGCGGCAGGAGCGGATGACCTCAAGTGCCCGGACGGTTCTGTCATGATCATACGCCGACAGCGTCGGGAACATCGTGGTCGTTCCGTGTGCGGCATGGATATTGGCAGCGGTCTTTACTGCCTCCGGAGTACCGTCTATGAATTCACAGCCCCCGCCGCCGTGAAGATGGATATCGATAAATCCGGGAGCCACATAGCAGCCATGCGCGTCTATCTCACGGTCAAAGGGAAGGGGATCGTCTGTAACGGCAGCGATACTGCCGTCCCGAACATAGAGGTCGCTTTCCGCAATTCTGTCCGGCAGGATAAGAAGACCGCGGCTTATCTTCGTCGTCATGCGTTCTCCTTAAGAAGCCCGGCGCCGCTGTCACGGTCGCAATACAGCGCGGCATCCGGGTGCCGTCTCATGACGGTTGCCGGAAGCTCTTCACCGACGGCATCATGCACCGTTTTATAAACCGCGTCCGCCTTTGTCGCCGAAGGGACCGTGCAGTAGAGGTGACCGGCGGCAGCCAGCGCGGGAACGGTCAATGTAAGCGCATAGCGCGGCACCTGTTCAAGCGCGGCAAAGCATCCGTCGTTGACCTGCTGGTGACGGCAGACCTCATCAAGCATTACCCGCTTGATCATCGCAGGATCGCTGAAATCCGCCACTCCCGGATCGTTGAAGGCAATATGCCCGTTTTCCCCGATTCCGAGGCAGACGATATCAACCGGATGCTCCTTCAGCAGCCGGGTATAGCGCTCGCAGAGTTCCCCGTCGCTCATGCCGTCCTGCTGTATGTAATATACAGCCCTGAAGGGAAGCTTATCGAAAATCGCACGCCGCAGAAAATTGCCGAAGCCCTGCGGAGCATCGGCAGACAGACCAATGTACTCGTCCATATGGAAAGCATTCACTCTGCTCCAATCGATTCCCTCTGCCGAGCAAAGTGCGGCAAGTATCTCGTTCTGAGACGGTGCGGCGGCAAAGATCATATTGACTGTCTCCTTCTCCTCAAGCAGTTTCCGGAGCATGGCAGCGCAGTCCGCACCTGCGGCTTCTCCCATTTCACGGCGCGTGTCATAGATTCTTACTCGCAGCAAATCGGCTGAAAATTCCCTGATCATCATATTTTTGTTTCCTCTCATTCAAATTGATACCACACATCGGGGCAGAATTCATGTTTATTTTGCTTTGTGACGGGAATGGCGATCCCGTAGCCTTCGTTTCCGGACAGGAAGCTGTCGAAATGGGTGTGCATATACCACAGCTCCCCGCTGTCATCGGCGGCATTCGAGACCTTTCCGGTATCGGTGTTCGTATAGCGCGGATTGTGAGCTTCAAGATCGGAATAGCGGAACGCCATGCGCATGAGCCTGATATTATTTCGCGCGCGGGGAGATTTCGCCGCGTTCAGTGCCTTTTCATAAAGACCGTACACAAGCGGCAGATCCACGTGTTCCATGACATAATCTGCGGCATACCTTATCGTGACCTGACCGTCAAGGACCGCCTCGCCGTGCCGGATCACGTCAGCCACATAGGGAGAGCCTTCGCCGAAGAGCCGGCAAAATGCCGCAAGAGCCTCCTCAAAGGAAAGTGAGCCGTCATAGGCTGTCCGGGCGAATGAATAGAAGTTGAAGGCATGGTTCCAGAGATTGAATGCCTCAAGCTGAGTGCCGGAACCGAGGATCCCCTTTTCCGTCATGCGGCGGCAGGACGCCTGTATTTCGTCGGCGGCAGGCAGCCCTTTCTGGCGGCAGCCGTATATGCCCATAAGGTAATCGTAGTAGACGACCTGCGCGCCTGCCCTCTTCCAGCGCAGAAGCGTTGTTTCATAGGGCGAATCCGCAAAGCTGCCCCCGTCCGGACGTCCGACCGAACGAAGACCGCTGTCAAACCAGACCGCCTCGTCGACTATGAGCGATCGGGACAGCTTCTCCTCCCCGCATTCCAGAAGATCGACATATGCAATACGGTCGATCCTGAGAAGCGGACGCTTTTCTGACACACGTTCGGCAACAGAACTGACAAAGTACGTGTAATTTTCGCTCTTTGAATGAGCCGAGCACGCGGTACAGCAGCATTGCGGGTGACAGCCGTCCTGCGGCCAGAGACAGATCACATCGACGGCAGGGTTTTCGTCCGCCCACCGGACGATATTGTCTGCCATCTGCCCGATCAGAGCCTCGTTACGCATACAGAGCGTCAGCTGACCGGTGAAATCTCCGTCGCGGACGGTATAACGGCTGCCGTCCTCAAGCAGTCTGAAATACTCGGGGTGCGTTTTTTCATATTCCTCGCTGAAATAGGCATTTCCGTGCGGCGGGATCAGCATCGTGAAGGACTGATGATGCCCGACGCTGAAGGCGATCCCGCGTTTTTCGGCTTCCTCAAGCATACCATTGCTCTTAAAGCCCTCGTAAATGCCGGACCATGTAAGAATGCGGTTGTACCGGTTCTTTGCCAGCCATGAAATGAACTGCGGATTCAGCGGATGATCAGGGTCACCGACCCAGACATCGTACTGAACAATGGCAGTGCGGTAGGAAAGATCTGCCGCCGCCTTCACATACCGGAACGGCGCGATCTCCATGGTCTTCATTGAGGGGATCCATTCTCCGGTGTCGGTCCCGCTTTTGCCGTATGCGGCAAAGGAACAGCCGAATACCCGTTCAAGCAGCTCGTACACGGCATATACCGTTCCGCGCTCCCGTTCTCCGGGATTGCGGCTGCTTCCCGCGAGCAGAAGCTTGTCCTCCGATGCGAGGATCATAATGCCCTCCGGCCCAGGCACAAGACGGTCGAATTCCTCTTCGGAAAGCCACTCCGCTGCGGCGGGATTGCGGGACGGATCCCCGATATAGACGGTATACGGCTCATTTTCACCGCAGGTAAGCTCTGCACCGGAAATTTTTCTGACATAATCCGTAAGCTCTTCAGCCGCAAACCGCTCTCTTGCCGTCGGCACCGGCGGAAGTACGATCCCGCTGACGCCGCGTCCGTTTTTCGTTAAAAACATAACCGCTCCTTTCGTCTCACCGACGGATGTCCATGCTTCCGAATGCCTGTTCCAGACCGCGTATGATCTCACGCCCGTAAATACCGGTGGGGATATCGCTTTCTTCACCGTCAATGTAACGGATAAAGGCATCAAGCTGATCCTCAAAGCAGGCGGCATCGGGGAGCGGAACGACCGCCGGCTCCTCCGTACCGCGGGACACGGACAGCTCCGATGCGTTCTTCAGCTTCGCGTATCCGTCGGCAAAATAAAACTCCATGTTCTCTGCCGCCGGCACCTTGGTCCCGCAATAGGTCATGACGGCGGAAGCCCCATCGGAAAGACGGACGAGAAGCTGCGAGCACGCCTCGACATCGCGGTCGTTGATAAAATTATTGCCCGCCGCAGTCACCGACTCGATCGTGCCTCCGGTGACCGACAGCAGCTTATCCAGCCCGTGCGCGCCGTAATTCATGGTTATGCCGCCGCCGGCCTGTTCCTTGCAGAGAAACCACGCCGGCCTTGTCGGCTGGAAATAGTCACAGTTGTAAACGTCGGTCACGGCGCAGAGAGCGCCGAGCCTGCCCTCTGCAACGATCTTCCTAAGGGCGCGGATAGAAGGACGAAAGCGCTGAAGATGCGCAACCGCAAGCGGAGCACCGTTCTTTTCCGAAGCGGCGATCATACGGTCACATTCGGAAACGGTATTTGCCATCGGCTTTTCAACAAGCACTGCTGTTTTTTTCTCAAGGAAATAAACCGTCGCTTCACAGTGCAGGAAATGCGGCAGGTTGATAATGACTGCGTCCGGCTTCACCTCTTCGCACATGAGATGGTAGTCGGTATAGACGCGCGCCTGCGTACCCTCTGCTATGACTTCCGCCTTTTCCCTGACAACGTCACAGACAGCGGCGATAATGCAGTCGCTCCGCTTCATTAAAGCCTTCTTATGCTCGGCGGCAATGATCCCCGCCCCGACGATTCCAAATCGTTTCATCACTGTTTTCTCCTGTTCATAAAGCATGACTGCGGCAGGCGGCATTTCCGCGCTCTGTCCCGTCCAATCTGAAATTTCTTAAATTTTATTATACAGTTTGCATCCGCGATTATCAATTACAATTCCGTTCTTGCGCCTCCGTTCATATTGCAAATCAACGCATTTTTTGTTCATTCGGCAGCGACGTGCCGCCGGACAGGAATCGGTGAAACCGAAAAAGCCCGACTGCCCGATTCCCGGGCTGTCAGGCTTTTTATCATTCGGTTTTTTTATTCATTCCCGCCGTATCCGCGCTTTTTATATCCGTATCCGTAGCTGTAACGGTACCCGTATCCGTATTTGTATCCGTACCCGTAGCCGTAGCGCCTGCCGGAGCCGGAAATGCCGTTGACGACGCAGCCGATTATCGGAACGTCCCTGTCGGACAGACCGTTTATCGCGTCAAGGATCTGCGTCCTTCTTGCATAATCCTCTTTCACGACATAAATTATCCCGTCCGCATAGCGGCAGAGGGTCGAGGAATCCGAGACCACACCGCATGGGGGAGTATCGACTATCACATAGTCAAACCCGTTTTTCAGCGCGCCGAAGAACTCCGCCAGCTTCTTTTTGTCGGCGGAATAGAGCCTCTCAAGCCCGGTGCTTCCGGAAACATACGAAAAACCGTACTTTTCCGACACCGAAATGCAGTCCGACAGGGCAATCCCGCCGTCAAGAAAATCTGCAAGCCCGCTCTTTTTGTCCTTTTCGCCGAGAAGACAGGCAACATCCTGCCTGTGAAGGTCGCCGTCAACAAGAACCACCCGCGCCCCGTCCTCAGCCAGCGTGCGTGCCAGATTAACGGACACGGTCGTTTTTCCCTCGCCGGGGAGGGTTCCGGTGACCATTATGATCTTATCGTTTTCGCCGAGCCGCTTTTTCAGCTTTATCCTCATATCGCGCGTCGCCTCGGCAAAGCTGCCCCTCTGCATTGCCGGGAGGAGCGATGTCTCTCCCGAACGGCGCTTTTTCACCGCCAGCTTCGGGAACGCCGCAAGGATCGGCAGGTTGACAACCGCCTTCAGCTCGTCGGTGGAGGTTATCGTCTTGCGGCAGAAAGCGATGATGGCGACGATGATCATGCCGAGGACAATCCCCTCAGCCGCGCCGACAGCCGCCGGTTGCTTTCCGGAGAAGGAATTGTAAGGCCCGACCGGCTTTGACGGTGCCTCGCTGATTATGATATTCGGGTTCTCGGTCATGTACGCCGCGACCTGCGGGTAGCAGTCGATGACGGCGCAGAGCACACTGTACGCGTCATCGGGAGAGGTGCTTCTCACCGTGAGGAGCATAAGGTTCGAATCGGCAAACGACCGCGCGGAGATATAGCCGTTGATATAAGGCTTTCCGAGCCGGTCGAGCATGAGATCGCGCATGACGTCGGTGCTTATCAGGTTCGGAAAGGCGGCGGCAAGCTGGCTTGCGGCGGTGTTGTCGTAAACCGACGTCGATGACAGAATGTTGTCCGGATTGTAGCCGAAGCTGACCTTGAACAGCGCTTTTGATTCATACCTCGGCACAAACGCGCGCTTTGCTTTTATGTATGAGTACACCGAAAGCGCGGCGGCAAGGGCAAGCACGATTATCCACGTCCGCTTCAGCTCACGCAGTATTCTTGTTACGACCCGGTAAAGGTCGATTTTCGGTTCAGATGTTTCTTCCGACATAAAACTGTGCCCCCTTCCGTTTATTTTCTTCCGGCTTTTCCGTATCCGTAATAGCCGTATCCGTATTTCTTTTTGTAGCCGTAACCGCCCGGAATGCAGTCACGTGTTTCGCACATATCGTTGAGAATGCAGCCGAGAAACTCAGCCCTTGCGCCGCGGAGAACGTCGGCGGCGTCGTTTATGTCACAGGCGGAGGTGTAGTCCTGCCTCACCACAAGCACCGAAGCGTCGGCAAGGTCGGCAAGCGCCTCCGCATCCGGACAGATGCCCATGGGCGGCGAGTCGATTATCACGTAATCCATGCGGCGCAGCCTTTTTAAAAGCTCGGGCATGGTTTTTCCGGTTATAAGCTCGGTGGAGCGGCTGTCGGGCTTGAGCGGGAAGAGCATATAAAGCCCCAGCTTTTCATGCCGCCGTATGCATTTCAGCAGGTTTTCGTCGGAAAACGGCTCTGCAAGCAGGCGGTTCAGCGGAAGCGGCGCGTTGTACTTCCTGTCAAAGAACAGGCCCTGCGCCGGCTTTCTTAAGTCGGCATCGATAAGCGCCGTCTTTCCGCCGCGTATCGCAAGCGCCGCCGCAATGTTTCCGGCAACCGTCGTTTTGCCCTCGTTTTCACCGACACCGGTGATGAGAAATATCTTTCTGCCGTTTGCCGAAGCCTCATGCTCAATTGCCGCGCAGACGGAGCTTATCTGCTCGGCATAGGCAAAGCTCGTCGTCGGCGAGAATACCTGAAGCCCGTGACCGTTCCTTCTGAACAGCGACCTTGGCGTCCGGTTTTTCCTCTCGTGCCGTATCACCGAGAGAACGGGAGCGTCAAGCAGGCGGTGCGCGCCTTCCCTCGTCTGCACCGATTCGCGCATGACAGATATCAGGCATATCGCCCCGGCACCGAGTACAGCCCCGGCAAGCGCCGCGAGCTTCTTTATCCGCGAGCCGTTTATCAGGTTGGTCGGCACGGAGGAAACGGTGGGATTCCGTATCAGCTGAACGACCGAGTTCGACGACAGAAAATCGCCGAGCGACGGGAACAGCGTATTCAGTGCTGAGCGCCGAAAACGCGCTCTCCGGGTCGGATGCCGTTGCGGTTATGACAAGAAAGTTGCTGTTTGCAACGACAGTCGCCGTAATTTTCCCGTCAAATCCCGAAAGACGGTCGGAACAGCCCTTTATCCGGTCGATTATCATGTCGTTCCCGAGCAGCTCCGACATCACGGCTCCGACCTCCTTTGCGGCGGTCACGCTTGTGCCGGGATAGTATGAGGTCTTTTTCGTCGTAACTGCATACGTCATTGTCGCCGTGTATTCCGGCTGACGCATATATTTTATGAACAGCGACGCGCCCATCGCGAATATCAGCGCACAGGCAACTACCACCCACAGATTGCGTATCAGCGTTTTTATCAGGCAGACCGGGGAAATATCGGATAAACTGATGCTCTTTTTTGTGTCTTTCACGCCTGATTCCCCTCCTCAACAACGACGGCAAGGATCACGCTTCCCGCACGCCCCGACGGATCGGTGTAATGATATGTCACGTTGTATGTTCCCGGAGCTCCGGTATCGACGTTTCCGGTGCAGGTCACCTTCGAGACGTCGCCTGCCGCCCCCGACGGTTCGGTCACCGACTGAACACAGGACATTGCGTCAAATGCGCCTCCCTTTCCGACGAAGACAAGATATGACGACAGCTCTATCTGCGGGTCAGCCGCCGGATTTGCCGATATAGCCACCGGAAGCCTGACCGACGACGTGTCGCCGAGGCTGTTCGTCACCTGAACGGTGATGCTGTATACCCCGTTGTCGCTTACCGTGAGGTCACGCGCCGAGACCTTGACCGACCCGCTTATGTCGCCGTCGATGACGTCATAGGCATAAAGCCTGCCAGAAAGGGTTATGTCGTCGCTCTTTGAGAAGGAAAGCGGTTTTTTAAGCTCGAACCGCGGACGGCGGTAGTCGGTGTACCTCACATACCGCGTGTAGGTACCGATCCTGCGGTCGCTGTCAAAGACGATGTACGACACCTTTGCCGTGTTTTCGGATATCAGCTTGGATATCCCGGAAACCGTCACGGAGGCTGTGAGATCCCCGTCCTGACGGTCGGTCGCCTTTATTCCGGAAAGGAGCTTTTCCTCGCCGTCATTGACGCTCACCTCGACGGTGTCGCTGTCGGCGGTTATCACCGGCGGAGTGTCGTCGGCAAGTCTTTCCGATATTTTCATGTATCCGTATGCCGCCGCGGTTATCGCAAAAAGGATAAGCACGGCTGTTCTCAGTCGGTTCATCTGTACCTCCGGGTGGATGTCCCATTTCGGGAAGGTAAAATTTCAGTCGGCACGTGTATTGTTGCGCGGCAGACGGCTGCAACAAACATATACCCGCCGCAAATTAATTCTTTTTCAGTTGTCTCTTTGCTACTTTCTCTCAGAGAAAGTAGGCGTTCCTCTCCTTTTCTTCCCCACACCGTATTTTTTCAGGAGCTTTTTTCTGCCGTTGCCGATTTCAAGACTGCGGGAGAGGGACGCGCCGGTTTTTTTTGCTTCTTTGCGGTAGCCGGCAATGCGGCGGAGCCATGCTGTGGGGAGTAGAAACGGACGGTCCTCAAGGAAGGGATAACGCTTTTTCATCACGCGGAGAGGGGGGAAGAGCGTTTTGAGCAGCCCGCCGCCTTCGACCTCGCCGAGGGTGATGCTCCCGCTGTGGTGCCGTGCCATGTCATAGGCACCGAAAACCGCACCGGAAATTATGTCGTCGATCAGCGGAGCGGTGTCCGTCCGTCCGATGTGCCCCGACGGGATGCCGGCGCTGACCGTGTCAAGCCCGATTTCATTGCGCAGCACCGAAAGCACCGCCGCATACCATCCGACGGCACCGGCACTTTCCGCCGCCCGGTACACAAAGCCCCAGTCGGTCTTCTGTCCGCAGCTTCCGGCGAAAAGCGATATGTCAAATAGCTGCCTGATCCCCACACCGCTGTGTACGAAATGCTTCAGCGCGTGAAGAAACAGATAGGTCACAAACAGCGTCGGCTCCGGCGTCAGGAACTCCGTCCCGCAGGCAGTGAATAGGTCCGGAGACTCAAATACCCTGTCAAAACAGCCGTTGAACCCCGAAAAGTACTCCGAATCCGTCGGGAAAAGCGACGTGTGGATCTCGACAGTCAGCCCCGACAGCGGGGAATAACAGACAACGTCACCCTCGCGGGAGACTGCAAAGCCGTTTTCCTCCATGACCGCAAGAACATCGCCCAGCCACTCCGGACGGATAAGCAGATCCTCGTCCCCGGACGGCCGCGCGTCGGGATTCTTCCACAGCCGTCGGCAGGAAATGCCCTTCACGACAAGCGGTGAAAGCCCTTTTTCGCGGAGCCTCCGGTATATCCGCGCAAAATCCTCGGATCGCTTTGACTGCACGGCAACTGTTGCCCGCGCATCGCAGATGAAACGTTTTTTAAGCCCGTCGGGAAGCGCCGCAAATTCATCCCGCCCGTGAACCGTGTCGCAGATGACCGCCTCCACCCGGTGCCGGTGAGACAGCGCGTAAAGCTCCTCCCACCCGGCAATATCCTCCGGAAGCGCCGGCAGTGTCCCGTCCTGCGACGCGCGGAGAAGTGATATCAGAAGTCCGCCGTTTTCCGTGCCGACCGCCTCCTTCCGTGATGATCCGATCTGTTCCGTATTCTATCCGATAAGCCCGCCGATAAACTGCCGGAGGGTTATCGCCGAATAGCCGTAATTGAAGTCCGACAGGTCGTAGAGCGCGAACGCAATGAAGCATACCGCGCAGACCGCCCTGACAAGCCGCGCCGACCGCCTGTCAAACACCGTGTCGATTATCCACGGCATGACGCATACCGCGCCGAGCTCGAAATACGCGGCAATGCGTCCGAACATATTCGCGCCGTTCACCGTTCCGGGCAGCATGAAGGCAAGGCTGCATATGCTCATGTTGATAAGTATCGCCTGAGTCCGGTCCATCACCGGCTCAAGCCGTTTTCTGAAGAGCAGCGACGCCGCCGGAACGACGGAATAGACCGCGACCCGGAAAATGTTCATGCGGTTTCCGTCAAAAACCTCTTCCGCCGAGATCGATTTTCCGATCGAGTCGGCATATGCAAGCACCGACGATATCGTCTGACTGAAATTCAGCGTCACAAGCGTCGACCCGAGGATCAGAAGAAACGACCGCGCGTGCCACGGCTTTTCCCCGAAAAACGGCAGAATGAAAAACAGTGCCGCATAGGTATGGATCAGCGCCGCAACGGCAACAAAGACGAAGAACCGCAGATATTTCCTGTCCCGCAGAGCAATGATCGCCGGACACAGCACCGCCATCGCAAGAGACTGCTTTATCGCCGCCATCGTGAAAACATATGTCCCGAGCGTCATGAAAAGCAGCATCGAAAGCGGGAATTCCGCAGGCTCCGTCACCCTCGCAATGAACCTGACCATAAGCGGAACGGTTATCGCCGCGGAGAGCATCAGAAAAACGTGGTAATCCGCCGTCAGCGTCCGGACGGCCGACATATAAAAATAAAAAAGCGGATTGTGAAGCAGGTCGAGATTCGCCCGGTCGGCAAGAAATTCCCCGACAGCCGGCGAGACGCGGAAAACCGAGATATAGGTGTAAGTGTCGTTGTACCCCGTCCGCAGACCGGAGAAAAGCACAAGCATCAGCGCGATGACAGCCACCTGCCATCCGGCTTTGCGGTTAACCGTTCCGTCGTCGGAAATCCCGTTCTGCCGCTTTCTTAAAAATGCCAGCGCAACCGACGAAGCCGCGGTGAGCGATAGTGCTGTTAAACTGTCGATAGCGCCTGACCACCTTTCAGAGGGCAATAAATCCATACCTTAGATTATATCATAAACCCCGCGAAAAGTAAAGAACGGCTTTCAGTCTTTTGATAATTTGTGAACCGG
>ENA-UOJC01004503-UOJC01004503.1-human-gut-metagenome-genome-assembly--contig:-C104-NODE-4503-length-11681-cov-25.357733_pt1 | contig 11681 bp, 8 predicted proteins | sample MGYA00242339_ERZ723886 | MGnify/ENA metagenome assembly ERZ723886 | reverse complement strand
TGTACGCCGACAATACTTGGCGGGTGACTGCCCGGGAAGATAGGTAATGCCAACATAAGAAGCCTCCTACGATAGTAGGAGGTTTTTTCTGCCTATAACCGTCCACCGGACGGTTATTCCGGCAGGACAATACGTTGGCCTGCCCAGGAAGATAGGGAATGCTAACAGAAGAACCAGCCGAAAGACTGGTTCTTTTTTTGCATATCCGGCTTTCTGAAATATTCCCACTGAACTTTTGAATTGGTTTCTATTAGAATAGGCAGTATTTTTAAATTTTGGGGGGGAATCATATGAAGCGGATTCGCCCGAAAGGGGGAGTCAACCGCCGGTTGCGGGGATGTAAACCGGAAGTAACATGGCTTTTCGATGGAAATTTGCGGAAAACTCCTTGACAGTTTGGTCTATATATTGTAAACTGTAATGGTCTACAGGATATAAACCAAAGGAGGAACGGCCATGGAAGATTACAGACTTGGTGTGGTAGAAGGCAAATTCGCCCAGCTCATCTGGGACAAGGAGCCCCTGACCTCCCGGGAGCTGGTGGAGCTGTGCGCCCGGGAGCTGGACTGGAAAAAATCCACCACCTACACGGTTCTCAAGCGGCTGTGCGATAAGGGCATTTTTCGCAATGAGGGGGGTGTCGTTACCTCCCGGATGTCCCGGGAGGCCTTTGCCGGGGCACAGAGCGAAAAATTCGTGGAGGAGACCTTCGGCGGCTCTCTGCCCGCCTTCCTGGCGGCATTTACCCAAAGAAAGCCCCTGTCTCAGGGGGAAATCGAGGAAATTCAGCGGATGATCCAGTCCATCGGAAGGGAGTGAGCCCAAGTGGAAGCTCTGTTTCTGAAAATTCTGAGTCTGAGCCTGGGGGCTACCTATGTGGCGGCAGCGGTGATTGCGCTGCGGTTTCTTCTGAAACGGACACCCAAGTGGATTGTGTGCGCAATGTGGGGACTGGTAGCCATCCGGCTGCTGTGCCCATTCACGCTGGAAAGTGCCGTGAGCCTGGCACCTTCCCCGGATTTTCGGCCTGTTCCGTTGATTTCTGCAAATCAACCGGAGACACCCGCGCAAACGCCCCGACCCTCTGCCGTTCAGCGTGCCCCGGCAGGAGCAGTCCAGGCACCAACCGAGAGCCCGGCGCAAGTCTCGGCGTCCGCCCCGGCGGAAATCCCGGAGGAATCCCAGACACCGACCCAAAGCAGTATTGCGCGGTTTGCCAGGGTGTGGCTGCTGGGCGTGGCAGGAATGGTGGGATATCTGATTTTCAGCACCCTTCGGCTTCGCCGCCGGGTGGGCGTTTCCATCCCAATGGCGGAAAACGTTCGATGCAGCGAGTCCGTGGATACCCCCTTCGTGCTGGGCCTGTTTCGACCGACAATCTACCTTCCTGCTTCGGTCAGTCCGGAGGACGTTCCCTATGTGCTGGCCCATGAACGAACCCACATTCGGCGGCGGGATCACTGGTGGAAGCCGCTGGGTTTTGTGCTGCTGAGCGTCTACTGGTTCAATCCGGTGCTGTGGCTAGCCTACGTCCTGCTCTGCCGGGACATTGAGGCGGCCTGCGATGAGCGGGTTATTCGGGATATGGCCGCCGAGGGTCGCCGAGCCTACTCTACCGCGCTGCTCCATTGCAGCATGAGCCGGGACGCCATCGCCGCCTGTCCCCTGGCCTTCGGGGAGACCGGGGTCAAGGAACGGATCCGGGCGGTGGCCAGCTACAAAAAGCCCGCCTTCTGGACAATCCTCGCCGGAATTGTCCTGGGTATTGTCATCGGCGTGTGCTTCCTGACCAGCCCGGAAACGGCCGGAATCAAGCCCAAGGACATCACCCCTCAGGGCATGACTCTGCAATGCCGCCGAGCTTCCCGATTGGAAATTACCGACTGCCGCCTGGAATATCAGGACGGGGCCCAGTGGAAGACGGTGGCACGGCTGGGTTCTCCCATGGAGCCGGACAGTGCTTCTCCCATGGGGCCGGACATTTCCTTCACGGCGGAGGATCGGGGCTGGCAGGTGGATTGGTCGGTGAATTACGGAATGCTGCTGCCCGGAACCTACCGGCTGAGCCTGACCTGCACCGACCTGGATACCGGAGAAAGTCTGGACTATCCGGTGGAATTCAACCAGAAGAGGAGCGGGGTTTATCTGTGGCGAAATACGGATGACCTTGCCGTTGACACGCCTAGGGAGGACACCGACATTCTCCGGGTACCCGGGCGGGGAACGTTCTGGCTGACCGTCGATGAAAAGAACGGGGAATGGGGACTGTGGAATGACCTGACCGGGGAAAGCCTGTTCCTGGGGGACGTGCGCAGCGTGGCCTTTGCCGATCAGAACGGGGACGGCGTGTGCGAGGTGTACGGTGTGGCTAACTTCTGGGGTGAGGGTGACGCCAATATCCGGGATGTGTGGTGCTACGACCTGGCCACAAAGGAAAAGTATGCGCTCCAGGGGAACGATGCCGATTTCAACACCCTGCTGGTGCGGGACAACCGGCTGTATCTGATGCAGCAGTGGTACCCGGAGAATGTCCAGTACGGCGTTTCTCAGTGCTACCGGCTGGCACTGACGGACAACGGTCTGGAGACTCAGAAGTTGGATCGAGCCGGTCAGGCCATGACCACTCAGCTGGTGGAAATGGGAACCTGCGCCCGGAGAATGATCACCATGAACAGCCAGCAGATGGCCGAAATGGGGAAGCTTCTGCGAAATCTGAAGGGGCATGTTCAGCCCGCTTCCCCGGAGGCGCTGACCCAGGCACTGGAAAATCCGATGAGCGTCAACGCTGTGAAGCTGAGCTACACCCTGGGCTATCGGGTGCTGAATTTCAGCCGGGACTACAGCCTGATCTGGGAAGACGGCAGCGAGAACGCCTATGTGATTGCCGATCCGGAGCCGCTGAGAACCTTCCTGACCCAGCTGACGGACGGGGTGCGGAACCGGGAAACCAGCGGCACGCCCTTCGCAGGCGAGGAAGATGCCTGGAAGTGGATGTCGGGTGTCACCGTCGATGCCATTTCTTCGGCTCGGGCGGAGGTCTGTCTGGAATATACTCGGACGGATTTCTCTGCGCATTCTTCTTCCACCTCCGGCACACTGAACCGGCAGACCTTGGCGCGGTTGCTGGCGATTCTGAATGAAATTCCTCAGGACGCGCTCTCCGCGGGGAAACCAATCCGGGACGATTCCTTCCGGAATGCGGTGGAATCCAATGATGAAGAGGGCTGCGGGATTTCCCTGCTGGACGGAGTGAACGGTCTGGCCGTCGGTATCCACTGGACAAAGGACGAGACATTCATCCTTCTCACGTCTGAGACGGAGCAATACAGTGCCCGGCGACTGGAAGCGGCAACTATGGAGAACGCCTGGCAGTGGCGGATTCAGGATGAGAAGCTGGATGCCTTCCTGGAGGGCTTCTGGAAGGAGCCGCCGGTGATTTTCTACACCGTAGGCGCGGAATATGACTGGCAGACCCCGGTGAAGTTCCGGTATGAGGACTTTTCCCTGAACCTGAATCTGATCGAGGGCTGGGTCTATGAGGAAGTACCCTTCAACGGGGAGAGCGCGGGCGTTCGCTGCCGTCCCGGCGATGAGATGACAGGCTGGCTCTATTTCAGCTATTGGCCGGAGGGTTACGCCCCGGTGGAAACCGACCGCTACATTTCGGAGGGCTACGGGTGGGGCACGCCCGTCTATACCAGCTACCCGGCCTCCGCGGAAACCGAGGGCACCAGGGACGCAATCTGGTCCTATTATAGGCACAGATCCCTGGGACATGGGGATTACGTTGTGATCAATCAGGGCGCGGACGGCTGGTTCCGGGCGTATTCTGACCAGATTCTCGATACAACCACACTGGCGGATGCCGGACTGGGGGAGGCGGGCTAGTCACTCCGGAGGCTGCCGCACAACGCATGCTATTGTGAGGAGGCCGCGGACTGGTGCGGCTCCCTCCGGTCACAATCCGCTCGCTAAGCCTTCCCCTCTGGGGTGGTGCTCCGCGCAGCGAATCAAAATCTAACAATTTCCAGTGGCAATTGCACAATAATGTATAGGTGGCACGGCGCAGCCGTGACGGATGAGGGCAAATATCGAGATGCCAATATAGAAAGGAAGGGCTGCTGCAAGCATTTGCAGCAGCCCTGAGGCTGTCGAAAAACCGTGTCATTGCGAGCCAGTGCTCACACTGGCGTGGCAATCCCCCTGATTTTCAAACATTTTCGTCCCTAAATCATCGGTTCTTACGTTCAACCGGGGGATTCCCACACCACTTAAGCGGACTGGTTCGGAATGACAACGTATCTTTCGGACTTTTTTGACACGCTGAGGGCTGCAAGTGTTTGCAGCAGCCCTTTGGTGCGCAGCGACCCGCTGGAGATTCGCTGCCCCGGTGCTAAGGCACCGGGTAAGGAGTTGCCATCGTCGAGCCGATGCCAAGGAACGTTCCAAGGGACAGTTCTTTTGTGGATAGAGGTGCCGAGTGACTCGCTGAGATTCGCTGCCCCGGTGCTAAGGCACCGGGTAAGGAGTTGGCATCGTCGAGCCGATGCCAAGGAACAGTCCACCGGACTGTTCCATTGAATTTTTCGAATCTCCAGACGGCAAGAAAGCAGATACCCAAATGGGTATCTGCTTTCTTGGTGACCCGCTGGAGATTCGAACTCCAGACCCACTGCTTAAAAGGCAGTTGCTCTACCGACTGAGCTAGCGGATCGTATTTGGCTGGGATGGCCGGATTCGAACCGACGCATGTCAGAGTCAAAGTCTGATGCCTTACCGCTTGGCGACATCCCAATGTTGAAGCGTCATCCTTTGCACGGACACTGGGTATTATACCATGAAACATAGGATTTTGCAATCCCTTTTTTCGGATTTTTTCCTCAGCCCGGCAGACCTGTAGCGCCGGTGACCAGGATTCCCAGAACCGCCCGGTAGATTTCCTCGAATTGGCTCAGGGGCAGGGGATTCTGACCGGAACCGCATTCGATGGTGTAGCCCGGCCGCCGCCAGACTTTTATGAACCAGTCCTTGTAACCGGCGAAGCTGGAATTGTAGGGGGTGTCTTCCAGGGCGTAGCCGCTGAGCCGGGCAAATTCCGCGCCCAATTCCTGAGCCCCGGCCACAAAATCCTACTGAAATTTCCAATAAATGGCCTTTCCTTGGGTGTGCAGGGCGATGACCAGAGCCGGGTCAACCCGCAGGGTGTAACGGGCCAGGGCGATGGCTTCCCGCTGATTCAGAGGCGCACGGCCTACGAAATCCCGGGGGCCTGGCCGGGTATAGCCCTGGGAGAACTTGATGTCCCGGGCTTTCAGCCAGCCTGCCGGGTATTGCAGATTCAGGTCGACCCCCAGAAGATTGGCTTTCCAACCCTCCGGGAAGGGGATGGCAGGGTAGTTTTCCGCGAATTGCCGAGCCTTCTCGTATTCCGGAACACCTGTTTCGATGGCGCCGGTGACCAGATCCACCCCGTCCGGATTCACCATGGGCACGGCGAAAATGGTGGCGGCGTTCAAAATCGTTTTCGTGGGCACGCCGAAGAGGGTGCCCTGGGCCTCGTCCGCCGCCGCCAGCTCCTCCAGAAATTTCAGCAGCACCGGGGCGGTGATCCACTCGTTGGCGTGGTGGGCGGCGGAATAGAGCACCCGCCCCCCACAACGCCCGAAGCGAAGGGCCGGGACCGGCCGATCAAAGGCGGTAGTGGTCAACGTTTCCAGTCGAAAGGCCAGGTAGCGGGCGGCAAGAGCCGCCATGGTTCGGCGGCAAAGGTCGGAGGTCATGGGAACGTCCGTCTGTAGGATAGCCAAAATATCACCTCCTGACAGTCTATGCCCGACGGAGGCAAAAGATGTTGACAATTCCAAATTTCGGAAGTATGATTAGTTATACCAATCGGAATTACAGGAGGGAATCATTATGGAAGTTCCGGAAGGAAAACACGCCTGGATGGTAAAAATCGGGGAAAAAGGTCAATTTGTCATCCCCAAGGAGGCCAGAGACCTGTTCGGCTTCCAGCCTGGGGAGACGGTGCTGGTGCTGGCGGACGAAAAGCGGGGGCTGGCAATCCCGGCCAAGGCGGACAGCCAACGGCTGATGGGGCTAATCTTCAGCGAACTGGAGGGGAAATAATGGCGACCATTGTATTTTTCTCCATTCCCGCCCAAGGCCACGTCCATCCCACCCTGGGGGTGGTGCGGGAACTGACCGCCCGGGGGCACCGGGTAATCTACTATTCTTATGAAGGGTTCCGGGAGAAAATCCGCGCCGCCGGCGGGGAATTTGTGGGATGCGAGAGCCTGGATCCCACGATGAGTCTGACCCGGCAGGCAGGCGCAAGGGTCGGCTCCGATCTGGCCTTGTCCACCCGGGTGCTGGTGGACACCCTCCTGGCTCTGGATGAGCCGGTCTGTCGGGAAATGGAAAGGCTGAAGCCGGACTGCATTGTGGGAGACTCTATGGCAATCTGGGCCAAAACTGCCGCCCAAAAGCTGGACATTCCCTATGTGTGCTCCATGACCACCTTCGCCTTTAACCGGGAGTCGGCCAAAATCATGCCCCATAGTCTGAAGGATACGCTGGGAATGCTACTGTCCATGGGCAAGGTGACGAGAGAGATCCGCCGGTTACAGGAAGCGGGCTATCCGGTGAAAAGCGTGCTGGAGCTGATCGGCTGTGACGAAACCGTGCCCACGTTGGTGTACACCTCACAGTTGTTTCAGCCGGCAGCCCAAAGCTTCCCGAAGAACTTTGCCTTTGTGGGGCCTTCCCTGCGGCCGGTGGAAACCCCGGTGAAAAAGACGGGAAAGACCCTGATTTACATCTCCATGGGCACGGTGAATAATGAAATGCCGGCTCTGTACCGGGCATGTATCGAAGCCTTTCAGGCCACGCCTTACCAGGTAATCCTGTCTGCCGGGGCGTGCGCCCAGGTCATAAAGCAGGGAAAATTGTCAGAAAACGTTTTCGTACAATCTGCTGTAGATCAGATCGGCGTTTTGGAGAAAACCGACATATTTTTGACCCACTGCGGCATGAACAGCGCCAGCGAAGGGCTGTATTTTGGGGTTCCGCTGCTGATGCTGCCCCAGACTCCCGAGCAAAAAGGGGTGGCAAGACGGGTATCCCAACTGGGTGCCGGGGCGCTTCTGAAGGGTACCTCCCCCGGGGAAATCCGGCGGGCCGCAGAGCGGCTTCTGATGGATCCCAGCTACCGAAAAAATGCAGAAAAAATTGGGGAAAGCTTCCGGGCTTCCGGCGGGGCGTCGGCAGCGGCTGACCGAATTGAAGCGGAAATTGCCGAAAAAAGGATGCAATACCGCTAAGCAACGTAGAAAAACGGACTTTTGAACTGTGCATATTACACATATTTCCCGGTGAAGGACAAAAACTGACCCATTGCCGTCCATAGACGGATATTGAAGGAAAACAGAAGAAAAAGTTCGGCGGCATTTCGGAGCATCCTCCCGGAATGCCGCCTTCTTTTCGCTCTGAAAACCCGGCGGAAGGAGGGGACGGCTCTCCACTTTTGCCTGCGTCAAGACCGGGACGCAAAGAAGAGAGAACGAGCGGCATCGGACAGAAAAAGGAATCAGAAAAATTACGTTTCGGGAAGTTCCGGGGAGAGGCTTTCGCAGGAAAGCCGGAGCCGTTAAGTTCTTGCCCGGCGGGTTTTTTCGGTGCGCAAGCCGAGAAAATCCAGAAGAATCCCCTTTCAAAGCCGAAAATCACCGTCAAAATGCACAACCTGACGTTCATAAAATGAACACAATCTACAAATCGAAGAGAAGACGCAAAAAATTCTTGACTTTGAAAACGATTAAGTTTACCATATAGGCAAGGAAAGGGACAACGTAAACGAAAATTGTGAGATTTGTAAGCGTATCCCTTGAAACCGGTGAAGAATAACAAGGAGGAAAAAACATGAAAAAACTGATGGCTACGCTGCTGGCTCTCGTCATGGTTCTGAGCCTGGCCGCCTGCGGCGGCAACACCGCTGCCCCCGCTGCAACCGAAGCCCCCAAGGCTGACGCTCCCGCTACCGAAGCTGCTCCCGCTACCGAGGCTGCCGCCGAGGAAGGCAAGGTCTTCAACATCTACGCCTGGAACGAAGAGTTCAAGGGCTTCTTCGAGAAGTACTACACCGTTCCCGATGGCATCACTGTCAACTGGATCATCAACCCCTCTGACGGCGGCGTCTACCAGGACAAGCTGGACGAGGCTCTGCTGAACCAGGAGAACGCTGCTGCCGACGACAAGGTCGATATGTTCCTGGCCGAGGCTGACTACATCCTGAAGTACACCAACTCCGACTACACCCAGGATGTCCAGGCTCTGGGCGTCACCGATTTCTCCAACGCTTACGAGTACACCGTGCAGGCCGCTTCCGATGAGGCTGGCACCGTCAAGGGCGTTTCCTTCCAGTGCTGCCCCGCTGCTCTGATCTACCGCCGCTCCATCGCTAAGGACGTTCTGGGCACCGACGATCCCGCCGAGGTTCAGGCCAAGCTGGACAGCTGGGACAAGTTCAACGCCGTGGCTGCTGACGCCAAGGCTAAGGGCTACCTGATGACCGCTTCCGAGTCCGCTACCTTCCGTGTGTTCTCCAACAACGGCGAGACCCCCCTGGTTACCGACGGCAAGCTGACCCTGAACGACGCCATCAAGGCATGGCAGGCACAGGCTAAGGACTTCTCCGACAAGGGTTACACCCAGACCTGCGACATCTGGTCCGATGAGTGCACCGCTCAGATGTTCAAGGACGGCAAGACCATGTGCTACTTTGGACCCGCTTGGTACTACAACTTCTCCATGGGCAACGCTCAGGATCCCGAGAAGGGCTGCCCCGGCGACTGGGCTATCTGCGAAGGTCCTCAGGCTCACTTCTGGGGCGGCACTTGGCTGCTGGCCGCTACCGGCTCCGACAACCCCACCATGCTGGCTGACATTATGAACACCTTCATCAACGATGAGGAAGTCTGCACCAACCTGGTCAAGAACGAGATGCAGTTCTCCAACAACCAGAAGGTCAACCAGGCCTGCGCTGCTGAGGGCGGCAACGCCTTCCTGGGCGGCCAGAACGACACCGCCGTGTTCGTTGAGCTGGCTAAGAACATCAAGTTCGAGAACAAGACCATCTACGATCAGCTGCTCACCGAGGGCCTGCAGGGCTACTGGAGAGAGTACTGCGACGGCGAGGTCACCGAGGATCAGGCTATGGCCAACTACTACAAGTACATCAACGAGAAGTACCCTGAAATCGTTACTCCCTGATGACTTGTAAATCCTGAATAAGACCTGTGGGGCAAGGCGAGAGCCTTGCCCCACTCCTTATTATAAGGAAGCAACCCTTTCCGGGAATTCCCTGGATATTCAGAGAGCCAACGTATCACGCATGTCATTGCGAGCCAGTGCGCACACTGGTGTGGCAATCTCCCTAATCTTCAGATATTTTCGTTCCTAAACCGGAAGTTTTTACGTTCAACCGGGGGATTCCCACACCAGTCTGCGGACTGGTTCGGAATGACAACGTATCCTTCGGCCTTTCGATATAAAACAAGCACGTTCTTTGACCTGGCTTCAAAGCAGGGAAAAGCCTGATTTGAATCGAAGCCAAAGAAAGCGAGGAGGAGAAACAATGAGTCGTCTGCCTGACAATGCCGCCGGAAAGCGTAAGGGTATCAGCTACGCCAAATGGGGCTATCTGTTTATCGCACCGTTCTTCATTATCTATGCCGTATTCAATCTGTATCCCCTGGCACTGACCATCTATAACAGCTTCTTTGAAAACTACCGCTCCGGTCTGAAGCAGGTGGGCCCCAACTTCGTGGGCCTTGCCAACTACGTCAAGCTCTTCACCCCGGATGATACCGGAACCATCGACATCCTGAAGTACGCCGGAAATACGGTGGTTCTCTGGGTGGGCGGCGCAATCCCTCAGATTCTGATCGCTCTGCTGCTGGCAATCTTCTTCACAAGCTACCGGCTGAACATCCGGGGTCAGCAGTTCTTCAAAACCGTGATCTACATGCCCAATCTGATCATGGCTTCTGCTTTCTCCATGCTGTTCTACACCCTGTTCTCCAACGTGGGCCCTGTGAACCAGCTGCTGATGCAGAGCGGAATGGCAAGCCAGCCCATTGACTTCTTCACCATGAAGATTACGGTTCGAACCCTGATCTGCCTGATGAACTTCCTGCTCTGGTTTGGCAACACCACCATTTTGCTGATGGCCGGCATCATGGGCATCGACCAGAATATGTTCGAGGCCGCCAACATCGACGGCGCCAACTCCGTCCAGACCTTCTTCAAGGTCACCCTGCCTCTGCTGACCCCCATCCTGGTCTACACCGTCATCACGGCCCTCATCGGCGGCCTGCAGATGTTCGACGTGCCTCAGGTTCTGACCAACGGCGCGGGCAACCCCAACCGCAGCTCCATGACCCTGATTATGTTCCTGAACAGCTATCTGAAGACCAGCAAGAACTACGGCATGTCCGGCGCCATCTCCGTGATTATCTTCCTCATTACCGGACTTCTCAGCCTGCTGGTGTTCAAGTCTCTGACCAAAAAGGATTAAGGAGGGAATTCCATGAATGCAAATGCTTATGACAGCCTGAAGGCAAAACGCCAGCTGATGCTCAGCCGCTTCGTGGTGTATGTGATCCTGGTGTTCCTGTCCGTGCTGTGTCTGTTCTCCTTCTGGATGCTGTTCGTCAACGCCAGCCGCTCCAACGGCGACCTCCAGGGCGGCTTCCGGCTGCTGCCCAGCAACTACTTTATCACCAACCTGAAAAACGCCTGGACGGATGCCTCCATCAACATCCCCAGAGGTATGCTCAACAGCTTCATCATCGCTGCCGCTACCTCCGTTCTGGCTACCTACTTCTCCGCTTTGACGGCCTACGGCATTCACGCCTACGACTTCAAGCTCAAGGGCGTGGCCTTCACCTTCATCATGGCCGTCATGGTTATCCCCAATCAGGTGGCGGCCACCGGCTTCTACCAGATGTGCGTGAAGCTGGGCTGGACCAACAACTACATTCCTCTGATTCTGCCCGGCGTGGCGGCTCCCGTTGTGTTCTTCTACATGAAGCAGTACATGGAGTCCGTGCTGCCTATGGAGATCATTGACGCCGCCCGGGTGGACGGCTCCGGGGAGTTCCGCACCTTCAATACCATCATCCTGCCTATGCTGAAGCCCGCTCTGGCGGTGCAGCTGATTTTCAACTTCGTCCAGTCCTGGAACAACTACTTTATGCCGGCTCTGCTCCTGGACAAGGCCGAGATGAAGACCGTGCCTCTGATGATCGCCCAGCTGCGCAGCGCCGACTACTCCAAGTTCGACATGGGCAAGGTGTACATGTTCATTCTGCTTGCCATCCTGCCGGTTGTGGTGGTGTACATCTGCCTGAGCAAGTTCATCATCAAGGGCGTTACCGCCGGTTCCGTCAAGGGCTGATTGGCTGTATCGCGCATATTTCCGCCGCGTCCCGATTTTTCGGGACGCGGTTTTCCTGCGCCGGAATGGCTAAAACAAAGCATGTTATTGCGAGCCGGTGCTCACACTGGTGTGTCCCCCTCCGGGGATTCCCGCCGATCACAATCCGTTCTCCAAAGCCTTCCCCTCCGGGGAAGGTGGCACGGCGCAGCCGTGACGGATGAGGGCTAAGGCTCCCCTTGCT
>ENA-UOJC01004501-UOJC01004501.1-human-gut-metagenome-genome-assembly--contig:-C104-NODE-4501-length-11682-cov-11.923196_pt1 | contig 11682 bp, 9 predicted proteins | sample MGYA00242339_ERZ723886 | MGnify/ENA metagenome assembly ERZ723886 | reverse complement strand
ACGAGGGGGCGGGAGCCCCCTCGTGTTGAATCGAATGCCTGCAAAAGGGCTGTGGCAGCAGCCCGTTGCGCCGCGAAGCGGCAGACTGCACATCTTTCCGTGTAGTCTGCCGAGGCCCGTTCCTTTGGGCCGAGGCTGCTTTTTTGGCTGCGAAGCAGGCAAAAAAGCGAGGCATTTTTCAGGCTGTTGAAAAAGTCCAGCGGCATTTTTCAACAGCCTGAAAGCCCCGGAAATTTTCCGGGTTTTTTTCTGAACCGGGAACTTTTCCCAACGCCGGGCCGTCTGATAGATAAACACGTTGAAAGGATGGAACACCGTATGAAGAAACTGTTCTGCCGCGTCCTTGCACTGGCCCTGTGCGCCGTCATGCTGACTCTGCCCGCCGCAGCGGCCACGGATGATCTTCTGATCTCCCCCGCCCCTGCCCCCGCTGCACAGCTGAGCCCCGTCCGGGTCTGGGGCAGGGCCACCCGGCTGGAAGGCGGCAGCCTGTTCCTGCAAAATTCCGACGCAGACGATCCCAACCGGGAGATCATCGTCCATCTGAGCGAGACCACCCCCGTCGTAGACGCTGTGACCGGCCTGCCTCTGGATGCCGCCGAAATCAAGGACGGGGATACCGTCTATGCATGGGTAGGCCCCGCCATGACCATGAGCCTGCCGCCTCAGTCCACCGCTTCGGTGGTGGTGGCCAATATCCCGGCGGATGGCGAAGTGCCCCAGTATTATGAGATCTCCGGGCCGGATCAGACGGTAACCATCGCCATCTACCCGGCGCCGCCCAGAACGGAGGTAAATCTCCCCACCGCGGGCGGCGAGGTGCTGAGGATCCCTGTCACTGCCAAAATATCTCCCTGGCTGACGAAGAACATCGTGACGCTGGACGACCTGACGCCCGGCACCCGGGTGCTGGTGTGGCGGGACAGCGCGAAGACCGTGAACCGCGTACTGGTGCTGGGGAACGATTACCGGGGGTATCTGTCCTGGTATCCGGGTGGAGCGGTATTTGTCAACGGGGAGGCCCTGTCTGTGGTCGGGAAGGTTGTGGACGGTGAGGTGCTGCTGCCGATTCGGGCCGTGGCGGAAGCCGCCGGCTATACGGTGGCCTGGGAGCCGGGAAAGGGCGCCGTGGTGACGGACAGCGGGGCAGAGGTCTTTGCCGTTCTGCCTGGGGCGAGCCTGGTGCAAACGGCTGACGGTGGGCAGGGGCTCAGCGCCCCCTGCGTCTTTGAAGCCGGGGCCACCTATCTGCCCGCCGCTGACCTGGCGTTTTTGCTGAACCTGTACCCCTCCCTGTGACGCATAACCTCCCCCACTTCGGCACACAATAACGCCGAGGTGAGTATGATGGAATTCAATGAACTGCCCATGGGCTTTGGCATGGCCCTGGCCCAGCATCCGGAGGCCATGGAGCGCTTCGCCGGCCTGCCGGAGGCGGAACGCCAGGCGATTATCGACGGCATTCACGCCGTTCACTCCAAGCAGGAAATGCGGGCCTATGTAGAGCGCCTTATCAAGTAAAAAAGCTGCCGCCGCGGATTTCCCGCGGCGGCAGTTCTTTATTGAAAAGAGAGATGGAACCGGGCGCCGGGATCTCCGGCAAAGACCACCATGCCGCCCTCCGGCAGCGCGGCGGCGGTATCGCCCCACAGGACGGAGGAGGCAGTCACCTGACCGCCTGCGTCGTAGACCCAGAAGCCCGCGTCCTCCGGCAGCTGAACGGCCATGGCCTTTCCCGCCGCGCCGCCGATGTGATACCAGCGGGCATAGCCGTCGGCCTGGACCGTGGTGTAGGAATGGCCGCTGCCGGTATAGAGCTCCGGCGCGCCGCTCTCCTCCATGTACAGGGCCCCGTTGGCCTGCATCCAGACAACGCCGGCGTCATCCCGGGTCACGGTGATGTCCTGGCCGTCCCGGCCGCCGGCCCCTGGGAGCTGCAGTTCATACCGGGCAGCGGTCCCATCCACGATGCGGGCCGCGCCGAAGTAGCCGGGAACGGCCTCCGGTATCTCTGCCGCGCCGGCGGCGGCCATGGCCAGATAGGCCTGGGAGCTGTACTTTTCCCGGACGGGCAGAACGCTCATGGCGGACGCCGCCGTCCACAGATCCTGCACTTCAGCGGAGATCCGGTTTGCGGGCAGCTTCACCGCGGCGTAGTTTGAAACGGGCAGGGCCCCCAGGCCGGGAAGCTGGCTGACGGCCTTCTGATAGAGATAGGTCTCTCCGTTGGATTCCCTGACGAACCGCAGCAGAGCTGTGCCGGTGGAATCCCGGAAGGTCCCGTCGGCACAGTAGGTAAAGGCCTGATCCGGCACGGAGGTTGGGTAGTTCATGTAATGCAGGGTCAGCGTCCCATCGGCGGAGACCGCCACCCGGTACTGTACGGCGGTGGAGCCGTAGTATCCGGCGTTTTCCATCTCCTCCGCGGGCATAGCGGCGGGCGCGGCCTCCGGCAGGGCGGGGATGGACTGATCCACGGCAATGCCCTTGTCTTTCAGCGCGGCCAGCAGCATTTGGACGGCCGCCAGCTCGTTATAGGTGGACACGCCGCCGGAAGAGAGCACCGCAGCGGCCATATGGCAGCCGGGCAGCACCACCAGGCCCGCGTGATAGAACTGGGTGTCGCCGCCCTTTACCAGGGCGGTGATGCCGCTCTGGCTGAAGGGATACCACTCCACGGCATCCCAGCCCAGGCCGTAGGACAGGGCGTCCAGCGTATCATCGGGCCAGAGGCCCCGGGCGTATTCCGGGGCGGCCATGGCGTCCAGCGAGGACTGGCGCAGCAACGTTGTTCCAGTCAGCGCGCCGCCGAAGGCGGCCAGATCGGCGGCGGTGGCATAGATGCCGCCGGTGCCCACCACATTCAGGCAGTCCTGGGGCAGGGCGCGGGTATCGGTGCCGAAGTAAATCCTGGCAAGGCGGGTGGTGTCGAAGTCATCGCCGGGGGCGAAGGTGTCCTCCAGCCCCGCCGGACGGAGGATGCGGGCGCGAACGTAGTCCATGAAATCCTGGCCGGAGACGGCCTCCACCACCAGCTGTGCCAGGGTGAAGCCGTCATTGCAGTAGACGCTGTACGCGCCGGGATCCGCCTTCAGCCGCTGGGAGGCAAGACGCTCCAGCAGCTCGTCGGCGGCGGCTGGGTCCGCGTCGTCAAAGAGCATGGCGTTTTCAAAGGAGGAGCCCATCAGACCGGAGGAGTGGTTCAGCAGCATCCGCACCGTGATCTGCCTGTACCGGGGATCCGCCATTTGAAAGTCCGGCAGATAGCGGGTAACAGGCGCGTCCAGAGAAAGCCTGTGCGCTTCCGCCAGCTGCATGACCGCCACCGTGGTGTAGATCTTGCTGACGGAGCCGACGCCGTAGAGGGCCCCGCTCTCAGCCTCCGTCTGCATGGCCTCACCGGTCTCCCGATCCACGGTGAGACCGCCGGAGGCGGAAATGTTGCCGCTGTCCCAGAGGGCCCAGCTGATGCTGGCAGCGCCGCCATAGGTCATGGCCCCCTCGGCGGCGATCCGGGTGGTTTCCTCCAGAGCGGCGGCCTGCGGCGCGGATGATGCCGGGGTCTCCGTCTCCGCCGCCAGGGCCGGAGCCGTCAGGCTCAGGGCCAGGGCCAGCGCCAGCAGCAGGGCGCGGCCGCGTTTGCAAAACGTTTTCATGTTCGCTCCTTTCCCGCCCCGGGCGGGGCGATCCCGTATCCGCGGATCAGGATACACCTTCCACCAAGTGGAAGGTCAAGGGATATCCGCGAAATGTCCCGCCAAAACTCCAGCAGACAGCCCCGGGAGCAGGGGAAGCCTCCCCCGACCGTCTGCCGCTGTCCGCTTTTTGCTTCACGGCCTGCCGCTGGTCAGCAGTCCCAGCAGCGGCTCAAAGTCCACGCCCTCCCGCATGGGCAGATCCTGGGCGGCGGTGCGCTCGGCGCAGGCGCGGATGAATTCCACCGCCTGCCGGGCGGCGTCCGGCAGGGACGCACCCTTGACCAGCGCGCCGGTGAGGACGCTGGCAAACACGTCGCCGGTGCCGTGGAATTCCCGGGGCACCCGCCGGGTCTGAACGGCTTCCGTCCGCCCGGTTTTCGCGTCAAAGCACATGGCCCCCGTCAGTTCCGGAGCCGTGGAGGCCCCCGTGAGGGCCACGGAGCGCCTGCCGTTCAGGCTCAGCCGCTCCACGATCTCCCGGCAGCCGTCTTCGCCGGCGGGCAGCGTCTCATAGGGGACGCCCAGCAGCAGGGCGGCCTCCGTCAGGTTGGGGGTGATCACATCCGCCTCCTCCGCGAGGCGGGCCATGCCGGAACACATGGCGGGGGTATAGGTCTGGTAGACCTGGCCGTGATCCCCCATCACCGGATCCACCACCACAAGCGTATCCGCTTGCCGGAAGTCCCGGATGAAGTCCTCCACAATGCCGATCTGCCGCTCACTTCCCAGAAAGCCGCTGTAAATGGCCTGGAAGTCCAGGCCCAGGGACTTCCAATGGGCGGCGGCACGGGGCATTTCGTCCGTCATGTCCAGAAAGGTAAAGCCCGTAAAACCGCCGGTGTGGGTGGAGAGAAACGCGGTGGGTAGCGGGCAGCACTGGGCGCCCAGGGCGGACAGGATCGGCAGGGCGATGGTCAGCGAACAGCGGCCAAAGCCGGACAGGTCATGGATGGCGGCGATGCGGGGCGTGGGCATGGCGGTATTCCTCGTTTCGTAAAATTCATTTTATTGTACCGCAGTTTTTCCTATTGTTCAAGGGCGGAAACTGTGCTATACTGGGCCTGTTCACGCGGGTATGGCGGAATTGGCAGACGCGCAGGATTTAGGTTCCTGTGCCGAAAGGCGTGTGGGTTCGACCCCCACTACCCGTACCAGCTCAGAAATTCCCTGTTTGGCACGAATCCCCGCCTGACGGCGAAGCTTCTCAGCCGGACAGGGAATTTCTTCGCTTCCAACCGCGATCCGCTCCGCTGGGTTCGCGGTTGGGGGGAGGACGAGGCGGCGAAAATAGTATGTTTAACGCATTGGTGCAGCTCAGAAATTCCCACCACCGCTCCGTTTCCGCCTTGCGGCGAAACCTGCGCTCTGGTGGGAATTTCTTCGCTTTCGGCCCCGACCCGCTGCGCTGGGCTCGCGGCCGAGGAAAACGGAGATACCGGCTGTGGACTGCATCTTTTTGGGCAACACATGACAGCTCAGAAATTCCCTGTTTGGCACGAATCCCCGCCTGACGGCGAAGCTTCTCAGCCGGACAGGGAATTTCTTCGCATCCAACCGCGATCCGCTCTGCTGGGGTCGGGGCCCGGTGTCAGGGCCGCGGCCGGAAGGGCCGTATCGAAACAGGTGCATTTCCACAAAAAGCGAGACACGCACTGCGTGTCTCGCTTTTTCACGCTCATTTTAAAAGATTCCCCCCATAGGGCGCCATCTCCAGGCGGATGAAGAAGCCCTGGTCATGGTCGCAGACAGGACAGGCCTTGGGGGCCTCCAGCCCCTCCTGGATATGGCCGCAGTTCAGGCACATCCAGCCGCACTTGACATCGGAGACGAACAGCCTGCCGGTCTCCAGCAGCTCCGCGAACTGGCCGAAGCGGTTGCCGTGGGTCTGCTCGATCCGGGCGATCTGCCGGAAGGAGGCGGCGATCTCGGGAAATCCCTCGGCCTTGGCGGTATCGGCGAAGGCGGCGTACACCGGGTCGAATTCCTCGTACTCGTTGTGCTGGGCGCGGCGCAGCAGCTGCGGCACATCGTTGGTGATATCCACGGGATAGCCGCCGTCGATATGCACCGTCTCTCCGGCCAGCTCCTTCATGTGGTTATAAAAGATCTCGGCATGCTCCTTTTCCTGGCTGGCGGTGAACTGGAACACGGCCTCCAGCACGTGCAGCTTCTGCTGCCTGCATAAAGAGGCGGCAAAGGTATAGCGGTTGCGGGCCTGGCTCTCCCCGGCAAAGGCGCGCATCAGGTTTTTCAGGGTCTCGCTGTTTTTGAACTCCACAGTCATAGGGGCTCCTCCTCACATTGGTGATACGGATATGTTTGCCAATCCCGCCCGATCCTATACCAACGGGGAAGGGCGCTGCCGCCGGCGGCCCGCGGCCGGAACGGCAGACGCTCCCCCGGCGCTGTGCGCCGGGGGAGCGTCCGCGTCCCGCGCATACCGGGGGCAGGCGGTATGTTTCCAGGTGGCTGTCCAGGCTGGCGGCGAAGGAGCCCCCGCCCTTCATGTCGTGCATATAGGCGTGGCGGCCCAGCTTGCCATCCTGCTCCTCCATAACGGAGACGGCGATGTTGGAGCAGTGGTCGGACACCCTCTCGAAATTGGTCAGCAGGTCGCTGAGGACAAAGCCCAGCTGAACGGTGCAGTCTCCGGTCTGGAGGCGGCGGATGTGGCGCATCCGGATCTCCTCGATCAGGCGGTCGATGGTCTCCTCCAGGGGCTCCACGTCCCGGGCGGCGTCGGCGTCGTTGGCGGCAAAGCAGGCGAAGGCCTTGTCCATGATGTCCTTCAGGGCGGACACCAGCACCTGGAGCTCGTCATTGGCGACATCGGAGAAGCGCAGCTCCTTCTCCCGCAGCTCCCGGGCGGACTCCTGGAGGTTCAGGGCATGGTCGCCGATGCGCTCAAAGTCGCCGATGGCGTGGAGCAGGCGGGAGACGGTGTGGATGTCGTCCATGGAGACGCCGTGCTGGGAGATGGTCACCAGATACCCGCCCAGACGGTCCTCGTAGATATCCAGCTTGTCCTCATTTTGAAGGATCTCTGTCTCCGTGGCCTCGCTGTAATCAGACAGCTGCCGGATGGCGTTCAGCAGATTCTGATGGGCCAGCTCGCCCATGCGGTTGGTCATGGCCACGCACTCGCTGATGGCAACGCCGGGGGTACGCAGCAGGAGAGGGTCCAGGAAGGCGAACTGCTCCGTGGGGTCCTCGCTCCGCACCACTCTCCGCGCCAGCTTTTCCAGCTGGCGGGAGAAGGGCAGCAGCAGCACCGTGGTGAAGACGTTGAACACCGTGTGGCAGAAGGCGATGCCCACCGCGCCCACGGCGGCGTCCATAAAGGGGAAGTGGAAGAGGAGGTCGCCGCCGTAGAACAGGATCAGGCAGGCGGCGGTGCCGAAGACGTTGAAGGAGACGTGGATCACCGCCACCCGCTTGGCGTTGCGGCTGACGCCGATGGAGGAGAGCAGCGCCGTGACGCAGGTGCCGATGTTCTGGCCCATGATGATGGGGATGGCCATGCCGTAGGTGATGGAGCCGGTGAGGGCCAGGGCCTGCAAAATGCCCACCGACGCGGCGGAGGACTGGATGATCCCGGTGAACACCGCGCCCACCAGCACGCCCAGCAGGGGGTTATTGAAGGCGGTCAGCAAGCTGGAGAACTCCGGCAGCTCCGCCAGGGGGCTGACGGCCTGCTTCATCAGCTCCATGCCGTACATCAGGATGGAGAAGCCCACCAGGATGCGGCCGATATCCCGGCGGCGCTGTTTTTTGGAGCCCATGATGAGGATGATGCCCGCCAGCGCGATGACCGGGGAGAAGTTCTCCGGCTTCAGGAGATTGACGAACACGCTCTCGCTCTCGATGCCTGTCAGGGACAGGATCCAGGCCGTCAGGGTGGTGCCGATGTTGGAGCCCATGATGACGCCGATGGTCTGGCCGAGCTCCATGACGCCGGAGTTCACCAGGCCCACCAGCATCACCGTCATGGCGGAGGAGGACTGGATGGCGATGGTGATGCCGGCGCCCAGCAGCAGGCTTTTGAAGGGGCTGGAGGTCATGCGCTTCAAGGTCCGCTCCAGCTTGCCGCCGGCCATTTTTTCCAGGCTCTTGGACATGGTGGTCATGCCGTAGAGGAAGAAAGCCAGGCCGCCGCAAAGGGTAAAGACGGAGAAAATATCCATGTTGGCGATACTCCTTTATTCCGTTTCCCGTTTTGGTGAACGGGCGTGCTGTCAACTTTTATGTACGAAAACCATTATATATGTTCAGCGCGCGGGGTGAAATCGGCGGAATGACCAAATGTAAAATTTGCGAAAGATATTGTTAACAATGCCAAAAATATGAAAAAATATTTGTCCATAACGTACAGCGCTCAAACGCTTGCACGGAAAAAGGGCGGCGCCCATTCCGGCGCCGCCTTTTTCTGTCAAAGCTCCTCTGCCTTTGTCCAAAATGCCCGGATGTCCTCCGCGGACCGCCGCCCGGCGAAATAGCCGGACTGCCACAGGGCCCGCAGGACCTCCAGATCCCGCTCCGTCCGGGAACAGCCAAAGGTGTCCTCCGGCGCGATGACCAGGACTTTGCCCGCCCGTTCCAGGGCAAACAGCTCCTCCCGGCAATCGTTGTACCGCTCCGACCGGGTGCGCATGGTCTCCACAAAGGCGGGGTATTTGCGGAAGGCCCGCTCCAGTACGCGGAGGGAGCCGTCCCTCTCCTTGCGGTAATCCCGCTCCCGGGTCAGGACCACCACCACCCGGTCACAGCCCGCGTCAAAGGCCCGCCGCCAGGGGATGGCGTCGGCGCAGCCGCCGTCCAGATAGGGCTGGCCGTCCACCTCAATGACGGGGAACATCAGGGGGATGGCGCAGGTGGCCTGGAGCAGAAGATTGTGGTCGTCCCGCCGGGGCACCGGCAGATAGTCGGCCCTGCCGGTGTTCAGGTTGGTGACCACGGCCTCCACCGTGCCGGGGTAGGCCTCAAAGGTATCGTAGTCAAAGGGCAGCAGCTGGTTGGGGATGGTCTCATAGGCGAACCGCAGGCCGAAATAGCAGCGGTTTTTGGGGTTGGCCCAGTTCCGCCAGCCCATATAGCGGCGGTCATTGGCGAAAGTGGTCAGCAGCCTGAGATTCCGCCGGCTCTGGCGGGAGAGATAGCTGACGCCGTAGGCGATGCCCGCGGAGACGCCGACGGTGTAGTCCGGCAGGGGCAGCCCCGCATCCAGCAGCGCGTCACACACACCGGCGGAAAAAATGGTCCGCAGCGCGCCGCCTTCCAGCACCAATCCGGTTTTCATGGGTGGTCACTTCCTTATCATTTTAGAAAGAATTTCATACCGGCCCCGTAAAAGAAGCATAGGACGCGGTCACAACATAAGATTATCAAAAAAGCACGCAAAAATCAATCGCCCGGCGCCGCGGATCCGCAATTGCAAAGAAACTGTTAAAAACGGCATGATCCGCTTGCAAGGGACAACTTTTGCATGGTATCATCATGTAAGTATGCATTTTAAGAAGAACGGAGGGCGCGGCATGGGCGGCGGACTGCGGCGGCGCTGGCGGCAGCGCATGGGCCAGACCAAGACGGTCCTGGGCGAAAAAGTACGGGAAGCGCTGGCATCGGTGCTGCCCATCACCGCCATTGTGCTGGTGCTGTGCTTCACCGCCGCGCCGGTGCCCACGGATATCCTGCTGGCCTTCCTGGTGGGGGCGGTGATGCTGATTTTCGGCATGGGCCTGTTCACCCTGGGCGCGGAGACCGCCATGACCCCCATCGGCGAGCGGGTGGGCGCCCAGATGACCAAGTCCCGCAAGCTGTGGGTGGTGGTGTCGGTCAGTTTTCTCATCGGCGTCATCATCACCGTGTCGGAGCCGGACCTCCAGGTCCTGGCGGGCCAGGTGCCCGGTATCCCCAACGCCGTTCTGGTGGCGGCCGTGGCCCTGGGCGTGGGCGCGTTTTTGGTGGTGGCCCTGCTGCGCATCCTGTTCCGGGTGCCGCTGAACGGGCTGCTGATCGTCTCCTATCTGGCGGTGTTCATCCTGGCCGCCTTCATCCCCAGGGATTTTCTGGCCATCGCCTTTGACTCCGGCGGCGTAACCACCGGGCCCATGACGGTGCCCTTCATCATGGCCCTGGGCCTGGGCGTCTCCTCCATCCGCAGCGACGAAAACGCCGCCCAGGACAGCTTCGGCCTGGTGGCCCTCTGCTCCGTGGGCCCCATTCTGGCGGTTTTGATATTGTCCCTGGTGTACCCGGCCTCCGGCGTCTATGTGCCCGCGGATATGCCCGCGGCGGGAGACAGCCGGGCGCTGTGGCAGCTGTTTTTGACGGCCCTGCCCGAATACGCCAGGGAAGTCGCCGTGTGCCTTGCCCCCATCGCCGCGTTTTTCGCCGTTTTCCAGGTGACGTCTCTCCATATGAGCCGGAAAAAGGTATTGAAAATCGTGGTGGGTCTCCTGTATACTGACATTGGGCTGACCGTGTTTCTGACCGGCGTCAACGTGGGCTTTCTGCCCGCGGGCGCCTACCTGGGCCGGCAGATCGCCGCGTTGGACCACAACTGGGTGTTGGTGCCCATCGGCATGCTGATGGGCTGGTTCATCGTCCAGGCGGAGCCGGCGGTCCACTCCCTGAACCGCCAGGTGGAGGAGATCACCTCCGGCGCCATCCCCGGCAGGGCCATGAGCACCAGTCTGTCCGTCGGCGTGGCGATGTCCATCGGCCTTGCCATGATCCGGGTGCTGACGGGGATCTCCGTTTTGTACTTCCTGGTGCCGGGTTACCTGGCGGCCATCGCGCTGTCCTTCTTCGTGCCGAAGATCTTCACCGCCATCGCCTTTGACTCCGGCGGCGTGGCCTCCGGCCCCATGACGGCCACCTTCCTGCTGCCCTTTGCCCAGGGGGCCTGCGAGGCCCTGGGGGGCAATGTGGTCACCGACGCCTTCGGCGTGGTGGCCATGGTGGCCATGACGCCGCTGCTGACCATCCAGCTGCTGGGCCTGGCCTATCAGCTGAAGCTGCGCAAGACCGGGCGGGCCGGAGACGAGGCGGCGGACGAGGAGATCATCGACCTGTAAGACAGAGCGGCGGCGGCCAATGCCGCCGCTGCCGCAAGAGAGGAGAAACTGCCATGGGCGGAGCTGTTCTCATCATCACGATCACAGACCGCGGCCGCGGCGGGGAATTCGCGTCCTGGTATCAAAGCCAGGGGCTGCCGCTGGTGCTGACGGCCCTGGGCCGGGGCACGGCCACCACTGAGATCCTGGACTGCCTGGGGCTGGAGGCCACGGAGAAAGCGGTGCTGATGTGCGTGGCGCCCAGGTCCTCCCGGCTGGTGCGCCGGGCGGCCAGGGAATTGTGGCTGGATGTGCCGGGCCGGGGCGTTTTGATGACGGTGCCGGTCTCCAGCATCGGCGGCATGGCCGCCAGGGATTATCTGCTGCAGCAGGAGGCGGAGGACATCATGGAAAAAGAGCTGACCCACGAACTGATCATCGTCATCACCAACCAGGGCTACACAGACCGGGTGATGGACGCCGCCCGGGCGGCGGGGGCCACCGGCGGCACCTCCGTCCACGCCAAGGGCACCGGCACGGAGCTGGCGAAAAAATTCTTCGGCGTGTCCATCGCGGCGGAGAAGGAGCTGATCTTCATTCTGACCAAGGCGGAGGACCGCAAACCCATTATGAAGGCGGTCATGGCCCAGGCCGGCATGAAGACGGAGGCCCAGTCCCTGGTGTTTTCCCTGCCGGTCAGCGATATCGCGGGATTGCGGCAGCTGGACAGCGAGACATAACGAGACAGGGCGGCGGGCCTGCCCGCCGCCCTCAGGCTGTCAAAAAACCTCTGTTTGGAGAAAAAGAATTCCGTTTCGCAGGGGGAGTACGAGGGGGCGGGAGCCCCCTCGTGTTGAATCGAATGCCTGCAAAAGGGCTGCGGCAGCAGCCCGTTGCGCCGCGAAGCGGGAGCTTTTTGGGCTGCGAAG
>ENA-UOJC01004500-UOJC01004500.1-human-gut-metagenome-genome-assembly--contig:-C104-NODE-4500-length-11682-cov-14.458588_pt1 | contig 11682 bp, 9 predicted proteins | sample MGYA00242339_ERZ723886 | MGnify/ENA metagenome assembly ERZ723886 | reverse complement strand
TAGTGGCACATGTCGTTCATCCAGCCCATGTTCCACTTCAGATTGAAGCCCAGGCCGCCCACATCGGCGGGCCTGGTCACCAGGGGCCATGCCGTGGACTCCTCCGCGATCATCAGCACGCCGGGATCCACGCCGAAGGCCATGGCGTTCAGCTCCCGCAGGAAGTCGATGGCCTCCAGATTCTCGTGCCCGCCGTATTTGTTGGGCGTCCAGGGGCCGCCCTGGCGGCCGTAGTCCAGATACAGCATGGACGCCACCGCATCCACCCGGAGGCCGTCGATGTGGTATTCCTCCAGCCAGAAGCGGGCGGAGGAGAACAGGAAGCTCTTGACCTCCGGCCGGCCGTAGTCAAAGACCCGGGTGCCCCAGCCGGCGTGCTCCCATTTGTTGGGGTCGCTGTACTCATAGCAGCAGGTGCCGTCAAACTGGTAGAGGCCCTGCTCGTCCTTGCAGAAGTGGGCGGGCACCCAGTCCAGCAGGACGGTGATGCCGTTTTTGTGCATGTGGTTGACGAACCACATGAAATCCTTGGGGGTGCCGAACCGGGAGGTGGGGGCGAAATACCCGGTGCACTGATAGCCCCAGGAGTCGTCCAGCGGATGCTCCGTCACCGGCAGCAGCTCGATGGCGGTGTAGCCCATCTCCTTGACATAGGCCGCCAGTTCCCTGCCGAGGTCCCGGTAATCGATGAAGTCTCCGTTGTCCCGCTTGCGCCAGGAGCCCAGGTGCACCTCGTAGATATTCAGGGGGGAGTCGTAGACCTGGTGCCTGCGCTTGCGCTCCCGGAAAGCGGCGTCCGTCCACCGGAAGCCGCTGATGTCATACAGCTTGCTGGCGGTGGCGGGGCGGGTCTCGGTATGGAATCCATAGGGATCCGCTTTCATATGTACCTGTCCGTCCGCGCCGCAGACCGCGTACTTATAGGACGTGTACTGCTCCAGGCCGGGAATGAACCCCTCCCAGATCTCGCCCCTGCGGGCGAGGCGGTTGGCGCCCTGGTCCCAGCTGTTGAAGTCGCCCACCACGGACACCCTTTTGGCGTTGGGGGCCCAGACCCGGAATTTCCAGCCCTTCCGCCCCTTCTCTTCCGCCGGATGCGCGCCGAACCAGCGCCAGCCGTCGCTCAGCGTACCGGCATGGAACTGCTCGGCCTGTTGGTTTTTTGCCATATGAAGCTCCTCTCCCCGACGGCCCCCGCCCTGCGGGAACCGCGGGTCTTTCGTTGGTTTTCCTCGCTTGATCCTCTTTTCACTTTGGTCGTTTTTCTGATGCCATATGTGGTATTATTATACTTCTTCCGAAAAATACCGTCAAGAATACTCCTGTCGAAAAAGTTGACTGTTTTTGGTGTATTTAAACAATTTGTTTGCTAATATCACGATATTTTTTGTCCACCTTTGGCATGGTGCGCAAACATTTTACCAAAATCTTCTGTTTTCTTTGCAGGCAGCCCTTTTCAGCCCTCTTTCGTTTCCACATTGTCCGTATTGATTTTGCCCGCGGCGTTTGCTAGAATAAGCAGGGTTTTGCAGACTGTCTGTTTTTGGGAGGTTTTCCGATGTCCCCGTTTTCTTTTCTCACCGGTCTTACCGTGGATGGTTTTCCCCTCTGGGTCGTGCTGCTGATCTGCTGCGGCGTGTTTCTGGCGGCCTTTATGGACGCCATTGCCGGCGGCGGCGGCATCATCTCCGTGCCCACCTACCTGATCGCCTTCTCCGGCCTTCCCACCTACTATGCCCTGGGCACCAACAAGCTCTCCTCCGGCATCGGCACCGTGTTCTCCACCGCCCGCTTCATTAAAAACGGCTATGTCCACTGGAAGCTCTTCGCGCCGTCCGTCGCCCTGGCCCTGCTTGGGTCCATGGGCGGCACCTGGCTGCAGCACCACACGCCGGACGCCGTTTTGAAATACCTGCTGCTGGTGGTGCTGCCCATTGTGGCGTTTGTCACCCTGCGCACCCGCAGCTGGCCCGACGAGCCCGGCGACATCGATCCCCGGAAACAGGCCCTCATCGTCTGGGCGGCCGCCCTTGTCATCGGCGCCTACGACGGATACTACGGCCCCGGCACCGGCACGTTTTTGATGATCATTTTCATCCGCCTGGCCAAGCTGGACACCCGCCACGCCGCCGGCGGCGTCAAGGTCATCAACCTGGCCTCCAACATCGGCAGCCTGTTCACCGCCCTGACCGCCGGATATGTATACATTGGCGTGGGGCTGATTTCCGCCGTGGCCTCCATTGCCGGGCATTATATCGGCGCGGGGCTGGCCATCAAAAACGGCAGTAAGATCGTCCGGCCCGCCGTCATCCTGGTCCTGATCCTGCTGACCGTCAAGGTGGGCAGCGAGCTGCTGTTCCCTGAATTCTGGAGCTGAGGTGGTTCCCGTGAAAAAATCCATCGGCATTCTGGGCGGCATGGGGCCGCTGGCCACGGCGGACCTGTTCCGCAAGATCGTCCTCCTCACCGACGCGGAGCGCGACAACGACCACATCCGCATCTACATCGACGACAACGCCTCCATCCCCGACCGCACCGCCGCCATTTTGTCCGGCGGAGCGGACCCGCTGCCCGCCATGACAGACTCCCTGCGGAAGCTGGAGGCCTGCGGCGCGGACTGCATCATCATGCCCTGCAACACCGCCCACTACTTCCTGCCCCGGCTCCAGGCGCTGACCGAAGTTCCCTTCCTCAGCATGCTGGAGGCCGCCGCCAGGGCCTGCCGCGCCCGGTTTCCCGGCAGGACCGCCGCCGTGCTGGCAACAAAGGGCACCCTGGCCGCGGGACTGTATCAGAGGGCTCTTGAGGCGGAGTCCGTCCCCTTTCTGATCCCGGCCCCCGCCGAACAGGACGCCCTGATGCGGGTCATTTACGAAGGCGTCAAGGCCGGCAGGCCGCCGGAGACCTACCGGGCGGACATGATCTCCGTTCTGGAACGCCTGGCCGCCCAGGGCGCCGGCTGTTTCATCCTCGGCTGCACGGAGCTGCCCCTGGCGGCCCAGGCCCTGGCGCTGGACGTCCCCCTTGTGGACCCTACCGCGGAGCTGGCAAAGGCCGCCATCCGCTTCTGCGGCTACCGTGTAAACGAGTGACCGCGGCTGCGCCCCCGGTTCAGCAAAGTGCTGAATCGGGGGCTTTTGTTTACACTTTCTTTACAAATTTCCCCGTTTTTTCTATTTAGCTTTACAATTCTTTTGCACTTTGGTATAATATGGCTAATTTGAAGTATGTTGTTTTGTCGAAAATATGAAATGACTTATTTCAAGGAGAAAGCGAGAGAAAATTTTGTGTATGAGGTGAGTGTATGAAGAAAAAAGTAAGCCTTCCCATGCAGATCCTGATTGCCCTTGTTCTGGGCATTGTTGTGGGCCTGATCTGCTACTTCGCCGGCCTGGAAGACCTGACCACCAACTATCTCAAGCCCTTCGGCGACATCTTCGTCAACCTGCTGAAGTTCATCGTGGTGCCCGTGGTCCTCTTCTCCATGATCGACGGCATCCTGTCCATGAACGACCTGAAGAAGGTGGGCTCCGTGGGCGTCAAGACCGTGGTCTACTTTATGGTGACCACCGCCATTGCCTGCGTCATCGGCCTGGTGTTCGCCAACATCTTCAACGGCGCCGGCCTGTTCCCCGTGCTGGATACCGCGGGCGCTGAGTATGAGGCCAAAGAGTTCGGCGGCTTCATGTCCACCCTGGTCTCCATCTTCCCCACCAACATGTGGCAGTCCTTCTCCAATGCCAACATGCTGCAGGTCATCGTCATCGCCCTGTTCTTCGGCGGCTCCATCCTGGCCGCCGGCGAGAAGGCCAATCTGTGCCGGGACATCGTCTCCTCTTTCTACTCCGTGATCGAGAAGCTGATGAGCTTCGTCATCGCCCTCAGCCCCATCGGCGTGTTCACCTACATGGCGTGGGTCGTCGCCACCCAGGGCGCCGCCATTCTGGGCTCCCTGGCGCTGGTCCTCCTGTGCGCCTATCTGGGCTATATCGTCCACGCCGTGGCTGTGTACTCCTTCTCCGCCAAGGCCTTTGCCGGCATGAGCCCCCTGAAGTTCTTCAAGGGCGCCTTCGCCGCCATGATCTTCGCCTTTACCTCCACCTCCTCCGCGGCGACCCTGCCGGTCTCCAAGGAGTGCGCCGCTGAGCTGGGCGCCGAGGACGACATCGCCGCCTTCGTCCTGCCCCTGGGCTCCACCATCAACATGGACGGCACCGCCATTTACCAGTGCGTGGCCACCGTGTTCCTGGCCTCCTGCGCGGGCATCCATCTGACCATCGGGCAGATGGTGATTGTGGTGGTCACCGCCACCCTGGCCTCCATCGGCACCGCGGGTGTCTCCGGCGCCGGCATGATCATGCTGGCCATGGTGCTGGAGGCTCTGGGCATCCCCGTGGCCTACATCGGCCTGATCGTGGCCGTGGACCGTCTGTTCGACATGGGCCGCACCTGCCTGAACGTCACCGGCGACATCGCCTGCTCCATCTGCGTCACCAAGTGGGAGGGCAAGAAGGCCAAGAAGTAATTTCCCGCTTTTTAAAAGAGCGGCCACCGTTTGCCTCCCCTTAACAGGGGTAACTTCATAGGTGTCCGGAACCCCCGGCAGATATTGCTTCGGCAGTATCTGCCGGGGGCTTTTCTGTCTATGCCGATTCCGCCATGCTCCGTGCCTCATCCGGTGTTACACCCATATACCCGATGTCGTTGTAGTGGATCTCCACCGTCTGCCGGGCGTGCTTGCTCCACTTCACGTCCCTTTCGTGGACCACGATCTTTCGGATGAACAGCCGCGGCGGCTCCGGGGGCGGCTCCCGGATGTCAGTGTACCGTTTTGCCAGGGCGATGAAGTGGTCCGTGCCGCGCACTTTTTCCCGCGTGGCCCGAATGGTTGCCTCTCCTGCCGGGATCTTTTCCTGAATCCGGGCCATCTCCCCCATGCAGCCGGCAGAAAGGGCCTGGAACCGCTCCGCCGCGACGCGGCCCGGCACGCTGTCCCCGTACAGCCGCCTGAAAATGGCGTCCAGCTCCCCGGCCCGCTTGTTCAGGGCGGCCGATTCCTTCTCATACCCCGGAGGTCCCGCTGTATCTCCGCCTAAGCGCCGCCCGGGCCGCGGGCAGGCGAACGGGGCGGCTGTGCCCGGCGGGCGCGTCATGCCTGACACCGGATCCTGCCGCCCCATTTCTTGATGCGTGCCAGCGCATGGCAAATATGTTCCGAGGCCGCAGAAAAACGGGAGCCCGCGTCGATCCGTATGGTATAGAGAACTTCCGATCAGAGGGCCGTTAGATAGCGCTCAAAAATTCACGGATATAGGGAATGGCCGCGCCGATGGCAACAACGTCCGCCTCCTGGACGCCCAGCCGCAGGAAATTTTCACGCTCCGGGAAGGCGGTGCGCAGCTGGATCAGAGAGAAGAGCATGGCCAGATCGTCTTCCGTCAAAAAGGGGGCAATATGACCGCCCAAAATGATGATACTGTCAATGGCCATATGGATATTATTCAGCGCCAGAGCCAGCCATCCCAAATACTCCACCCAGCGTGCGCCGTGGGCAGGGCTGCCCTGACGGAGCCCGGAGAAGAAGCTTTCCAGTGTTTCTCCTTTCCGTAATAGCGCGCCCGCCGAACAGTAGCACTCCATACAGCCGTGCTTGCCGCAGTAGCACTGGAGCCCGCCCTCCATCAAGGTCATGTGCTCAAAGGTGCCGGTGCGCCCGGTGCGTCCGCTTTGCAGCTGCCCGCCGGCAATGACCGCGCCGCCCAGATGCCGTCCAAGGGAGAGGTAGATGGCGTTGGTCAGAGCCGGGTCCCGCCACAGCTCCAGGTGGGCGGCGCACTCGGAGTCGTGAACAAAACGGCAGGGATAGGCCAGACGTTTTTCCAACGCGTCGATGGTCAGGCCGGTACAGTCCAGAATTTTTCCGTAAATCATTTCCCGGCCATTCTCGGACACCAGGCCCTGCATGCCAAGGCCCACGCCCAAAACCCGCTCCGGCGTAATGCCGCAATCCTGCAGCAGCAGCCGCACCAGCTGTGCCAGCGCGTCAAAATAGCTGTCCTCCTGTGCAAATGCCAGGGGGACCGTCTTTTTTTTCACCACAGTGCCGTACAGGTCCAGGACCACGGCTGTAGCCTGGTCGGACAGGGCCTCCACGCCCACCGCCGCGCGGGCGTCCGCCTTCGGACAGTAGGCGGCAGCCTTCCGGCCAATGCTGGAGGCCAGCTGTCCCCGCTTTTCGATCAGGCCCTCGTCGGCCAGGGCGGTCAGGTGCTGGGTCACGGTGGGCAGGCTCATTTGCAGGGCCGTGGCGATCTGCTGCTTGGAGATGCGCTTTTCCCGGTAGATCAGCCGATATATGTCCGCGTAGTTTTTCCTGCGGATATCTGTCAGCGAAAACTTTTCCATGGGGACCGTCCTTTCAAAAACTTATTTTATAAAATGATTATAGTACATTTGCTGAAAAAGCACAACCCATTTTTGCATGATTTGCACAGATTCTCGCCGTTCTATTGTGGAAATAGCTAAAAAAAACGAAGCAAAAGTTATTACAATTCGTGTATTGCGCAAAAATAGATGGGGTGCTATTATATAAATACATTATACAAAATCATTTTATATAAATGGTTTTATAATTTCGAAAGGGAGCATGGATCATGGGAATTATTGAAAAGATGAGACTGGACGGAAAGAAGGGCTTTGTAACCGGCGCCGCAAGGGGGATTGGAAAGTGCACCGCCACCGCGTTTGCAGAGGCCGGCGCAGATTTGGCCATTGTTGACCTCGACCTCGAGACCGCCCAGAAGACCGCGCAGGAAATTGCCCAGGCCACCGGGCGTAAGGTGATCGCCCTGAAGTGTGATGTGACGGACGAGGCCCAGGTACAGGCCATGGTGGACGAGGTGGTCAGGCAGCTGGGCGGATTGAATTTCTGCCACGCCAACGCGGGCATCTGCATCAACGCCCCCGCGGACGAGATGACCTATGCCCAGTGGAAGAAGAACATCGACGTCAATCTGAACAGCGTGTTCCTCACCGATACCATTGCGGGCAGATACATGCTGGCCCACGGCGGCGGCTCCATCATCAATACCGCCTCCATGTCGGCCCACATCGTCAATGTGCCCCAGCCCCAGTGCGCCTATAACGCCTCCAAGGCCGGCGTGATCCAGCTGACCAAGTCCCTGGCCGTGGAGTGGGCCAAGCGGGGTGTGCGGGTCAACAGCATCAGCCCGGGCTACATCGGAACCGACCTGACTCTGTCCTCCGAGTTTCTCAAGCCCCTGATTGAGCAGTGGAATGCCATGGCCCCCATGGGCCGCCTGGGCAAGCCCGAGGAGCTGGAGTCCATCTGTGTGTATCTGGCCGGCGATACTTCCACGTTTACCACCGGCGCGGACTTTGGCCTGGACGGCGCGTTCACCTGCTTCTAAGCGGGCAAGGCGGAAAGGATACGACGTATGGAATACTTACTCGGTACCGACATCGGGACCTCCGGCACCAAAACGATCCTCACCGACTGCAAGGGCAACGTCATCGCCCAGGACCTGCAGGAGACCGATGTGCTTACCCCCCGTCCCCTCTGGGCGGAGCAGTGGCCCGACGTGTGGCTGGAGGCGGCCAAGGCCTCGATCCGCAATACCGTGGCCAAATCCGGTGTGGACAAAACGGACATCAAGGCCATTGCCATCAGCGGTCTGTACGGCGGCTCCGGCATTCCCCTGGACGCCGGCATGAAGCCGGTGCGCCCCTGCATGATCTGGATGGACCGCCGGGCCCAGCAGGAGAGCGACTGGGTGCTGGAGACCATCGGAGAGGAGAAGCTGCAGCGGATTACCCACAACGGCGCCGACCCCTACTATGGCTACACCAAAATGCTGTGGATGAAGAACAACGAGCCGGAGAACTGGGCCAGGACAAAGCTGTTCCTGCCCCCCAACGACTATGTGATCTACAAGCTGACCGGGCAGATCGCCATTGACTACTCCTCCGCCGGCAACATCGGCGGCATCTTCGACATGAACACCCGTACCTGGTCTCAGGAACTGCTGGGCGCCATGGGGATCCCGGCTGAGATGATGCCCCGGCGGCTGGTGGAGTCCACCGATGTGGTGGGCGGGCTGACCGCCCAGGCGGCGGCGGAGCTGGGCCTGTGGGCTGGGATGCCTGTGGTGGCCGGCGGCATCGACTGCGGCGCGGCCAACATCGGCCTGGGCGTGTTCGAGCCCGGCGTGTACGCCGCCGCCATCGGCACCTCCATGTGCGCGGCCCTGATCTCCGACAAGCCGGTGCAGGGCAAGGGGCTGATCGTGTGGCCCTACCTGTACCGGGCCAAGGAGCTGTCCTACTACTTCGCCGGCGGCGCCACCGCCGGAGCCATTGTCAAGTGGTTCCGCAGCACCCTGTGTCAGATGGAGTACCAGGCCGAGCAGGCGGGCGGCCCCAACGCCTACGATGTGCTCAACGAGCAGGCGGCCAAGCTCCCGGCGGGCAGCGAGGGGCTGATCGTACTGCCCTACTTCATGGGGGAGCGCAGCCCCATCTGGGACTCTGACGCCAAGGGCACCATCGTGGGCCTGTCCCTGGCCCACACCAAGGCCCACCTGTACCGCGCCTTTTTAGAGGCCGTGGCCTACTCCCTCCGGGACGCCATGAACGCCACCGGAGAGGACCTGGGCAAGTCCATCCTGCTGGCGGGCGGGGTGACCAAATCCAAGCTGTGGCGGCAGATTTTCGCGGACGTCACCGGTTATCCCGTGGTCTGCCCCAAAAATGATGTGGAGGCCAATATGGGCGATGTGATGCTGGCGGGCATCGGCGTGGGCCTGCTGACCTATGACGAGGTCAAGACCTGGCAGGTGCTGGATCAGCCCATCCTCCCCGATCCGGAGCGCCATGCCCAGTATGACCGCTGCTTTGCCGTGTACAAGTCTATTTACAGCCACCTGAAGGATGATATGAAGTCCATGAGCGCGCTGACGCTGTGATGGAAAGGGGAGAGGAAACGATATGAGTAAATGGGGAAAGCGGATTGGCTACGGCATCGGCGACCTGGGCTGCAACCTGGTGTTCAGCACCATGTCCTCCTACCTGCTGATCTTCTATACCGATGTATTCGGCATCGCCGCCGCCGCGGCCGGCACTATGATGCTGGTCACCAAGCTGGTGGACGCCATCACGGACACGATTATGGGCGTAATTGTGGACAAGACCCATACCAAATGGGGACAGGGACGCCCTTACTTTGCCATCGGCGCGGTGCCCTTCGCCGTGCTTACGGTGCTGACCTTTATTGTCCCCGACCTGAGCGAGAGCGGCAAGCTGATTTGGGCCTACGTCACCTACTGCCTGCTGTGCACCGCCTATACCGTGGTCAATATCCCCCTGAACACCATTGTCCCCCGCCTGTCCTCCGACCCCCACGAACGCAACATCCTGGTGAGCACCCGCATGGTCTGTGCCCTGCTGGGCACCGCCATCGTCATGTCCATCACCACCCCCTTTGTCAAATTTGTCAGCGGGATCGTTGATCCCGGCCTGGCCGACCCCTTCAAAAGCCCGAAGGCCTGGGTGATTGTTATGGGCATCTACGGCGTGGCGGCCATGCTGATTTTCTTCCTCACCTTTGCCTGCACGGAGGAGGTCGTTCCTCCGTCCGTGCAAAATGAGGATACCTCGCTGAAAGAGAACCTCAAGGCCTTGACCGGTCAGGCCTGGCTGGTGATGATCTTCAACTTCCTGTACTTCGCTTTGTATGTGGTGCGCTCTACCACGGTGATCTATTTCTTTAAGTACAATCTGGGCCGCGAGGATCTGGCCACGCTGGTGGGCTTCCTGGGGATTCTGTCCGGCCTGCCCATACTCCACGGCCTCGCCGCTCATCTTTTCGATCTCCTGCTGGTAGCGGTGGAAGAAGCCCGCGTTTTTCCCGCCCATCATGCTCATCATGCACCCCAAGGCCAGCACCATGGTCAGCAGGCACAAAAGGCCCATCCGCCAGTCGAACACGAACAGCAGCACAATGGCCGCCGCCGGAGTCACCACCGCCGCTGTCAGCTCTGGCAGCTTGTGAGCCAGCAGGTCCTCGGTGAGGGCGGCGTTGTCGTCAATGATCTTCCGCAGCCGCCCGGACTGGTCGCCGCTGAAAAAGCCCAGAGGCAGTTCCAAAACATGAGCAACCCCCGCGTGGCGCATATTCCGGGCGGTGCGGAAGGCGGCCACATGGGTACACATCAGCGCCGCGAAGTAAACGGCGATATTTCCCACGGCGAACCACACCGCCATCCAGCCCCAGCGGGTCAGCGCCTGGGCGGGCGGAACAGCCGGATAACCGGACAGGGCCTCCCGGGCCACCAGCCAGACGCAGACATAGGGGACGAGCCCCAGCACGGCGGCGATACCGGATAAGGTACAGCCCAGTACCGTCAGCCGCCTGTGGCGCCCGGCATAGCCCAGGAGCCGTGACAAATTGGACTTCTTCTTCAAAACAGATACCTCCTTTATTTAGTTAGCTATAACTAACTTACAGTCAAAATGAAAAGGGGTCACACCCCTATCATTTCGTGCCATCCGGCCAGATAAAACCGCTGGAGCTGGGCCACATACCGTTTCGCCTGCTCATAGGGCATATCGTGGACCACGATCTCAAAGATCCCGTTGAACATTCCACTGGCGATAATATGGGCCAGCGCCCGGTCCATCTCCGGGATGTCGTGTCCCTGCCGCCGCAGCACCTCTATAAACTGATAGGTGGCGTCCACCTCGATCTCCACCATGTTATGGATGAACTGTTGGTAACTGGTGCCCTGGGCGCAGCAGATCAGCAGCTTAAAGGCATCGTAATGCTGATAAATGTAGTCCAGCATCCACATGGTGCAGTCCGCCGACTCTTTGCCCACATGGGCGGGCTGTTCCGTCTCGGGCAGCTCCGCGAACTGCGTCTGGGACTGCATAAACCGCCCCATAACGGCCGCGGCGTGGGGTTCCACCAGGGCGGCAAACAGAGCCTCTTTGCTGGAAAAGTAACCATAGAAAGCACCGGTGGTGACACCGGCATTCTTCACGATCTGCCGCAGCGAGGCCCCCTGAAAGCCCTTGTCCAGAAATTCAGAAAAAGCCGCTTGGTGAATTTTTTCCAGCGTGGATTGATCGTCCATGGAGATTTTCCTCGTAACAGTGTTATATAACAGTGTTATAATGGTAAAAGCACATAGCAATGTCAATAGTTTTTTGACAATACCATGCGTTTTCCGCCGGATGAGTTCTTCTGACGCCTCATATGGAATATCAAGCATATCTGAAAAGCCCACCAAGACCGGCTTGAACAGCTGGGCGGGAAACAGCTTGCGGCAGCCGCCCTTTGCCGGCCGGTGAGCGCGGTTCTGCCTGGGGATGCCGGGGCTGCCGGAGCTGGCAGAACGGCGGGGATGAGATACATAAATCGGACGGAGCCCCTGCCGCGAGGATCCGTCCGCGGTCTGAACGGGACAGCGAAAGAAAAATGTCCGCCGGTTCCAGCAAATCCTCCTCATATCCGGTTCGCCGGAAATCCCCCCCCGCGGGAAAAATAAAAAAATCCGCGAAAGAGGCTTGACAGGAGGGAAAACCTTTGTTAAAATACACCTTGTTCTCGCGGGCATAGCTCATCTGGTAGAGCGCCACCTTGCCAAGGTGGAGGTAGCGAGT
>ENA-UOJC01004499-UOJC01004499.1-human-gut-metagenome-genome-assembly--contig:-C104-NODE-4499-length-11685-cov-4.363972_pt1 | contig 11685 bp, 10 predicted proteins | sample MGYA00242339_ERZ723886 | MGnify/ENA metagenome assembly ERZ723886 | reverse complement strand
GTCGATGGCGCCGTGGCTCGGCTAATATCTGGCGGCTTGGGGCTTTGTCGGTATCGCGCTGGTTCTGACGTTTCCAATGTGGTGGACGGTCAATTTTCTGGGATCCCCGGACAACGGCGTCATTCTGATGAGCTATCTGGCCAGCTTTCTGATTGCGGGGACGTTCCTGTCTGTCGGATCCTGCCTGTCGGCGTGTACGAAAAGCCAGATCGTGGCGTTTGTCCTGACCGTGATGGCCTGCATCCTTCTGACATTTCTGGGGTCGGATTTCCTGGTCAACGGCTTTTCGGGGATGGCGGCGGAAAAGATTCTGCGGCTGCTGCGTTCGTTTGGATTCCTGATGCACGTCCTGTCGATTACGCGGGGTGTGCTTGATGTCCGCGACGTTGTGTTTTTCCTGTCGTTCATCGGGTTGTTCCTGTTTGCAACCGTTATTGTTCTTGACCGCAAAAAGGCAGGCTGACAATGAAAAGAATAACGGAAATGGATCGCAGCAGACTGGGGATGGCCGGATTGGTTCTGGCGGTGATTCTGTTCCTGTGCGTCAATATTATCGCGACGTTCGCCCTGAAAAACTACCGGGCGGATCTGACCGAAGCACATCTGTACACCCTGTCCGAAGGGTCGGAACAGGCGGTGCGGAAAATAAAAGAACCTCTGACGATCCGTTTTTATCTGTCGGAAAAACTGGCCAAGGTATCACAGGTGCATGCAACGTATGCCCTGCGCGTTTTTGAGCTTCTGGAACAGTATGTCGCCGCTTCGGACGGCAAAATCCGGCTTGAAATTATAGATCCCGTTCCGTTTTCAAAAGATGAGGACGAAGCGCTGGCATACGGCCTGAAAGGTGTGCCGGTCGGAAATTCGTCCGAATACGTTTACATGGGGCTGACTGTTTCCAATTCGTCCGACCGCCGCCGGGTCATGCCTCTTCTGGATCCGTCGCGCGAACGGTTTCTGGAATACGACATCACGAAATACATTACAGACCTGAGCCGTTCCAAAAGGCCGACGGTCGGTATCATCAGCACGCTTCCGATTGACGGCCGCGGCGCGCCGAATCTGATTTATCCCGAATACCTGCCCCGCTGGGCCGTGATGGAACAGATCCGCGATATTTTCAATGTCCGCTTCATTTCCCGTCAGACGCTTGATATTCCGCCCGATGTTGACGTTCTGATGCTGGTCAATCCGAAACGTTTCATGGACGAAACCCTGTACGCCATTGACCAGTACCTGATGCGCGGCGGGAGCCTGTTGATTCTGATTGATCCGGCATCCGAAACCGAAAAGGCAATGGGCGAGGCTTCGGTCAAAATGGCGCCTGACTTGAAAAAACTGCTGGACACATGGGGCATTGCGTTTGAGACGGACAAGGTTGTCGGCGACATGGCACTGGCGCGGACGATTACCCATACCGAGGACGGCCGGACCTCTCAGCTGAAATTCCCGCCGTGGATACAGCTGGGCGAACACGACATGAGCCCCGAAGACCCCGTGACGAATGCACTTGGAAGCGTCAATCTGGCATCGGCCGGGCATTTTACGGTAAAAAAGGCCGTGCCGGGCTTGACGGTGACGCCCCTTCTGTTGTCTTCGGGGGATGCCGCTCTGGTGGGGGTTCGCGAGGCGCTTTATCCCGAACCGGTCAGCCTGCTCCGTTCCTTCAAGGGGAGCGGAAAATCCTATGTTTTGGGGCTTCGCCTCAAAGGGACGCCGGACAGCGCCTTTGAAAAAGCCCCGAAGCGGAATTTCCTGAAGCAGCGTCCCGAAGCCCATTTGGAGAAGGCCGTGCGGCCGGTTAATATCATCCTGATCGGCGACAGCGATTTCCTGGCCGACCGCTTCTGGACGCGCCGGACAAAGCTTCTGGGGGTTGAACAGTTTTATCCGTTCGCGGGGAACGGCGACCTGATCGTCAATGCTCTGGATAACCTGAGCGGTTCTGCGGCGCTGATTGATCTGCGTTCCAAGGCGGAATGGCGGCGGCCATTCTCGGTTCTGGAGGATCTGTCGCTCAAAGCGGCTCAGCGTTACCGCGCACAGGAAACCGCTTTGGTCAGCGAACTGGAAAAAACGCAGGAAAGGTTGCAGGCGCTGACGGCGAAGTCCTCACATGAGGACGGCGCCCTTCTGGCTCGCGAAGACATGACGGAAATCCAGGAACTGCAGAGCCGTATTCTGAGCCTGCGTTCCCGCCTGCGTTCGGTTCAGACTGTTTTAAGCCGCGATATTGTCGCCCTTCAGTCTTTCCTGATGCTTTTTAATTTTGTTTTCGTGCGGGGGCTTTTGCTGGGCGGCTCTTTATTTATTGCGCTGCGCGGGCGTACCCGGCGCGCGGCCCATATGAGGAAAGGGTAAGGCATGCATCCGCGTTCGTTTGTGAAATTGTCTCTGATATGCGTGTTCTGCCTGATTCTGGCGGTGCTGTCGTGGGTGATGACGCCGGATTATTCGGGCGGCCGGTTCCTGGGGCAGGAATTGTTCCCCGGGTTTCTGGAACGGGTCAACGACGTCGCGGTCATGTCGGTTGAACACGAAGGCCAGACCGTAACTTTTGTCAGGGATGCCGCCGATAACTGGACGCTGATGGAAGCGGATCACTATCCGGCCGATCGGGAACGCATCCGCAATACGCTGATTGGCATTGCCGGGCTGGAAAAAGTGGAACCCAAGACGGCTCTTCCGGAATTTTATCCGGACATCGGTGTCGAGGATAATTCCAAACCGAATGCGAAATCATACCTGGTGACGCTTCTGGACGGTGAGGGGCGCGAGCTTCTGGGGTTGCTGGTCGGGAAATCGGTGCGGGGCATCCGGTGGGACGGCGTGGGGTATTTCGTCCGCTTCCCGGATGAAGCGCAGTCCTGGCTGGTGCGCGGTGCGCTGGATGTGACCGGGGACGTGCGTTCGTGGCTTCCGGTACGGATTCTGCCGCTGAGCCGGCGCGAAACCGCGTCGATGACAATGTTGGACGGGACGAAGAAGCGCGAGATTATTTTCAGGCGGCTGGCTCCTCAGCTGCCGTTGCGGACGGAATATAAGTCTGATCCGTATTTTCTGACGTCTCCGGATTATCTGGCCGAGGCGGAAGAGGCGCTGACGTCTCTGGATTTCAGCGATGTGGCGGAACGTCCGGCGGATCTGGACGCCTATGACCCGTTCTTTTCCATGAATGTGCAGACGTTCGCCGGGCTTGAAGCGACTCTGCGGTTTTACCTGATTGAAGGGCGTCCGTTTGTTGCCCTGTCATACAGGGCGCTTCCCGACGCGTCGAAGGATGCCCGGCGTGAAGCGGAACGTCTGGAACAGCGCCATGAAAAGTGGTTTTATCAGCTTCCGAACGCCAAGGTGAACGCCCTTCTGCCGTTCCTGCCGGTTCCCGAGGCGAAAAAGGCGGAGCCGGAAAAGCCGGAAAAGGTTCGTGAAAAAGAAAAGGAAGCGCTGAAGGTGACCGTCCTGCCGCCAAAGTCTGCCCCGAAGGATAAAAAGGAACCGCCGAAGAAGGCGGAACCGCCGAAGAAGGCGGAACCGGCGGAAAAGAAAAAAGCGGCGAAAAAAGCGGCGCCCAAGGCCGTTCCGGCGGTAAAGACGGCCTCGAAAGCCTCTGACCCGGCCAAGAAAAAGGAAGCCCCAAAAAAGGCGGCTTCAAAGGTTCCTGTAGTCACGGTGCAGAAGGGTGCCGCACCGGATAAGCCGGCTTCAAGTTCAAAGGTTCCTGCGGTCACGGTGCAGAAGGGTACCGCACCGGATGATCCGGCTTCAAAAACGGAAGGGAAAGAGCCGGTTTCCGCCGCTGTTGGAAAAGCTCCGGAGGTTGTGACACCGCAGGCTCCTGTGCCTGAAGCGGCGGTGTCTTCCAAAACGGAAACGCCGTCTGGACAGGAGGGGTCTCCCGCCGTGCAAAAAACGGAATAAAAATTTTTCCGGCGGGCGTCCGTTTTTCGGGTCATACATTTTATTCAGAATTTTTTGGGAAAAAACGGGCTTCAGGCGCTTTTTGTAATAAAAAAACGCCCGAGACCCGGAAATCGTTCCCGCCGCAAAGTATAAGCACGCCTGTGCCGCTGTAAAACCGTTTGACAGGTTTTCGATTCATTGGCTACTATTCGGAACGTATACGGTTTTAAGATTTGCCGTATCGATTTTCGGGTCTGATGCCGCTTGGGAAAATTCCTTCCCGGGGTCTGATGCCGCCATAACCGAAAGGAACTGAGATCGTGAGAAAAACACTTCTTGTTTCCGCTTCAATCTTAGCCTTGTCCGTGAGCCCGTCTTTTGCCCAGTCGGCAAAGACTGCCGCGTCCAAGGCCGTCAAGGCAGGAAACACTACCCAGAATGCTCCCGCGCCCGCGCCGGAGAATAATGTCTTTAAATTAGGCGAAATTACGGTTTCCGTCGTCGACCAGCAAACGGTCGTCGGCAGCCGCAACGTCGTCACCCAGGAAGAAATTCAGATGTTCGACGATTCCGACACGCTGGATTCCGCTATTGCTCTTCTGCCGGGTGTTGATCTGACAAAGGTCGGCCGCAAAAATGAAACGTCCGTTTCCATCCGCGGCTTTGAAATGCGTCAGATTACGGTCATGATCGACGGCGTCCCGACGACGCTGCCGTATGATGCCTATCCCGACCTGGCTCGCGTGCTGACAGGAGACCTGTCCGAAATTCAGGTTTCAAAGGGGCTTAGCTCTGTTCTGGCCGGCCCGAACGCCATGGGCGGAGTCATCAACATGGTGACAAAGCGTCCGACAAAGGCGATCGAAGGTAATCTGTCCGTCACGGCGAAGTTCGGGGATTCCGGCGCTTACAACGGGTTCCGTTCCAACCTGAACATCGGGACGAACCAGGGGAAATATTATGTTCAGGCCGGTGCGTCGTTTGACGACATCAACCGCTGGTCTGTTTCCGACAAATACCGTCCGGTCATGAATTCGGGAACCATGTTTACTCAGGCGGGCGTGACGTCCGTTTATCCGCAGATCAACGAAAACGGCGGGTTCCGGAACAATTCAAATTCCCGCGACGGCAAATTCAATATTAAATTCGGCCTGACGCCGAATGATACGGATGAATATGCCATTGCCTACAACTACCAGAGCGGCGAAACCGGCCTGCCTGTGTACGCGGGTGAATCTCTGGGATTGATCAATATAAAAAAGAAGCCGACGGACGAGCAGAAATCAGCTTTCCAGCTGACCCGCCCGTTCTACCGCGATTATCCGTATTATGACAAACAGAGCCTGTATACGGTGACGAATACCGCTTTGGGCGACACGGGATATGTCAAGACACGTCTGTTCTATGACACGTATAAAAACCGGATGGACGCCTATGCGGACGAACAGCACCGGTATCCGGATACGGCCGGCGGTTATCCGAGCTTCTATGACGATTACGCTCTGGGCGGCAGCATTGAAACGGGCGCTGATCTGCTCCCGCAGAATACGACAAAAGCCGCCTTCCATTACCGCCGCGACAATCACAAATCCCGCGCGTATGATTCGGCGCTGAAGATGAATTCGCCGTGGACGAAGGATGTTGACGATACGTACTCCATTGCTTTGGAAGATACGTGGCACGCAACGTCAAAGCTGGATGTCATTCTGGGAGTCAGCTATGACTGGCTGGAAGTCCGGAAGGCGGAAGAATTCGATACGGCAGACAACAGGATTGCCGACGTCCATAAACAGAATGACCACACGCTGAATCCGATGGCGGCTCTGCGTTACCGGTACAGCGACACGGGTGTCGTTTATGCCGGCGCGGCTCAGAAAAGCCGTTTTGCCACGCAGAAATCGCGTTACAGCACGCGGACGGGCAACGGGACGGGCATTCCCAACCCGTATCTGAAGGCGGAAAAGGCCGTCAATTACGAAATCGGTTTCTCGGACACATTCGCCGGCCGTTTCAGCCTTGACGCTGCGGCATTTTACAGCGCCATCCGCGATACAAACGTTGAAACGCGCGTTACTTCAAACGAGTGTGCCAACAGCGGCGTGAGCGGCGCGTGCTACCAGACGCAGAACATGGGCCGTTCAAAGGTTTACGGCTTTGAACTGTCCAGCCGTTCCAAAATTACGGACAGTTTTGATCTGGGGCTGGCTTATACCTTCATGATCAAGGATCTGGACAGCTCGACGGCGAAAGAACGTGACCTGAAGCCGATCAATGCGCCCAAACACAAGCTGACGATGTACGGCGACTGGCGCGTGACCGAAGAGTTCAGTGTGATTCCGACAATCGAAGCCTATTCGTCGCGCTATTCAACGATTGGCGGCAACAACATGGTCAACGGCGCTGTCCAGACGGCCGGAACCTCTATCGGTACAGGTATCGGCCAGATTGACGGCGTGAAAATCGGCGGCTTTATGACGGCGGGTTTGAAACTCCGTTATGCTCCGTCCAGGAATTTTGAAATCACGGCGGGCGTCGCCAATATTTTCGACAAGAACTATGAACTTGCCGAAGGCTACCCCGAAGAAGGCCGGATCTATTTCCTGACCTTGACGACAAAGTTCTAAGATGTGCCCAAACGCGTAAGGCAGAAACGTTTCCTCCGGCAGGGGGCGGGGATGTCCCTCGCCCTTCACGGGGTTCTGTTTCTGCTTTGCGCTTTTCTTCTTGCAAAACGTCCTGAACCCGGCGGAAGCGGTCTGGTGATGGACGTTTTTCTTGTACGCGGAGGAGACGGATTTTATCAGACCGGCGTTCCATGGGGCGATCCGGATTATGTTCCCGGAACAAAGGGAACCGTCGTCCCGGAATCGCAAGAAATTTCCCCGCAGGCCGCCCCGGAGGAGAAAGCGAACGCTCCGGCCGGAAAAAAATCGGAAACAGCTAAAAGAGCCGTTTCTGCCACGAAAAGCCGGCGAAAAAAGGAACCCGTTTCCCGGAAAACACCGGCCGTACGTAAAAAAAGCGCCGACACGGATGGAGGATGGGTGAAGGATAAAACACTTCCGCTTCCGGCTTCAATGCGCGGAAAAGGCGGAGGCGGAACGGGAACGCAGCCTTACGGCGGCGCGGTCGGCGATGCGCCCGGTTATGGGGCAGGCCGGGGGACGGGGATCGGAATCGGGACGGGAAGCGGTATTGGCGACATCCGTATGGCGCGTTATTTCGTGCGGCTCCGCCGGCTGTTCCAGCGGCGGCTTATGTATCCGGAAACCGCAGAAGGCCGCAAGCGTTCCGGGAAGGCGATTGTTCGTTTTCATATGGAAGCCGACGGCCGTGTCGTTCCGGAATCCATACGCCTGACGGAAACGTCCGGACATGCCGAGCTGGATGAACAGGCTCTTAAAACAGTGCGTTCCATCCCGAAGCTTCCCGAACCGCCGGACGGCTCCATGACGATTGATATCCCGATTGTTTTCCGCGTTTATCACTGAATCAAAAAAAGCGGACGGATGAAGGAATGATTGAAACGGGGATTTCTTTCAGTCTAATATGAACGGATGAAAGGGGCGGATGGATGAAACGGTTCTTATGGCTGGCAGCGGGATTGTGCTGTGCGGGAGCGTGTCCCGCCCGGGCGGCGGACGCCGCCGCTTCCCGTCTGGTTTCCCACCGGGCCGTTTACGACCTTTCCCTGAAATCGACGGCCGGCGGCGCCAGCAGTGTCGTCCACGCGGCGGGACAGTTGCTTTACACCGTCCGCAAGGTTTGCGGCATCTGGAAAACGGAAACGGTTTTTTCACTGGATGTCAGTTATGAACTGAGCGGCGTTGATACGACCCATTGGAAACAGACGACTTCGGAAAGCCCCGACGGGTGTCATTTCGATTTCGACGTGTATACGTTCGTCCGGGGGAAAGACGTACGCGAGCTGTCCGGAACGGCACGTTGCGAAGGAAAAAAGAAACATGTGCTTCTGAGCTATCCGCTTAAATCCGAGGCGTCCTTTCCGCCGAACGTTGCCTTTCCGATGCAGCAGACCGAAGCGCTTTTGAAAGCGGCGGCGTCGGGAAAAAAGAGCCTTTCCTCCTATGTGTACGACGGGACGCGGCTGGAAGGGCTTCACCTGATGCACGCTATGATCAGCGACCGGCCGCCGTCTTCGGGGCGGGCGGCGGAAGTCTCCGGAGACGTTGATCTGCTGAAGGGCAGAAGCTACTGGTTCGATGTGGCTTTTTACAACGATATGGGACTGGGCGGTACGGATGACGGCCGCCCCTTTTACGAAGCCGGCCTCCGTTATTATGAAAACGGCCTGAGCGATGGAATTATTCAGGACTTCGGCACATACAGGCTTCAGTCCATCCTGAAGGACGTCCGGAAGCTGGACGATATTCCGTGCCCGTCTGAAAAGAAGGGAAGCCCTTTGAAAAAAACGGAAAAGCGTGTTATAAAATGAACGTTTACGTCATTAAGCGGGATGCTGTCCTTTGAGCAACGATATTCCTTTCCTGTCCGGTCTGCGCAGCGCGGCGCCCGCGTATGACGCCTTCATTGTCGACCTGTGGGGCGTCATTCATGAGGAACGGCACCTGTGTTTCGGCGTTTTCAACGCGTTGAGTCAGCTGAACGATCTGGGGAAACAGGTTATCTTTCTTTCCAATTCGCCCTACCGGATATCCGATGTTGTACGCAATCTGGAAAAGATGGGCGTGAAGCGCCACATGTACCGCGGCGTGCTGACGGCCGGCGAAGTGATTTACCATGAACTGCGGACGCGTTCCGATCCTTTTTTCTCGAACCTGGGGCGGAAATGCTTTCATCTGGGGCCGGACTGTTTCTGGAAGCCTTATGCCGAACTCGGTTATATTCCGGTACCGAATATTGACGAGGCGGATTTCATTTTTGCAACGGGGACTTTCGGAACGGGGGACAGCCTGGAAAAATATGAACCGTTTTTCAAGGTCTGCCTGTCGCGGCGCCTGCCAATGATTTGCGCCTGTCCGGATCCGTATGTCCTGCAGGACGGCGTGCCTCATCTGGCGGCCGGAGCTCTGGCGGCTCAGTATCAGAATGTCGGCGGCAATGTGTTCTGGCGGGGAAAACCTGATCCGGCTGTTTTTGAATACTGTGTCGAGGGCTTTGAAAATGTCGCAAAGCCGAGAATCGCCGTTGTCGGAGATTCGGTCGTGACAGACATGTGCGGCGCGGCGTATGCCGAGCTGGACGCTTTGTTCGTTACGGGCGGCGTCCATGCAAAAGAACTGGGCGTCAGCCGGGGACAACAGCCCGATATGGAACGCCTGCAGTCGCTTCTGCGGCGGAACGAATGCACCGTCCGAGCCGTGTTGCCTGCTTTCATCTGGTAGATTTTAAACAAGAAACTGTTCGTTCAGAACCCTGTCGGTCAGATTGTATTCCGGATCGAACAGCAGGTTCAGGCCGATTGTCCTGTCTTCACGAACTGCGACGCGGATAACGTTCCGGATTTCGGTAAAATCGGCAACGGCGCTGACCGGGCGTTTTTCATTCTGAAGAATGTCCAGAACGACCTCTGCGTGGCTGGGCAGAATTGCACCGTGCCAGCGACGGGGACGGAACGCGCTGATCGGCGTCAGAGCCAGGACATTCGCCGTCAGAGGAAGGATGGGGCCGTGAGCCGACAGATTGTAGGCCGTGCTTCCGGCGGGCGTCGAAACGATGACTCCGTCGCAGATCAGGTTGGCCAGCTTTTCCTGTCCGTCAATGCTGATGCGGATGTCGGCGGTCTGGCGGCTCTGGCGCAGGAGGGAGACTTCGTTCAAAGCCAGCGCCCGCTTTGTTTTTCCGTTCGCCGCCGTGGCATCCATCGTCAAAGGATAAAGCGTCACGTGCATGGCGGCACGGATCCGTTCAGGCAGGTTGTCCTCCCGGTACTGATTCATGAGGAAACCGACGGTACCGCGGTTCATGCCGTAAAAAGGGACGCCTTTGCCAATGTATCTGTGCAGCGTCTGAAGCATGAAGCCGTCGCCGCCCAGGACGACAATGGCATCGGCACGGCGGCAGGGAGCCTTCCCGTAACGAGCCTGAAGCCGGTTCAGGGCTTTCTGTGCACTTTCCGTTTCATCGGCCAGAAAACATATTTTTGTGATTTCCGTCATTTCCCTTATCCGAGTATTCTAGACTTGTCAGCCGGATTCGTTTATAGTACGACGAAAAGGGCAGCTTTGAAAACAAAAACGGAAAGGTGCGGCAATGTTGACGGGACGAAAGCTATTTCTGCTTACTCTGTCCGCTCTTTTTTTCAGCGGAACGCCCGCGGTTGTCCACGCCCAGAAATATACCGGCGAGGTTTCAAGGAAATCTCCGTTGCCCCGAAAGGATGTCGAAGTCATTGCGCCGATGACGTTTGATGAACTGAGGCGGTGTGTACGCGAGTGGAAACGGTATTCGCGCTGGTTGAAAACGGATGGAAAGCAGTATCACGCCGTCGCTTATCTGGAACCTGTTGAAACCGCTGATTATCCCGATGAAGTCGTCCGCTGGATGGATGAACGCGGCTGGGCGACCGACCGCTTTTTCCTTTTGGAACGGCGCATCCGCGAAACGCTTTCCGTCCTGAAAATGGAAGAAAAGCGTACGAATTTTACGGAACATATGCAGCTTCAGATCATTTCTTTGCAGAAAGACCCGACGAAAACAAAAGCCGAGAAAAAAGCGCTGGAAGAGCAGTATCTGAAAAGCGTTGAAAACGTCGTTCAGAATATGAATTACGTGCCGCCCGTGTCGCCCGAGGAGTTCGAGCTGATCAAGCTGAACCGCAAGGCGCTTGAGGCCGTTATGGAGCCGTAAGAATACTCTGGCATTTCAGAGGCCGTCGCGTTAAAATAGATTCTTCATGTAAAAAAGGACGGAGGATGTCCGGTGATTGGCGCCCTTAAGGGAATAAATTCCGCGCTTGCCTCTTTGGCACAGCCTTCGGCCGTGCAGGGAATCCTGCCGGTTAAGCGGGCGCCGGCGTCTTTTTCGTTTGATGAAGGGACGACGGTTTCTTCCGTTCTTCCGGATGAAAATCAGGAAAACGAAGGCCTCTCTTCCATCGCCGGTCTACGGCCGGAAAACCCGCTTTCATCCTCTTCCCTGGCTTCCGTATTTTCTGTTTTGGAGGCGGAAAGCGCCACAACGGATCGGGCGGCTTTTTCCGTTTCTCCCGCGAAGGAAAGCGTTCGGGGCGATGAAAAGGCTTTGCAACCGGCCGTTTTCGGAATGCCGGATGACGCGGCGGAAGGCATGATGGCGGATCCGGGGCAGGCGTTCGGCCTCCCGGCGTCAACCCCTTCCGCAACGGCGGAAGTTTCTGCGGCCGCCCGAGCCGGGGAAAGTGCTGTCCTGAACGGGCGCGGCGGTATTTTGAATCTTTCCGCCTTTCTTTCGGTGAACGCTCCCTTGCAGGTACAGGCCGCTTCTGTCGGAGCTGTGGCCGCGCGCTCTTATGCCTTTACCGGCCGTCTGGCCGAGATGCCCGGTCTTGAGAAATGAAAAAAAAGCCTTCGTAAAGAAGGCTTTAAGTTTATTGGGGTGTCTAAGGAAAAAAATTAGTCAACAAAATGTTGAAACTGCAATCCCCTAAACAAGATTACTATAACCCGCTTCGGGTGTTCCTGTCGACATATTTTTGCCTTATTTTTTGACGATTTTATATAAGAGTTTTCTTATTTATTTGATATAAAAGGATTTTTTATAATGAATATTATGTCCGAAATATGGCGAAATTATGACGGGAACTCTGCCGCGGCTCTCCGGACG
>ENA-UOJC01004490-UOJC01004490.1-human-gut-metagenome-genome-assembly--contig:-C104-NODE-4490-length-11695-cov-10.067354_pt1 | contig 11695 bp, 7 predicted proteins | sample MGYA00242339_ERZ723886 | MGnify/ENA metagenome assembly ERZ723886 | reverse complement strand
CTCTAAAACCGATATATTTTCAAAAGTTGATCTCTTTTGAATGATACTGATGTTCTCTCCGAATTTGATAGTATCAATCCCCGGAAAATGATTTTTATCTGCCAAAAGTCCGGCTGCATTATTGAATCCATTTCGTTCTTATTGAATATATTATATGCAAAACAATCGAAAAAACAATTGTATTTTTTTACGATTGCTTTTACGGTTGTTTTTATTTTGTTGTTTTGTTTTCGTTTTTTACTATATTTTTTTATCGCAATAGCGTGCCTTTTAAATTTGCTTTACAAAAACACCGCCAGCCCTTATCGGACTGGCGGTGAAATCATCTACAAGCATTTTGAAATGCAACAATATATTATTCGGCTTTATGCGGTATACTCAAAGTCATTCAGTGAATTACTGAAGGAGTGACAGAACACCCTGGTTAGCCTGATTAGCCTGTGCAAGCATAGACTGACCAGCCTGCTGAAGGATGCTGTTCTTTGAGTAGTTAACCATCTCTTCAGCCATGTCTGTATCACGGATACGAGACTCAGCAGAAGTGGTGTTTTCAACAACGTTATCCAGGTTGTCGATGGTGTGCTCCAGACGGTTCTGAACGGCACCAAGTGCGGAACGCTGCTCAGATACCTTAGCAACTGCATCGGCGATTGCATCGATGGCATATGTAGCAGCATTACCGGAGTCATCAGCGACATTCAGTCCCTTGATTCCAAGGTATGCAGAGTTCATTGTCTCGATGTTGACACTGATTTTGTTAGTCATATCAGCATCAGAACCTACATGAAGGTTGAATGAAAGACGATCTGCAACTTTGGCATTTCCTTTTGTAATAGTGAACGAATAAGTTGCGTCTGGATCATAATCACCAGTCTGTTCTTCAACTGCAACTGCTGGATCAGAATCAGCATCAACACCAATTTTATTAGCAGCAAGAAGTTCACCCTTCATTAATTCAATTGCTTTACCAGCAGTAATAATAGAGGAATCTGTATCATCAATATTGTTACTATCTGCATCAGTTAAAACATATGCAGATTTTCCACCAACAATGACTGTAGATCCTGCTTTAACAAGGCCTTTTAAAGAGTCTGCATCAGCATTATCATCTCCAGTGCCGCCAGGTAAATCTTTTTTCTTTAACTGAGTTGTAGATCCGGATTTAAATACCTTACCATCCTTATCAAGGTCATAAGAAGAACCATCAATAGAAATTGTTATTTTCCCATCTGCTGGTTGTTTAATCAACTCTTTGGCCTTTGCATCTGTTGCACCAATCGTGTACTCTTTTCCTCCAATTGTAACTTTTTTGCCATAATCTAAAGCACCCTCGTCCAGTGTGAATGTTGCTTCTGTAGCACCATCTGTCAAAGTTCCCTTCAGACCAGCGTCATGTCCTTTCATAGTAACATTCTTTGTGCCGTCATCGCCCTTTAACAGATAAATCTCATTGAACTTTGTTGTCTCAGCAACACGATCGATCTCTGTATTTAACTGAGAAATCTCGTCCTGAATAGCCTGACGGTCAGATGTAGAGTTTGTACCGTTAGAAGCCTGAACAGCAAGCTCGTTCATTCTCTGAAGCATTGAGTGAACCTCTGTCAGAGCACCTTCGGCTGTCTGTACTGCAGAAACACCGTCCTCTGCGTTGGTAGATGCCTGATCAAGACCACGGATCTGCTTTCTCATCTTCTCAGAAATCGTAAGACCTGCTGCATCGTCTGCTGCACGGTTGATTCTGTAACCGGAAGAAAGCTTCTCTGTTGACTTAGAAAGGGAGCCTGTTGTCAGTCCCAGCATTCTGTTTGCGTTCATCGCTGTAATGTTGTGTTGTACTATCATAGTAATTACCTCCTTGTTTTACCACTGCACCTCCATGTGCAGTGTGTGAAATGATCCGCCGATCCTGACGGAAGTTACGTTATTTTGTTGTAGATGATGTGCTGTTGCCAGCGTGTTAGCCGCTCCTTTCCGGTGCCACGTTCCGTTGGCTTCTGTGCAGGTACAATCGACCGCCCAGCCGGGAAGGATACATTTTCTAACAAATGTTGTATTTGTACAATGCCAAAAACGCTTTATTTGTGCGTGTTTGGAGGGTGTGCATGAGGCGTTATGTGAATTGTGCATAAATTGTTTTGGTGATTTTGACGGAGTGAGTCTGTTACAAATCGCCATGAATTTATCGAATTTTTATCAATTCTGGCAACTTGTCCAAAAATAAATATGATTTTCGGCAATACGGAGAAAAGTCATTTCCCCTCTCGACATGTTGGTGCCACCATGCTACAATCCGTACAAAGCATATTTTGATGCTCGGGCCAGACCGAATAGCAGTATATTTATCTACAGCCTGCTATCCGATAGCATCAGATTTTCTATCATCTGTTTTTCAAAACATCTTGGAATTTTCAATGCTTTTACCATTTCAATCACTATAAAAGCAGGAAAATTTCTGGGAGAAATTTTTCACAAAAGGAAGTTCTTCCTGCCATACCGAAGGGAGGAACCTTATGGGAAGAAAGGATACTTTATCAACGGAATATCTGTCGGATAATGCAAGGTTTGCGGATATCTGTAATTATTGTCTGTTCGACGGTCAGGATGTGATCCAGGCGGAGGATCTGCGGGAGATGGATACGAAGGAGTTTCTGGAGCTTGCCGGGCTGTTCGGAAGGGGTCAGCAGATACAGCGCATCCGTGACATTCTGAAGGGTGCTGTGATCCGCAGCACCGGAGACTGCACATATCTGATCCTGGGAGTGGAGAATCAGACGGAGATCCATTATGCCATGCCGGTTCGTGGGATGATCTATGACGGGATCAATTACGGCAGCCAGGTGAATGAGATCAGCAGACGGCACCGCACGGATCATGATCTGAACAGTCCTGCGGAATTTTTATCCGGCTTTACGGCAGAGGATCACCTGACACCGGTGGTGACGATCACCGTCTACTGGGGTTCACAGCCGTGGGACGGACCACGCAGCCTGCACGAAATGTTCCACACGAACAGCACGATCTTGAAGTATGTGGCGGATTATAAGCTGAACCTCATATCGCCTGCGGACATCACAGACTTTGCGAAGTTCCGCACTTCTGTCGGGCTTGTTCTGGAAGTCATCAAGCATCAGGACAGCGAGCAGGAGATGGAACAGATCCTTACCCGCGAGGCGGCACTGCACAATATAGAGTATGCCGCTGCCAAGGTTATTGAAGGATTTACCGATATTAAGATGGATCATGACGAAAAGGAGGAATTTAATATGTGTAAAGCATGGGAAGATCATTACCAGTCCGGAGTCCGCGAGGGTCGCGAGCAAGGACTTGAACAGGGTCGCGAGCAAGGACTTGAACGGGGTCGCGAGTTGGGACTTGAACAGGGGAAAATATTGAATCTTATTGAATTAACCATCAAAAAGATTCTTAAAAATATTCCAGCCGAGGAAGCTGCGGATATGCTCGAGGAAAACGTGACATTGATTGAGCGTATTTATGATGCTGCCAGAATGTGTGCTCCCGATTATGATGTAGACAAGATTTATGCCATATTGCAGCAGTAATCGTCTCATATGCAGTAAACACATAAATACATCGACAAAAGCACGATGAATGATAGTATATCAAAGAAAATATATAATTACAGAGAATTCTCAATCTCTGCAGATCTCACTTTCTCTGGTGTGCCTTGCGGTATCCATTGGGGGTGCAGCCATACCGTTGCAGAAACATTTTGGAGTAGTAGCTTAAGTGGTTGAAACCGCAGGAGGTGGCGATCTGGGTGATGCTGAAGGTGGTATCGCAAAGCAGGTTGCAGCTGATCTCCATACGGTAGTTGTTCAGGAAGGAGATTGGTGACTGGGAAAGGTATTTCTGGAAGATACGGCAGCATTTACTGCGGCTGACCACGCCGGCTGCAGCGATATCTTCGAGCGTGATATGATCCTGATAGTGCTGGTAGATATATGATACCATCTGCTTTTGAATCTGAATGTCGGGATCTTCCAGGCTGGAGATGACATTTTCCTCCATGTTGCAGTTCTGGTAGATCAGACTCCAAAGCTCATAGAAGTATCCGAGCAGTTGGAATTCATGACTGCTCTCCGCAAGACGGTGGCATTCAAGGATCTTGTGGAAAAGTGAGGAGAACTTCCCTGCATCCGGTCCGGCATGGTCAACAATGACGATGTCCGTGGCGTAATTTAAGATGGGATGAACGTATCTGCGGTACATGTAATTGCTTGCCTTTAAAAGCTCCGGATGGATCAGCACAACCATGAATTCGCATTCCCTCCGGTTGTTGTCATATCCATAATGAAGCTTACGGGAATTTATAAAAATCGTATCGCCTTTTTGCAGGAGGTATTTCTGCCCGTTGACCTCATAATTCATCTCACCATCGAAGATATACAGGAGTTCAAGGTCATCATGCCAGTGGCAGAGAGCTCGCATATCTGTGTAGTTTGACAGCGATCGTTCCTGAACGGCGAAAGAGATTTCAGGGGAGTCGTAATGGATGATCTCGGATGCATCCTGCATGATTTCTATATCGATCATTTGTAAATATCCTCCACAAAATAATACAAAAGTTATAAATATCGTTACTAAAATGATATTATTATGCCTTATTTCATTGTAACATACTTTTATGAAAGAAAGAATACACAGTTACACATGGAAAAGGAGGAAATGATTATGAAACGTAGATGTTTCAACAAGTTTACCGCTCTGCTTCTGGCAACTGCCATGGTATTCACGATGAATGGTGTTACCAATCTGGCATCCGCTGCAAAGACAAAGGCAAAAAAGAAGATCACGTTGAACAAGACTTCTTTGAAGCTGACCGTGGGACAGAGCAAGAAGCTGACCGTTAAGAATAAGCCGGCAAAGGCGAAATTAAAATGGTCAACCAGTAACAAGAAAGTAGCAACTGTGAAAAACGGCAAGGTGAAGGCAGTGAAAAAGGGAACTGCTAAGATTACCTGCAAGGTAACTTATAAGAATAAGAAGAAAAAGGTTACTAAGAAGCTGACCGCTAAGGTGACAGTACAGGCAAAGAAAAAGAATGTACCAACACCTGCAGCAACAGCAAGTAATGGCGCAATCGCAACAAAAGCACCTGCAGCGACAGCTACTGTAGCACCTGCACCAACCGTAGCACCAACACCGGAGCTGCCGAAGGATAAGGCAGAGCTTTTGAAAATGTCCAATGTTGGTGAGGAGCATCAGTCAGCAAACGGAATTACTACAAAGGATAACGGTCTTATGAGAAAAGAGCTTTCTTCTCAGGATCTGATGCCTGTAATGTCCCTTGGATGGAATCTGGGTAACCAGATGGAGCAGTCTAACTGCATGGGCAACTGGACAACACTCAAGGAGTGCGAGACAAGTGCAGGTAACCCGATGGCAACACAGAAGACCTTCGATGGACTTAAGGCATATGGTGTCAACACAGTTCGTGTGCCGGTAGCATGGTCCAACTTTATGTCAACCGATGGCAATTATACCATCAACGAGGATCTGTTCAATCGTGTAGAGAGGATCATCAACTACGCATTAAATGATGAGATGTATGTTATCATCAACATCCATTGGGATGGCGGATGGTGGGGAATGTTTGGTGCTGAGGAGATCGACGCCAAGGATACACCGATCCGTGATCAGGCATGGAAGAAATACAAAGCTTTCTGGACACAGATTGCAAACCGTTATAAAGAATATTCCGATCATCTGATCTTCGAGGGAGCAAACGAGGAGCTCAGCGGTCGTCTGAACGATGATTATCAGCATCCGGAGAAAGGTCAGTCAAACCAGACCGGCAAGCTTCCTAAGGATGGTAATGCAATCTATCAGCTTGTTAATCAGATCAACCAGACATTCGTTGATATTGTAAGAAGCACAGGCGGCAACAACGCATATCGTCATTTGCTGATCCCCGGTACAGGAAATGAGTCCTGCGTGATCGGGGGTTATAAGAGTGATTACTATGAGACAGACGGTACGATGGATGATCGCTACCGGATGCCAAAGGATACAGAAGAGAATGGTAACAATAAGTTAAGCGTATCGGTTCACTACTATGATCCGACAGACTACTGTATCTCTGCAACTTCTACAACCACTTGGGGTTATCGTGACACATGGGGCACCAAAGAGGACTACGAGTACATGACCGGTTCATTGGCTCGTCTGAAGAAGTTCACGGATCAGGGCTACGGCGTGATCATTGGTGAGTGTGGCTGCGTTAAGGGTTATAAAGACAATGTGATTGATTTTACGAGAGAGTTATTTAAGCAGTGCCTGGCAAGCGGTTATTGCCCGGTAATGTGGGACGAGGGTCATTATTACGAGCGTAAGAGAGGCTACTTCGCATACGGTGATGTCGGAGAGCTTTTCGCAGAAATGACAGGCAATAAGGTGCCTGAGCTTCCGAAGAGTGCTAAATTAGTAAATACAGGAATTTCCGTAGTGCCAACTGTTGAAAATGAGAATCCTAAGGTTCTTTACACATGGGAAGGCGAGTTCATGCGCCACACCGGTGATCCGGAGGCAAAGATCGTCGCAGCGGAGAGAGGAGATATCTTCGATCCTGTTTACCATGGAATCGGTTACACCACAAGCATTACCGATGCGGATGGCAATCCGACCGATAAGCTGCAGGCGATCATTAACAAAGAGTACTGGAACATTCATCTGAATGTAGACTGGAGCAAGATTAAGGAGCCTTGTGTCCGGATCTATCCTGCGGACAACGATGCAAGTAAGGGCGCTGATCTTCAGGTAGGATATATAGAGACAGAGGACGGTGCTGCAAAGTTTGATGTTGATTATGATCAGAATAACAATCAGATCTGGGTTGGCAAGTATGTGAAGCTGGATGCAGAAAATCTCAAGGGAAATTATCCATGGCTGTGGATCACCACCAATACTTATACCGGTGCATCCTATGTCAAGATCGAGATCTGTGACGGTGCATACAATGCAGATGGAACCGAATTTAAATACAATAACTAGTTGCTTTCTTCCTTATAAAATGAAATAGATTTGCACAGAATGGGACAGAGTTCATGCTGGGAACTCTGTCTTATTCATTGACGAAATTCAGTCAATCAATTATAATAATAACACATGCTTTTACAGGAACCTTCTATGCGATTGTGTAGGAGGTTTTCGTTATTATGCGATATATTCGCACTGCGAAAGAAATGGGGTTTTCAATACATTATAATTATATAGGATGATTGGAGGAGACTATGCAGGAGAAGTTAGATCAGTGGATCAATTGGGTGGAGTATGACGAATTACTGGAGGGCAGACATAATGCCCCTCACAATATACTGGGACTTCACGATTTTGGCAAGGGACAGGTATTTACCGTGTATCGTCCAGAGGCGAAAGCAGTTACCGTGACAGATATGCGCGGAAACCATCCGACCGAGCTGGAAGAGGTGGAGCCGGGCAGCGGATTTTTTGGAAAATATGTCGAGAGCCGCAAGAAGCTTAAGGCACCATATCTTCTGAATATCAAGTACGGTGAGGATGACGTGGTAGTGACCGCGGATCCTTATTGCTTTGCGCCACAGCTTTCCAGTCTGGATCTTTATTTGTTTGCAGAGGGCAAGCACTACCAGATCTATGATAAGCTGGGTGCTCACCCGATGGAGATCAATGGTGTTAAGGGTACATATTTTGCGGTCTGGGCGCCTCATGCGAGAGCCGTCAGTGTGGTCGGTAACTTTAATATGTGGGATGGCAGACTGCATTCGATGCGTACGTTGGAGGTATCCGGTGTTTATGAGCTGTTTATCCCGGGGGTGGAGCCATGGGCGGTATACAAATATCAGATCCTTACCCGGAATGATGAGATCCTTATGAAGGCGGATCCTTATGCAAATTGTGCAGAGATGCGTCCGGATAATGCATCTGTTGTTGCGGATCTGCGGGGCTTCCGCTGGACAGACCGCAAGTGGATGACCAGCCGCCGCAAGGAGACGAGAGACAGCCGCCGTAAGGAGCCGATCGCGATCTACGAGGTGCATCCGGGTTCCTGGCGTAAGAAGGACGATGGTACTGAGGACGGATTTTATAATTACAGAGAGCTTGCAGTAGAGCTTGCTGCTTATGTGAAGGAGATGGGATATACCCACGTTGAGCTGATGGGTATTGCGGAGCATCCGTTTGACGGCTCCTGGGGCTATCAGGTGACCGGATATTATGCACCGACGCGCCGATATGGCTCGCCGGAGGATTTCATGTATTTTGTCGATTATATGCACAGTCAGGGCATCAGTGTTATCCTTGACTGGGTACCGGCACATTTTCCGAAAGATGCACACGGTCTGGCACAGTTTGACGGTCAGGCACTTTATGAGCATCCGGATAAGCGTCGTGGTGAGCATCCTCACTGGGGCACACTGATCTTTAACTACAAGAAGAAGGAAGTGGAGAACTTCCTGCTTGCCAATGGACTATTCTGGCTGAAGAAGTTCCATGTGGACGGACTTCGTGTGGATGCGGTGGCATCCATGCTGTATCTGGATTATGGCAAGAATGACGGCGAGTGGCTGCCAAATGAGAAGGGCGGCAATGAGAACTTTGATGCGATCCATTTGCTGCAGCATATGAATCAGGTTGTTGAGAAGGAAGAACCAGGTACGATGATCATTGCAGAGGAGTCTACCGCATGGGCGGGAGTAACCTCTCCGGCACAGATGGGTGGTCTTGGCTTCCTGTTTAAGTGGAACATGGGCTGGATGAATGATTTCCTTGAGTATATGCATATGGATCCGCTGTTCCGTGGACCAAACCACGGCAGACTGACCTTCAGCCTGCAGTACGCATACAGTGAGAATTTCATTCAGGTGCTTTCGCATGATGAGGTTGTGCATGGCAAGGGATCGATGATCAATAAGATGCCGGGAGAGCTGGATGCAAAGTTTGCCAATCTGCGTACGGCATACGGTTTTATGTATGGTCATCCGGGCAAGAAGCTTTTGTTCATGGGACAGGAGTTTGCGCAGTTCCGTGAGTGGAGTGAGGCGAGAAGTCTTGACTGGAATCTGCTGGGTGAGGAACGCAATCACCAGATGCAGGACTATGTGAAGGCGTTGAATAAGCTGTATCAGGAGTACGATGCACTTTATGCGAACGACTTTGATCCGATCGGCTTCGAGTGGATGAGCTGCGAGAATGCAGACATGAGCGTGGTTACATTTGTGCGTCGTGGATCCACTGCTAAGAAGCAGCTTTTGTTCCTGTGTAACTTCACGCCGGTGACAAGAGAGGATATGCTGTTCGGCGTTCCGTGTCCGGGAACCTACAAGGAGATCTTATCTTCCGATGAGGAGAGATTCGGCGGAACCGGTATTGTCAATCCGAAGGTGCTTACAGCGAAGGAGGAGCCGTGTGATGGCAGGAATTATTCGATTCGGATGACGCTTCCGCCGCTTTCCGTGACGATCTATGAGTACGATTACAGAGAGAATAAATAATCCGTAGCATGATGTCATAAAAAAAGGCAGAACCGGCGTTTTGTCCTCCAGGAATTGCTTCGCAATTCTCGTTGACTTAACATTACATTATGAGCATTTTCGTATACCATAAATAAAACAGACAAGCTTTTCCTCTCAGAGAAGCTTGTCTGTTTTTGAATGGAAGTTTTATTTGCGAATATAATTACCGGAAACATATCCGGTTGTCACCGTGTTTTTCCTGATGGAGAAGCATATCTTATACCAGGTTGTTCCTTTGACCTTTTTCGTGCCAAGCAATGGTACAAACGTGTTCTTCGGAATGCTGGTGATCAGTTTGCCGGTTGTGCCGGCTGTCTTGCGCAGATTGAGTTTTGCTGTGGTACAGCCCTGCGTGTAATAGGTCAGACCGGACTTTGCCTTTGCATAGCCGTTATACACTTTTGTCGATGTGTGATAACGGAAATGATGGAACTTGCTGCCATCACTGCGGTAGGTTACGCCGACATATTCGACAGGCATTCCTTTTTTAAGTGTCATCAGCTTTGCAGCGGTTTTGACCGGTTTTTTGTATAGGATAAAGCTTTTCTTTACAATGCCGGACTGGCTGGAAGACTTCGTGGCAGCCGTCAGTGACGTATAACCGGAGTAGACCGTACCATCCGAGTTCTTATGAAATGCCCGGATCTTATAATAATATTCGTGATTTTTGGAAAGACCGCTGTTAGTCCAGGTCGTTACGTCGGGGTCATTGATCTGCTTTACCTTTTTGAAGGAGCCGTTGTAGGTGTCCTTGCGATAAATCTGATATCCATCGGCGTCCTCTACGTCATTCCAGCTGAGAGAAAGCTTCTTGGCAGCAGATTTTGCGGAAAAGCCTGTGACTTTGTCGAGGCTGTCCACATCATCCACAGTCGGAGCCGGTGTGGCTGTGGCAATTGCTCCCGGTGTTGCACCATGGGAAAAGACCGGTGAGGAAGGGCTTCCGGTCGTATACCAGAAATTCATATCGACATTGCCGGAGATCCCGTCCACGGAACCGGAGCTGGCGTACTGCCACATACTGTAATTGCCGTAGAACTGAGCGGTGGCATTGTTGACGATATTGTTATAGCGGGCAACCCAGATCTCGTATTTCTGTCCCAGTGCCTCGCCGTCCAGATTGTTATTCAGGTCGCTGACATTGGCGTAGATCATCGGCGTGTAGCCGCTCTGCTTGACATAATCGCAGAAAGCGGAACAGATTGCGGTATTGGTAGCTTTCGGAAGACCGCCGTGGCGGCTGTTGTTGTTTAACTCCCAGTCGATCACGACAGGCATGGTGATCGATGACTTGTAAGGAGCGAGTGTCGATACGACATACTGTGCCTCGGCGACTGCCTCATCGACATTGATCGCCTCGGTCCAGAAATATACGCCGAGAGGAATGCCTGCTGCGGCTGCATCCTTAATATATGTAGTAAATTTGGAATCGGTGACGAGAGAGCCGTTGGAGTAACCGCGGTAGCCCAGACGCAGAATTGCGAAATCAATGCCGGCGGCTTTCACCTTGCTCCAGTTGATCGTGCCCTGATGATAGGAAACATCGATACCGTTGTAGATACTCATGCCGTCAAAATTGGATGCGTGTGTGTAGGTCTTGCCGGTGTATGCGCTTACGGAAGAGCTGTAGCCCTTCAGACCGGAGGTGGCGGGATTCACGGAAAGAAATCCGCCGGAGCCCTGCGCATCCGCTGAGAATGTGGAAACAGCAGAGCCTGCGCCGGAAATATTCTCCTCGGCGGCAGGTTCATACTGACCGGTAAGACGCTCGTAGCCGGGATCGTTCTGATCGGCAGGAAGCGTCTGTGGTGCCGCTGTACTCTTTCCGGAAATGGATGCGGCAGCAATTCTCCCCTGTGTCTGTTCTGCAGCCCAAGCCATGCGTCCCGGTATGCAGGATAGTGACGAAAGGATCATAGATACACTTAACAGTGTACTGATCGCAAAATGTTTTCTCATAAATACCTCCTATATTAAATGCCCTGTGCCAATATGGTTAGTGTAATGTGATTGTTTGTCAAAAATGTGATTGTTTGCATAATATGATACAATCCGTGATATGATATTCAATCGTAAAATTAGGTAGAAAAAAAGCCCCAACCCGATAGACTTCTATCAAATTAGGACCTTCAATGCGCGATCAGGGGTTCGAACCCTGGACACCCTGATTAAGAGTCAGGTGCTCT
>ENA-UOJC01004486-UOJC01004486.1-human-gut-metagenome-genome-assembly--contig:-C104-NODE-4486-length-11706-cov-224.407862_pt1 | contig 11706 bp, 10 predicted proteins | sample MGYA00242339_ERZ723886 | MGnify/ENA metagenome assembly ERZ723886 | reverse complement strand
CGGGATGGAGCATATAAACCGTGATGTCATGCTCCAGCAGCTCCAGCGCCCGGTCTTTGGAAAGCGGGAGCATATCGCCGTCCAGATACCCATAGCTGCGCATATCGTCCACCGTCAGCGTGGGGTCGGGCATCGGGGTGGCCTGTTCCAGCTCTGGCGAAGTTGGAAGTGTGCCTGCGGCACGAGAACCGGCCTCCTCGTGAACAACCTGATTGTCGTCCGATGACAATTCGAGTGAGTACAAAATCCCTGCAAACTTGTTTGACAAAACTTCAAACGGCACGGTCTTATCATAGCCATGTGTTTCGCAGATACGAATCGCAGCCGCCAAAAGAAAGTTTACATCATCGTCATGTACTGTTCCGCTTTCCAGAAGGTGTAGAGTGTCCTTGTCGTAAAGTTCATAGGCATATTTTGCACCATCTTCTGTTATGCGAAGATGCTTGCTCCCACCATCAACCGCATACCAACGCTCATTAGCGTCGAGTTCCTTTAAGGAAGTGTGACTTTTCTGAAATGCCTCAACTTCCAACAGCAGCTCATTCGCTCTGTGCGCGTATTCATCGCTCTGCTCAAGTGTTTCGGACAGGAAGCCTTTTATCTCATCTGCTCCTGTCAACAGATCTTCGTAGAAATGCTGGAGGCAATCTTCCTGACTTGCAAATTCGCTGAGAAAGGCAAGGCCATTCGCATCGAGATACAGCTCTGAAATGCTTTTTGCCAAGTCAGCCGCAGACATATTGCTGTTCTCTTTTAATTGGCTTTCCGCTTGCTCGGATTTCTCCACAGAAATGCCGCGCTCCTTGCAAATCTCCGCAAAGTGCCGGTCAATGTCCGTAATCAGCTCGGAGGCAGTCTTGTTGATGGTTTCCAGACTGGCGCGAAGTTCTTTCAGCTCCTTGCCCTTTGACCATGTGGCGATATAGCCGAAGCTGTTTTCTCCCGTTTCAATGCCGTAATACTGGCAGACCGCATAGGAGATGCTTTCGGCCTCGACCTCCTCGGTGTTGCGACTCTTTTCTCCGGGGACAAGGATCGTCTCACCATCGTCCGCAAGCTCCGTCATGTGTTCATAGTCGTGGAGCTTGGCGTGGGCAATCTCATGGACGGCGGCGCATACCGTCTGCACCTCACTCATACCGGCGCGGATGGTGATGCTCTGCGCCTTAATGCTGAAAAAGCCGTCCGTATCCCGCGCAACGGGCTTTATCTCCATCGGAACGGGAGAAGCGCGGCGCAGCGCCTCCATGAAAACCTCATACTGCTGCACATTGCCGCTCAGATCAGCGGCAAGCTGGGGCAAGGGCTTTCCCGCAGTCTGCGACACATCAAAGACGGATACCACCTTGAACATGGGGATACGGATTTCCTTTTCCTCAATGATGGCCTTGCCGTCTGCGTCCAGCACCGGCGCATTGGTTTCCGGGTCGGTCTTGATTTCCTCGACCTTTTTCTTATAGGGAGTAGGAGCGATGATGCGGATACCTTTTTCGCCTTTCAGGACGTTCCTGCCGAACTGATCGCGCCACTTGTTGAAGCCCGCCACATGGGTGGCGTCGGGGCGCTGCATATAGATGAGCATGGTGTTGTTGACCGAGTAGCGGTGAAAGCGGCTCATGGTGGCAAGGTACTTCCGGTACTTATCGCTCTCGAACAGCTCCTTGATGCCGTTTTCGATGCTGTCAACGATCTCCCGCATCCGGTCTTTGTTGGTTTGTTTTTCAGCCATGATGATCTCCTTTCAGAAAAAATAGCGCCCCTGCGCAGAAGAAAACACATCCTGCACAGGGGCGATTCTCCGCAGATAGACGTTGTTTTTGGGCTTGCGGATAGAATGACGTAGCCCCTTGTGATTCCGCATGAAAAAAGCCTTGCGGCACGGGGCTTTTACGCCCTCTATCTGCGGAGGTTCCAGTATTGTTCACGCTTCCGTTTGGCGTCCTGCTTTCGGCGCTCCTGCTTGGCGCAGGCGGGGCAATATTTGGCGCGATTGGAGAAAGAATAGACCGGCTTACCGCAGACGGCGCAGCGCTTTCCCGGCCTTTCCCGCATCACGTCGGCCAGCAGCTCATGGTCGGCGGGAAGCACCGCGTTTCGGAACCAGTTGCACAGCAGCGAGTAGGAAATACCCTGTACGCAGACGCAAGGCTCTCCATCATCCAGCGCGAGGCAGTTGCCGTGATCGTAATTGCAGCAGAGCTTCCGAATGAGCTTCTTGGCGCGGCGGAGCTGCTTGTGATTCATACGCGGCGCATCAGCCATTGTCAAACACCAGCTTATAACCCGTGCGCTGTCCATCGTCCTCCAAAAGAACGCTGGCATCATAGGTTTTCCCGGTCTTTTCGGAGTAGCAGCCTTTCAGCGGGGCGCGGCCATTTTTCAAAAGCGCAGCGGCAAGGGATTTTGTCAGCACCTTTTTCTTGGCGGTGAAAAAGCGGCTGTTTTTCCAGAGAACAAAGGAGCAGGCACGGTTCTCGCAGAAAAAGCCTTTCGGTGATTCCGTCACCTCGGCTCCGCAGCGGGGACACCTGCCGACTACCTCACGCCCGGAGGGGAACAGAACTTCCGTACCGGGGATGGGTTTGTAGGTCTGCACCAGCTCATGTAGCATGGCGGCGATCCCATCCATGAAGCTGTCCGGGGCGATTTCGCCGCGCTCGATCTCTTTCAGGCGGTGTTCCCATTCAGCGGTGAGCTGCGGAGACTGGAGCTGTTCGGGCAGAACGGTGATAAGCGCCGTGCCAGTGGAGGTGGGAAGCAGATTTGTGATCTTCTTGGACTTCCTGCGCTCCACAAAACCGGAGGACACCAGCTTTTCAATGATACCGGAACGGGTCGCCGGGGTGCCAATGCCCTTGCGCTCGGCATCATCTGGCATATCCTCCTTGCCCGCGTTCTCCATCGCAGCCAGCAGCGTATCCTCGGTGAAATGCTTGGGCGGCGTGGTTTTTCCGGTCTTGACCGACGCGGCAGATACGGAAAGCGTCTGATTCTCCGTTACCACCGGCAGCGCGGGCGCTGCCTCTGCCTGCTCCTGCTCATAGCGCTTCCAGCCGGGAGTAAGAACGGTTTTGCCCTTGGCGGTGAAGCTCTGACCGGCACTGTCCACCGTAATGACCGTTTCTGCATAGCGGTGGGGTTCATCCACGGCACGAAGCAAGCCTTTCGCCGCCAGCTTCAGCACCTCGCGTTCGCCCAGCGGCAGAGAGGCCATATCTACCTTTTCCGCGCTGATGGTTGGGACGATAGCGTGGTGATCGGTGACTTTTTGGCTGCTGCACACCTGCTTGGCGCAGATGGTCGGCGGCTTCTCCATGCCGCAGACAGCGGCAGCGGCGGAGACAAGACCGGGGACGCTGCCCTCCATATCGTCAGTCAGATAGCGGCTGTCGGTGCGCGGGTAGGTACAGAGCTTCTTTTCATAGAGCGCTTGGAGATAGTCGAGGGTCTGCTGAGAGGTGTAGCCGAGAATGCGGTTGGCGTCGCGCTGGAGGGAGGTCAAATCGTAGAGCGCGGGCGCTTTCTCAGACTTTTCCTTGCGCTCCACGCTTTTGACCACCGCCGTCTTGCCCTTGCAGGCATTGGCGATAGCGTCGGCGTCCTTTCTGTCCTTCATTCTGTCTGTCGCGGCGGGAAAGCCGCAATCGAGCTGGACGGTGTAGAACGGTTCTGCCACAAATGCGGAGATCTCCGCCTCACGCTGTACCAGCAGTGCCAGCGTGGGTGACATGACGCGCCCAATGTTCAATGTGCGGCCATACGTCAGGGAGAAATACCGTGTGGCGTTGATACCTACCAGCCAATCGGCCTTGGCGCGGCAGAGGGCAGATTGATGCAGGCCGTTATAGTCGCGCCCGATTCTAAGCTGCTGGAAGCCGCTGCGGATGGCATCATCCTCCATGGAGGAAATCCAAAGCCGCAGGATAGGCTTGGAGTATCCCGCAAGGCAGTAGACCGTGCGGAAGATCAGCTCGCCCTCGCGCCCAGCGTCGCAGGCGTTGACCACCTCTGCCACATCCTCCCGGCGCATCAGCTCCCGCAGAATGTCAAACTGCTTCTGCTTTTCAGAGCGGACGATGAAGCGGAACGAGGTAGGAATGATGGGCAGCGCCGCCAGCGTCCATTTGGCATCATCGGCATTGTAAACGGCGGCGTCGGCCAGCTCTGCCAGATGCCCGAAACACCACGACACGATGTACCCGCTGCCCTCCAGATACCCGTCATGCCGTGATTTAGCACCCAGCACGGCGGCGATACTCTGCGCCACGGAGGGTTTTTCGGCGATCACAAGGCGCATGGTGCAGCCTCCATTCTCTTTACGTCACGGTAGCAGGGGTGAACGCAGCTCTGTCCGAAGCGCTTGCAGCCGTAGCAGAAGTGTTCCTTGGCAGCGTCGGGAGGGCTGTCCTCCCGCGCTGCTTTCGGCTTCTGCATCATCAGTCGTTCCAGCGGATTGTTGGTGAAATATCTCATGCGTTCGTATCCTCCGTAGTATCCTGTTCCGGTTCGTCCTCATACGGCTCAAACTCGTATTCGTCCTCGTCCTCGCCGTAGTCATAATCGTCCAGATCGGCGCTGCCCTTGGTCTGCGGCTTGGCCTTTTTCTGCTTGAAGAAGTAGAACGCGGCACCGCCGCCCAGCGCGACGATCAGCAGAACGACAAGGATGCCGCCCACGCCGCTCTTTTTCTCCGGTTCCTCGGCGGCGGGTTCTGTCGGCTTAGCGGGGACTTCGGGCTTTGCCTCCTTGCCAACGCACTCGGTCATGTTGACCGCACAGACGGGGCAGGATGTATTGACGGCACCGGCCACGCATTTTGTGGTGCAGGAGCAAGTGGCGGGCGTTTCTTCCTCGCCGGTCAGCGCCATCAGGTCAGCCTCATCCACCTGATTCAAGAAGTGGACGGTTTCTTCGCCCTCATCGTCACGGTCAATAATCATGTAAAATACATTGCCGTTCTTGCTTTCCAGTGTAATGAACTGTTTCCCCACCTTGGTGCTGGAGCCAATATCGTCGATCAGCGTCAGATTGCCGTCCGGTGTCAGCGCGTCGCTGCCGCCCGTCATGCTGCCGAGAAGGAGCTGCCAGAGGTCGGCCAGCTCTTTTTCATCAAACGGAAGCGTAATGCCGCCGATGCTCACGGTGCTGTCGGCGGCGTCGGTGACAGTCAGATAGCTGCCGTACACATAGCCCACACGGGCAGGCAGCAGGATTTTTACCCAATCGCCGTCCCTGCCAATCACATCGACCACCGTGCCGTTGGGGAGCTGCGTAAACGCGGTGTTGTCCAGTCCCGCGCCGGTACGGACGTTCAGGCTGCCGCCGTTGGTCGTGACCGTGCCGATCTGTTTTGTTTCCTGCGTGTCTGCGGCGCTGCTTTCGACGGCAGGCAGCGTATCATCGGGATAGTCGCCGCTGCTGGCAAAAGCGGAAACGGGGAGAATCCCGATACACAAGAGCATCAACAGCAGACTGATAAAAATGCGCGGTGTGTTCTTAGTCATGGTTCAACGCCTCCTTTTCCAAAGTGGCCGGTGCAGGCGCGGCCTGCATACGGCGGAACAGCTCGGCAAACTGCTCCATCGTCATGCCGTTCTCACGCACCATGCCGATGATGTCGGTGTCCTCCAGCTCACGAATCTGCTTTTCCAGCTCGCGGTTGCGGCCTTGCAGATCAGAGATTTTGCCTTTGTTCTTCTCCAGCTCTCCACGGAGCTTCATAATTTTCGGGTTCATATCGTTCACTCTCCTTTACGGCAAGCGCCCATAACGGTAGAAATGGGACTGCCAATAGTTTGAATTTAAGTTTGCATAAGAGATTGGATCTCCGCAGTGGATCATCATATTGTTACCGACGTAGATACCCACATGGCTGACACCGGGGGTATCATACGTTCCGGTGAAAAACACCAGATCGCCCGGTTTGACGTTGGCAGAGGATACGGGCGTACAGATATTGCAAAGTCCCTGCGCGCCCAGCCTGCCCACATCCCAACCGGAATGATTGATGACCCAACTGACGAAGCCCGAACAGTCAAACGAGGTGGAGGGGCTGCTGCCGCCCCAAACGTAGGGGTAGCCGAGATACTTTTCCGCTTCCTTGATGATGGCGGCGAATACCTCATCGTCCAGCGCCTCCGGGGGAATGTCGTAGTCGGTATAGCTGCCCTCCACATACTTGCCGATGTAGCCCGAACCGGGGAACAGGTCGGGACGGTTGCCGAGGGTCGCCATATAGGTGGCGTACATTCCGAGCTGTTCTTCGCTCATAATGTAAACGGGAACATGAGAGAGATTGAAGTTTTCCAGCGTGACAGTGCAGATGTAGTAGTCATACGGCACCTGATAGGTGTCCGTATGGGTGTTGCCGTCCGCGTCCGTCCATGTGTCGGTTTCTGTGCGGTAGCGGGTTTCCACCACCACATCCTCGGTCAAAATGTACTGGCGGTCAAAGAGCATTTGGAGCGTACCCTGCACCTCATCCAGCGTCCATTCCCCTTGATGCAGCGCCGTAATCATGGAAATGAGTACATAGGGGTCATGCTCGATGGTGTCCAGATCAAAGTGGTACTCATCGTAGTCATGGGTGCTTTCGTAGGTGTCGAGGTAGCGCTGAAGCTCTGCCTCCATTTCGCAATACTGCGCCTCCGCGCTCAGCATATCGGCGTCCTGCGATGGATAGGTACTGGCCGCGATCCCGGAGCCGACGCCATCCATTATCACCGAGCAGGAGGACAGGCCATTGAGCAGAAATGCCAGCATCAGCATAATTGCGGCGGCAATGGCAAAGCCGCGCCGGTGTTCCCACACATATTTGCCCGCTTTCTCAGCCTTTTCAGCGGCCTTTTTCGCGGCCTTGGCGGTATTCTCTGCCGCCTTTGCCGTAGTCTGCGCCGCCTGATTGTGCTTGGCAGCGGCATACTGCTTCTTAATTGCCTGCTTCTGCTGCCATTTGGAAACGGGATTGCTTGTGGGGCTGTCGATCTCTGCTTTCTTCTGGAGCGCGTCAAGATTGGCTCGTTCCAGCTTTTTCTCTGCACGGATGGCAGCACGATAAGGCTTGAGCTGATGGGCGCGGTGGGCAGACTGCACCAGCCGCCCGCCGCTCTCCACGGCTTGCTCTACCTTGTGCGCGGCCTCTACGCCTACATTGTCATCCTCGCTCTGCCGCACCTCCCGATGAACCTGAGAAAGAATGAGGTTGGCGGGGGCATCCTGCACGGCATGGGTCAGCTTTGAGGGCGGCTTTTTCTTATCCACTTCCTCAAAACGGAGCTGCGTTTTGACCTTGCCGGTGGCAGGATCAAAGCCGCGTTCCTTTTTGACCACGGTTTTCTTGGGGATTTTCGCCTGCGCCTTATCCGCCCTGGCCTCCGCTTTTTTCACCCGCTTGATGGGCTTTTCCAGCTTCGGCTCGGCAAGATCGGCGTCGGAAAACTGCAAACGCGGTTCTCTTTTCATGCCGACGCCACCTCTTGCGGTTTGGTTGTCATGACGCGGTACAGCTCGGTGTCCTTCGGGAAGTGGTCAATGAAGGGCAGGATCGTGTTGCCGTAGAACAGCAGCCCCTCGCCCTCGCCGGAGTGGGTCACATAAGAAAGCTGATGCGGCGAAATGTTGAGCTGCTTTGCGAGAATCTGCCGGTCGCCAGCGGCCTGATTGAGCATATAGATGAAATCGCTGTTCTCAAAAATGTTCTCAACCTCGCGGCTGGATAACAGGTCTTTGACGTTTTGCGTGATCCCGGTGGGGATGCCGCCCCATTTGCGATAGCGTTTCCAGATTTCGACACTGTACGAAGCCGTCTGTTCCTCCTTCAAAAGAAGATGGAACTCGTCAAGATAGTAGCGGGTCGTTTTATGGGCGGCGCGGTTGATGGTCACACGGTTCCAGACCTGATCTTGTACCACCAACATCCCGATTTTCTTGAGCTGCTTGCCCAGCTCCTTGATGTCGTAGCAGACGATGCGGCTATTCACATCCACGTTCGTGTGATGGTTGAACACATTCAGAGAGCCGGTGACGTAGATTTCCAAAGCAGTGGCGATGTACTGCGCTTCCTTTTCATCCTGCGCACGGAGGGCGTTATACAAGTCCTCCAGCAGCGGCATATTCTCCGGTTTCGGGTCATTGAGGTAGTCCCGGTAGACGATGCGCACGCAGCGGTCGATGATGGTCTTTTCCACAGGGGCAAGCCCATCCTTGCCGCCGACGATCAGCTCGCACAGCGACAGAATGAAGTCGGATTTCAGGCTCAGCGGGTTATCATCGTCGCTGTAATCCAGATTCAAGTCCATCGGATTGATATAGCAGGGCGAACCGTCGTAGCCCTTGCCGGTGGGCGACAGCTTAATGACCTGACCGTGCAGACGCTCCACCAGCGGCGTATATTCGCCCTCCGGGTCACAGATGATGATGTCATCCTTGGGGCAGATAAGAAACGCATTGGTGATCTCGCGTTTTGCCGAAAACGACTTACCGCTGCCGGGAGTGCCTAAAATCAGGCCGTTGGGATTTTTCAGCAGCTTCCGGTCTACCATGATAAGGTTGTTGGACAGGGCGTTGATGCCGTAATACAGCGCCTCCGAACCGTTCTGAAACAGCTCCTGCGTGGTAAAGGGGACGAAGATTGCCACGCTGGAAGTGGTCAAGCCCCGCTGAATCTCGATCTGATTCAGCCCCAGCGGGAGGCTGCTCATCAGTCCTTCCTCCTGCTGGAAGTCCAGCCGGGTCAGCGCGCAGTTATATTTCTGCGCGATGCTGGAGGTCTGGAAGATGTTGTTGTCGAGCTGCCGGGGAGTGTCCGCTGTGTTGAGAATGAGGAAGGTCAGCAGGAACATTCGCTCGTTGCGGGACTGCAAATCCTGCAACAGCTTTTTGGCTTCTGCGCCGTAGGTGGCAAGGTCGGATGGGATAATGTCCATATCGTACCCGGCGCGGACGGCCTTCTTCTGTTCCTCGATTTTGGACTTGTCGAGATCGGTGATCTTGCGCTTGACGGTCTTGATGGCGTTGACCTGATCCACAGACTGCACATGGAGATTGACGAGGACGCTGCTCTCCATATCCAGAAAATCCGCCAGCATCCGGTCGTTCAGCTCCGGTGCCAGAATCTGCACGAAGCTGACCGCGCCCAGCTTTTTGCCCATACGAAACTGTCTGCCGGTCTTGAACTCAAAGGAGCTGGGCGCGATAAAGTCCTTAGTGGACAGCCCAGAGGGAGCCAGCCAGTCCCACGAAAAGCGGAACGGTTCCTGCTCGTCCATCCGCAGAATGTCGTGCATGACGTGCAGGCGCTCAAAGCCGTTCAGCGGCGCAGCCACAACGCCCAGCCGCTTGAAGTTGTTCAGAAGATCGATTTCGATGCGCTCCAAACGGGGCTTGGCAGCGCGGAGGTTGTCGGCCTCAACGCCGAACGTGAGATACTTGGTCTTAATGAGGCCGTTGTTGCCGCGGGCAAGCTGATTTTGCAGCATACCGGCGTACTCGGCGCGGATGCCGTCAAACTCGTCCCCGCAGGGCGGAATGGAAATGCTCCGTGCAAAGGTTTCCTGCGAAGCCGAGAGGTTCACAAAGGAAAGCTGGAATTGCACGGAGCTGTCAAAGTAGTTCAGGAAATCGCACCACGCCTCAAAGATGGCGGTCTTGTCCTCATTCTGCGAGAGCTGGTAGTTGATGTCCTGATACTGGATCGTTTTGGTGTAGCGCGTGTCGGTCACACGGCAGATGCCGTCCGGCCACATACGCTGATACGGGATGCTGTCCTGCGCCGATTTTTCTTTCTTATCCGTTCGGTTCGCTCTTGCGATGGCGGCTTCGATCTGTTTTCGTTCGGCGCGGGTCAGCTTTTTCTTTTCGGACAATTTGATACACCTCCCGGTCTAACTGGTTTTGCCGCTCCAAAACGGCATAGAAATTGTTGGTCTTATACGGACGCTGCTTCGGCCTCTGGAAACACACGCGGTAGATGTTGCGGATGACGACCTCCAACGGCTGACCGTTCTTTTCATACATGGCGAACAGCATAGCCGGGATCATCACCACCATCATCACCATGGCGGCGGGGCTGGTGCCGATGCTGCCCTTGAGCAAGAAGAAAAGCGGTACGCCGATGAGCGCGCCGCTTCCGAAGCAGATAAGCTGCCGTTTCGTGAGGTTGAATAATACCTTGGTCTTAACTTTGGTTAAGTCCTTTGGGACGTTGACATAGGCCATAGAAATCCCCCTTTACAAGAGCTTTTCATATCGAAGTTTCATCTGCGCCGGGTACAAAGCGGAGGCGGGCTTACGGCTGCCTGTCCAGCATTTGCCGCCTGCCAAGCCTGCGCAGTTCCAACCAGCGGCGCGGAGACTGCTGCCGCTCTCGCTATCCAGCGTATAGGTGATGATCTTGCGGTATCCCATTGCCTTTGCCGCCCGCGCGGATGCGGCATAAAGGATGCTACAAGCGTTCTTCTCACCGGTGGTGCAAAGACGATTGACCTCCAATGTCCAGCCATCATCCAGATACCGGCTTACCGGACGGCCTACGATTGCAACACCGACAAGCTCTCCATCCTTGGCACAGCCGATGGAAAACTTATGTCCAGCAGTTGCCTTATGGTGCCGGTGATGCGCATTGACAAATGCGTTCGCTGTTGCAAGCGCGACGGGCGTGAGTGTCAGCATGGTATCACCCCCGTTAATGTGCATTGAACACGGACTTGGCAAGGCTGCTCGTTTTGAACAGGCAGAAGCACAGCAGCACCGTGTAGCCCATGCAAGTCCAGATGGCGTAGATGATGTCATCCACAAGCGCGATGTTCTGTACCAAAACCGCGTAAATGGCAACGCAGACGATAATCAAAAACGCTTGGAAGCCCAGTGCCAGCAGGGAGCGGATGTAGTTCTGCCCCATGCCGCCCCATTCCTTGCCCATCATGGTCGCCATCGGAATGGGAGCAACAGAGGTGACGAGATATATTTCAATCATTCTTCCGAATGTGATAATGAAAATGCAGATGGTCAGCGCCCACATGGTAATGCCAACGAACAGTGACTGGAACCACAGGCCGAACAGCGGCCCCAGCTCCATTTCCATCAGCCGATCCTCAATGCCCACCATGACACTTGAAATGTTGATGCTGGTGTCGCCGATAATCAGCCCGGAGGCGCTGGCAACGACGCTTTGGGCGGCATCGAACACGCCCATTACAATCGTCCATGTGTTTGTTACGATCAGGACAGCGGCAGCGGACTTGAACGCCCACTTGAAGAATATCCATGTGTCCATGTCGTTGAGGTTATTTTTGTCGGTAATGAGCTGGATCAGTTCCAGCGTCATCACAAAGGCGAGAATTGCGCCTGCGATGGGGACGATCACGGTTTCTGACAGGTTTTGTATCATGCTGAAAATGCTGCCGTTCCATGCCTGCGGCGATAAGCCCACCTGACCGGAGATCTCGGCAACCTTTTGATTGGTTGCATCGAACATCCCGGACAGATTGCTCACGATACCGCCGATGAGCATTTCTTTCAGCCATTCCGTGATCTTATCCCATAAGAAATCCATAGGGTTGCCCTCCTTTCGGGAGGATGCCGCCAGAAAGCGGCACCCTCCGTGGATTTATGGGAAGCAAACGAGCTGCCTGATTAGCCGAACAGCCCGGACAGCAGCGGCACGAGGGTAATGCCAATCAAAGCCACCCCGCCACCGGCCATCAGCTG
>ENA-UOJC01004484-UOJC01004484.1-human-gut-metagenome-genome-assembly--contig:-C104-NODE-4484-length-11709-cov-29.199846_pt1 | contig 11709 bp, 9 predicted proteins | sample MGYA00242339_ERZ723886 | MGnify/ENA metagenome assembly ERZ723886 | reverse complement strand
TAATGGCTTCCATTTTCCTGTGGACGGATATAGTCCTCATGTAAATCCCCTACATTTGCCCGGTACAGACCGTGACTCGCTGCCTGATGTTTGTCACGATAGCTCTCCTGTGGTCCCATTCCAAAGTATCTGATATCTGCAAGTTTCTTATCCAGGAACATTCTCACACCAAATCTCGGAAGATCTGGGAATTCTCCATCTTTTGTTGCTTCTATGTCTGCATCAATCTTTCCTGAAGCATCTATTTTCCATGTAATCGTCACATCAAGAATCTTCTGCACTGTCTCTGCCACAACAGAAGCATGGCTTACAATCTTCACACCATGTTTTCCCTGCACAACCTCTGTCGTATAAGCTCTTGTATAAGCCTTGTCATAGTGGGCTTTTTTCCATTCAGCTTTGATATACATATCGTTATCTGTTGGTGCTCTCCAGATATTTAATTCCATCGGATGGTTCAAGTATTCCCGCCCTGCGAATTTCATCTCTGTAAAGAGTGCAGTACGTTTGTCTATGGTATAAGCAAATTCACGCCCCTTGATATGAATCTGTGTATCATTTTCATTTACCTGTAATTCAGAGTCCACTGCTGCCTTTTGCATCCATTTCTCTGCAAGTTTACATTTTGCATCATCTTTACTTACCTCAATTTCATCAAATCCAAGAATATGGCCTTCATCCAACAGTGGCAATTCTTTTTTCAGATGGTAAATAAGTTTTAAATAACATTTCCCATTCTCTGGCACACTGATCTTCAGGTTTGTTTTTCCTTCCCCGTGTGGTACCACAGAAAATTCCGAAAGTATGTCTTTGCTGATCACAAGACCATCCTGTGTCAGTTCATAACTGATCTTCACATAATCTTTCAAGTCATCAAAATCCATGTAGTTATGAAGCACCAGTTCTCCACTTTCTTTGTCATAGGAAATAACCCTTGCCGGGCGGTATACATTCTTGTATTCCAGCAGTCCTGTGTGTACAGTTCTGTCCGGATATACCAATCCATCCATACAGAAATTGCCGTCATGGATCTTTTCTCCATGATCTCCTCCATAAGCATAGATTGTCTTTCCATTCTCGGCAGTACCATGAGCAATTGCATGGTCACACCATTCCCAAACAAAACCACCACACATTTTATCGTTGTCCTGAATCATTTGGAAATAATCTTCAAAATCTCCAGGTCCATTTCCCATGCTATGGCAGTACTCGACTAGAAGGAATGGCTTGCTTCCGTCCTTGTCCAGATATTCCTGAATTTCGGAAAGTGCCGGGTACATCCGGCTGTACACATCCAGATTGCTGTAATCATATGTTTCATCATAATTACGGTATCTTGCACTCTCATATTGTGTGATGCGGTCTGGATCATAATTCTTTGTCCATTCTAGTGCTTTTTCAAAGTTGCAGCCATAAGCACTCTCATTTCCCATTGACCACATAACAATACAGAAACGGTTTTTGTCACGTTCCACCATGAGTTTTACACGATCAACGATTGCCTCTTCCCATACCGGATCATCTGCAATCTTCTCATTCCATCGTTTGAACCGATTGTAATCAGTGTCTTCTTTTCTGTAGATCATAAATGGACCATGAGCTTCAATATCTGCTTCATCTATCACCATGAATCCATACTTGTCACACATTTCATAGAAAAATGGTGCGTTCGGATAGTGGCTGGAACGGATCGCATTAAAATTATGCTGCTTCATTAACGTAAGATCGGTTGTGATCTGTTCCAGACTGATTGTAAATCCCGTAACCGGATCGGAATCATGTCGATTGACTCCACGGAATTTAATCTTCTGTCCATTTAGATAAATGACCTGGTCTTTAATCTCTACCTTTCTTAATGCAATGTGATCTACAATTACTTCATTCTCTGTTTCAAGAATCAGTTTATATAGATATGGATTTTCTGTATTCCAAAGTTCCGGACTTGCGATTTCTAATACAGCTGTTCCTTCTTCAGCAATACTTCCTAGTGCTACAACTGCTCCGTTTCTATCTTCAATCGAAATTTTTACATTTAACGGAGAGTAGAATTTCATTTCAATTTCTACTTTCGCAAGCATATCCTCAATTCTTGTTTTAATATGATAATCACTGATTGCCTGTTTTGGGCGTTTCAAAATGTACACATCCCGGAAAATACCACTCATACGGAATTTGTCCTGATCTTCCAAATAGGAACCATCACACCACTTCATTACCAACACTGCCACCGTATTCGTTCCATCCTGAAGTACATCGGTAACATCAAACTCACTGGTCATATGGGAAACCTGGCTGTATCCTACATAAGAACCATTGATCCATACATAAAAGCAACTGTCTACTCCTTCAAAGTTTAAAAAAGCTTTTGATGCTTTCTCATCTCTACTGTACTCAAAATTATGTACATAGGCTCCACACGGAATATCCTGCGGCACATATGGTGGATCAAATGGAAACGGATACCGGATGTTTGTATACTGATGTGTATCATATCCTGCCATCTGCCATACACTTGGAACCTGAATCTCATCAAAATTTTCTGTATCATAATTCTTCTCAAAGAAAGAATCCTGAATGTCATAGATGCTGTTAAAATACTGGAATTTCCAAGTTCCATTCAATAACTGCATACGATCTGATTCTTCTCTGTGTTCCACCAGGTTATCCATTCTTTTGGATGCCGGAATATAATAGGCTCTGGCTGGCATTGTGTTTTCGTGCAGTACGTTTAAGTTTTCATAATAACGTGGTACAATCATAAATAGTCCTCCTTCAATACATATACTTTTTTGTTTTTTGCTTTTCTAAAATAAACCTTAATACTTTACTTATATGCTTGCATTCCTTTGTTATGTTATATATAGCTTATCTTATTCTGCAAAATATGTCTATGAATTTGATTGGATAAAATATGCACTAAATGATACAATAATAAAAAGTGTGAAAAGAGGTGCTGCTCTATGTATATGAATACTGGTTATCTGAATCACTCCCACATGGATTTCAAAAACAAAAGTCGTCCACTGATTGTAGGAAGCTGTGGCACTTATCGCCTTTCCAGCTATCCAAAATTGCCAACCTACCGTCCAAAGGGACGCCTGGATTATCAGATCATCTATATCACTGCTGGTTGTGGGCATTTTCATTTTGACAATGTAGATAACGAAACGATTGTTCCCGCCGGCAATATTGTGCTGTACAGACCGAAGGAACTTCAGAAATATGAATATTATGGAGAAGATAAGACAGAAGTATACTGGATTCATTTTACAGGTAGCAATGTAAAAAATATCTTGCGTCAGTATGGATTTCCGGATAAAGAACGAGTTTTCCAAATCGGCACATCTATGGAATATGAACGGATTTTCAAGAGTATTATCATAGAGCTTCAACACTGTCAGAACGACTATGAGGAAATGCTTGTTCTTCTGCTTCGTCATCTGCTAATCAATTTCCACCGAGAACTGACACGGGAACATATTCTGAAAAGCGAATACCTGGATCAGGAAATGAACACTGCAGTGACCTATTTCAGCGAAAATTATAATCAGAACATCAACATAGAGGATTACGCAGCCTCACGAGGAATGAGTGTCAGCTGGTTTATCCGGAATTTCAAAAAATACACCGGTTCCACACCAATGCAATTCATCGTAGGAACCCGAATCAACAATGCTCAGATGCTACTTGATGCAACAACCTATTCCATCAATGAAATCTCTAAAATCGTCGGATATGATAACCAGCTATATTTCAGTCGGCTTTTTCACAAGCTGAAAGGATATTCACCGAGAGAATACCGAAAGCTGAGAAACAAATTCTGAAATCCACAAAGAGGATACCATCGAATCATCAAAACAATGATTTGTGGTATCCTCTTCTCACTTTTGCAATTCTTATTTTACAAACTCACTCCTTTAAATGTATCTTTTGCTACATATTTTGCCGGCACCAAGAAGATCAGTGTCCATGCTGCACTATCCATACAATTTCCGGAAGGTTTCCCAACAGCTTTACATTTGTCATGCTCTTCTTTTGAGTAACTTTGCACCATATAATGATGATGGTTTTATAAGTACACTAATCGGTGGCATATATTTCTCCTGTCTGCTTTCCTATATTAATACTGACATAGCTAACTTCATCACTCCTGCCAATACCATTACCCAAATGGGGTTCAGCTTAGTACTACGCAGCAGCAATATACATATTGCGAATATCAGAATCATGATCCATTTTGTTCCAAATAGGGATATTTCTATTCCATTTCCCCAAAAGGCTGTTATAAGAATCTGGACTCCGGCCGAAGCGATCATTGCCACCACCGCTGGTCGAAGCGAATGTAATACACCTTGAAGCATATCCATGCTCCGATATCGCAGATATAATTTTGCAAGAATCGTTACAATAATGCAGGATGGTAAGATACATCCTACCGTTGCTACTACTGCTCCGGGTATTCCTGCTATTTTAAGTCCTACAAAAGTAGCCGAATTAACAGCAATCGGTCCCGGGGTCATCTGAGATATCGTTATAAGATCTGTAAATTCCGACATTGTAAGCCATCCATGGCTGGTTACAACCTGCCCCTGTATCAAAGGCATTGCTGCATATCCTCCACCAAAGCTGAACAACCCTATCTGTAAAAAACTCCAGAATAACTGTAAATATATCATTTCATCTTCCTCCTATTTAACAGGAGTGTACGGATTATGCCAATTATTCCGCATACGATTACGATATACACAACATTTATACCAAACAGGCAGGCTGCAACAAACGCTCCTACCATTATAATCAGCGACACGGCTTCCTTCTCTTTCACGATTGGAATCCCCATATCCAACGTGACGGATGCAATTACCGCTCCGACCCCAGCCTGCATGCCTTCCAGAAGCTGACTGATTAACCAGTTATTTCTAAAGGCTTTATAAAATACAGATATTACTGATAAAATCACAAACGGAGGCAGTACCGTCCCAAGGATTGCTACCAACGCTCCCAGAATGCCTGACAGCTTATACCCTACAACAATGGCTCCATTTACTGCAATCGCTCCCGGAGAGGATTGTGCGATTGCCACTAGATCAAGCATTTCATTTTCTTCTATCCAGTGATATTGATCTACAAATTTTTTCTTCATCAGTGTAACGATCACATATCCCCCACCAAAAGTAAATGCGCTCAGATATAAGGTAGATAAAAACAGTTTCAATAGCATTTTTTTCTTGTTTTTTTCTTTCATGGCTGGTCTCTCAATATATTTTAAAATACTACATTACCTATATGCAGAAAACGATGCGATTTCCTTTATAACTAAGTCATCGCATCATTTTCTGTACTCTCTTAATTTATGCACTTACTTCAATGTCTCGTAATCCGCATCCGTGTAGTCTTTCGTCGCATCCCAGTTAGGAAATTCCAATGAGCTATAGTCCATTCCAACTGCCTCCGAAGCACGCTTCCACTCTGTAGTTGTATCATTTGCCAGTGTCTTTAATGCACTGTCATAATCAGTAATACTCTGGGAAATAATGCCCTGCACAATTGCTCCTAAGCTAGGCTGTACATCCTTTACTTCTGCATAAAAATCATTTGCTTTCTCATCTCTCTTTACTAAAGTAGGAACTACTCTGGATGTTTCCTCTGCAATTGTGTAGTATTGTTTCATATGCTCATTGGTCATGTATTTTTCATTGATTTCCGGAATACAGGACACAAAACTTCCACTTTCCACATTGCTCTGCTGATATCCATATTGTTCATCATACAGTGCCATTAAATATTCAGCTGCTTCCTTGGGATGTTTGGACTGCTTATAGATACCCATCCACGGAGATAATTCACCTGCCTGAACATAAGTGTTTGTTACTCCGTCAGGAACAGGAACTGCCATAACTCCATAATTCAAATCCGGATAATTTGCATCCCACTGGGATACACACCACATTCCCTGGCAGAGGAATGCCGCCTGTCCCTGTGCAAATAATTCTCTTGCCTCCGGAGCACTTATATTGATAGTATCCGGATGAATACTTCCATCATCTACCAGACCTTTAATAAATCCAAGCGCATCATTCATTTCCTTGCTGTCGTAAGGCGCCACTCCATTATCCGTCAGCACTTTCTGCGTTGCAGCTACCTTACCACCAGCTGCTGCAGCCAGGGATCTTGCCATAACGTCCATACGGTTCATCTGTTTTCCACCATCAATCAGACCATAAACATTGCCATTCCCCATCTCTGTAACTTTTTTACAGGCTTCTCTAAACTCTGAATATGTTGTGGGAACCTCCGTAACACCTGCCTGGTTCAAAATATCCTTATTATAGAAGAATAAGCACTGAATGATTGGCATCTGTTCTGTAACTGTATACCATTCATCCCCAATATCAGTAACTCCCTCTGCAAAGGCTTCCGGATCAAATTTATTTCGGAATTCATCGGTTACATAATCGTTAATCGGCTGGAACCACCCTTCTTCTACCGCTGTATTTAAAGTAAGTCCCACCGGAATCGGAAACAAGTCAGGTCCCTCACCAGATTTAATCATAGTAACAATAGTATTTTTGAATTGATCTACTGTAAGCATAGTATATTCAATTTTAATATCAGGGTGTGCTTCTTCGAACTTCTTATGAAACTCCTCTCTTTGTGTAGCAGATCCATCGCTCCAGTCAACAACCCGAAGTGTTATTTGCCCATCGGTGTCCTCTTCTGTTGCTGCTATGACACTTGCATTTTCGCCTGTTTCATTTCCATTACCTGTTGAGGGCATTGCACCACATCCTGCCAGGGTTGTTGCTGCAATTATAGCAGTCAATAACAGTGTACCAAGTCGTTTTAATTTCATTTCTTTTTCTCCTCTCTTTGATATAAATTATTGTTTTCAATTAACTTTTAACAGCTCCGGCAATTCCTTCCACAAAATGCTTCTGCATTAAAACAAATAATATAATAACCGGGATTACAGCTATAGAACCTCCGGCAGCAATGCCTGTCCAATCAACAGTATTTTCTCCTTTGAATGCATATAGCCCAACCGCAAGTGTCCTAGATGACGGATTATTCAAAGTTAATACCAACGGAAGCATGAATGCATTCCAAGCCCAAATGGTTTCCATAATGACTACTGTCGTTGCGACAGGCTTACACAGTTTCATCATAATATAGAAAAATGTCTGAAAATAATTGCATCCATCTATCTTAGATGCCTCTTCCAACTCATTTGGTACAGATTGAAAGAAACTGGTAAACAGAAGCAAAAAGATAACATGCGCTCCTCCTGCCTGTGATAAGATCAATCCAAGCTTGGTACCTACCAGATTCATTCCTTTGACTACTTCATAGGTCGGTATAATTGTACTCACCAGCGGAATAGCAATACTGGCCAAGAAAACTGCCATGCATAGGTTTCTGCCAAGAAATTTATAACGTCCCATAGCATATCCCGCCATCATCGTCATAATCAGCACAATGATAACCGAAAATGCTGTTACAATAATTGTATTGATAAAATAAGTGCCAAAATCCGCTTTCTGCCAGATACGAATAAAATTGTCGATTGTCGGCTGTACCGGAATCAATCCCATACGGTTTTGGAAGAACTCATTCTGGCCCTTAAACGAGGCGGAAATCATCCATAAAAAAGGATATATCCAGAAAAATCCAACGCAAAGCAGCAAACCATGTTTAATCACAGATTTAACGATATGAATCTTTTTTTCTTTGCTCATCTGTTCCACCCCCTATTGTACATTCTTCTGTAGACGGTCTTTCATTGCATTCAGAAGTATTCCTATTATTATAACGGCGCCTCCAAAGAACAGAGCTGCTGCACTTGCATAGCCAAGTCTTGGCATTCCAATCTCACTTGAAAATGCGGTTCTATATACATACGTTGCGATTACATCTGTTGCATAATAAGGGCCACCTTCCGTCATTGTTTTCACAATATCAAATACCTTCAAAGAATTTATGGCACATAATATTGCAATAATTCCTCCTGTGGGTGCAATCAGAGGCAACACAATATGGAAGAAAGTTTGTCTTCTGTTTGCACCATCAATGGTTGCCGCTTCATATACATCTTTCGAAACTCCCTGCAGTCCTGCCAGCCAGTAAATCATATATGTTCCGCAATCCTTCCAAAGCGAAATGATTACCAATGTAGGCAGCGCATACTTTGCGTTTCCCAGAAAATTAATCGGGTTTTTCAGAATATGTAGTGTGACCAAAAGATGATTGACCGGTCCCTGAACTCCCAAAATGAATATCATGATAATTCCCACTACAGAAGCAGTCGTAACTACAGGAACAAAATACATTGTACGGTATAATCCACGTCCTTTCATTTTTTCATCATTTAGCAGATATGCAAGGAACAAAGACACCGCAAGTTCTAACGGAACTATCATTACCATGTACTTAAAACTGTTTATAAAAGCATTCCAAAACAATTCATCATGCATCAGTTCTTTATAGTTCTGTAAGCCGATAAACGTTGCATTAGATGTCATTCCCGACCAGTCCAACAGTGAATACTGAATACTGCATATAATCGGATACCCTTGGAATAAGATATAAAATCCAACTGCCAGCGACATAAACATCCAACACCATAGATTTAACTTTAATTTTCTTTTAAATCGAATTCTTCTTGTTGCTGCATCGACTGCATATTTTGTCTTTGTCATAGTTCTCCCCCCATTTCATATAGATACTTGCTTCTGACAGCTTCTTTTATAGGTAACCCTGTATCGTAGTCCAACTGGCGAGGCTCATATTCCTCATTTTCTCGTTGTCTTGTAAACCCTTCGTTGTCCCAGCTTGGAGTAAAATTTTTATTCCAGGGTCTAAGAGACCATTGATAACCACGATAAAGATCTCGAGTTGCATTCATATGGGTGACAAGTTTTCTATGATATTCCCGAATTATCTCCAAGTATTCCGGATTATCTATTTCATTTACCATTTCATCTGGATCCTTTTCTAAGTCGTAAAACTCATCTCTGTCAAGCAGATTAATTGCTAATTTATAGTTCTCCGAAATGACACCTCTCATAATTTGAACCCCACCAAATCCATCATGATCTATCTCATATCTGGTAAACTCTGTATAAACTTCACTGTTTATCTTAATTGTCGTATCGTATATCTGTGGAAGCATGCTCTTTCCTTCCAGTAACTTCGGAATACGTAATCCAAAATAGTCCATCACTGTCGGAGTAATATCAATATGAGATGCCGGTGTTGTAATTACTTTTCCCTTTTCACCACCTTTAATGATCAGCGGAATATTAGTCACCTCATCATAGATAGCTGCGTTTTTAGAAAACAGCCTATGTGCCCCCAACATGTCTCCATGATCAGAGGTATAGATAACCATAGCATTGGGCATCTTTTCTTTAATCACATCCAGAACTCTTCCCATTTCATAATCAACAAAGCTGTTACATCCCAGGAATAATGCTAATCCTTCGGAACTTTGGTTGATCTGTTTTTCATCTGCTGTCAGCTTATCCCCGGCCCACAGTTGTTGCATTAAAGGTTTATTTTTCAAGTCATCTGTAAATTTAGCAGAAGGCTCAAATTTAAAACCTCTGTACATGGTATTATAAGGTGCAGGACATAACGACGGTCCATGAGGTTCGTCATATGATACCGTAAGGAAAAAGTCTTCTTCTTTGTATTGATCCAAAAATCTGATTGCGCGATCCGAACATCTATGAGCATATGTAAATTCTTCTGAAAAATCCGGTTGAAATGCCTCATTTGGTTGCCTCGAACATACACGTTCATTTTCACTCAGCTCATTCAGATAGCATTTCATATCATACCAGTAATCTGCATCCCAGCCTTCGGGACAACAACCTAATCCAAAATAATCCCCACCATCCAAATGCCATTTTCCTATATATCCACATTTAATACCATTGTCCGTCAGTCTTTGTCCAATAGTCTTTACATTTGCCCCCAATGGAACTCCGTTCGTTACCATTCCATTTGAATGAGGAAACGTGCCTGTAAAAATTGCACTTCTTGCCGGACCACAAACCGGTTGACAAGTGTATGCATTCTCATACCGAATTCCCTCTTGCGCCAGTGCATCTAAATTTGGCGTAAACATTTTTTTATTACCATAACATCCCACCATGTCTTTTCTTGTGGTATCTGTCATTAATAGAATTATCTGTTTTTTCAAAAGGTCACTCTCCTTTTCTGGATTTGCGCTGTTTTATATAGATATATTAGCATATATTTATTTACATACTATTAACATAAATGCTTTTAATATGGATTTTTCTGCATTTGTATGTTATGATTACGTTGTTTATAAAGGATGGAGTTGATGTAGTCATATGATAAATATTAGCGGTCATTTAAGAGAAGAAAGAAAAATTACAGGTTATTACGATCAAGATGTTCCTCTGATAGTGAATTGTTGTGGGAAGCAGGTCTTTCAGACACAGGATTACTTCTGCAATCGTAAAAATGGCAGACTGGATTACCAAATAATATACATTCACCGCGGAAGTGGGCATTTTTATTTGAATAATGAATGGATTACCTTATCGGCAGGAAATATTGTTTTATATCGTCCAGGCATACCTCAGTATTATTCCTATTATGCAAAGGAAAAACCTGAGATCTACTGGATACATTTTACTGGTAATGAATGTGAAAATATATTAAAACAATACGATATAAAGAACTGTTATATTGGTGAAAGGCTATATTTGAAATTACTCTTTCAGGATATTATCACCGAACTACAACTAAAAAAAATATCTTATGAAGACATTGTATTGCATAATTTTTATATTCTCCTATGCTTTATTCATCGTTCCTTTTATAGTATCTCCAGACCTTTGGATAATGATTTTTCCTTTGACAGGCTACTACTTGAATTAAACTCTAAATATGCAAACAAATGGTCTGTGGCTTCCATGGCTGATTACTGCAAACTAAGTCAAAGTAGTTTTTCACATATGTTTAAGGATCGTATGGGGATGTCCCCCATGCATTATCTAAATTACCAGCGCATTGAGAAAGCCAAAGATTTTCTTTTGTCTAATTCCATGACCATTTCCAATATTTCGCGTTTGGTAGGTTTTGATGATCCGCTTTACTTCAGCCGTGTATTCAAAAAATATACTGGTGCATCGCCACAAGCTTATTATCAAAATTTGGGAAATACTAATACACCTGACTGGTTTCTAAACAACACAACACCACAATGATTTTTATTATTTATACAAATATTACATCCGACGAAGTACTATGTTTGAGAAACTCACTATTTCTTTCTGTATAGTTCACCTAAAGCAAAGGAGGTTACAATGATACTACATTATTCAACGGAGGGCTCTATTCATGTATCAGATAAGCATCCCAACTGATAAAATAATAGGTACCACTCGTTCTACTCCTGGTCAAAGTGTTTTTGATAATGTATGCTTTGTACCTGACTCAAAACGTCATAGCGATAAATTTAAACGATATTTTGAAGATTGTTTCTGGACAAGAAAAAACCCCAGAAACAAGAAGTTTCCGAGGTCCTTCAGGAGAGGCGCAGACCGGATTTGAACCGGTGGATACTGGTGTTGCAGACCATTGCCTTACCACTTGGCTACTGCGCCATATTTAATTAAATGACTCCAACGGGAATCGAACCCGTGTTACCGCCGTGAAAGGGCGATGTCTTAA
>ENA-UOJC01004473-UOJC01004473.1-human-gut-metagenome-genome-assembly--contig:-C104-NODE-4473-length-11729-cov-29.522957_pt1 | contig 11729 bp, 5 predicted proteins | sample MGYA00242339_ERZ723886 | MGnify/ENA metagenome assembly ERZ723886 | reverse complement strand
GGTACCAATTTTTTAAAATAAAAACAGCCGCGATTCCTCCCGCGTCTGAAGACGCAGGTTTCCTCGCGGAATTTCTATGAATTCTCCGTGTGGGGTGAAGAGTTCATCAATTTCATTGCCGCAACGCTGACCTGCCGTATTCTGAGACGGGCCGAGAAAGCAAAACTTCTGGACAAAATGACTTTCGGCGAGATGCTCGAGGACCTGGAGCAGTCTTGGCGCCCTGTGAAGGATGCGGAGATAAACGCGATTCCTGACTCCACCGACGGAAAGTGGGTAAATACAACGATCGGGACGATGGAGATGCTTTCGGCTTTGGGTTTGGTTAAATCCCCCGATAAACCTGAGCATAAGAAGCCCGGCAGGCCGAGAAAGCAGAAGTTGGAGTTTGTGGGACCGAAACGCCCGCGCGGGCGTCCCCGTAAAGTTACACCGGCCGCCAGCTCTGCTGCGACGCCTGCCTAAGCGGCTATAGTTCCATAGGTTGAGAAACTTTTAATTCAGCGTATTTTTCATATGCGTATTTTTAATACGCAAAATTCAACAAGACAACACTGCCGCACAAAACTCACCGCCAATCTGCCGCTTTAACAGCAATTCCGCCTACAATCAGAGCATAACAACACGTTTATCCCGCCATGACCACGACCGCCAAAGATCCGATGGCTGCAGTACCCTCTCAGGCCTTTGCCCGCGTCGTTTTCGTTGACTGCGAAACAAACGGCACAGGGACGGAACTGCTTGACTTCGGTGCGGCGGACACCGCAGGGGACGTGCTCCACTCGACCAACCCCCAATCCGTACGAGGCTTTATCGGAGACGCGCGGTTTTTGTGCGGCCACAACGTCTTTGCGCTCGATAAGCGCTTTACGACGGCACTTACCGGGCTCGTGCCCGGAGGACACGCATGGATTGATACGCTCGCGCTTTCCGTGCTTCTTTTCCCGCAAAAGCGTTTTCACGCGTTACTAAAAGACGAAAAACTTCTCACGGGCGAAATGAATAACCCGGCCACAGACGCCCTCAAAGCCCGCGATCTCTTTTTCGAGGAACTCACAGCCTGGCAGAAACTCGCGCCCGCGGTCCGCACAATCCTTGCCGCGCTTCTTTCCCGTGACATTCGCTACCGGGGGTTTTTCGCGTACGCCGGTGAAACACCGGCCGAGGACTCAGCGGAGAACCTTGCCCGTACGATCCGGGAGGCCTTCCCTGACGCCTTCTGCGCCAACGCGAACCTCCCGCTTCTCATTAAAACTAAGCCCGCCGATCTCGGTCTCGTGCTCGCGTTTTTGGCGGCGGGTGACTCTGCCGAATTGCTCCCTCTTTGGACCGTCAAAACGTTTCCGGCCGCGGAAGACGTCTTAACCGCGCTCTGCGGCACGCCCTGCCGCGCAGGTTGCCCCTGGTGCAGCCGCACGTTTAATGCCCGACACGGCCTTAAAACCATTTTCGGGTTTGAGGCTTTCCGCACCTACGGAGGAGAACCTCTGCAGGAAAGAGCTGCGCAGGCAGCCTTAGAGGGCGACTCACTGCTTGCGGTCTTTCCGACGGGCGGCGGAAAGTCAATTACCTTTCAGATTCCGGCTCTGATGCAGGCAAAGGCGACACGGTCTCTCACGGTCGTCATTTCACCGCTGCAGTCGCTGATGAAGGATCAGGTTGATAACCTCACCGCCAAAGGTATTGACGGCGCCTATACGGTAAACGGCCTTTTAAGCCCGGTGGAGCGTGCCCGCGCGTTTGATGCGGTGGTCACAGGCGAGGCGTCACTTCTTTACATCTCGCCGGAACAGTTGCGCTCGGTAAGTATCGAGCGCGTGCTCTCAACACGCCGCATCGCGCGCTTTGTGATTGATGAAGCGCACTGCTTTTCGGCCTGGGGACACGACTTTCGGACCGACTACCTTTACATCGGGGACTTCATCGCAAGGCTTGAAAAGCTTCAGGGCGCGCGGCACCGGATTGCCGTCTCCTGCTTTACCGCCACCGCCAAACAAAAAGTCATTCAGGATATCTGCGAGTATTTTCGGGAGAAGCTCGGACTTGAACTCAAGCTTTTTACCACCGAAGAAGCCCGCAAAAACCTCCGCTACAAGGTGCTGCACGCAGAAAACGACGCGGAAAAGATGACGCTCGTCCGGGAGCTTCTTTCCCGTCATCCGTGCCCGACGATTATCTACATGTCAAGCACCAAGGGCACGGAAAAACTCGCGGAAAAGCTCACTGCTGAAGGCTTTAAGGCCCTTCCCTACCACGGCCAGATGGACGCGGCGCTTAAGATCGAGCATCAGGAAGCTTTTCTTTCGGGAGCAGCTCAAGTGATCACTGCCACAAACGCTTTTGGGATGGGCGTGGACAAAAAAGACGTGGGATTGGTCATTCACTATGACATTTCGGCGTCTCTTGAAAACTACGTGCAGGAAGCCGGCCGCGCCGGGCGTGATCCGAACCTTGAAGCCGACTGCTACGTGCTTTTTAATGAGGATGACCTCGACCGCCACTTTGCGATGCTCACGCAGTCCAAGCTCTCGCAGGCCGATATTCAGCTCGTGTGGCGCGCGATCAAACAGATGACGCGCACTCAGGAGAGCGTCCCGGTGTCGGCGCTCGAACTCGCGCGAACCGCCGGGTGGGACACGGAAACGATTCCGGATCTTGAAACACGGATTAAAACCGCGCTTTCGGCCTTGGAAACCGCGGGCTACATCCGCCGCGGCCGTAATGTGAGCCGCGTCTACGCCACAAGTATCGCTGCCAAGAGTTTTGAGGAAGCGCGGCAGCGTATGGAAGTCTCCCCCTACTTTCAGGATGATGAAAGCCGCGTGAGAGCCGGCCGCATTCTGCAGGCACTCATTTCCAAACGCAGCCGCAGTAAAGCCGATGCCGGAGAATCGCGCACCGACTACCTCTCAGACCGCCTCGGGATCCCCGTCGACAAAGTTGTGGAGTCCGTAAATGCCCTGAAACTTGCCGGAATCCTGCGTAACGAAAACGACATGGCAGGGGTTCTCATGAAAAACGCCCGCACGAAGACCGCGGACGCCGTGAGGCTCGAGCAGTTTCTTTTCACGGAGCTCTCCAAGGCCGAGCACGTCACGGAAGTAAACCTCAAGGCGCTTAATGCAGCTGCCGGGGCCGCGGGCCTTACGCGCATCACGCCGCGCTTAATCGGCACCTTGCTGCGACATATGAAGCGGACCGGCGTTTTGAGTAACCTCCACGCCATTCCCGCAACGTCCGTCGTGCGCATTAAAAAGGCGGAGACCTTTGCTGATGCGCTTGAGTCACTGCCCGTCAAAGCCGCGCTTTCTGAATTCATTCTCACGACCTTTGAAAAAGCCGCCAGAGCGGAACCCCCGGAAGGCGCCGCCCGTGAAACCGCCTTTTCCACGACGGGGCTTTTAACGGCCTGGGAAGAAGACGCCTTCCGGCAGCAAGCGTACAGTCAGAAGGTGACCGTCCGAGACATCGAAAACACGCTCCTTTTTATGGCAGACGCCGGGGCATTGCGGCTGCAAGGGGGCTTTATGGTGCTCTACCAAGGCATGCTCATCACACGCCTTGTGACCGATCCCAAACGGCGCTACCGGGCCGAAGACTATAAGCTTCTTGACGGCTACTACCGCCAAAAGCTGCAGCAGATTCACATCGTGGGCGAGTACGCAAACCTCATGATGAGAGACTACGAAGCGGCGCTCACCTACGTACACGACTACTTTGCGCTTGACTACAACGTTTTCCTGCGCAAGTACTTTGCCGCCGACCGCCGGGAAGAAATGCGGCGCGGAATGACCGCGGCGCGCTTTAAAAAGCTCTTTGCAGATCTCACCGAAACGCAGTTTTCGATCATCGATGAAAAAGCGCAGTTTGTGGTGGTTGCCGCGGGCCCGGGAAGCGGAAAAACGCGGGTACTGGTGCATAAGCTCGCCGCCCTTTTACTCTTAGAAGACGTCAGGCCCGAGCAGCTTTTGATGCTCACGTTTTCGCGGGCCGCAGCCGGCGAATTTAAAAAGCGCCTGATTGAGCTTATCGGCAAAAAGGCCGCGTACGTAGACATCAAGACGTTTCATTCCTACGCCTTTGACCTCCTCGGACGCCCGGGGACGCTGGAGGAAACGAGGGACGTCGTAAGCCGCGCGGCCGCTCTCGTCAAGGCCGGGGGCGCCGATCCGGCCCGTACCGCCAAAACCACGCTTGTAATTGACGAAGCGCAGGACATGAGCCGTGAGGACTTTGAGCTTGTGATGAGCCTTATTGACTCGAATAATGCGCTGAGAGTCATTGCCGTAGGTGACGACGATCAGAACATCTATGCCTTCCGGGGCTCGGACTCCCGCTACCTCAAAGAGCTTCTTTTGGACAAAGACGCCGCCCGCTATGAGATGACGGAAAACTGGCGCAGTACCCCGGCGATTGTCACGCTCGCGGACGCCTTTGCGGGAATGCTGCACGGGCGGCTTAAAACGACACCGAACCGGGCCGTGAAAACCGAAAACGGGATTGTGCGGATTGTGCGGCACACAAGGCCCGGCTTTGAAGCAGCTATCTCGGAAGAAATTGCCGCGGCCCTCAAAGCCGGAACGCTCAAAGGGTCAACGGCGCTTTTAACCGTCACCAATGAAGAAGCCCGGCTCTGCGCCGTGCTTTTAGCGGATGCGGGCGTCAGGGTGCGGCTTATTGAAGGCGAAAAGAAGCTTAACTTCTGTGACCTTCTGGAAACACGCACACTGCTGCATTTCCTTAAAAAACGCGCGGGAGCCGGTGGGCTCATCGAAAAAGGCGTCTGGAATGAAGCCCGGGACTTTGTGAAGGACCGCTACCAGGGGAGCCCCTGGGTAGAAAACGTGACGACCGTCATGAAGGCCTTTGAAGGGCTCACGCCCACAGAACACCTCTATCTCTCGGACTTCGCGGACACCGTCACGGAATTGAAACTTGAAGAAACCTACACGGCCGCCCGAGGGCTCGTGACGGTTTCAACGATGCATAAAGCCAAGGGCCGCGAATTTGAGAATGTGTGGCTTTTAGCCTCCCGCACGACGTATCCCGACGATGAAGCGCGGCGGGTTCTCTACGTTGCGATGACGCGCGCCAAAACAAATCTCTTTGTGCATGCGGCAAGCGGCGTGCTCTCGGACTTTACGGTGGAGGGGGTAGAACACAGCATTGACACGCGCACCTTCCCCGCGCCCCGCGAGATTGCCGTGGCGCTCGGGCACGACGATGTGTTTCTTGACTGGTTTATTGCCCGCAAGCAGCGGATCTTTACGATGACAGCCGGAATGCTTCTTACGCCCGCCGAGCATGGCCTCACGATTGCCGGGCCCGAAGGCCGTGACATGATCGTGCGGTTCAGTAAATCCTTTGAAGAGAAACTTGCGGGGCTCACCGCCAAAGGCTACCGCATCACGCGCGCCGCAATCCGTGCGATTGTGGCCTGGAAGAAAACAGAGGATGAAACCCTCTACCCCGTGGTGTTGCCGGAATTAAGGCTCACGAAAGCTACGGACAATGCCGTCATTTCGCCTTAAAAACAAAGGGGTATCCGTGAAGTGTCATACGCAGGTGTAAACATACAGGGCGGGATCTGTTACACCCGCACTGGGGAAGGCAAGCAATTTGTCTTGACAAATACCGCCGGCCGGAAGTTCTGCCAAGGCAGCATAATAATGAAAAGAGACATACCCTGAATTACCCAAAGAACCCTCTGCCAATCTGAAGACACCGAGCACTGCATAGCCGACAATCCGAGCTCGATGGAAGAGATTCTCGAAACAGCTATTTTTCGCTCTGTCGTTTCATCACCCACTTCCTGCAGGTTGAGGCACTGATCCCGGTGCGCGCCTGGATTGCCCTCCAGGAGATTCCCTGCGCACGCATTTCAATCACTTTTTCATGGTCTTCTTCGCTGTGCCGCATCTGGTTGCGGGATAACGCAAGACCAAAACGACCGATCCTGTAGGCCTTGGCCCAATCCCTGACGGTATAAACCGGTAAGCCCAGGATTTCGGCCGCTTTATGGTAGCCAAAGCCGTGAGCAAACAATTCCGCAGCGTGACGCCGTTTGTCATCTGAAGCGAAATTCGGGCGGACTCTGTTCGGCGCAGCGTCTTCAGACGTTGTCATTGTCTTTCTCACCACAACAATCGAAAAAAGACCCCGCTTCCGAACCGGGAAACGGGGTATGAAATTTGCCTGACATGGAGTTTTGACGCCCGGACTCTAAGTCTCGGAGTTCGGGTCAACCGGCTCAAGCAAAACCGGGGATTTCCTCATCGGAAACCACTTCATACTGCTTGGCGCACCATCTGGGATACGGGATTAAGAATCTCACCTGGAGTGTTATTCCTTTCTCCCCTCTCCCTTCGGTGCTCTTCCGGCCGGCTCTGTTTCCCGCAGAACGCGGCCGGAAGTACTGCTGTTCAAACCTTTCGGTTAGAACGTGTAGCGGACGTTCGCATTGAGCGAGTTGTTCATGCGGTCATCGCCGCCGGCCGTCAGACCATAGTTGATGCCGAAGGTCCAGGCACCGGACTGAGCTGTGACGCCGAGCTTGGCCTGCACCGGGTTGGTGTCAACCACGCGGGTGGTGACATCCTGGCCGATGAAGGAAGCCACGGCATCCTTGTCGCCGAAGGTCGGGACAACAGAGACGTCAACCATCGGAGCGACCTTGAAACCGGCAGCTTCAAAGTTGCCGGAGAAGGTGACGCCCAACGGGAGCTGGTAGACCGTCATCTTGTCGTAGTCGGCACCGAACTTGCTCGCGTCCATGTCGATCGTCGTCAGACGGATGCCGGCGTGCGGCACAACGTTGACCATACCGGCCGAAGCGAGGAACTCAGTACCCACACCGACCGTGAAGACGTCAGCGTCGAGGCTTTCGGAGTAAGCACCGTAGGCACCGTTGGTCTTCAGGTCGTTGGAGGTCTGGGTGTAGCCCAAATCCGCCTGGACGTTGAAGTCACCGAACTGACGTGCGGCGTAGAGGCTCACACCGTAGAAGTCCGTGTCGTTGTCGACCTTGACGCCGTCGCCGACGGAGTTGCCGTCAGCGGTACCGACGTTGAGAGCCAGACCAATGACGCTGCCGCAGGAAGCGGTGTAGTCAAAGCCCAGCACTGCGCCGTAGATATCAGCTTCGTAGCCGGCGTTAGAACCGTAGAGGCGCTTCGCTTCATTCGTCGTACCGAAGACATCAACCCAGGGGGTGATGCCGACTTCAGCGCGCGAGACGTTGAGGTTAGCCAAAGAGGTACGGCGGTTCAGAGTTGCCGTCACCTGGTCGTTGATGTCCAGAGCCGTGGTGAAGGCGCCGCCCGCAACAGCCATGTTGGCAGCAGCGTTCAGAGAGGCGACTTCGTAGGCACCAGCTGCATTTTCAATCGCATCCATCTGAGCGTTGAGAGCTTCGAGCTGGGCCTTGAGCGTGGCGTCCCCCAACTGCATCGTATCGAAACGGTTCTTCTGAGTGTTGAAGTAAGAGTTATCAATACCGGCTTCCGTTACCAAAGCCTTGCCGTTTTCAGCCAAAGCATCGATCTTGGCATCCTGCGCTGCCCTGAAAGCATCATGGGCAGCATTACCGTAGATCACGTCACGCACAAGCTGGTTGCCGGAACTGGTCATCGTACGGACATCCTGAGCAACGGCACCGGCGATGTAGACACCGGCATCCTTCAGGTTCTGGAGTTCCGTTTCGTCTGCAGCAACAACAAGGCTCTTAGAGGCTGCATCAAAGCTTGCAGTGTAGAAGCCCGCATCCGTTGCAACCTTACCGGCAACCGTTACGTTGTCACCGAGGAGCATAGAGAACGAACCGTCCGCATTCTTCGTGAAGGCCTTGTTCGTGAGGTTCGTCAGCACCACATCCCCGCTGAGCGTACCGCTACTGGCGGTCACACCGGTAAAGAGTCCTTCCGTCGGCGCGTAGTTATGTGCGGCAATGGCCTGCGTGTCAATGACAACAGCCGTATTGGCAACAGAAGTCAGCGTACCGTTAGCGGCCGGGGCCTGAGCGCCGAGAGCAACAGCGCCGCTTGCAAGGCTGAGATGCTTGTCAACATAGAGGACAGCGGTGGAACCGGACACTTCAGCGCTTTCCAACGCCTTGAGAGCCTTGGACTTTACAGCTGTATCCGTTGTACCAAAGACAACAAAGTCAGGGGTTGCGTCAGTACCCTGCGTACCAAGCTTGGTTTCAACAGCGAAGGCTGTTTCATACTTCGGCGTTTCCTCTGCAGAAGGTGCAGCAGCACGCAGAGCGAAGGTCCTCGCCCTGGTTTCAGCCTTCGGCGACGTGCCAGCGACATAGAGATCACCGCCCGTGAGCGTCACGGTGCCGCCCGCCAGAGAAGCGGCAGCAAGCGAACCCGTAACAGTGATGGCACCGCTGTTGGTGATGTCCTTCGCTGTGACAGACGTATCAATACCGAGCTTTGCTGCTTGGCCGACAACAAGCTTATTGGCAACATTGATGGCCTTAGCGTCCGTCACACCGTCAATGCCGGCGCCGAGCGTCACATTGCCGGAAACATTGACAGCCTTACCCGAGGCTACACCGGTGAAGGCATTGCCGGAAGCGTCACCGGCGAGAACCACGGCCCCCGAGCTCGGACCGGTAATCGTGACATCGGTCGTCACCTTGGTGGAATCAAAGGCAAGGGCACCGAACATCGAATCCTTCGAGAAGGTTACTGCAGCTTCATCAGACGTTGCGACCGTATTGAGGCTCTTCGTGCCGTCAACAGCACTAACCGTCAGGTTCTTGCCGTCATCAGCAACGAGGGAAGAATTGGCAAAAAGCAGGGTCGTCGTAACCGATTCAGTTTCAGTGATACCAAGAGCCGTCTTAATAGCATTGAGTTCGCCAATCTTCATCGCGGTGGTACGGGTTGTATCAACGATCGTGCCGCCGGCCGTACCCGCTGCCTTACCAAATTCAGTGGCAGTGGCCGTGAAGCTGCTGTTGGCTTCTTCAACCTTGGAAATCAGGCTGGCAACACCGACGTTGATTGTGCCGGTGTTGGTAACTGTTGCTCCGGCCTGCGCCGTCGCCGTACCGGTAACAGTCAGCGTGCCCTCATTGACAAGAGCACCCTTGGTGAGATCCAGAGCGTTCACCGTCAGCGTGGCATCCTTACCGATCGTAGCAGTCGACTTCACGGGGCTCTCGTTTACAGTGATCGTGCCATGCCAAACAGAGAGCGTATCGAGTTTGTAGTCACCGTTGTTCAAGGTGAGCTGACCAACCGCATCATTGCTGCCGAGCTTGAGATTACCCTGATACACCTTACCCTGGTAGGTCACCTGACCGCCTTTCAACGTCAGCGTGGCGGCACTGGTGGCGTTGCCATAAATCACAATGCCGTCAAACTTTTCAGAGTTCAGCGCCGTAACGGCGAGTTCACCGCCTGCGTTAACCGTGGTCTGAGCCACCTGATAGTTCTGAACCTTGGTTTCCTTACCGTCGGCACCCTTCGTCGTTGTGGAAATAGCCGTCGTGAGCTTGCCGCCCTTATTGATCTCCACGGAGCCGGCAATCAGTTCACCGGCAGCGGTATTGGTAAATGCACCGTCACCGTCAACAACCACAGCCTTGGCGTTGAACTTACCGGAGTTTTCGACAACTGCCGCACCATTCAGAACATCGGTGTTGCCGATTGTGACCTTGTTCGTGTCTGCAGTGGTGCCAAACGTACCGGCATTAACAAGCTTGCCGCTCTTCATGGTGAGCGTATCAGGGTCAAGCGTAGCCTTGGCAGCATTAGTCAGCGTGGAGTTTTTAACCGTCAGATCGGCAAGACCCAGCGTACCGGCGTTTGTAACAGCAGTGTCTTCAAGCGTGGCATCATCCATGGAGAACCTGCCGCTCGCGCCGACGTTAACCGTACTGTTTGTGAATGTAGCGGTCGAAGTCTTTTGTGCGTTGCCGGTAAAGAGGGTGTCAGTGCTCGTACCCTGAGCAATCGCACCGACGCTCAGAAAGCCGTTTACGTTGATCGCCGCATTGTCAACGACCAACTTGCGGGTATTGAGAGCACCGAACTTATCCTTGGCCACAGAGAGCGTTGTGCCGTTTGTCAACGCCAATGTCACGGCATTATCTTTTCCGGCGGAGGATGCAAAAATCATAGAAGCCTTCTCCTCGGTAGAACCCGCGAGCGTCACTTTGGCTCCGTCGAAGACGAACTTCGCATCCTTATAACCTTCTTTGGCATGTGCGCCGACACCGAAGTTGGCAGAGTCCGTAATCGTAACCGTAGCCCCCTTCACGAGCGTGGTCTTCGAATCGGTCGGTTCATCACCAGAGGCACCTTTCACGGCGTTATAGCCGACTAAACCCGCATTATTCCAATAACCCGTGTTCTTGGAACCGTCAATAACCACAGAGCCACCGAGAACCTGCACGTCGTAGGCATCGTTGTAGCCTTCAAGCTTCACCGTACCTGCATTGATCGTCACGGATTCCTGCTTGGCACCTGTAACTGCGCTCCAGGTGCCGCCGGCAACCGTCGTGTCCGTATCGATCACGATCGTTTTTTCCGTCGACTGGGCGGCCATCGCACCGCCGGCAATCATCGCAGCAGCGGCTGCAGCGATCACCGTCTTTGTGCCCTTGGCCTGAATGGAAGAAGTCGCTTCATTAACGACCATCAGCGCAGAGCGCGCCTTGGAGAAGACGACCTTAAAAGACTTGTTCATTTAACAAAACTCCGAAAATTTTCGTTTTTCTGCACGGCGCTTTGTGTGCCCCGCGCACCCCCGCCTATCGAGGCGGTACACCCGCAGAATAGGAATTTCTTCGCTTGTCTACAGGGGGGGGGGTATTCCCTTATATTTTTCGGTAGTTTTTAGCAAAATTTTTTATTTACTGTTGTTTTTCAGCAACAGATAGACCGTTTTTCACCCAGATCTTCGGAATAAATCTTTCATGACGGGTGGCCAGAACACGGTTTATCAAATCCATCCGGATTCATGTACCGAACACCCGAAGCAATCCCTTAAATGCGCCGGTCACAACACCGGCTCGGCAACATCAGGCGCTCTCCTTTGCTACTTCCACACCAAGGCTCTCAGCTTCCGTCACGGTGCTGATGAATTCGGCACTCACTTCAACGTGGTACTGACTTCTGATGAACTCAGTGATTTCACGGGTAGACAATCCGCGTCCATATAAATCGATGATGGCGTCATCGAAGTCATTGAAATGCCGTGAGTGCTTGGGTACCAGGCGGGGAACATAAGTCCCCTTGCGATCGCGGGGAACCTGGATTTCTAAATCGCCTTTATTGCCGTGAAGCGTTTTCTTGCTGTACCCATTGCGTTTGTTTTCAACGCGCTCAGCCGACGATTCATCTTCGTTGAGATTTTCGTCTTCCTGTGTCAAATGGTGCTCCAGTTCCCCTTGCAGGGCGGCGTTGATGAAGCGTTGGGCTACGATCTTCATCGCTTCGTTGAAATGAGCCTGCGTTAAGGCCGTTAAGCCGCCGGCTTCCATCAGTTGCTCTACGGCATCGTTCAGAATGGCCTGCTGCTGGTCGGTAAATTTTACGGTGTCGTTTATTTTGGGTGTACGGTGTGCCACGGTGATTCCTTTCGCGCCCTCTACGGGAGCGCTATTATCGCCTGGACACAAAAAACCTTACATCCTCTGGGATTTCCTTTGTTGGGCAGCGTGCCGCAGACTGCTTGCTCTCTGGCAATCCTGAGCCAGTACGAGATCGTTG
>ENA-UOJC01004467-UOJC01004467.1-human-gut-metagenome-genome-assembly--contig:-C104-NODE-4467-length-11751-cov-13.252821_pt1 | contig 11751 bp, 9 predicted proteins | sample MGYA00242339_ERZ723886 | MGnify/ENA metagenome assembly ERZ723886 | reverse complement strand
GGTCTATCCAGTCCTGCCAAAGATCACCGGCCTGTAAACGCCTTTGCGCCTGCTTATGTGGACACTTCAAGGAAATGTCTCCCCAAAAGGCGAAGAGAAAAAGGAAAAAATAGAAAGCGGGGAGAGAGTCCACGGCGCGCCCATGTTCTGATAGCGGGATTTTGTTGTGATGAGGATGACGGCTTTCGCTCTGTATAGGACGAGAGGCAAAACAAAAAAGCCTCGGAATAATCCGAGACTTGACAGAATGGGATCGTTTGCTATAATGATTATAGAAAAGGGCGCTGCGACAAGCGGTTAGCCCGGTAAGTTAGATGACTTGAGCGAACTCAAGAAACCGTCACTTGGCCGAGTGGCGGTTTCTGCTTTTCACGATAATCGTAACCGTAAAGGCTCCGATATGTAACGTAATCCGCATGAGCCTCACCCCCTTTCGGGTGGTGTGGCTAACCGCCTGCCGTTCGTGCAGCGCCATAGGTAGAGTACCATGAAAATCGACAAAATGCAACGTCGATTTTTACCCCTAAGTTTACCCCAAACAGGATTTTATTCCATTATACGCCGTTTGGCGAAAAACAGAAAATCATTGATTTTTCAATGTTCTTTCAAACTCTGTATAACGTAGTTATACGGAGTTTTATGTATATTCAATAATTCGAATCCTTCTCCCGCTGCCATATTGAGTGACCAAAATAGATGCACTCGCCTGAAACCCCTGAGAAATCAGGGGTTTCGGCTTTTTTAAAATTACAGCAACAGTACGCCTGCATCCTCGCACATTTTGCGGGTATCGGCGTCCCAGAGGGAGGCCTGCACCTCGCCAATATGCGCCGTGCCGATGAGCAGCATGCAAAGCCGGCTCTGACCGATGCCGCCGCCCATCGTCAGCGGCAGCTCGCCCGCGAGCAGCATCTTGTGGAAGGGGAGGGTGCGGCGGTCGTCGCAGCCTGCGAGCGTGAGCTGTGCGTCGAGCGATTCAGGGTCGACGCGGATGCCCATCGAGGAGACCTCGAAGGCGTGACCGAGGACATCGTTCCAGTAGAGGATATCGCCGTTGAGATCCCAGTCATCATAGTCGGGCGCGCGGCCATCGTGCTTGATGCCGGACTTGAGGACCTTGCCGATCTGCATGATGAAGACAACACCCTTTTCCCGGCAGATCGCGTCCTCGCGCTGCTTGGGCGTCAGGCTGGGATAGAGGTCCTCGAGTTCCTGCGTGGTGATGAAAAAGACGTCGCGGGAAAGCTTGGTGCGCAGGGAGGGGAAGGCAATGTTCAGCGCGTCGCTCGTCTCGCTGATCGCGCCGACGATGTCGCGCACGGTGCGCTTGAGGTATTCAACGCTGCGGTCGTCCGCGGAGATGACCTTTTCCCAGTCCCACTGGTCAACGTAGATGGAGTGGAGGTTGTCGACCTCCTCATCGCGGCGGATGGCGTTCATATCGGTGAAGAGGCCTTTGCCGACGTTGAACTCATAGCGCTTGAGCGCAAGGCGCTTCCACTTGGCGAGCGACTGCACGACCTGTGCGTTGGTACCGACATCGGGAATATCAAAGGAAACAGGACGCTCCACGCCGTTGAGGTTGTCGTTCAGACCGGAATTTTCATCCACAAACAGCGGGGCGGAGACCCGGCGCAGATTGAGCGCATTGCTCAGATTCACCTGAAAATTACTCTTGATGAATTCAATGGCGCGCTGCATTTCATAAACAGACAGCGGGGTGTGATAGTTCTGAGGGATGTAAGATTTACTCATCGGGTCTCACTCCTTATTAAAAATATGCATTTATTATAATCACGCTTATTAGCATTGGCAATAGTGAAATTTGGAAGAATTCCCATTGCAAAATGAAAAAAATTTGTCAACGCAAACAGCATTGCAGAAAAACTTAATTCTTTTGCCCGTTGCAATCCGGGGGCGTGCGTGTTAGACTGCACAATGAGATAAAATGCAGATAGGAGGACATTTTGTGAGAACACTGCTGACAAATGCAGATATCCTGCTGCGCAAGGAAGAGGGCGGCTATGAAACGCTGCGCGGCGCGTATCTCGGCATCAACGACAGTACGATCGATCATATCGGCACGGTGCGTCCCGCCGCTGCCTACGACTGCGAAAAGAACATGACCGGCAAGCTCCTTGCCCCGGGACTCATCAACTGCCACAGCCACATCGCCATGACGCTCATGCGCGGCATCGGCAGCGGACTGCCGCTGCAGGACTGGCTCTTCAAGGCGATCTTCCCCATCGAGGACAGGCTCGTGCGCGAGGACATCGCTGCGGCGAGCCGCTTTGCCCTCCTTGAGATGATCGCGGGCGGCACAACGAGCTTTTCCGATATGTACTTTTTCCCCGAGGAAACGGTCTGGGCGGTGGAGGAGGCAGGCATCAAGGCAAACCTGAACCGCTGCGTGCAGTGCTTTGACGAAAATCAGACCGTGGAGCAGAATACCCAGATTCCCGAGTCGCTCGCGCTCTTTGAAAAGTATCACGGCGCGGCGGACGGGCGTATCCGCATTGACTTTTCTGTCCACGCGGAGTATACCTGCAAGAGCCATATCGTGAAAGCTTACAGCGAGCTTTGCCGCGAAAAAGGCGGGCGGATGCACATCCATCTTTCCGAGACCGCGCGCGAGCAGCGCGAGTGCATCGAGCGCTACGGCAAAACACCGGCGGAGTGGTTCGAGTCCCTCGGCACCTTTGATTCGCCCACGGCGGCGGCGCACTGCGTTGCCGTGACGGAGAGCGACATGGACATTCTGAAGGCGCACGGCGTGAGCGTCATCCATAACCCGACGTCGAACCTAAAGCTCGGCAGCGGCTTTGCGCCATTGCGCCGGATGCTCGACAAGGGTATCAACGTTACCCTCGGCACCGACGGCACGGCCAGCAACAACAACCTCAATATGTTTGAGGAGATGCACCTTGCTGAGATCATGCACGACGGCTACCACAACGACCCCACGCTCATCTCGACGAGCGAGGTGCTCGACATGGCGACGGTCAACGGCGCGAAGCTCCAGGGACGCGGCGATACGGGCGTACTCGCCGTCGGCAAAAAGGCTGACATCATCGCCCTTGATCTCTCCAAGCCCCATCTTTACCCCAATTTTGATACGGCGGCGCTTCTTACCTGCTCTGCGCAGGCGGGCGACGTGTGCATGACGATGGTGGACGGCAATATTTTGTATGAAAACGGTGAATTCAAAACGCTGGATGCTGAAAAGGTGCGCGCCGACATGGAGCGCGCTGTGGAGCGCCTTTACAGAAAGTGAGAGAAACGAACATGGAAAGAGCCGATAAAGACCTTGCTTTTCTGCTGCACTACGAAAACGTCGCGTGGTTTGAAAACGGCGAGGTGCGCATCTTAGACCGGCGCGTCTATCCTGCAAAGGTCGAATTTGTCACCTGCCGCACGCACGGTGAGGTCGCGCAGGCCATCACCGACATGGTGACGCAGAGCGCGGGACCCTACACCGCCGTGCCGATGGGCATGGCGCTCGCGGCATGGGAATGCCGCGACAAAATGGCGAGTGAGCAGATGGAATATCTCAAAGCGGCAGCGTATACCATCTCCCACGCCCGTCCCACGACGCAAAAGCGCATGGGACTGCTCTGCGATATCTGCCTCAAGGAAGCAGAGCGCGCGCTTTCGGCGGGGGAAAACGTAGCCGAAGCCATCAAGAATAAGACGATCGAACTCAACAACGTGCGCTATGAGCGCATGGCGAAGATCGGATCATACCTGGTCGATATGTTCCCCGACAACGGCACGGTGATGACGCACTGCTTTGCTGAGACCATCGTCGGCACGATGCTGCGCGAGTGCAGAAACCGCGGCAAGAACATCCGCCTTTTCTGCCCTGAAACGCGCCCGTATTTTCAGGGCGCGCGCCTCACGGCATCTGTCTGCCACGACATGGGCTTTGACGTGACGGTCATCTCCGACAATATGCCGGCTTTCGTCATGCAGAACGAAAAGGTCGACGTTTTCACCACGGCGGCGGACGCCATCTGCTGCGACGGCCATGTTGTCAACAAGGTCGGCACCTTCCAGAATGCCATCGTCGCGAAGTACATGGGTATTCCGTACTTCGTCACCGGCGCGCCCGATCAGGGACATGACACGGTGGAGAGCGTCCACATTGAGATGCGCGATCCGGACTTTACGCTTCAGGCCATGGGCGTGCGCACGGCGATGGAGGGCGTGAAAGGCTACTATCCCGCCTTTGACATCACGCCCCCGCACCTCGTTTCGGGCGTTGTGACCGACCTTGGCATTTACTCTCCTTACGACCTGCACCGCTATTTTGAAAACGGCAGCATCGGCAAGGACAATCTGGTGATCTGAGATGGAAGAAAGACTGGAATCGCTCCGGCAGGAGATCGTGGACAAATCGCTCGAGGCCTTCCGCCAAGGCCTCTTTTCCGGCACGAGCGGCAACATGAGCTGCCGCGTCGCCCCCGATGAAATGCTCATCACGCCGACCTCCGTGCGCTACGATGTGCTGCGCGCGCAGGACATCGTGCGCATGAAGCTCGACGGCACGGTGCTCGAGGGCGCCTTGCAGCCGTCGAGCGAGTGGCGGATGCACGCGGCGGTATACGAAGCCTACGGCGAGACGAACGCCGTTTTTCACACCCATTCGCCCTATGCCACGGCCTTTGCCGTGGTGCGAAAGAGCATCCCGGCCGTTTTGATCGAGGCGCGCGTCTTCCTGGGCGGCGACATCCGCTGCGCGGACTATGCCACGCCCGGAACAAAAGAGGTGGGCATGAACGCCGTGCCTGCGCTTTTTGAGCGCGGCGGCTGCACACTTGCAAACCACGGCGTGCTCGCCGTGGGAGAAGACCTTGCGCAGGCCTGCCTGCGCGCGGAATACATCGAGGATGTCGCGAAGATCTATGCCTATGCTAAGGCCATCGGCGAGCCGGTGGCGCTCGATACACTTTAAATTACCCTGCGCGTGGGCGCAGAAGGAGAACTGCCAATGAAAAGGTTTCTGAAAAAAGACAAGCTTCTCGTGCTTCTTGCACTGCTGGCGCTGCTCGTTTCGCTCGTGCCAATCGCCGGGCGCGTGCAGACCGAGGAGAACAACAAATATTATGAATGTGTCCTTGACTATTCGAGCCTGCGCGCCATGGCGCGCCAGTCTGAAATGAGCGAGGATGAGTGGCTCGACCTGTTCCGCTCCCTCGGCGTGGACAAGGTGGCGCTCAGCGAGGCGAGCGCGCTCGACCTGCACCAGAGCGCGGCCATCCCCGTGCACGCGATGACCGTGAAAAAGGCGATGGAAAACTACGGCTGGGAGGATAGCTACCCCGCCGAGGTCGCATCGTGGCTGCGCGAGAGCACCGACGTGAGCGACTGTCTTATCTGGACGGAGACGGCGGCGGGCTACGAGTGGATCCTCGACGCTTTCACCGCCCGCTTTGAAGATTTTGAAGCCAAGACCTATCTTGAAGGCGAGCACGGTTTCCTCTTCATCCAGCAGCAGAAAAACGGCATGAAGGGCGAAAAGCTGCTCGACCTTTGCCTCGGCATCTGGCCCGATACGGTGGAGCTGCTCGAGCGCCACGGCTACGAGATCATTCCGCGTACCGTGACGAAGAAGGACATGAACGGCACAAAGTTTGCGGCGGCCTATATCGATGTGCTCAAGCACTATGATGCGCCTTACTTTATGAACAGCGGCAAGGAGCTTGTCGGCTACGAGAGCGACGAGGGCTGGGATATGCTCGTGCAGTATCTCAACGAGAGCGGCGCGAGCATCGCCATGATGGAGCAGAACGACCAGAGCCTCAACCTCACCTGGCCGGGCATTGAGGATCTGCTCGACGAGACGGGCTATCACGGCGTGCGCGTCTTCAACGAGTGGGCCTATATCCAGAACCGCTACCAGTACTGCGGCTACGAGGGCCCCGAGGAGATCACGAACACCTTCTTCCGCGCCATTGCCGAGCGCAACTGCAAGATCATCTACCTCAAGATGATCCTGGAGCCGGACAACGACGTGAGCTGGGACGCCGACGAGAAGGAATGGACCTATGTCACCGATCCTGCCGACTATGAAAAGATGCTCAAAGACCTTGACGCGCGCCTTGTCCCCCTCGGCTATACGCGCGGCACGGTGCCGGCGATGGAGCTGAAAACGCCGCCTTTGGCGCTGCGAATCGTGCAGAGCGTCGGCACGGCGGCACTGCTGGTGCTGCTCTTTGACCTCTTCTTCCACATCGGCGCGCGCTGGCGCATGATCCTTCTGACGCTCGGCGTGCTGGGCTTTGCCGCGCTCAGCGTGCTGAAGCCCTCGCTCTTCCGCCTGCTGCTCTCCATGTCCGGCGGCATCGTGATGCCGTCGCTTGCGGCGGTGGGCCTCTGCCGCGTGCTGATGGAAAAGAGAAGGAGCGAGAAACGCGTGCGCTTTGGAAAGCTCCTTGGCTACACGCTCGGCGTTTCCGTTTTGACCATCCTGACCGCGTTCTGCGGTTCACTGCTTGCGACCTCCGCGCTCTCGCAGCTCTCTTATATGATCGAGATGGAGCTCTACCGCGGCGTGAAGATCATGCAGCTCATCCCCATCGGACTTTTCATCCTCGCTTACCTGATCGTATTCGCTTACGAAGAGACGGGCGCGCGCGAGGCGGTGCTTGCCCATGCGGGCAAGCGCGGCGAGAAGGGGCGCGTCAAGCGCTTCAATGCCTACCTCGCCCAGCAGTTCAGAACGCCGATGCAGCTCGGCTGGTTCGTGGCGGTCGTGGTCATCGCGGTGGCGGCGGTCTTTATGATGCTGGTGTTCGTCTACTACATCTACCGCACCGGAAACTCCACCACGACCTCCGAAACGGAGCTTGCCTTCCGCAACTTCCTTGAAAACGCGCTCATCGCCCGCCCGCGCACAAAAGAGATGATCATTGGATGGCCGATGATGATGCTCTTTGTCTGGTCGCTGCGCCGCGGGATGAAGTTCCTGCCCCTGGTCTTCGGCATGGGGATGAGCATTGGGCTTGTCAGCGTGGTCAATACCTTCCTGCACATCAGAACGCCGTTCCTGCTCAGCCTGCTGCGCACCGGCTGGGGCGTGCTCTTCGGCCTTCTCATCGGCCTTGCAGTCGTGGTGGCCGCGGAGCTCATCTACCGCCTTGTGCGCAGGATCTGCGGGGTGGAAAATGTATAATATCCTGATCTCGGGCTATTATGGCTTCGATAACATCGGCGACGAGTCCATTCTGCGCACGCTCGTCTCCTCGCTGCGCGAGCACATTCCCGGCTGCTCGCTCACGGTGCTCTCGCACAACCCCGCCTCCACGCGCGAAAAGTACGGCGTTGAGGCGGTGGACCGCATGTCGCCGATGGCGATTTTGCGCGCGGTGAAAAAGTGCGACATGCTCATCTCCGGCGGCGGCAGTCTATTGCAGGATGTGACGAGCAGCAAGAGCCTGCACTATTACCTCTCGATCATCCGCTGCGCGCAGTTTTTCCGCAAGAAGGTCTTCATCTACTCCCAGGGCATCGGCCCCATCGACCGCCCGGGCAACCGCCGCGCCGCGGCGAAGGCGCTCAAAAAAGCGGACGGCATTGTCGTGCGCGACGAGCGCTCGGCGGCGCTGCTGGAGGAGATCGGCATCGCGCGGGAGAAAGTCGTCATCACAGCTGACCCCGTCATCCGCATGAAAAAGCCCGGCGGCGACGTCGGCGCGGAGATTTTGCAGAAAGCGGGCGTGACGCTCGGCGGGCGGCTGACCGTCGGCTGGGCCATCCGCGAAAAGAACACGGACGGGCGCTTCGTCGCGGAGATCGTAAAGTCCATCGAGTGGCTCAAGGAGAAGTACGACGCCCAGTCCGTGCTCATTCCCTTCCACTACGAGGAGGACGGCGAGGTCTGCCGCCACATCGCCTCTCAGCTGCCCGGCGACACGGCGGTGTGCCTCAACGAAAAATACCTCTCGGAGGATATGCTCTCGATCATCGGCAACATGGATCTGCTCGTGGGCGTGCGCCTGCATTCGCTCATCTATGCCGCCATTATGGGCGTGCCGCTCATCGGCATTTCCTACGACCCCAAATGCACGGCGTTTTTGAACTCCGTGGGCCTCGATAAGCTCAGCACGCGCGAGACGTTCACCGCCGAACGCTTTGAGAGCGAGGCCGAGCGCGTGCTCAAAACGGGGGAGGAGCAGGTGCAGTGCGTCGAGGCGCACATGGCGGAGCTTTCAAGAAAGCTTGACACCAACGAGAAAATGATCTGTGCGATCATGGGAACATCAAGGAAGGATACCATGCAGGAACCTCAGAAAAACACGGAAAAGAAGGAAAAGTCCGGCGTTCGCACGGCGGGCGCGATCAGCATTGTCTTTTTGCTCACGCTCTTTGCAAAGCTGCTCGGCGTGGTGCGCGAAATGATGCAGGCCAACATCTTCGGCACCGGCGTGGACGCAGACCTCTACACCGCGTCCTATAATTCAACGCTCTATCTCTTTACGACAATGTGCTACGCATTGTGCATTGCGGCGGTGCCGATCCTGACGAAGGAATTTGCCGCCGACCGCAAGCGCGGCGTGCGCGCGGCCAACAACCTGATGACCATCACGCTGCTCGCGTCTCTTGCGGCGGTCGGCCTGTGGCAGATTTTTGCCTCCACGCCGCTTGTCGGCACCGTTTGGGATGTATCGGCGGGGGAGCTGCCGCGCCTGACGAGCTATATCCGCATCATGGCCTGCGCGCTGCCGGTCGTGGCGGCGGCTTATCTGAATGTCGCCATCTTCCAGGCGACCGACCACTACGAATTGCAGGGCAGCATGAGCATCCCGTACAATGCGTTTTTGTCGGTCTTCCTCGTGACACTGGGGGCGAAGTGGGGCATCAAGGGCGTCGTCATCGCTTCCTCGTGCGCGTGGCTTTTGCAGCTCGGCATGAGCATCCCCTATGCCAAAAAGGAGCACTATCTCTACCGCCCGATGCTCGACCGCAAGGCGGACTATGTCGGCACCTACTTTAAGACCGCGCTCGTCACGGTGCTCACAACGTCGGTCTTCCTCTTCTGCTACCTCATCGACACGGCGACCGCCACCGCCTTCAACGACAGCGCGGTGAGCGCGTTCTACTATGCCGACAAGCTCTTCACCCCGCTGACGACGAGCGTTCTCTACAGCATCAGCGCGGTCATGTTCCCGCGCTTCAACCGCGAGTTCACAAAGGAGGACTCGGAGGGCTATCTCGGCTACATCTGGAACGTGACGGAAAATACGCTGCTCTTTATCCTGCCGGTCTGCGCGATGATGAGCGCCTTTGGCACGGATATCATCCGCGTGATCTTTGAAAGCGGCAGCTTCACCGCCGAATCGACCGAGATGACGGGCAGCATCTTTGCCCGCTACGCGCTCGGCATGAGCGCCTTTGCCGTGCTCGACCTTCTGAACAAGGCCTACTACGCGATGAAAAAGACGCTGGTGCCGCTGCTCATCAACCTCGGCGTGCTGGCACTGAATATTGTTTTGAACCGCGTCTTCTACACGGATACCGGTGTTGCCGCGGCGACTTCTCTCGCGCTGACCATCGGCGCGGTCTGCATGACGGTGCAGCTTTTCCGCGGCACGAAGATCGTGCGCCTTGTCCCGCTCCTCAAGGGGCTTGCCGCCACGGCGGCGATGGCGCTCGTGCTCTACGGCGGGCATGCGCTGCTTGTCACGGCGGACGACAGCAAGCTGATGCTCATCGTTAAATGCGGCCTCACGGGCGTTGTGGGCTGCGTCGTCTATGTGGCGGTCAGCATGCTCCTCAAGCAGACCATCATTACGGACACACTAAAGAAATTCAAGAAATAAAGAAGCGGGAGGGACATATATGCTGTCCTTTGTCAACGATTATTCCGAGGGCGCTCACCCGAAAATCCTGGAGCGCCTGAATGAGACCAATTTTGAGCAGCTCGCGGGCTACGGCTCTGACCGTTACTGCGAGCAGGCCAAAGAGAAGATCCGCGCTGCCATCGGCTGCCCTGAGGCGGAGATCTTCTTCCTCGTCGGCGGCACGCAGACCAACCAGGTCGTGCTCGATTCGCTGCTGCGCTCCTACGACGGTGTGATCGCCGCCGAGAGCGGACACGTCAACGTCCACGAGGCGGGCGCCATCGAGCATGGCGGGCACAAGGTGCTCGCACTGGGACACCGGGACGGCAAGCTCTCGGCGGAAACGGTGCGGGAGTATGTGGAGACCTTCTACGCAGACGGGAACTATACCCACATGGTCTTCCCCGGCGCGGTGTACATCTCGCACCCAACGGAGTACGGCACGCTCTACACGAAGGCGGAGCTTGCCGCGCTGCACGAGGTCTGCGCAGCGCATCACATTCCGCTCTTTCTTGACGGCGCGCGCCTTGGCTACGGTCTTGCCGCAACCGGAACGGACGTGACCCTGCGCGACATCGCCGCGCTGACGGACGTTTTCTACATCGGCGGCACGAAGGTCGGCGCCCTGTGCGGCGAGGCGGTCGTCTTCCCGCACGGCGGGATGCCCGCGCACTTCCTCACCGTCGTCAAGCAGCACGGCGCGCTGCTCGCCAAGGGACGGCTTCTCGGCATACAGTTCGATACGCTCTTCACCGACGGACTTTATGAGAAGATCAGCCGCAACGCCATCGAGACGGCGGATCGCATCCGCGCGACGCTGCGTGAGAAGGGCTATCGCCTCTTTTGCGAGAACCCGACAAACCAGATCTTCGTCGTGCTGGAAAATGCGCAGATCAAAGAGCTGGAGCAGCAGGTCGCAATGGGCTTTACGGAGAAGTTCGACGATACCCACACGGTCATGCGCATCTGCACCTCATGGGCGACGCGCAGCGAGGACGTGGACGCGCTCATCGCACTGCTGTGAGCGGAACGATAGCAAAATAAGAAAAAGCGCTTTTGCGGTGTCGCAAAAGCGCTTTTTGGAAGAGAAGTGTCACTGCTGGCGTTTTTTGAAGGTGAGATACCCTTCAAGCATCAGGCTTGCTGCCACGGCGTCGACGGTTTTCTTGCGCTCCTTGGCGCGCTTGCCGTTGCTGAGCAAAATATTGTGCGCATCGACGGTCGTGCGCCGTTCGTCCCAGAGCGTGACGGGGAGCGACGTGGCTTCGCGCAGAAGCTCCGCAAAGCCCTCGGCTTTTTCCGCGCGCGGACCGCGCGTGCCGTCCATGTTGAGCGGGTGGCCGAGCACCAGCTCGCTTACCTCGTGCTCCGAGATGAGCGGCAGCAGCTTTTCAATGACTGCCTCGGGCCGGTAGGCGGTGATGACGGTCGAAAAGCCCGTGAGCGTCAGCGTGCGGTCGGAGATCGCGACGCCGGTGTGCGCGTCGCCGTAGTCGATGGCCATGATCTTCATAGAATATGCCTCCTGCAAACGTGTTTTTTCCCTGCCAGCATACAGGATTTTTGAAAGAAAAGCAAGCGCGCGGCGCGCGGGAAGATGGGACAAAGGCGCAAAAGAACTGTCAAGCGGTCTGCGCAGGGAGAAAAAGAAGGGGAAAGAGCGCAAAACGGCACCGATTTTCTGCAAAATCGTTCAAAAAGCACTTGACGGACGAAGGGGAACTGTGTTATCATCTTACTTACCTGTGAAAGAGGGCTTTCTTTTTGCGCGCATTCGCTTCTCGGCGCGCGGGGGAGAGCGCCCCTTTAATTTGAAAGCAGGGAGGCAATCGCCAGCCCCGACACCGCTCGGGACTGAGTAAATAAGGAGGTGCCGTTAGATGCGCATTAAGATCACGCTCAGATGCAA
>ENA-UOJC01004466-UOJC01004466.1-human-gut-metagenome-genome-assembly--contig:-C104-NODE-4466-length-11755-cov-112.884701_pt1 | contig 11755 bp, 10 predicted proteins | sample MGYA00242339_ERZ723886 | MGnify/ENA metagenome assembly ERZ723886 | reverse complement strand
GGTCAAGGGACAGCGTCCCTTGTGGGGTTTGGGGCAACGCCCCAACCGTTCCGCGTCAAACCTACTCAAAGGAAGAAGTCAACAAGGCGCAGGCAGCGAAGCGTCCCTGCCAGTAACTTCGCGCTCCCTCAGGAGCGCCCCCAAGCTGCTTTATCGACCCACTGTGCAGTGTCGCGCCAAATGGGCGCGACCACATAGCCTGCCCGCCCCTATCAGCGCAAACAAAACCCAGCCGGAGGATAGCCAACATCCCCCCGCTGGGTTTCAAATTTCCGCTTACCCCTCTTTTGCACATCTGCCATATACCAAATTCGCCCCGGAAGCATCAGCAGCTTCCGGGGCGAAAATCATGCGAAAAAAATGCGAGCGTGACCGTAAGCCGAGTTCTGTCGAGGGACGATCATCTATCCAGACCTGACGTTGCCGCGCAGGTTCAAGCGATGCCGAGGACGCGACGGGCAGCCGCATGTGTCCTCATACGCATCTTGCACCAGATGGGGTTTACAGCACGGACAAGTCGCCAAGCCGTGGGTGAGCTCTTACCTCGCCTTTCCATCCTTACCGCACCGAAATGCGGCGGTATATCTCTGTTGCACTCTCCTTGGAGTCGCCTCCACCGGCCGTTAGCCGGCATCCTGCCCTGTGGTGCTCGGACTTTCCTCATACCATTGCTGGCACGCGATCGCCTGATCACCTCGCACAGGTGTATCATAGCGCAAAAGGCGCGGTTTGTCAAGGGGCGCCTGTTGACGCAGAATGCGCGCTGTGCTATAATGGACGCATCAATATGGTTGGAGGATGAAAATCATGAAACGCTTTATCGCAATGCTCCTGATGCTCTGTTCTGCGCTCCTGATGACGGCGGCTTTCGCGGAAGAGGCTGCCCCTGAAGCGAAAATCACCGTGGTGGAACAGCGCTTCATCAACATGGAGGACGACGGCCGCGGCTTCTGCTTCGCGAAGGTGCAGAACACGGGCGACGCTGCCGGTTACGCTGATTATAAGGGCAATATCGTCCTTTTCGATGCGGATGGCAACATCATCCTGACCGAAAACTATGTGCACACCAAGCCCTCCGACGTGTACCTTGAACCCGGCGAATACGCGTATGTCTGCGAAAGCATCTACGACGACGCGCTGGACACCGCCGAAGTCGCGGAATGCCAGTTCTCCATCAAGGCGGTCGATGACGGCGAGGAGTACGAAAAGCTCGCGTCGGAAGCGAAAATCCACTTTGAGCCGGACGAAGAAGATGACAACTATGTGGATGTCACCTTCACCAACACGACCGACGAAATCCTCTACGACTACGAGATTGTGGCGGCGCTGTACGACCAGAACGGCGAATTGCTGTTCATCAACACGGAAGTGGTGAGCGGCATCGGCGTGCATCCGGGCAGCACCATCACCGTTCGGCTGTACATTTACGAGGATATTCTCATGTACTTCTGCCGCGAAGGCCTCACGCCCACGACCGTGGATGCGCTGGTCTACTGCGAAAAGTAAAGCGGAAATCCTGCAAAACGCATCGTCCCCGCGGCGGTGCGTTTTTTCATGCCCTCAGCCGAAAGTCTGCCGCCATCCCCCGAAAAAACCGATTCATCACGGAATCTTGGGGGATGAGCAGCTTGGGGGCGCGTCTGCGGACGCGCGAAGTTACTGGCAGGGACGCTTCGCTGCCTGCACCTTTTGTTGGGCGTGTTTGACAAACTGGTCGCCCGACCAACAGTTGGGGCGTTGCCCCAAACCCCACAAGGGACGCTGTCCCTTGACCCTGCAAGGGGCAATGGCCCCTTGACCCCATTTCGCGATTCAGTTGGTCGCACTTTCATGCTCCTTCCGCGTGCAGCTTTTTGGTGCTTCGCCTAAGCCCTTATTTGCTCCCCAAACTTTCCGTGAAGAACCAAAAAACATGCTTGCAAAACGCCGCCGACTGTGCTAAAATGCCGAAGCATCCACATTTTTCGGAGGATTTTGCCTGATGGCGACCTTGCTTCTTGTCGTGATTTATCTTTCCTTCATCAGCCTTGGCGTGCCGGATTCGCTGCTCGGCACGGCGTGGCCCGTCCTCTACCGCGAACTCGGTGTGCCGCTTGCGTCCCAGAGCGCCGTGAGCATCCTCTGCTCCCTCGCGACGATGACCTCCAGCATGAACAGCGCCCGCATCATCTCCCACCTCGGCACGGGCAAAGTGACCGCGTTCTCAACGCTTTTGACCGCCGCCGCCCTGCTCGGCTTCTCCTTTTCGGGCAGCTTCTGGTTCATGTGCCTGATGGCGATTCCGCTTGGGCTGGGCGCAGGCTGCGTTGATTCGGCGCTGAATAATTATGTTTCCATCCACTATAACGCGACCGTCATGTCCTTCCTGCACTGCTTTTATGGCGTTGGTGTGATGGTCAGCCCGTACATCATGTCCGTCGTCATTAACAGCGCGGTCGGCTGGCGCGGCGGCTACCGCACGGCAAGCCTGATTCAGGCGCTTATCGGCAGCATCCTCCTGCTGGCGCTGCCCTTATGGAAAAAGGCGCATGGCGAAGAGTCCATTCAGGCGGAAAAGAAGATGAAAGTCCTGCCGATTTCGCAGACGCTGCGGATTCCGGGCGCGCTGATGACCTGCCTGCTCTTCCTGACCTTCTGCGCGATTGAGGTCATCTGCGGCGGCTGGAGCGCAACGTACATGGTGGAAGCGAAGCACATGCCCGCAAATTTGGCGGCGCGCGCGACGATGTACTTCTACCTCGGCATGGCACTGGGGCGCTTCCTCTCCGGCGTTGCGGCGAAGAAGCTGACCCCGTGGCAGATTATCTTTATCTCGATGGGCATCCTCGGCGTGTCGCAGACGACGCTGCTTGTTTCCGGCAACAACGTCCTGACGATGGCGGCGCTGCTGATGACGGGCTTGGGTGTCGGCCCGCTGTACCCGAATTTCAACTACATGACCCCCCTGCATTTCGGCAAGGACGTCAGCCAGTCGGTCATGGGGATGCAGATGACTTTCGCGTCCATCGGCACCATTGCCGCCCCCGCCCTCTGCGGTGTGCTGGGACAGCTGCTCGGCATGGGCATTTTCCCGGCGTATTTAATGATATTCTACGTCCTGACCGCCGTCGGCATTATCGCCCTGCGCCGCACGCTCCGGCAGGTGGGACGGCTTCAGCAATGAGCAATGAAAAGCGCGTCCGCAATTTGCAGACGCGCCTTTTTAGGTGCGCTAAAAGTCAAGTATGGGAGTGTGCACTGCGAAGGTTTCCAAAGGGCGATCGCAAAGCCCTTTGGTCGCTCCCGCAGGAGCGAAATCCCTGCACAACAGGCAAGCAGTGCCTGAAAGTGCCATCACGCCGCAATGCCGCGCATTGTCTTTCTGAACACATGCATAAACAGCGTCACCGTGCACAAGACCGCGAGCACATCCGCAATCGGCTCGGCGAGGAAAATCGCAAACACCGTGTCCGGAATGAACAGCGGCAGCAAATACACCAGCGGAATCAGCAGAATCAGCTTGCGCAGGCACGCCAGAAATAGGCTGCACTTCGCATTCCCCAGCGCCACAAACGTCTGCTGACACGCAATCTGCGCGCCGAAAATCGTCACGCCCGCCATGTATAGGCGCACGCACGGAATCGCGTACGCACGCAGCGCCGCGTCCGGGGTCAGCAGATAGACAAAAATCTGCGGCGCAAAGATGCACGTCAGCCCCAGCACCGCCGAGAACGCCAAGCACGAAATCAGCAGTATCCGGAACGCGGCTTTCACCCGCTCCGGGCGCTTTGCACCGTAGTTGAAGGAGATAATCGGCTGCGCGCCCTGCGAAAGCCCCTGCAAGGGCAGCAGCGCAAACTGCATCAGCGTGGAGCAGATGGTCATCGTGCCGACGGCCAGCGTGCCGCCCGCCGCGCGCAGCGATGTGTTGAAGCACACGGACACAAGGCTCTCCGTGCTTTGCATAATGAACGGCGCGAGTCCCAGCGCCACGCACGGCGCAAGCAGCTTCCAGTTCAGCCGCAGCAGACGGCGCTTCAGGTGCAGTATCGTCTGCCTGCCCGTCAGGAAGCGCAGGACGAACGCCGCGCTCACAGCCTGTGAAATCACCGTCGCCAGCGCCGCGCCCTGCACATCCATGTGGAAAACGAAGATGAACAGCGGGTCAAGCAGCGTGTTCAGCACCGCGCCAATCAGCACCGTCAGCATCCCCGCCTTGGAGAAGCCCTGCGCGGTGATGAACGGGTTCAAGCCGAGAGACAGCTGCACGAACACCGTGCCGAGGCTGTAAATGGCAATGTAGCGCTGGGCATAGGGCAGGGCATCCTCCGTTGCGCCGAACGCCAGCAGAATCGGCGTGTAAAAGCAGGACAGCACAACCGTCAGCACTGCCGAAACGCACAGCAGCAGCGCCGTGCAGCTGCCCAAAATCCCCTCCGCCTTCTCGTGGTTCCGCTGCCCCATCGCGATGGACGCAAGCGGCGCGCCGCTGGATGCGCACAGCGCCGCGAACGCCGAAACCAGCAGGATAATCGGCAGGCAGACACCCAGCCCCGTCAGCGCGAGCGTGCCCACGTCGGGAATGTAGCTGATGTAGATGCGGTCAACAAGGTTATAGAGCATATTGACGAGCTGCGCGGTGATGGTGGGAATTGACAGGCGCAGCATCAGCCGCCCGACGGGTTCATTCGCGAGGTCGGGGCGGCGCGGTGCAGTGGACATAGAAAGCCTCCTTTTTTGTAAACATGGGATAATTCGCCGTCAATGCCCGGAACTCCTCTTGCTTTGCGGAATTTTCGTGTTTATACTAATTCTCATCTAATACTATTTCCAAATTCACCTGCGCCATCTGCTCGCGCCTTTTCCGCGCTTGCGTCCGCTCATTCCACTTAGCGTAGCGCTGCTACGCTGCGTTTCATTCGCGTTAGCCAGCGCGAAAAATTCGCTTCGCATCTTGGCGCATTCTCATTTGGAAATAGTATAAACCATGTCATTCGCACAGCATCTTTTCCGCCCTGGCTTTGCATCGTTCCGCTCGCGCGTACCTCCAGTACGCCTCGCTTCACTCAGCTTTGCCAGAACGAAAAATCTGCTATGCTCGATGCCATGTTTTAGAATCGAATTAGTATCACTTGTGCTTTTCGGGCGAATCTGGTATACTGGATGCAATCCAACGGAAAGGTCGTGCGGATATGCCGGATTTGCTCCCTGCCGCCGAAGCGCTGGCGGAGAAACGCTGCCTTGTCACCCTGCACAATCAGCCGGATTTTGTGCTGCTTCAGCCCATTGACGCGCGGGACACGCTTTCGCAGGAAATGCCGCTGCTTGCCGCGCAGACAACGCGGAGCTTCCTGCACGTCGCGTTTCCGGTGGAAGCGTGGAATGTGGATTTGTCCCCGTGGGACGCGCCGCCTGTGTTCGGCAGGGAAGCCTTCGGGCATGGCGCGGCGGATACGCTGGATTGGCTGCGCTCGCGCCTGATGCCGGAAGTGCGCGCAAAGTACGCGATTTCGCCGGATGCGCCCGTCATCCTCGGCGGATATTCGCTGGCGGGGCTGTTCAGCCTGTGGAGCGCGGCGCAGGTGGATGCTTTCGCAGGCGTCGCCGCGGTATCGCCCTCCGTCTGGTTTCCCGGCTGGCGCGCATATGCGGATCAGCACGCGCTTCGCAGCCGCGTCGTCTACCTCAGCTTGGGCGACCGGGAGGAAAAGAGCCGCAATCCCGTGCTTGCGAGCGTCGGCGACGCCATCCGACGGGAGGACGCACGGCTCAGCGAGCGGGGCGTGCGGCATACGCTGCAATGGAACGTTGGAAATCACTTTCAGGACGCAGAGAAGCGCTGTGCGGACGGCTTCGCGTGGTGCATGGCTCAACGAAAGGCAGAAGGGAAAAAAACACATGAACATGAAACAGTATGAAACGTTTGAATTGCGCTTCGGCGGAGAGGTCTTGCCGGACGCGTGGGCGCAGATCGACCTGACGGCCACCTTCTCCTGCGCGCAGGAGTCCTTGACGGTCAAGGGCTTCTATGACGGGGAAAGCGACGGGCGGGGCGTTTATGTCGTGCGCTTCCTGCCGCAATATGCCGGCGTTTATCGCTATCAAGTCCGCGGCGCGGTCACGGCGGAGGGCGAAATTGTCTGCGAAGCGTCCTCCCCGGAGGCGCACGGAATCGTCCGCGCCGTCGGCACGCACTTTGCCTTTGCGGACGGCGCGCCTTATATTCCCTTCGGCACAACCGTCTATGCGCTTATCTCGCAGGACGACGCGCTGGTGGAGCAAACGCTGCAATCCCTTGCCGCCGCGCCCTTCAATAAGCTCCGCCTGTGCGTTTTTCCCAAGGATTACGACTACAACCACAATGAGCCGCCGCTGTACGCCTTTGCGCGCCGCGAGGACGGCTCATGGGACACATCGCGTCCAAGCATCGCCTTCTATCAGCGTCTGGAACGCATCCTTCGCCGCATCGCCGCGCTGGGCATTCAGCTCGACCTGATTCTCTTCCACCCCTATGACCGCTGGGGCTTTGCCGCCATGCCGCAGGCGGATAATTTCCGTTATTTAGACTATCTGCTCCGCCGCCTGTCCGCCATGCCGGAAATCTGGTGGTCGCTGGCCAATGAATACGACCTGTGTATGCCGAAGAAAACGCTTGCGGACTGGGAGGCGCTCGAAGCCTTTGTCGCCTCCTGCGATCCGTATCATCACCTGCTGTCCTGCCATAATTGCTTCTGCTTCTGGGACTTCAAAAGAAAAGACGTGACCCATGCCTCTATCCAGACTCGGGCGCTGACGGAAATTCCTCGTTATCTGCGCGAATACGGCAAGCCCGTCGTCATCGATGAATGCTGCTACGAAGGCGACCTGCCGCATATCTGGGGAAGCATATCCGGTCAGGAGATGGTTCGGCGCTTCTGGCGCTGCTATGTTGGCGGCGGCGCCTGCACGCACGGCGAAACCTTTTTGTCGCCGGACGACGTGCTGTGGTGGGCACGCGGCGGCGTCCTGAAGGGCGAAAGCCCGAAGCGCATCGCGTTTCTGCGCCGCGTCATCGAGGAGCTTCCGGGCTTCCTGTCGCCGCTGGAAAGCGTATGGGAGGAGGCCGAGCGGCAGGACGAAGCGCAGCGTCCCGACTGGATTCGCCCCTTCCTTGCCAGCCTGTCGCGAATGGCTCCGCCCGACCGGCACATGCTGCTTTGCGGGGAGCATCTCTGGGCGGCGCACTGCGCGGAGGACGCTTATCTGTGGTATTACGGTCAGCAAACAGCTCGGGAGCAAATCATCAAGCTGCCGCCGGCGCATAGATACCGGGTCGAGGCGCTGGACACATGGAATATGACCTGCGAGACGCTGCAAACGGGCGTAAGCGGGCGTGTCGTGCTCACGCTGCCCGGTCGGGAGGATATGGCGGTGCTGGCGGTTCGGATGGACTGACCGCACGTGAAGCCCGCGCTGCATTCTTCTTTTCTTTTTCCCCATAATCACAAGAAAATGAAGGTGCAGTTGTCAAACCTCACAAAGAAACGACGGCAAATTCTACGCCGAGATTTTGTTGAAGTCTTGACAATCCCATCCCGTCGTGTATAATAAATGGTATTACACCGCAAAAAATGCGGAACGAAAAAGAGGTTATTCAGATGCAGACTCGTCGTGAATTTTTGAAGAAGAGCGCAGCCCTGCTGGGCAGCGCCGCGGTTGTCGGCAGCGTTCCCGGACTGCTGAAGGCGCAGGCGGAGGACGGTCAGGAAGTCCCCGCGTACCCCTACCCCTATGTCGAACTGGATCCGGCATACGTCGAGAAGCTCGCCTATGAAGGCTATTTCGAGAACGGCTGCTGCTTCGGCGTCGCCAAGGCGATTCTGGTTGCTCTGCGCGAGAAGGTCGGCTATCCCTATACCGTCATCCCGGAAGAGATGTTCGCCAACGGCAAGGAAGGCTACACCTGCGGCACGCTGTGCGGCGCGCTCGGCGGCGCGGTGGCGATGATCGGTCTGGTCTGCGCGTCTGCGGATTCCCGCCAGCTGACCAAGGATCTGTTCGCGTGGTACTGCTCCACCAATCTGCCGATTTACCAGCCTGAAGCGGCTGCTCCCGTGCAGACGGTGGCGCCCAGCGTCAACTGCATTGACTCCATCACCAAGTTCATGACGGCTGCGAATGTCGAGCGCGGCGATATCATCCGCAAGCGCCGCTGCGGCGGCCTGAGCGGCGACGTGGCGCGCCGTACGGTTGAGCTGCTGAACGCGCACTTCGGCTTCGCGGAGCTGCCGGTTGCTTCTCCCGTGGCGGAGGAAGAAACCCTCGCGCCCAACGAGTACATCGGCGAAGCGGAGTCCTTCGGCGGCACGCTGAAGGTGAAGGTGACCATGGACGGCGACAAGATTGCCAAGATTGACATCCTGTCCCACGGCGACACCGCCGGCGTGTGCAACGCGGCGTATGACACCGTGCCGGGCAAGATTATCGAAGCGCAGTCCACGAATGTTGACGCGGCGACGAACGCAACCATCTCCAGCAAGGCCATCATGGCGGCTGTGGAAGACGCGCTGAGCAAGGTCGGCAAGTAATCCGCTGCATTTCGTATCACATTGGGAGGGCTTGCATGGGCGCTGCCCGGCACGCCCTCCCTTTCTTTCATCGGTCATAAGCGCCGAAAGGAGGTCATCAAGCCATGTTCAACATTGGTTTTTCGGAACTGCTGCTGGTGCTGCTGGTCGCCTTTCTGGTGGTCGGGCCGAAGGATTTGCCCAAGGTTGCCCGCTGGCTGGGGCGCACGGTGAAAAAATCGCGCCGCCTGCTGAACGAAATCAAGAAGGAATCCGGCTGGGACGAGCTGGAGAAGGAAGTTCGCGATGTTCAGCACGACGTGAAGGACGCCGTGAAGCAGGGCGATGTCTCCGCGGAATTGCGCGAGGCGAAAAAATCCGTGCAGGACAGCGCGGAAAAGTTTGACAAGGACACGAAATCGAACTGAGGGAGGACACAAACATGCGTCTGGGAACCACGGAAATCATCCTGATTGTCGTATTGGCGCTGGTGCTGTTCGGCGGCGGCAAGCTGGCAGGCGTCGGCAAGGCGCTGGGCAAGAGCATCAAGGACTTCAAGAATGAAGTGAAGGACGACAAGGCGGAGGAAAAGTCCAAAGAGGACAAAAAGGACGAAACATGAAGCAGAAGCAGACGACCCCTGCCGAGGAGACGGAAGACAAGCGCCCGAATGAGACGCCCGACGGGGACTCATCCGACGCAGAGTCCTCCGATGGCGAATCCTCCGATGGCCTGAAGGAAGCGGGCGAATCCATGCTGTCGCACCTGATGGCGCTGCGCAAAGTGCTGCTCATATCCGCCGCGGCGGTGCTGATCGGCTTCGTCCTCGTCTTTTATCTGGCGATTGACCCGCTGATGGCGCAGATTCTCGCCCCCATTCAGGCGCGCGGGATTCAGGTGATTTTCACCACCATGTCCGAGGCGCTGGTGACGAAGTTCAAGGTGGCGCTGCTGGCGGGCATGATTATCGCCAGTCCCGTTGTCATCTGGGAGATTTGGGGGTTCATCAAGCCCGCGCTGTACCCGCAGGAGAAGCGGAAGTTCCGCCTGCTGTTCGTGCTGGCGCTGCTGCTGTTCCTGACGGGCGTTGTGTTCTGCTATTTTGCCGTGTATTCTCTGGCGGTGGATTTCTTCCTCGTTGCGGGCGATTCGCTGGCGACGCCGATGCTGTCCATTGACAAGTACGTCAGCTTCCTGTTCGGCTTCCTCGTGCCGTTCGGGGTTGCGTTCCAGCTGCCGGTGGTGCTGTACCTGACGACGCGCGTTGGGCTGACGACGCCCGACATGCTCCGAAGCAAGCGGAAGTATGTCATTCTGGCGATTTTCGTCCTCGCGGCGATTTTGACGCCCCCGGATGTGGTGTCGCAGGTGGCGCTGGGTCTGCCGATGTGCGGGCTGTATGAAATCGGCATACTGGTCAGCCGCTGCACGAAGGCGAGGAAGCGGGCATAAGGGGATGAAATGCGCTGCGCATGGCTGATGCCGCAGCGCTTTTTGCGTGGGGGCGGATGAGGTCGTTCCCCCCGAAATTCAAAAAATTTTAACACCTTTTCCGGCGGATTTGCTTGTCATTCGCGCTGACTTGCGCTATAATAAGGAAAGTACCCCCTCAATGAAATGTATAGAGATGGGAGAGAATAAGTTTATGCAGAAAAAGGCTCTGCTGGCACTGCTGCTGGTGCTCACGATGATTCTCAGCGGCTGCTCGCTGATTGTCAAGGACGAAGCGGTCGATGCCGCGCGCGTGGTCATCCGCGTGGGTGATGATACCTATACCAAGGCACAGGTGCAGGCGCAGATTCAGAATCAGGTCAACTATATGACCGCCCTGTATTCCAGGTACGGCCTGTCTTTCGACAGCACCAATGCGGACGTAATGAGCAGCCTTACCGACAACGTGCTTAACAGCCTTGTCGAGCGTTCTGTGCTGCTGGCGAAGGCGAAGGAGCTGGGGCTTGACCAGCTGACGGACGAAGAAAAGACGAAGATTGAAGAGAATACCGCGTCTCAGCTGGATTCTCTGCGCAAGAGCGCGGCAACCGAGTTCTCCCTTGACCTCGAAACGCAGCTGGAGGAAATCAACGCCAAGCTGGATGAACTCGGCTACACCGAGGAGTATGTCCGCAAGGGCATGACCGAATCCCTGCTCATCACCAAGGCGGAAGATTACGCGGTGAAGGACGTGACCGTGACGGAGGACGAAATCGTCGCGGACTTCAACAGCAAGGTTGAAGCGGCGAAGACCTCCTACGAATCCGACCTGTCCGCGTATGGCAAGGCGGTGCTGAACGGCACGACGGTCTACTATCGTCCGGCGGGCTACCGCAACGTCAAGCAGATTCTGATTAAGTACAGCGACGAAGATTCCGCGCTGGTGTCCAACATCCAGACTGCGCTGGACAACGTGATTACCGAGCAGAACAACGCCGCCAACGTGATGGCGAAGCTGGGCGTGGCGAACATGGACGAGCTGGCGAATCAGGTCACTGTGACGCTCAAGCCCGCCACCGAAACGCCCACCGCGACCGTGGAGGTTGAAAGCTCCGTGTCCGCGTTCGAGGAAGGCCTCGACGAGACGGTGGCTGCGACGGCTGTGACGATTGCCGAAGCGAAGGCGAAGCGCGCGTTCCTTGAGCAGCAGCTGGCGGACGCGAAGGCGAAGGCGCTGGCGAACATCACCCCCGAAGCGGACGAAGTGCTGGCGGCGCTGGCGGAAGGTCAGGACTGGGACACGCTGGCGGAAGCCCACAACGACGACCCCGGCATGAAGGCGGGCGCGGTGAACGCGGCAACCGGCTATCCGGTCTGCGAGGGCTTCACGCAGTTTGACGCTGCCTTTGTCGAGGGCGCGATGGCGCTGCAAAAGGTCGGCGATTACTCCGACAAGATTGAAGGCAGCTACGGCTACTACATCATCCAGTACACCTCCGACGTGGTGGAAGGCGCGGTGGACATGGAGACGGTGCACGACACCATTTCCTCCTCCTTGCTGAGCAGCAAGCAGAGCACCGTGCGCGACGAAGTGGTGGCGCAGTGGGTGAAGGATGCCAACGCCACGATTAACAAGGACATCCTGAACGACTAATTCCCAATACAGCAAAATCCCCCGATTCGCGTAGAGTCGGGGGATTTTTGTGGGTTCTTCACGGAATCTTGGGGGGAAGAGCAGCTTGGAGGCGCGTCTGCGGACGCGCAAAGTTACTGGCAGGGACGCTTCGCTGCCTGCACCT
>ENA-UOJC01004455-UOJC01004455.1-human-gut-metagenome-genome-assembly--contig:-C104-NODE-4455-length-11778-cov-42.519492_pt1 | contig 11778 bp, 8 predicted proteins | sample MGYA00242339_ERZ723886 | MGnify/ENA metagenome assembly ERZ723886 | reverse complement strand
TGGGTCTGCCCAAGGACTTTGTGGTGCGCATGGAGCGGGCGCATATCCGCTGCATCCCCTTTAACCCGGTGGTGCCGCTGCTCTCGCTGGTGATGAATCACCGCGACCACCGCAAGATCGTGGTGATAGACGGCAAGGTGGCGTATACCGGCGGCATCAATCTGGCCGATGAATATATCAACGCGATCACCCGCTCCGGCTACTGGAAGGACGCAGGCTTGCGCATCGAGGGCGCTGCGGTGTGGAACTTTACCGTGATGTTTCTGGATTTCTGGAACGCCTTCCGTCCCTTTGAGCAGGATTACAGCGCCTTCCGTCCGCAGTTTGCGGTGCTGCCCGCCAGCGATGGGGTGGTGCAACCCTACGCGGACAGCCCGCTGGACGAAGAGCCGGTGGCAGAAACGGTCTATCTGGATGTTCTGGCACAATCACAGCAGTACGTTTATTTTTATACGCCTTACCTTGCCATCGGCGAGGAGATGCTGGACGCGCTGCGCAACGCCGCCAAGCGCGGGGTGGATGTGCGGCTGGTGCTGCCGGGCATCCCGGACAAAAAGCTGGTGTTCCGGCTGAGCCGCTCGTACTATCTGCCCCTGCTGCGGGCGGGGGTGCGCATCTACGAGTATACCCCGGGCTTCCTCCACGCCAAGTGCTGCGTCAGCGATGACCGCGCGGCGGTGGTGGGCAGCATCAATATGGACTACCGCAGTATGTTTCTGCACTTCGAGTGCGGGGTGCTGCTGCTGCAAAACAGTCAGGTGCTGGCCTTGCGGGACGATGTGCGCCGCACCCTGCCCCAGTGCCGGGAGGTGCAGTGCGCGGACTGCCGCACCGGTCTGGCCGGTACGGTGCTGGACAGCGTGCTGCGGCTGTTAAGTCCTTTGATGTAACTGTCTGCTCATAAAATCCCGCGCGGCGGGGCACACTAGCTCCAAAGCCTGCATCTGCAATGCAGGCACGGAAAGGGAGCGTATGTGACGATATGAAACAGGCATCGCGATGGTTTTTGTGCTGCACGCTGGCGGCAGCACTGGCATTGACCGGCTGCGGCGGGGGAAGTTCCGGCAGCAGCTCCGGTACTATGAGCGGCAGCACCTCTGTGGGCAGCAGCGCGGCGCAAGGCGCAGCGTGGCGCACCGGGCTGGGGGTCCTGACCGAGACGACCGGCACAGACCGTGCGGGCAACATCCACACCGTGGCGGCTGCCGTGCTGCTGGATGCAGACGGCAAGCTGGCTGGGGTGACACTGGATGAGCTGGAGCTTTCAGTCAGTGCGGACAGCACCGGCAAGGTGACCACCCCCACCGACACCCGCACCAAGCGCCAGAAAGGGAAAGACTACCCACTGGCAGAGGTGTCCGGTCTGAAAAAGGGCTGGGCAGAGCAGGCAGACGCCTTTGGCAGTTGGCTTGAGGGCAAGACTCCGGACGAAGTGAAGAAGCTGAAAACGGATGCGGACGGCAAGCCAACCGATGCAGACCTTCTCTCCGGCTGCACCATCGCGGTGGACCGTTACCGGGATGCTGTCGTCCGCGCCTGCGAGAATGCACAGGTGTTGGGTGCTGCCCGGGGCGATACGGTCAAACTGGGCGTAGAAGTGGCAGAAATGCCGCAGGGGCTTACGGGCACAGACGACAAGGACGCGCAGGTGCAGGCTAAGATCACGCTGGCGGTGGTGACTATGGACGAGAACGCCCGGGTGACCAGCGCTATCGGCGATATGACCGAGCCGGAGCTGACCGTCAGCGCGGACGGCACCGTGTCTGCCCCGCGGGAGCCGGTGTACACCAAAAACGAGCTGGGCGACCGCTACGGAATGCGCAGCGCAAGCGCGTTAGGCAAGGAATGGTACGAGCACAGCGCAGGCTGGTGCGGCTACCTGAAGGGCAAAAACGCCGTGGAGATCGGCAAGCTCTCCACAGACGGCACGGATGCCGACCTGAAGGCGCTGTGCACCATCTCGGTCACCGACCTGCAAAAGGCGGTGCTGAAGGCCATGGCGGAGCAGTAATCATAAAAACAGGATGTCCCTCTGCACAAAAAGTGCGGGGGGATTTTTTTATGGATACCCCCTCAGGCGCTAACGCAGTGAGCAGACGGAAGGGGTATGTACACTTTCCCACAAAAAGCGGGCTTATGGGCGGGACAAAGCAGTGCATTGTGCAAAAAAATGGGTTTACCTCTTGCAAAACGGCGGCAAACGCGCTATTCTATAACCACAGTTTACCACTTTAGCATGGTAAAATGGTAAATCAAGAGGGAAGCGGGACGCAGAACGTCCCCCATGGGAGGAAAAAGATATGAAACTCAAGCGTATTGCAAGTGCATTTCTGGCCGGTGCTCTGGCACTGAGCCTTGCAGCCTGCGGCGGCAGTGCATCCACCTCTGCTGCGGCATCTGCTTCCGGCAGCGCAGCCGGTTCGGCTTCTGCTGCAGCGGGCAGCGATCTGGATTACATCAAGGGCAAGGGCAAAATGGTCATCGGCTACACCGTGTACGAGCCCATGAACTACACCGACGCCGACGGCAACTTTACCGGCTTTGATACCGAACTTGCCACTGCTGTGTGCGCAAAGCTGGGCGTAGAGCCGGAGTTCGTGGAGATCAACTGGGACACCAAGGTGGTGGAGCTGGACGCCAAGAGCATCGACTGCATCTGGAACGGCATGACCCTGACCGAGGATATCATGGCCAACACCGCCACCACCAAGGCCTACGCCAAGAACGCACAGGTCGTGGTGGTAAAGGAGGGCACCGCCTACACCTCCACCGCCGACCTTGCCGGTAAGACCGTAGTAGCCGAGGCTGGTTCTGCCGGTGAGGCTGCCATTCAGGGCGACGAGAACCTTTCCAAGGCCGATTATGTTTCCAAGAGCGTGCAGACCGACTGCCTGATGGAAGTGGCTGCCGGTACGGCAGATGCCGCTGTGCTGGACCTGACCCTTGCCAACGCCATGATCGGTGAAGGTACCGACTATGCAAGCCTGAAAATTGTGGACGAACTGAATGCCGAGGAGTACGGCGTGGCCTTCCGCAAGGGCAGCGATGCCGCCGCCGCAGTGGACGCCGCCTTTGACGAGTTGAAGGCCGACGGCACCATGCAGGCACTGGCCGAGAAGTACGAGCTGGCGCTGGCCGACTGAGCCGGGCGTAAAACAAAACGATAGATGGGTGTGTTTTTGTGTCTGTGATCCTTGGGCGCCTTTCCGGCGCGTTCCTGCTCAACTGTGAGCTGTTTGCCCTTACACTGCTGTTTGCGCTGCCGCTGGGGCTGGTGGTGGCCTTTGGCTCCATGAGCCGGTGCAGGCTGCTGTCCGGTGCGGTAAAGACCTTTGTCTGGGTCATCCGCGGTACGCCGCTGATGCTGCAGATCATCGTCATTTATCTGGGCCCCGGTCTGCTGGGCATGAATAACCCGTGGCCCTCTGGTTCCGGCGGACGTATGGTGGCGGCGGTGGTGGCCTTTGCCATCAACTACGCCTGCTATTTTTCCGAGATCTACCGAGGCGGCATCGAGGCGGTGCCTAAAGGGCAGACCGAGGCCGGGCAGGTGCTGGGCATGACACGCACGCAGATCTTTTTCAAGGTCACTCTACTACAGGTGGTCAAGCGCATCCTGCCGCCCATGGGCAACGAGATCATCACCCTTGTCAAGGACACCTCGCTGGCAAACACCATCGCCAACAAGGAAATCATCATGATGGCCAAGGAGTACAGCGCAAAGGGCTTGATCTGGCCGCTGTTCTCCACGGCGCTGTTCTTCCTTGTGTTCGTAGGCGCGCTCACCCTGTTGTTCAACTGGGCTGAAAAGAAACTGGATTATTTCCGCTGCTGAGGAGGGTTTTAAGAATATGGCATTACTGGAAGCCTCCGGCATTGGCAAAAATTTCGGAGATACAAAGGTCTTAAAGGATATTTCTCTTACTTTGGAGCAGGGCGAGGCGCTGGCCATCATCGGCTCGTCCGGCTCCGGCAAGACCACCCTGCTGCGCTGCCTGAACTTTCTGGAGCGGCCGGACACCGGTGTCATCAAGGTGAACGGCGAGACCATGTGGGACGCCGCCGACCCCGCCACCCAGCGGGAGAGCGAGATCCGCAAAAAGCGGCTGCACTTCGGGCTGGTGTTCCAGAACTTCAACCTCTTCCCGCAGTATACGGCGCTGCAGAACGTGATGCTGGCAGGGGAGCTGCTGGCAAAGGAGCGCCCGGACTACCGCGCTAACAAAAAGGCGGTGCACGCCCAGCTGGAACAGCAGGCGCGGGAACTGCTGGCGCAGATGGGGCTTTCGGAGCGGGCAGACCACTACCCGCACCAGCTTTCCGGCGGGCAGCAGCAGCGGGTAGCCATTGCCCGGGCGCTGGCGCTGCACCCGGACATCCTCTGCTTTGACGAGCCCACCAGCGCTCTTGACCCGGAACTGACCGGCGAGGTGCTGCGAGTGCTGCGGGAACTGGCCGACCGCAAGACCACCATGATCATCGTGACCCACGAGATGCACTTTGCCCGGGATGTGGCCGACCGCATCCTGTTTATGGACGGCGGCGTGGTGGTGGAAGAGGGCCCAGCAAAGCAGCTGATCGACCACCCACGCGAACAGCGCACCAAACAGTTTCTGGCACACTACGCGGAATGAGCAAAATCACCAATTCTTTGGACAAAAAAATGGAAATGTTGATGCAAACCAAGTCTTGTAAAACCGGCGCTGCTCCGCTATAATACCATTCATGAATCCTTACAACGTCCTGCCGCTTTTCCGGCAGGGCGTTTTTCACGGCAAAAATGCGAACATCCATCTTTTTTGTGTGGGCAGGAGGTATATTTCCATGACCAAAGATATGACGCAGGGCAGCCCGCTGAAGCTGCTGCTTGCCTTTGCTGTGCCGCTGATGCTGGGCAGCCTGTTCCAGCAGTTCTACAATCTGGCCGATACCATCATCGTGGGGCGGTTCGTGGGCGTGGAAGCGCTGGCAGCGGTAGGCAGCGTGGGCGGCCTGAACTATCTGGTGCTGGGCTTTGTCAACGGCATTGCCTGCGGCTTTTCCATCCCCATCTCATGGACCTTCGGTGCCCACGACGACCACGAGATGCGCCGCTACACCGCCAATACCGTGTGGCTGTCCATCGCTTTTGCCACGGTGCTCACCATCGTTACGGTGGCTATGACCCGGCTGGTGCTGGTGTGGACGAACACCCCGGCTGACATCATCGACCTTGCGGATATCTATATCCGCACCATTTTTGCAGGCATCCCCTTCACGCTGCTTTATAATGTGACCAGCGCCCTGATGCGTGCACTGGGCGACAGCAAGCGCCCGCTGTATTTCCTGCTGGTGGCCAGCGTGCTGAACATCGGGCTGGACCTTGCCTGCATCATCCTGTTCAACATGGGCGTGTTCGGCGCGGCTTTTGCCACCGTGTTCAGTCAGGCTGTGGCAGGCATCGGCAGCCTTATTTACATCATGCGCCACTACCCGGAACTGCGCTGGAATAAGGAAGAAGGGCGCATCAGCGCTCCGCACTGCGCAAAGCTTTGCGCCATGGGCCTCCCCATGGGTCTGCAGTGCAGTATTACTGCCATCGGCAGCGTGGTGCTGCAGGGCGCGGTGAACGGTCTGGGCAGCGATATCGTAGCCGCGCAGACCGCCGGCGGCAAGGCTGCGCAGTTCCTCAGCGTGCCGCTGGAGAGCATCGGCACCGCCATGACCACCTACACCAGCCAGAATATGGGCGCGAAGGATCTGGGCCGCGTGAACCGCGGCGTGAACACCGCACTGGGCATCGGCTGCGTGTACAGCGTGGCCTCCTTCCTCATCCTGCGCGTGCTGGACAAGCCCCTGATCGGCCTGTTTTTGGACGCAGGCGAGACCGCCATTATGGCCAATGCGCAGGACTTCATCTTCTGGAACAGTGTGTTCTACATCCCGCTGGCAGTGCTTATCATCTACCGCTACACCATTCAGGGTCTGGGGCACTCCGGCCTTGCCATGTTTGCCGGTGTGGCTGAGATGATCGCCCGCGCCATGGTGGGCTTCTGGTTCGTGCCGCTGTGGGGCTACTTTGCCGCCTGCATCGCAAGCCCGGTGGCATGGCTCTTTGCCTGCTTCTTCCTGATCCCGGCCTATTTTGTGGTGTTCCGTAAACTGCAAAAGGAAAAGCAGCAGGAAGCCGCCGCAAAGGCGCAGTAAGGGTTCATAAAAAATGCTTTTTCTTTTCGCCTTTTCATGCTATAATAACAAATAAATACGGCTTTGCCGTAACAGGGCAGGGGTTATAAGTCTTTGAAAAGCTGGTTTGCTTAATGGCTTCCCCCCAAGGGGTGAAGGCTAAGGGGACGGCTGTTTTCGGGATGAATAGCCGCACTGCCGGGGCAATGCCCGCAATTGCGGCGGGCGGGAAAATACAAAAAGAGAGGCGAATCGAGATGTTGGATATGATCAAATGCAGCACCGGCGGTGCGTACTATGCGCGCGGAGAGTGGGTGCCCGCAGATGGCAATGCACCCGCAGCACTGGCAGCAAAGGGCTTTGATGCCGCTGCCGTTGCCGCGGCTAAGACCGGTACCATGGCCTACAATATTATGCAGGCACACAACACCAGCGGCGATGCCGAGAACCTGAAGATCAAGTTTGATGCCATGGCAAGCCATGACATCACCTTTGTGGGCATCATCCAGACCGCCCGTGCTTCCGGGCTGGAAAAGTTTCCCATTCCTTATGTGCTTACCAACTGCCACAACAGCCTGTGCGCTGTGGGCGGCACCATCAACGAGGACGACCACCGCTTTGGCCTGTCCGCTGCCAAAAAGTACGGCGGTATCTTTGTGCCCCCGCACATGGCAGTCATCCACCAGTATATGCGCGAGCGCTTTGCCGGCTGCGGCAAAATGATCCTTGGCTCGGACTCCCACACCCGCTACGGCGCACTGGGCACCATGGCTATCGGTGAAGGCGGCGGCGAGCTGGCAAAGCAGCTGCTGGGCCGCACTTATGATGTTGCCCGCCCGGGCGTGGTGGCTATCTACCTGACCGGCAGTCTGCCGGCTGGCTGCGGCCCCCACGATGTAGCCATTGCCCTTGTGGGCAAGCTGTTCAAGAGCGGCTACGTCAAGAACAAGGTCATGGAGTTCGTGGGCCCCGGCATTGCCTCCCTGCGGCAGGATACCCGCAACGCCATTGATGCCATGACCACCGAGACCACCTGCCTGTCCTCCATCTGGGAGACCGACGAAGTCACCCAGCGTTTTCTGGCGGTGCACGGCCGTGCAGCAGACTACAAAAAGCTTGCACCGGCAGACCTTGCCTACTACGATGGTGTGGTGGAGGTGGATCTTTCTGCCATCCGTCCCATGATCGCCCTGCCTATGCACCCCTCCAACGCCTTTACCATCGAAGAACTGAACGCAAATCTGGAGGACATTCTCCACGCCTGCGAGCAGGATGTGCAGAAGCTGATCGGCCGCAAGGATGTGCAGCTGGATCTGTGCAGCAAGATCGAGAACGGTAAGCTGCGTGTGGATCAGGGCGTTATTGCAGGCTGCGCAGGCGGTCTGTACGACAGCATCTACGAGGCTGCTTCCATCCTCAAGGGTCATACCGGCGGCTGCGGCGACTACGCCTTGAGCGTTTACCCCGGCAGTCAGCCCATCATGATGGAACTGGTGCGCACCGGCGTCATTGGCGAGTTGATGGCTAGCGGCGCTACCATCCGCACCGCCTTCTGCGGCCCCTGCTTCGGCGCAGGCGATGTGCCCGCCAACGGTGCACTGTCCATCCGTCACACCACCCGCAACTTCCCCAGCCGCGAGGGCTCCAAGCCCGGCAGCGGCCAGCTGGCCGGTGTGGCACTGATGGATGCCCGCAGCATTGCAGCCACCACCGCAAACGGCGGCATCCTGACCCCCGCCACCGACATTGATTACGATCCCACCGTGCCGGAGTACCAGTACGATGCTTCCAGCTACGACACCCGCGTCTATCAGGGCTTTGGCAAGGGCGATTACGATGCCCTGCTCAAGTTTGGCCCCAACATCAAGGACTGGCCGGAGATCGCACCGCTGGGCGACAACCTGCTGCTGAAGGTGGCTTCTTATATCACCGACCCCGTCACCACCACCGACGAGCTGATCCCCTCCGGTGAGACCTCTTCTTACCGTTCCAACCCCCTGGGTCTGGCCGAGTTCACCCTCAGCCGCAAGGACCCGGAGTATGTGGGCCGCGCCAAGGCTGTGCAGGCCGAGGAAGTTGCCCGCCGCGCCGGTGCAGGGGACGCCGCCCTGCTGGCAAAGGTGAACGCCGTGCCCGGCTGCGAACAGCTGAACTGGAACGATATCCAGATCGCTTCTACCATCTTTGCGGTCAAGCCCGGCGATGGCTCTGCCCGCGAGCAGGCCGCCAGCTGCCAGCGTGTGCTGGGTGCCGGTGCCAATATCGTTACCGAGTACGCCACCAAGCGCTACCGCTCTAACCTGATCAACTGGGGTATGCTGCCCCTGCAGTTGGCAGGTGCCACCCCCTTTGGTCTAGGGGACTATGTGCTCATCCCCAATGTGCGGGAGGCACTCAAGGGCGACCTGCAGAGCATCAAGGCCTATGTTCTGGGCGATACCGTCAAGGAGTTTGAGCTGTACATGGCTCCGCTCACCACCGACGAGCGCCAGATCCTGGCTGACGGCTGCCTGATCAATTTCTATAAGCACTAAGGAAGTAACCCGCTATGTCCTGTGACCTGCATATCCATTCCACCTGCTCAGACGGTGCTGTGCCCATCGAGCGGCTGGCGTCCATCGCTGCCCGCACCGGGCTGCACGCCATCGCCCTTTCGGACCACGATACCCTGCTCAGCGCTCAGTACGCCTATGCCCACACCGGGCAGGACGGGGTAGAGCTGATCCCCGCCGTGGAGCTGACCGGCTACGACTTTGAGCGCCAGCACCGGGTGCACCTGCTGTGCTACTACCCGGACGTGGACTGCCCGGCGCTGCGCGAGCATTGCGCCATCATGAAGGAGCGCCGCAACGCCTGCGCTTTGCAGAGCGCAAAGGAGCTGGAACAGCTGTACCCGCAGTTTACCACCGACCTTGCATGGGAGACCACAAAGGCCAGCGGGGTGCTGTTCAAAAGCGGGTTGATGCAGGCGCTGGAACTGCTGGGTCTGACCGATGGCAGCATCTACGGCGAGACCTACCACAAGCTGTTCGGGTGGAACCCCCGGGGCATCGTGCTGCACTCGCCGGAGTATCTGCCGGTGCGGCAGGTGTTGGCTACTGCCAAGGCTTGCGGCGGCGCGGTGGTGTTTGCCCACCCCACGGTGTATAAAAGTATGCCCCTGCTGCGCGAGCTGGCGGCAGAGGGCGCAGTGGACGGCATAGAGGTGTACCACCCCAGCAACAGCCCGGAGGACAGCGCCGAGTGCCTTGCCCTGTGCAAGCAGTACGGCCTTGTTGCCACTGCGGGCACGGACTTCCATGGCCGCAACCACAAGCACCCCCACCCCATCGGCACCTGCACAGCACCGGACGAAGCCGCAGCGCAGCTGCGCGCCATCGCCGAAAAACGTAAAAGAGAGAGGACGTAAAGACCATGAGCAAGGAATTTTCCTTCCCGAACAAGGGCACCTGCTCCAAGCAGACCAACTTTGTGCTGAACGATGACCACACCATTGCATCCATCGAGGTCATCGGCGGCTGCAACGGCAACCTGAAAGGCATCTGCCAGCTGCTCACCGGCATGAAGGCAGAGGACGCCATTGCCCGTCTGGATGGTACGCTGTGCGGCTTCCGCAGCACCAGCTGCCCGGACCAGATCGCCAAGAACCTGAAAAAGGCTCTGGAAGAGATGAACTAAAACCGATAGAGAGCCGCTGCACAGACCTTTGTGCGGCGGCTCTCTTTTTGTGTGGGACGGTTTTGAATGCCCGCCGCTATGCTCTGGGCATGAATAGCGGAAAATTATTTTGAATTAGAGCAATGCCGGACAGCCTGCAAGCTGTCCGGCATTGCGTTTTTGCGGGAATGCTTTAAATGCTTTTGCGCTGCGCTTTATGTCACAATTTGTACGCATTTCCAGCAAATAAGGGCGGATGTAAAAAATCTATACACCGGGCAAAGTTTGTTTGTTGTTCAAGTTCACTTTGCGGGGTATACTGTTGCCATAGAGAGCAGCACGATGAAGGCTGTGAAAAGATATTTTTGAAGCAGGGAGGCTTTTTTATGTACTATTCCAGTGGCAACTACGAAGCTTTTGCACACCCCAAAAAGCCGGAGGGCGTGGATCATAAATCCGCTTATATCATCGGCTCCGGTCTGGCTGCGCTGACCGCTGCCTGCTATCTGGTGCGTGACGGCCAGATGAAGGGCGAGCACGTCCATGTGTTTGAAAAGAACGCACTGGCCGGCGGTGCCTGCGATGGCTACAAGTACGATATCGGCTATGTGATGCGCGGCGGCCGCGAGATGGACAACCACTTCGAGGTCATGTGGGATCTGCTGCACTCCATCCCCTCTCTGGAGACCGAGGGTGCCAGCGTGCTGGACGAGTATTACTGGCTGAACAAGGAGGATCCTAACTTCTCCCTGTGCCGTGCCACCGTCAACCGCGGCGAGGACGCCCATACCGATGGCAAATTCGGCCTGTCCGATAAGGGTGCCATGGAGATCATGAAGCTGTTCTTTACCCCGGACGAGCAACTGCAGGATAAAAAGATCACCGATTTCTTTGATGATGAGGTGCTCAACACCAACTTCTGGATGTACTGGCGCACCATGTTCGCCTTCGAGAACTGGCACAGCGCTCTGGAGATGAAGCTGTACCTCAAGCGCTATATCCACCACATCGGCGGTCTGCCGGACTTTACCGCCCTGCGCTTTACCCGCTATAATCAGTACGAGTCCATCATCCTGCCCATGGTGCGCTATCTGGAAGGCTTCGGCGTGCAGTTCCACTACAACACCAAGGTCACGGATGTGAAGTTCGACATCCAGAAGGGCCGCAAGCTGGCAAGCTCTGTCACCGTGGAGCACGAGGGCGAGACTTCTAACATCGACCTGACCGAGAACGATCTGCTGTTCATCACCAACGGCGGCTGCGTGGAAAGCTGCACTGTGGGTGCACAGGATAAGGCCACCGGCTTTGACCCCACCATCCAGCCCGGCAACGGCTGGGATCTGTGGAAGAAGATCGCCGCACAGAATCCCTCCTTCGGTCACCCGGAGAAGTTCTGCTCCGAGCCGGAGCTGAGCAACTGGGAAAGCGCTACCATCACCACACTGGACGACAAGATCCCTCAGTATATCCGCAAGATCTGCAAGCGTGACCCCTTCAGCGGCCATACCGTCACCGGCGGCATCGTCACCGTCAAGGACTCCAGCTGGCTGCTCAGCTGGACGCTGAACCGTCAGCAGCAGTTCAAGGATCAGCCCAAGAACCAGCTGTGCGTCTGGGTGTACGGCCTGTTCAGCGATAAGCCCGGCGATTACGTCAAGAAGCCCATGCGCGACTGCACCGGCCGCGAGATCTGCATGGAGTGGCTGTACCACATCGGCGTGCCCGAGGATCAGATCGCGGAACTGGCAGAGCACAGCGCCAACACCGTGCCTGTGATGATGCCCTATATCGACGCCTTCTTCATGCCCCGTGCCATGGGCGACCGTCCCGATGTTGTGCCCGAGGGCGCTGTGAACTTTGCCTTCCTTGGCCAGTTTGCCGAGACCGCCCGCGACACCATCTTCACCACCGAGTACTCCATGCGCACCGGTATGGAGGCCGTGTACACCCTGCTGA
>ENA-UOJC01004454-UOJC01004454.1-human-gut-metagenome-genome-assembly--contig:-C104-NODE-4454-length-11785-cov-5.094203_pt1 | contig 11785 bp, 8 predicted proteins | sample MGYA00242339_ERZ723886 | MGnify/ENA metagenome assembly ERZ723886 | reverse complement strand
GTGTCGCACACTTTTAAAATAAAGAACTCAGGCGAAGCACCGTTGGTCTTGACTCGTGTCATCGCCTCTTGCGGTTGTACGACGCCGGAATGGACAAAGGAACCGATAGCTCCGGGTAAAACAGGTGATATCAAAATCACTTATAATCCGAAAGACCGCCCCGGTCCTTTTGTCAAGACTATTTCCGTATACAGTAATGGTAAAACCGGTAGTTTTATCCTGACGATCCGGGGAGAAGTAGAATAATAACAGGAAAACTGAACGATAAAGAATGTTGAACAGAAACAAACTAGTCTTTATTCTTGCCGGTATACTGTTTGCAATAAGCAGTATATCGGCACAAAATAACGCCCGAATCAGTGCAGATGAGCTGATCTATAACTTCGGTACGATTGGAGAATCCGATGGATTGGCAAGTCACATATTTACGATCAAAAACACAGGTAACGGTCCGCTTGTCATCACGAGGATCACAGCATCCTGCGGCTGTACGCAGCCCGAATGGACCAAAGAGCCCATCGCTCCGGGAAAGACCGGAGAAGTAAAAGTAACCTACAACCCGAAAGGACGTCCCGGCCCTTTTTACAAAACTATAGCGATCTACAGTAACGGGAAAAAAGGCAGTTTCTCCTTAGGTATCAAAGGAAACGTAACCCCTAAAGAAGCTCAACCCATACTGATTTATCCGTATAGCATCGGCGACTTGAAGTTGCAAACCAAGAATGTCCTCTATAGCACAGTCCGTCCGGAAGAAACATTGGGAGAGAAGATCAACATAATCAATGAAGGAAAGACATCTCTGAACATTCATTTAGGAAAGACGCCTCATTATCTGAACGTCGTAGCCAATCCTACAAAACTGGCTCCGGGTGAAACAGGCGAAATATCCATCCTCATGAATGCGAAAGAGGCAAAACGGAAAGGCCGCATGACAGCCGAAATTCCGGTAACGGTCGAAAGTATCGGTCAGAAGAAAGGAACAGAAGGCAAACTACATGTTGCAGCCAATATCATAGACGACTTCAGCAAACTGACTGCCTCGGAGAAGGCGAAAGCTCCGGTAGCCCAGCTATCGGGTACCTTGCTCGACTTCGGCAAACTACCTGACAAAAGCAGTTTCATCCCACTGGTCGGCGGTCGGGTGAGCGGCACGATCGAAATTACCAACTCAGGAAAATCACCACTTGTCATCTATAGTGTGACCTGCGAAGACGAACGCGTAGCTGTTTCCGGTGGCAAAAGAGAAATAAAGCCGGGCACGACAGCCACTTTCAAAGTGACAGTACGCCCGAAAGAGATAAAAACAAAACTGGAAGCCCTCATCAATTTCGTATGCAACGACCCGAACGGTCCGGTACGGCTTGTGAAGGTGACAGCCAATAAATAACCAGGTGAAAGTCGAAAGGTGAAAGTTAAAACAGCTTCCTCTTCCACCTTTCAACCTTCACCTTTCAACTTTCAACTAAATTATGGAACATCCCGAAAACGACGATCTGTACAAAGGATTAAAGGTGAACAAGGGAGTAGCCGATGTACCGACCGTAAATCCTTATCTAAAAAAAAGGATTCAACGCAAAGAATATACGCCTGCCGAATTTGTAGAAGGTATCCTGAAAGGAAACATTACGATCCTCAGCCAGGCGGTAACACTGGTGGAAAGCTCCAAATACGAACACCAGCAAGTAGCACAGGAAATTATCGAAAAATGCCTGCCGCATGCAGGAAAGTCTGTCCGTATCGGCATCACCGGAGTACCGGGAGCAGGTAAGAGCACCTCGATCGATGCGTTCGGCATGCACTTGATAAGGCAAGGACGTAAACTGGCTGTGCTGGCAATCGACCCCAGCAGCGAACGCTCGAAAGGCAGCATCCTCGGCGACAAAACTCGTATGGAGGCCTTGTCCCGTGAAAAGAACGCTTTCATCCGTCCTTCGCCATCAGCAGGTTCCTTAGGTGGCGTTGCCCGTAAAACACGTGAAACGATCGTTCTTTGCGAAGCTGCCGGATTCGATACGATATTTGTCGAAACGGTCGGTGTCGGACAAAGCGAGACGGCTGTCCACTCGATGGTCGATTTCTTCCTGTTGATCCAACTTGCCGGTACTGGAGACGAATTGCAAGGCATCAAGCGCGGGATCATGGAGATGGCGGACGGGATCATCATCAATAAGGCGGATGGTGACAACCTCGAAAAAGCAAAACTGGCAGCGGCACAATTCCGCAACGCCTTGCACCTGTTTCCGGCCCCCGAATCCGGTTGGAGCCCGAAAGTATTGACTTATTCCGGTTATTACAATCTGGGGATTAAAGAAATCTGGGATATGGTCGGAGAATATATGGAATTCACTCAAAAGAACGGCTACTTCAACTACAAGCGCAACGAACAAGCCAAATATTGGATGTACGAAAGTATCAACGACACACTCCGCGAAACGTTCTACCACAATCCGGCGGTAGAAAAAATGTTGAACTTCACGGAGCAGCAGGTATTGAATAACGAGATCAGTTCGTTCGTTGCAGCCAAACGGATGATGGACCTGTTCTTGGAAAATCTGTCTGCAAAGAAATAAATAAATGGAAAAGAAAAAACTTATACTGCTATTACTAAGTTGCGCGGTAATCACGGAGGCTCATGCTGCCTATCAAGGCCACGTATATGTAGACTCCAACCGGAACGGAATCTACGACAAAGGAGAGAAAGTCTTAAAAGGCATCCGGGTTTCCGACGGGTTGAACGTTGTCAAAACGAATGCCGAAGGAGTATATACACTTCCCGGACACAAACGAGAACGATTTATCTTCATCACCACTCCTTCCGGCTATAGGACAGACAATCAATATTACCGGCGGATCAACGGCACAGGGCAAACATACGATTTCGGCCTGCAACCCTGGAAAGGACGCATCAAGCCGAATGGCAGTCACAGGTTCATCCATATTTCCGATACCGAGATATTCAATACGGAAAACCAAGAAGACTGGGCGAATAACATCCGGGATTATGCGGCTAACGAGAATATCTCATTTATCATCCATACCGGTGATATCTGCTATGAAAATGGATTGAAGAACCATATCCATCTGATGAACACGTCAAACATGGACTGCCCGATGTTCTACTGTATCGGTAACCATGACCTTGTAAAAGGGAAATATGGAGAAGAGGTTTTTGAAAATGTTTACGGTCCGGTTTATTATTCCTTCGACTTCGGAAATGTCCACTACGTCGTTACACCAATGGCAGGAGGAGATCATCAGCCCGGCTATACAAAAGAAGATGTATACCGCTGGTTAAAGAATGACCTGGCGCAAGTACCGACAGGAAAACCGATCATCGTCTTTAACCATGACCTGCTGACTTCCGGGAACGAGTTTGTTTTCGGTATTGACGATAACGAGAAGATTAACCTGAACGAACATAACCTGAAAGCGTGGCTGTACGGCCATTGGCATAATCATTTCGTGCGGAAACAAGGAGATGTCCTGACAATCTCGACCGCAACACTCGACAAAGGGGGAATCGACCACTCGACTTCCGCCTTCCGTGTGGTAGACGTGGATCAAAAAGGAGATGTCCAGACTATGCTCCGCTATACCTATATAAACAAGTCCATCGAAACCGCCTCTATCGCGAATGATGCATGTACAATGACGTCAGACGAAAAGATTCCGGTATCGGTCAACACCTACAATGCAGTTGCTCCTGCCATACGTGTCACTTACAGTTGCGTCGTAGACGGCAATACTGTCCTACCGGAAACACAGCTTACTCAAAATACAGACTGGAATTGGTCCGGAATGGCCAAACTCCCGGCAGACTGTAAAGGCAAACGGATTTTCATTACAGCCAAAGCATTGTTCAACAATGGGGAAACAGCAATCAGCCGTTCCTCATTCGTATACCAGCCGGAAGAGATCGGCAAAACACCCCGACTGGCATGGACCCGTAACGTAAATGCCAACCTGTATTTCTCTTCTCCGGTCGTTGCCGGCGGTAAAGTGTACGTCGCTTCTCTCGATGAAGATTTGAAGGGAGAAGGTGCAATCTTCGCTCTGGATGCAAAGACTGGTGAATTACAATGGAGATATCCGGTTCGCAACTCCATCAAAAACACGATTGCCGTAGACGAAGGAACCGTCTTCGCACAAGATGCGGAAGGTTATTTATACGCCATCGACTCACAGACTGGCAAACTAAAATGGGACAAAAAGATGGATGTCGCCGGCCTTCCTGTCCTTGTGGACGGGCTGACAGCCGCCAATGGCATTGTCTATGCCGGAAGTGGAAAGGCATTCGGAGCATACAACGGTAAAACGGGTGACGCAGTCTGGCTGAACAAAGGCTGGCCGCAAGGAGAAGCCACGACATCGACTCCTCTGCTGGCAAACGGAGTAGTTATTTCAGGCGCCAACTGGCGAGGCTTCTACGGCAACGACGCACAAACGGGAGAGTTGCTTTGGAAACTCGATAAAGACGGAATTACGGATAGAGGCGCAACACCGGCATATGACGGTAATCTGCTTTATGTTACTTCGCGCCAGTCTTTATTTATCATCGACTGCCATTCGGGGGAAGTCATTGTCCGTAAAGAGTTACCATTCAATGTCCAAGTCAATTCGACCCCGTTGGTCACGGATAAACTGATTGTTTTCGGGACGCAGACTGATGGCCTGGTCGCACTCGACCGTGAGACATTCGAGGTCAGATGGAAAGCCCGGACATCTCCAGCTCTGGTTTATACGGCTCCCTATTCCCGCCATCCGGCTGCCACGGTCGAAACGAGCCCCCTACTCATCGGAGATACGATTTACTTCGGAGCATCCGACGGCATCATCTATGGCATAGATAAGGAAAGCGGGCAAACGACATGGAAACATAAAACGGGAGCTCCGCTATTCTCCACTCTGTCAACAAACGGCAACATGATCTTCGCAACCGATTTCGGAGGCAATGTCTATGCTTTCAAATGCAACGAGTAAACAGAGCTGAACTCTATATGCAAAAAGCCCCGCGAATGAAAAATATCCGCGGGGCTTTTCATATACTTGCCAATAACAGATCAAATAGAAGAAATACGAAGCGTATTCAACAAATCACGATTGATCGGTTTGTCGTTCTTGATCGCTTTGGAGAAAGGAACGTAAACAATCTCATCATTCTGGATACCCATCATCACGTTACGCTGGTCATCCAACAACGCGTCGACGGCAGCCACTCCCATCCGGGTTGCCAAGATACGATCTTGTGCAGTCGGTGAACCACCGCGCTGCAAGTGTCCCAAAATTGAAACACGTACGTCAAACTGCGGATAATCCTTCTTTACACGTTCAGCCACGCCCATCGCACCACCGGTCACCTCACTTTCCGCAACAAGGACGATACTGCTGTTCTTGGACTTACGGAAACCAGTTTCGATCATCTCGGCCAGTTGGTCTTTCTCCATCGATATCTCCGGAATGATAGCCGCTTCAGCTCCCGATGCAATCGCTCCGTTAAGAGCCAGAAATCCGGCATCACGCCCCATCACTTCGATAAAGAACAGACGGTCATGGGAGGTTGCCGTGTCACGGATTTTATCGACACATTCCATGATCGTATTCAAAGCCGTGTCGTAGCCGATCGTGATATCCGTGCCATACAGGTCATTATCAATCGTACCAGGCAGGCCGACAATCGGATAATTGAACTCCTGTGCAAAGATGCGAGCCCCCGTCAGCGTTCCGTCACCACCGATGGCGACCAAAGCATCGATACCATGCTCCATCAGTTTGTCGTAAGCCTGCTTACGGCCTTCCGGCGTCTTGAATTCCGCACAACGGGCCGTCTTCAGGATAGTACCGCCACGCTGAATAATATTACTTACATTCTGAGTCTTGAAATCTTCAATTTCGTCGGTTATCAAACCCTTGTATCCACGATAGATACCCTTAACGGACATTCCGTTATAAATAGCGGAACGTGTCACTGCGCGAATGGCAGCGTTCATTCCGGGAGCATCACCTCCGGACGTTAAAATGCCAATACACTTAACTGTAGACATAGCGTCTTATATTTTATATGTTCGCGGCAAAAGTAATAATTATTTGCCAAAAACCTGTCTATTTTCCAAAACTTCATCAAATCTTACCCCTAAAAGTCAACGGCTGGCATTCAATTCACGAATACGCACAGCCACCTCTTCCATCAGCCACTTCGGAGTGGATGTGGCCCCGCACACCCCGACACTCCCCACATCTTCAGGCAACGGCTCGGTAATCTCCTTTACCTCCGAGATAAAGACCGTGTTCGGGTTTGCCTTCCGACATTCCTCCAGCAGCATCTTGCCATTTGAACTCTTCTTTCCAGCAACGAAATACACCCAATCATGCTTGGAAGCAAACGCCTTGATGTTCGGTAAACGGTTGGCCACCTGGCGGCAGATCGTATCGAAATACTCGAATTGTACCCCATCTGCAATACGCCGCCGGATCTCAGCCACGACTTCACGAAACCCGTCAAGCGACTTGGTCGTTTGCGAGAAGAGGCAGATATTCCGGCTAAAATCCAACCGGCCAAGGTCCTGTACCTTCTCGATAACGATGGCCGTCCCTTCCGTTTGCCCGACCAGACCATTTACTTCGGCATGCCCTTTCTTTCCATAGATCACGACCTGCGTATGACTATCGCGCGTAGCCACGTAGCATTTATGGATCTTACGTTGTAACTGGAGCACCACCGGACAGGTCGCATCCACGATCGTGATGTTGTTCCGCCGGGCGATCTCGTAGGTCGAAGGCGGTTCCCCATGCGCCCGAAGCAACACCTTTTCTCCCTTCAAACGGGTAAACTCGTCGTGCCCGATCGTCCGCAGTCCCAACTTTTCCAACCGTTCCACTTCCAAGCTATTGTGTACGATATCTCCGAGGCAATACAACGTATTCGTATTTTTCAGTTCGCGTTCTGCACTCTCGATAGCCGTTACCACGCCAAAACAAAAGCCGGAACCCTTATCTATCTCGACTTCTATCATGGCTAGTCTGATGTAACGACCTTTTCATACTGTTCCAAGAGCCAAGCCTTCTGCTCGGCAATCGTCAAATGCGAGTTATCCAGCTCCAGCGCATCATCAGCTTTACGAAGCGGACTCTCTACACGAGTCATATCGATATGGTCACGCGTCTTCACATTTTCAAGGACTTCCTCAAAAGAAGCAACCTCGCCTTTGGCTTTCAGTTCGTCCAAACGCCGTTGGGCACGCACTTCCGGGCTGGCTGTCACATAAATCTTCAGTTCCGCATCCGGAAAGACAACCGTACCGATATCGCGACCATCCATCACGATCCCTTTCGCCTTCCCCATTTCCTGTTGCTTGGCGACCATCGCACGGCGTACAAAACCTAAAGCAGCAATCGGACTCACGCGGTTGGCCACTTCCATCCCCCGTATTTCTTTCTCCACTTTCACGCCGTTCAGATAGGTATCCGGACGTCCGGTTTCCGGGTTAAAGCGGAAAGAGATATCGATATCGTTCATGGCATCCTGCAACTTCTGTTCATCGATACCGCCGCTTGTAAAGAAACCGTGCTGCAAACTGTACAAAGTGACAGCCCGGTACATCGCCCCTGTATCGATATAGGTATATCCCAGCTCCCTTGCCAAATCTTTTGCCATCGTGCTCTTCCCGGTAGAAGAGACACCGTCTATCGCTATAATTATCTTTTTCATCACTACATATATTAATGTAAAGGAAATGCAAATATACAACAGTTTATCGCTCCCTTCCTTATAAATTATCCTATTCATCCTTATATTTTATTGTTTTCCATATAATCCGGAAACCGTTCGCAACCAAGCGGACGATCTATGAGATACGACAAAGAAGCCAACGGACCAGTAATCCATTGGCAAAAGGTCCTATCGTAAAGGAGAACGAAAAACCGAATTTACTTAGAAATCGCTGATCGTAGTGGAGATGCTCAGCATCATGGAAAGAGCTGAAGGATGGTATTTGGCTACGGAAACACCGACGTCGAACATCTTGATCCGCACACCAGCACCACCGGAAAAACCGGCAAGAGCGTTACTTCCCTGCAATTTCATGTCCAACGCCGTCTTGGGGTTATACCCGATACCGAGCCAGAAGTTGTCGGAAGGGATATAATCAACACCGATCACCAGATGCTTCACAAAAGACTTGAAAAAATTATCTCCTGTATACTCCCTATCGTAATCGTCTACATACTCAACCTTCCATTTCGTCAGATACTGTGCAGTCAGCGACAAACGGATCGGCGCATGGGCCATCTGTTTGGTGATCCCCAACTGGATATCCCAGGGCATCTTCTGGCGCTCATCTTCATAGTCTTTCAATTGGGCTCCGATATTTTTAAAAGCAAAACCGAAAGAAAATCCTTTTTCAGAATCATAATAACTCAAACCGGCATCGACCACCATGCCGATCGAAGTATAATCGCCGATACCCGAATATAAAAACTTCAACGAAGCCCCGCCACGCCAGCGCTCGGAAAGGTCATACGAGAAGAAACCGTTCACACTGATGTCCTTTGCCGTAAAATCTCCCGTCGGAAGACCTTCTTCCGACATTCCCCGTATCTTTCCCTGACTGAAGAACGAGGCTCCCACACCCCAAGCTCCTTTTTCTTTATACGCCTTGGTAAAAAGAGCGCTCCCGACATTGATATCCGATATATAGTTCAGGTAATTCAGATTAACCATCTGGTCCATCTCGGCTCCCAATAAAGCCGGGTTATGAAAAATCAGGGAAGGATCCCTTTCGACCAGAGACATCGTATTGCCTCCCATCGCATTGGCTCTTGCCGAAGAAGGATAGCGAAGAAAAGTATATCCGGTGTCGCCGGTTTGCGCGACAACAGCCCGTAACAAGAAGGAAAAGAAGAATATAAATAGAATATTTCTCATATTTCTCTGGTAAAATGCATACAAAGATAAATAAAACGGGTACATACACCCCACTTACAGAAACGGGAAAAAGCCGAAAAAGGTATATTGGGAGCTATTATTTTTATTCTCAGTCAAAAAAAAAGTAAAAATAGCGTATATTTAATACGAATTGTTCGGATTTAAAAAATAACTCCGTATATTTGTCGCAGAAGAAAAACACATCTTTAAACACTAAGAGATATGGAAGTTAAGAAATCACCGAAAGCGGACCTGGAAAAAGGTAAGACGATGGGTATCCTGATGGGTATGATCGTCGGACTTGCAGTACTGTTCGTGGGCTTCGAATGGAGCGACCGTGAAATCACAATCGTCCAAGATCAGGGCGTTGCTGATATCATCGCAGAAGAAGAAGTTGAAATTACGAGACCGGAGGACACTCCTCCCCCTCCACCGCCACCTCCCGCACCTGCTGTGGCAGAAGTATTAACCGTTGTAGAAGATGACGTCAAGTTGGACGACGTCGAAATCGTATCATCCGAAGACGATGCCGCTTCTGCACAGGTTGAAGCTTATACTCCTCCCGCAGTAGTTGAAGAAGAAGAGGAATCTTCACAGCAGATCTTTACTGTTGTAGAAACAATGCCTGAATTCCCCGGCGGACAAGGAGCTTTGTTACAATACCTGGCAAAATCAATCAAGTATCCGGTTATTGCTCAGGAAAACGGTATCCAGGGTCGTGTATCCTGCTCGTTTGTGGTTAACAAAGACGGTTCTATCGTAGACGCAGAAGTTATCCGTGGTGTTGACCCGTCACTGGATAAAGAGGCTCTCCGTGTGATCAACAGCATGCCGAAATGGTCACCGGGCAAACAGAGAGGTAAACCCGTACGTGTTAAATACACAGTGCCTGTTACATTCAGACTGCAATAATAACATGTAAATAGTACAAAAAGGCTGCTTCTATCGCAGCCTTTTTTATTTAAACAAATAATCTATGTTCGCTTTCAATGACATCCTACAGAAAATAGAGCAGGAAATTACCCGGCTCCAATTCACCTATCCGCCCAAAAGCTTATACGACCCAATCGAGTACATACTTTCACTCGGTGGAAAAAGAATCCGTCCGGCACTCGTACTGATGGCATGTAACTTATATAAGGAAAACGTAGATACAGCCGTCAATCCGGCGTTAGGGCTTGAAGTATTCCATAACTTCACCCTTTTGCACGACGACCTGATGGACGATGCCGATAAAAGAAGAAACAAACCGACCGTCCATAAAGTATGGAATGCCAACACAGCCATCCTATCCGGCGATGCCATGCTGATCGCAGCCTATCAACTGATCGGCGAAACAGAATCCGAATCATTAAAAGAAATATTAGACCTGTTTACCCGTACGGCGCTTGAAATATGCGGCGGGCAGCAGTACGACATGGAGTTCGAATCGAGAACCGATGTAACGGAAGAGGAATATATCGAAATGATCCGACTGAAAACGGCCGTATTGCTAGCCTGTGCCCTGAAGATGGGAGCCATCATGGGGAACGCTCCGAAAGCCGATGCCGAAACGCTGTATCAGTTCGGCATCAACATCGGACTGGCCTTCCAATTGCAGGATGACCTGTTGGATGTCTACGGAGACACGGCCACTTTCGGCAAAAATATTGGAGGAGACATACTCTGCAACAAAAAGACATTCATGCTGATCAACGCTTTACGCCTTGCTTCAAATACTCAAAAAGCGGAACTGAACAGTTGGATAGGTAAAAAGACATTCGATCCGGCAGAGAAAATCGCCGCCGTAACAGCCATCTATGATCAATTGCGGTTAAAAGAGTTGTCCGAAGAAAAAATACACGCATATTATAATCAGGCAATGAACTGTCTAACCTCATTAAACGTAGCTCCCGAAAGGCTAAACATACTGAAAGAAGTCAGCGCCCGTTTAATGAACCGCCAGTCTTAAAATGAAACTGATCGACACACACAACCATCTGTACTTAGAGGATTTTGATCCGGAACAGGATCAACTGGTCACAATCGCAAAAGAGTCGGGCATAGACACCCTGCTACTTCCGAATGTCGACACGAGCACCATCAGGCGGATGCATGACTTATGCGACCGTTATCCGGATTTCGCCTATCCGATGATGGGACTGCATCCGACCAGCGTTGACGAGCATTATGCAAAAAATCTGAAGGAAACAGAGTCATGGCTCGGTAAACGTGTTTATTGCGGAATCGGGGAAATAGGTATAGACCTGTATTGGGACAAAACATACCTGAAGGAGCAGAAAGAAGTATTCGAGGAACAGCTCAGATGGAGCATCGACCTCAACCTGCCGGTCGCCATTCATACCCGCGAAGCATACCCGGAAGTTTTCGATTCTCTATATAAGGTAGGAGCCGACACGCTCACCGGAGTCTTTCATAGTTTTACCGGTAATGAAGCCGAATTGGAAGAGATTAAAAAATTAAATAATTTCAAAATCGGGATAAATGGAGTCATTACATTTAAAAACTCCAGGCTGTCGGAAATCATCCGGCAGACAGACATCCGAAAAATAGTATTGGAGACAGACGCCCCCTATCTCGCCCCTGTTCCCTACAGAGGAAAAAGGAACGAGCCGGCCTATATCTGGAAAACGGCTGAAAAAGTAGCCCAGACCTATGGACTGACACTCGAAGAGACCGTTGAAACAACACGGATAAATGCTCTAAAACTATTTAAAATCGAGAATAAACCAATATCGTGAGATATTTTCGCGCGTATTCAAAATTTATCCACCAGATATTGTGTATATGTCAGGCAAAAACTATAGATTTGTGCACTGAAACGTTTGGATATGCGATTTTTTTAGTATTTTGCAAACGTTTTAG
>ENA-UOJC01004453-UOJC01004453.1-human-gut-metagenome-genome-assembly--contig:-C104-NODE-4453-length-11787-cov-4.545772_pt1 | contig 11787 bp, 8 predicted proteins | sample MGYA00242339_ERZ723886 | MGnify/ENA metagenome assembly ERZ723886 | reverse complement strand
AAGAGTTTGTAAAAAAAAATTTAGATGAAAAGATAGTTGTATTCTATCCTGATGACTTTGTTTGTTTTTTCACTTTTATTAATATTGAGTTTATTTTTTGTTCAATAGGAGGGAAGGACCTTCATGAAATTGTTAATACTGTAAGAACAAAAGATACCATAATTATATCTTGTTTTCCTGGCATTGTCCTTACTTCTCAGATAGAAGCTTTTATTTCAAAATCTAATAGTCACTATTTACTTATTAACTCCCCAAAAGATATTAAAACGTATAAAAAAATTTGTAAAATAATAGGGGTTCCTTTTAATGGAATTCTTTTTGGTCCACCATGGATTAAAAATGTCAATATCAATGCAAAAAGTGAGAATTCTTGTCTTATCGTTGATCAAGTTAATGAGCCCTTGACGCCAATAAAGAGGATAGAATATGCACGTTTTTTGATTAGAGTAATTCAGAAACATCCACATATGAATTTTATTTTTAAAACTCGAAATCCTCTTATATCACCAGACTCAATTGTTTTTGATATTAAGGAATACATTGAACGCTTCGATTTGAAAAATATAACATTTAGCGATGATAATATTGATTCTTTAATTTCTAAAGTTGAATATTGTATTACAATATCTTCTTCGGTTGCAATATATTGTCTGGCTAATAAAATTAATGTTTATTTAATAAATGGATTTAATCATACTTGCAATGGACAATGTTATTTTTCAAGATCTGGACTTATTGTTGACTATAATAAGTTTAATTTTAAACACATTCCACGTATTAAAAAAAAATGGATGGAGGAGAACTTTTATTACTCTAGGGATATTCAACATAAGATTTTGAATGATATTTTAAAAATACCGCCAAATGTTAATGTTAGGACTTTTGGAATTAAAAGATCTACATTGATTATATTGTTTTTGATCTTTTTTAATTTCTTTTTCTCATTAGGACCAAAAAAAATAAAAACATTGAAAAAAATCCATAAAGTTTTATTAAGGTATAAGAAAGATGATATTTGATGCTAGTTTAAAGAAGTTGAGGAAATTATTTGTAAATCCAATTGGGTTTTTCCGTGACTCATGGTTTTTTAATTCTAAAAACAAGGCTGAAGAGCTACTATCACCGTTAAAAATAAAAAGTAAAAATATTTTTATAATTAGTAACCTAGGGCAATTAAAAAAAGCTGAGTCATTTGTACAAAAATTTAGCAAGAGAAGTAACTATCTTATTGTTTTGGCAACTGAAAAAAATACTGAGATGCCAAAAATTATTGTTGAACAAATAAATAATAAATTATTTTCTTCATACAAGGTACTATTCATTCCAACTTTCCCAAATGTTTTTTCACTTAAAAAGGTTATATGGTTTTATAACGTATATAATTATTTAGTTTTAAATTCAAAAGCTAAAGATGCTTATTTTATGAGCTATGCGCAACATTATGCAATCTTCGTATATTTGTTCAAAAAAAATAATATAAGATGTTCATTAATTGAAGAGGGGACAGGGACTTATAAAACCGAAAAAGAAAACCCAGTAGTAAAAAAAGAAAACCCAGTAGTAAATATTAATTTTTATTCAGAGATTATTAATTCAATTATCTTGTTCCATTATCCAGATTTGAAATTTGAAAATGTATACGGTACATATCCAATTTTGCTTAAGAAAAAATTTAATGCGCAAAAATTTGTTGAGTTTAAAGGTGCTCCATCAGTTAAATCATCAACCAGAATAGATAATGTTATCCATAAATATTCTATAACTAGAGATGATATAATATATGCAAATCAAAAGTATTTGATTGAACATACATTATTTGCGGATTCGTTAATTTCTATCTTACTTAGAATAGATAAGCCTGATAATGCAAGAATATTTATAAAACCTCACCCTAAAGAGCCTAAAAAAAATATTAATGCAATTCAAAAGGCAATAAAAAAGGCAAAATGTCGTGACATAATTCTTATAACAGAGCCAGACTTTTTAATAGAGCCGGTAATAAAAAAAGCAAAAATAAAACACTTAATTGGATTAACATCATCTTCTTTGGTATATGCACCTTTAGTTTCCAAAAGATGTCAGTCTTATTCAATAGCGCCTCTTATGATAAAGTTGTGTGATAATGATAAATCCCAAAAAGGGATTAATACGCTGCGTCTCCATTTCGATATTTTAAAGAATTTTGATAATGTTAAAATATTATCGGATGATATAACATCTCCCTCTTTGCACGATAAAAGGATTTTCTTGGGGGAGTAATAAAAGCTACATTTTATATTCTATTACAGTACCAGTCGTAAAATTAAATCTTAAAGTAGTATGTTTTATTACCTTTATGTTACTTTTCTTTGAAGAGGATGGAAATGATTTTTTGGCTACTTAAAATTCAAAAGATATTGACTTGAAATTTAATATATATTATGTTGGCAGTTTGTTGTGTTCCCCCCATAATAAACCCAATTAACCTGCGTCTTCATCAATAAATACCCCCGAAACTTCTTAAACAGTTTCATATCCGGTTTAAAATCGGCCTGCCAGAACTGGTGCAAATGCCCTTGATACGTCAAGCCCTTGATGTCGTACAGGGCATTGCCCATCACTTTGAGTGGTTTGTTATGAATCAGTGCAGAGATCCCCGCCGTACTGTTAATCGTCACCACCGCTTTTGCGTGGCGTAATAGTTCCGGCATCGGGAGATCGTGCACATAAATGACGCGCTCACCTAAGCCATATTCCTTACTTAGCCGCTTAATTAATGGTCGATAGAGTCTGTGACCACGATCCATTGGATGGTGCTTGATCACCAAATAACTTTCTTTCGGTGCTTTACGTGAAAATGAGTACATGACTTCATTAATATAGTCACGCACATCGTTATAATTGCTGTGGTTACGAATCTGGCTATCGTTATACACCTGCAAAACGGCAAGATAATAACGCTGGTCCAGCTCGTTCATTAACCTCGGCAATACCTTACGCTGTGTTACCTTGTAAAGTTGCTTGCGCCAGTATGCACGAACCCAGCAACGAGCCTCATACCAGGGGGAAAACGATTTGTGGTGGCGGTAGCGAGGGAACTCATGACGGTAATGCCAACCCATCAGGTAATACCACATCGCATGACCTATACGTTTCATCGTTGAAGGTTTTAAGTTCTCAACGTGCGGCGCAGGCATATCTGGTAACTTACGATAAAAATCCGGATCGCGCGGTAGCGATGAATATGCGTTCACTCCGCCTTCTTCAACAGTAATAAACTGCGGACGTAAATATCCTTCTTCAAATGCCAGAAAGCGGATCCCTTTCGACTTTGCCCAACGTTTTGCTTCTTTGTGCAATGGGCGGCAGTCACCAAAGCAGAGGATGGTATCAAAGTCATATTGCCGGTGGAGATCCCGTAACCATCCGGGGAACTCTTTCGGCGTTTGGTAGTAAGCCAGGTATTGTCGATGGCGGCAGTAAAAACGATCCCCACCGTTGAATACAACATTCACAGCGTTACGTCCTAATGACTCTAACCATTCGGCGACGTCATTGAAAAAAGGTCCCATCGGCCCCTGCAATAGCAGATATTTTTTACCGGATAATAAAACGGTTAGTGCATTACCTTGCATAAATAATTTGCGTAATAGTCAACTATGAAATTGTTTAGCCAAATCTGACCTTGCAGAACATAATTAATTTGCGGTAATAACGTATTACTCGCCCCGCTTTTTTTCTGGTAATAAACAACGGCTTGCGCGGCGTCTGGATCAAATATTCCGCCGCCTCTTCAACCGTAATAGGTTGTAGCCGTGTTGGGTGGATATAGGTTGGATAAACAATCAGCGCCTGATAGATCAAATCCGCTAACGTTAATTTTCGCTCGCGACGCGGGCAGCGATGTTCATCGACGGTTAAACCCCAACCGGAATAGAAGGGCAGGCCGTAACAATGTACGTGCTTGCCATGTAATAACGCTTCAAACCCGGACAATGATGTCATGGTGTGCACTTCATCTGCGCGCTGAATGCATTGAATAATATCGGCGTCCAGTGCCTGATAATCAGCGAGTTCAGCAGTCAGTTCTGCCGGAATATCGCCCTTGCGATTCCCCACCAGTACATCCGGGTGCGGTTTATAAACAATGTAGGCGTGCGGATTGCGCTCGCGTACTGTGCGTAATAACTCAAGGTTGCTCTTAATCGAGACAGTGCCTGTTTTAATAGAGGCATCGTCCTCTACCTGACCCGGCACCAGGATAACTTTTTTATCTTTGGCTTCGGCTGGTAGAGAGAAATCGGCTCCCAGGTTGTACTTACTCAGTTTGCTTTCAACCAGTCGCTGGCGTAATTTTTCAGCTCGCATCTTCTGCGCCAGCGTTAGCTGGCTATGATTCAGCAGCACTTCCAGATCGCTGGGGCGTGTGGCGTCATAGTAAATACCGCGTTTATCCAGCACCAGCGATAGCGGCGGCAGCAGGTCAGAGCCAAGTCCGGATGAACGCAGAAAACCATCTTCCATTCGCCATAACGGCAGTGATTTTCGCTGCGCTTCGGCTCGCCATTGCTGTTCTCCCTTTACACCCCATACCACGCAGGCGCTCGCCGCAGTACAGCGACGTGAAAAACTCAGCCGGTTTGTTGCCGTTTGCAAGAAAGGTTTCAGGATCGCTGACTTCCACAGCGTTAAGCCTGGCGCCCATAAATAACCATCACGCTGTTGCAGATGTCGACGTTGTAATTGCAGCCATTGCAGCACGGTAAATAGATCGCTTACTTCTCCCGTTTGCGGATCGATATAGCGACAGTAACGCAGGTATGCAGCGGCAAAAAGTTCCTCCAGCGTGGCAGAACCGCGTCGGGCAGATAACAAAGCGGACTGTGGATGACGATCGTCGGTTAAACCCCAACCTGCATACCAAGGCTGGCCGAAACATGTTACTGGTTTTCCTGCCAGCAAGGCTTCAAAGCCGTACTGGGAGGTCACGACGTAAACCTGGGAAACGTGTCGCAATAGCGACTGCGGGCTGACATTCTCGGCAATCAAACGTACTCGTTGCGTGGCACGCAGATCAGCGAAATAACCTGTTTTCTTTCCTTCCAGTACATCTGGGTGCACCTTCACCCAAATTTCGGCTTGAGGATTTTCCGCCATCGCGGCTTCCAGCATGGCAGCAAACTCATGCGGGCCAGCATTGCCATACGTCACTGACATATCATTAAATGTCTGATCGACAACCAGAACGATGTCTGCACGTTCTGACTCATCAGCCACAAACGCAGGTGCCAGGTTATATTTCGACAAATCCCCGGTCACGATGGTGTGCATCGCTTCTCTGGCCTGGCTTATCAGAGCTGTATTTCCGGCTTTATCCTGTACCAGTTTCTCCAGTGCTGAAGGCTTGCTGGCATCGTAGTAAATGCAACAATCATCCACCACCAGAGAAAGCGGCGGCTCGCCATTGACGCCAAGATCCAGCGAACGCACAAATCCATCTTCCAGACGAATGACGGGTTTTCCCGCTGCTTTGGCGATGGCGACTGGTTTCGCCGCGCTGGGACGATGTCCCCACACGGCGATAGCATCAACTTCTTGTGGAACAGGGCGCAGCAGAGAAAGTTTCTGGCACGGTTGCGCCAGAAATTTCTCCAGATGCGGAATACGCCAGATGCCAGGCGAGTAAATGCCAATCATGCGTTTTCAGCCAGTTCCTGTGCCATCAGGGCGCGCACTTTTTCCAGGCATGCTGGGGTGTCGACGCCCGGACCGGTTGCGGCAACCTCAAATGTGCGGATGTTGATCCCCGCGTTCATCAACCTTAGCTGCTCCAGTGATTCCGCCTGCTCCGGCATGGACTCCGGTAACTGGCTGTAGTTTTGCAGCACATCGCGACGATAAGCGTAAATACCGACGTGTTTCAGGTAGCGCGCTTTTTCAGCATTACGCGGATACGGAATCGGTGAGCGGCTGAAATAAAGCGCATCCTGGCGGGTATTCACAACCACTTTTACCGTGCTTGGCTCAGCCGCTTCTGCGGCAGAAATCGCGTGGCATAGCGTTGCCACCGGCAACGCGGGATCGTCACGCATTCCTTGTAGCAGCGTTTCTACATCCCGCGGGCGAATCATTGGTTCGTCGCCCTGCAGGTTAATGTAGATATCTGCCTCGACTTTATGCATCACCTCGACCAGCCGATCGGTGCCGGATTCATGATCGTTGCGCGTCATGATGGCTTTCCCGCCAAACGCCTGTACGGCCTGTTCAACACGCGGATCGTCTGTTGCCACCCAAACTTCCGCAACGCCCGCCACCTGTAACGCACGCTCGTAAACATGCTGGATCATCGGTTTACCAACAATATCGAGCAGTGGCTTACCCGGCAGGCGCGAGGAGCCATAGCGAGCCGGAATGACAATAACTGCTTTGCTCATTTCAACCCCTTACAAAGACAGAATCACTTTTGCACCCACCGCCAGCTGATAGAGGATGGTGGAAATACCACGGGTAACTTCAATGTTTTTCGATTCATATTTCGGCAGAACCATAATCTCATCGCCAGGCTTGAGTGAATCTACATCTTCAGCGTTGACTGCCGCACCGTTCTGACGAATGACGATAATTCTGGCGTTACCCGATTTTTGCGTCAGGCCACCGCATTTCTCGATGTAATCCTCGGTGGTCATCCCTTTCTGCCAGCTCACCGCGTTCGGGAACAGCACCTCGCCATGAACCATAACCAGCGATGTTTTCTCCGGAATATTGATGACGTCGCCATCTTCAAGCAGAACAGAATCAATATTGGATTCGTTGAGGATCACTTCACCTTTCGGAACCACGGTGCGTGCTTTCGCCACAAAGCGGCTGATCAGTTGTGCTTCCTGCATTCGCAGGCTGGCTTCTTCTTTGGTGGATGACTGGGCAGAAAGTGAGGCTTCCTCCAGCTTTTGCAGCGAGAGATTCAGCATCTCTTTCTGACGCTGAGCCACTGATGGGCGATAAAGCTGAACTGCGTTCATCTGCGACATGCTGTTCGGGCGGACTTTTTCCAGAACCGCACGCATAGTGGAACCATAAGGCAATACCATGGCATGTTCACCGGAGTGTGCGCCTTCAACCCGCACCTGAATGGTGCCGGCATAGCGGTCAGTGCTCACGATTAAGGTATCGCCATTTTGCAACATACGGCCTGGCGCAGAACTGATCGGATAGTATTCGCTGCGTTTTTGCAGCCCCTGTTTACGCATAATCGTAATGTGAGTCGCGCCAGGCTTAGGGCGCGCCCAGCTCAACGCTTCCGTTACGGGAATGCTGCTTTCGCGGAACTCAAAGTCGTAGCTGTTAAAGACATCGCCCTGAACGCTGAAAGTATGCTGACGTGGCCCGACGATGATGGTGTCACCATCGGCGAACTGCGAAAGTCCCAGTTTGCCGTTCAGCAGGAAGTCGTACAGGTTGACGTTGGAGCGCACGCGGTTACCGCGCTTGACCACAATATCAACGTAACTTCCGCGCTCTGGATCAACGCCGCCAGCCTTGATCAGATAATTGAGTAACGAATCAGACGTCACACCGCCATACAGACCAGGATTACGCACAAATCCGGTCACGTACACTTTTACTGGCTGCGCCTGTAATAAGGAGGCGTAGACGTTGACGTTGGACTGGTATACTTCCTTCACTTTGGATGTGACCAAGGCATTTAGCTGACTATTACTGACGCCAGCAATTTTCACCGGACCAACGTTCGGCAGGAAAATATTACCTTTGGGATCAACCTGTAACGCACCATCAAAGGTGAACGCACCCCACAAGCGAACCTGAATGCTATCACCCGGATTCAGAATATAGTCAGGGTTGAATCCTACCGTCGCACCGCTATCCGCGCTGGTGCCGTTGAAAAGTTGAGCACCAAACATACGGCTCATTACCACCGGCGGTGCGGGCGGCGGGCTATTGTCGAAGCCGCTCATGTTTTGCGTATCCGACTTCTGTCCGTTCAGAATACCGGTAAGCGGCGCGGCTCCTGTCAGGTTTGGGTCAGCGTTAATATCAATGGTCGCGCTGGCCTGCGCCGCGTGACAGGCGGCAATCAGTAAAATTGATTTAAATAATTTCATCACAAACTCATTCAGCGACAGCGTTAGTCTCGGTGATCTTCAATAACAGCCAGCAACAGTTTCAGGGTGCCGAACAGCAGGCAGCACACCAGTAACCAGCAGGCGATCAAATAAGGGATATTTGGAAAAGACGATTCCTGCGGCAACTGTGGCGAACTGATCACTGACAGCACCTTGAGCTTACGAGCCGCTTCTACACGGGTCTTTTCAATGGAGGTCAGGGTCAGTTTGTACAGCTCGGTGTTGAACTCTACTTTTGATTTGATTTCTTCAAAATCCACTGCCATACGGTTTAGCTTGTCACCCTGTGGCGCAGTGATTTTGCTTTTTTCTTCGTCAATTTGTGCCTGCAATGACTGAATCGCATTACGCGCACTCACAACTTGCGGGGCGTCCTCACGCAGATACGTCAGCAAGTTCCGCAGGTCCGCTTCCATCTGGATCTTCTGGCCCATCAGCGTATTCACTAACGTGCTCGCCGCCTGTGCCTGTGCCTGTGGATCCAGAACGTTGTTGTTGTCCTGATAAGAGAGCAATTCCGCTTTGCTGGCGTCCAGACGCTGGCGTGCCTTTTCCATCTCCGTTTCTGCAAAGGCAAGCTGGTCACGCGCGATGCGATGTGACATCTCATTGATAAAGCGCTCTGACTCTTTCAGCACGGTTTGGTTAAACTTAAGCGCAAACTCCGGGCTAAAGCCCTGCGTCTGAATATTCAGTAATCCGGTTTTATCGTCATACGAGACGTTGATACGGTCCTTGTAGTACTTCAGGAAGCCTTCTGCGGTTTCATCCTTGCTAAGATGATTAAGAAAATCGAGCCCGCTGTGGCTAAACGCTTCACGAAAATTTAGTTGCTTATCCAGCGCCGCCAGCATATCCGGCGAGTTGATGTACTCTTTCAGATACAACGCATCTTCTGCGGAACTGGGGTTAGAGGCACCCAGAAGCAGACCAAAATTCAGGCTGCCGCTGTTTAAATCATCTGAGCGTTTAATGGCGACTTTCGACTCGCTCATATAGCGAGGCTGGCTGAAGATAGCCAGATAGATCAGCAGCACCGCCATCGGTGCCAGAATGATGATTTTCGCCAGGTGTTTTTGGATATCTGCCAGTGAGATGGCAGACAGACGAGCACGCATCCAGGATACGGCAGACTTCACTTTTATCAACATGTAACGATTATCAAAGTTTCAGTGGGGCGCAAACTCAATGAGAGACTAACCTCTCGCACCCCGTTGCTTAATTAGTCGAAAATGCGCACAAGGCCAGTGACTTTATTTGCCTTGTTGGTCACCAATAACGTTGAGACGCGGTGCTTTTGCATTTTTTCTTCCGCTTCAATGATCATGGTGTCTTCCGGTAGCGTCAGCGGTTCACGTGTCATCATCTGCGCAGCCGTGGCGGATGTCAGAGAATCCTCTTTTTCCATAAAGCGACGCAGGTCACCGTCGGTGATAATGCCCGCTAGCCCACCTTCTGCGTCTTCTACCATCACCATTCCCTGGCATCCGCTGGTGATACGTTGAATCACGGTTTTAAATGACGCATCCAGCTGTACCGCAGGAACATCATGCTGCATGACATCAGCAACGCGGGTCAGCAGGCGACGACCTAATGAACCGCCCGGGTGATAGCGCGCAAAATCATTCGGCATAAATTTGCGTTGGTGGATCATGGCAATCGCCAGCGCATCGCCGATCGCCATCGTCAGCGTGGTAGACGTTGTTGGTGCAAGATTATTCGGGCAGGTTTCATTCGCCATGTGGAGTTCCAGCACGGCATCAGCATTTTTCGCCAGCGTGGAATTTCCATTATTGGTAATGGCGATAATTCGGTTGCCGAAATTTTTCAGTGAAGGAACTAGCTTGAGGATTTCATCCGTTTCACCGCTGGCAGAAATAAGGATCAGAAGATCGTAAGGCGTAATCATGCCCAGATCGCCATGGAAAGCTTCTGCAGGATGAATAAAGAAACTAGGCGTACCCGTAGAGGCCAGCGTCGCTGACATTTTACGACCGACATGCCCTGATTTACCCATTCCCGAAAGAATAACGTGCCCTTTACAGTTCATTATCAAATTAAGGACACGCTGGTACTGCCCGGAATCCAGTTGTTTAGACAAGTTTTGTAATGCTGCGCTTTGTTCTGCCAGAGTCTGGCGAACAGAGGTAATTAGATATGGATCGATAGTACTGCTCTGGTCATCAGGTAAATGTCTTTCAGACATATCAGCTCCTTTGCACGGAAATAATGCCACAGTCACAACAAACCCGAACCCACTATAATTTATTTATGCTAAATCAATGGGTTGTAACAAAATTTTTAATGAATATAAAACCATGGTCAGTCCATGCTTATATGCAGGACTTATCACCTTCTTATTAAGTCGCAATGTCTCATGGAGGTGCGAAGACGCTGCAATATTACAGGCGAGAAAGGGAACCAAATTTTGCCCACCTATTTAACACACTCCTACATTATGAACAAGGAATTTAGGATTTTTATCATTTGTTAAAATGTTTCCTACTTGACTATTAATACCAAAAACAATTTATCAATTGATTATTTTCTTGTAAAAAAAGAACGTATGACTATGTTATTAATAAATAAAATACGCAAATAATGGTGATGTTGTTTTGTGATTAATTATTTAAATTCGGCATAATAAACAGATTGATAATTTCTATGTAAAGAAGAGGAAAATAATAAAATTTTAGCGGTGACTATTGAATGATATAATAGTTGTAGTGTTGATTATTTCTGGTAATGAATGCGGAATTAAATCTGGCCGGATTGTATTTTTGCTATATCTATTTTTCAGGAGATTATTATTAAATAGAAAAATAACAATGGTGATTATCTCCGGTTGAGCTGGAGTCACGTATGCCAGCGAGTGCTTTCTTCCGGGCCTTCCTTCACTTCAGAGAAAGAGCCTATGGAAAAGAGGCAATCATCAGGCTCTTTTTGAGTCATATGCGCCGATAATCAACTGTCTTGAACGTAAAAATTATGGAGCAACATGATGCTACGATTCATTTCACTCTTCGTTCTTTCTGAGCATTGCGTTCAGGATGGTCAGCAATTTACGCATACAGTCAACCAGCGCCACTTTTTTGGTTTTTCCGGCTGCTGGCAGATGCATGTAAAACGCCTCTTTCACCGGATTAAACCAGGTTACCACAAGCGCTGCCATGTGCAGGGCTGCTCTTGCCTCCGTACGCGCACTGGCGTCGTTCGGCCAGCAGATATGTGTGGGATAACAGGGATGTTATGTGAACTGAACTGTGTTTTGTTAGCGGGGGATGTTTATTGATGATTCGGGAGTGTTTAAGACCTGATGGCGTTATGCACCCAAGTTTATTTTATATAAAGATCCAAAAGCAAAAACCCGCCTTGTGGGCGGGTTCTTAAGAATTAGTGGTGCCCGGAATCGGAATGAAACTGATTGTATAACAAATTGTTTTATATAGATTATTTTGTATTTGTTGTTTTTGAGGCCACCAATGAGGCCCCCATGTGCAATTCGAATTCTTTTGACGCTATAATCCCTCTTTTTTGTGCTTTGCTGTAATCATTTGGTCTGGTTCGATATGCTGAATTGTGGAATCGTACTTAACGCGTTTGTTAGCTGGTCTGAACCACCCCGGGAATCCTGGAGACTAAACTTCCTGAGAAAGAGGTAAACAGG
>ENA-UOJC01004452-UOJC01004452.1-human-gut-metagenome-genome-assembly--contig:-C104-NODE-4452-length-11787-cov-8.934794_pt1 | contig 11787 bp, 8 predicted proteins | sample MGYA00242339_ERZ723886 | MGnify/ENA metagenome assembly ERZ723886 | reverse complement strand
CCGAAGCCGTGCTTTTCCGGTTAAATCGGTTGTTTACTTGCCCATGGGGGCGCCGCAGTGGGGGCAGAAGTTGCTGTCGGACACGGTGCCGCAGACGGAGCAGGTCTTGGCATTGCCGGACTCCTCCTGGGGCTCCTCGTCCTGGGTTTCCTCCTTGCGCTTGGCGGCCTCCAGCTGAGCGATCTTCTCCTTGGAGGCGTTGACGGCGGCCACGACGTCCTTCACGGCGTCGGGCAGCTCACCCTGAAACTCGGAGACGAACCACTCGCCGATGGCCCGATAGTTCTTCTCGATCTCCCGCTGCTCGGAGAGAATTTCCATGTTCATCTTGGCGGCGTCGGTGGCAGCCTTGGCCTTCTCGGTGGCGGTCTCCGCCAGATCCTTGGCCTTTTCGGCAGCCGCACCGGCCACCAGCTGGGCCTTCTTGGTCAGTTCATCAAAAAATGCCATAGCAATGATCTCCTTTCAGATTCTGAAATTCTTAATTAGGGCCATTATACACCAGGGTGGGCGGTTTTGTCAATGCTCGATCCAGTCGGAGGCGCGGGACACGGCGCGCTTCCACAGGCGATAGTCCCGGTCGCAGTCCGCCTGGGGCCGCAGGGGTTCAAACACCCGCTGGCTCCGGCGCAGACGGGTCAGCTCCTCCAGATCGCTCCACACGCCGCAGCTGAGGCCAGCCAGGGCCGCCGCGCCGAAGGCGGTGGTCTCCACCATCCGGGGCCGGTCCACGGGGATGCGCAGCAGATCCGCCTGCAGCTGCATGAGAATGTCCGATACGCTGGCCCCGCCGTCCACCCGCAGGGCGGTGATGTCGCACCCGGCGTCCTGCCGCATGGCCAGCATCAGGTCCGTCACCTGATAAGCGATGCACTCCAGCACCGCCCGGGCGATGTGGGCCCGGCCCGTGCCCCGGGTGACGCCCAGAATGGCCCCCCGGGCGTACATATCCCAATACGGCGCCCCCAGGCCGGTGAAGGCCGGGACCACCACCACGCCGCCGGAGTCCTCCACGGACTCCGCCAGACGGTCGCACTCCGGGGCGGAGTCGATCAGGTGCAGCTCGTCCCGCAGCCACTGGATGGTGCTGCCGCCGTTGAAAACGCTGCCCTCCAGGGCGTAGGCCGTGCGGCCCTCCACCTGCCAGGCAACGGACGTCACCAGCCCCGCCCGGCTGCGGACGGGCTTTTCGCCCACGTTCATCAGGGTGAAGCAGCCGGTGCCGTATGTATTCTTGGCTTCGCCCGGGCGGAAGCAGGTCTGGCCGAACAGGGCGGCCTGCTGATCCCCTGCCGCGCCGCACACCGGCACTCCCGCCAGCTTCTCCAAACCGGGAATGCCCTTTTTCACCAGGCCGTACACCTGACTATTGGCCACGGGCAGGGGCAGAATAGACATGGGTATCTCCAGCAGCTCGCACAGCTCCGCATCCCAGCACAGGCGGTGGATATCAAAGAGCATGGTCCGGGAGGCGTTGGAGTAGTCCGTGACGTGGGCCCCGGTCAGCTGCCAGATGAGCCAGGTCTCCACCGTGCCGAACAGCAGCTCCCCCCGGTCCGCCTTTTCCCGGGCGCCGGGGACGTTGTCCAGCACCCATCGGATCTTGGTGGCGGAGAAATAGGCGTCGATCAGCAGGCCCGTGGCGGACTGGATGCGCTCCTCCAGCCCCCGGCGCTTCAGCTCCTCGCAGAACTCCGCCGTCCGGCGGCACTGCCAGACGATGGCGTTATATACCGGCCGGCCGGTGGTCTTGTCCCAGAGAATGGTGGTCTCCCGCTGGTTGGTGACGCCGATGCCGGCCACCTCCCCCTCCAGCCCGGCTGCGGCCTGGGCCGCCGCGCGGCGCTCCGTCTCCCAGATCTCCATGGGGTCATGCTCTACCCAGCCGGGCTGGGGATAGAGCTGGCGGAAGGGAAACTGGGCCTTGGACACAATGTCGCCCCGGCGGTCAAACACGATGGCCCGGGAGCTGGTGGTCCCCTGGTCCAGCGCCAGAATATAGGTTCCCATAGAAGTCTCCTCTTTCTTTTTGTTTCAGAGTATGCTAATATAGGGTATTATAGCACAGAAAGGACAGGATTACCATGACGGATTTCCAGGAATTTACCTTTCTTTCCAGCGACGGCCGCACCCAACTTCACGGGGCACAGTGGACCCCGGCGGACCGGGAGCCCATTGCCGTTTTACAGATCGCCCACGGCGTGGCGGAGCACATCCTGCGGTATGACGATTTTGCCCGGTATCTCAACGACCGGGGCATCCTGGTGGCGGGACACGACCACCTGGGCCACGGCAAGTCCCTGCCGGAGGGCGGCACGCCGGTGTATTTCGGCGACGGCAGCACCTGGGAGACGGTGGTGGACGACATCCACCTGCTCCATGATCGGCTGCGGGAGCAGTATCCGGATCTGCCCATCCTGCTGATGGGCCACAGCATGGGGTCGTTCCTGTCCCGGTCGTACCTGATCCGCTATCCCGGCACAGTGGACGCCGCCATCATCATGGGCACCGGCTGGCAGCCGGAGATGACCATCCGGGGCGGCCTGCTGCTGGCGGGAATTCTGTCCGGGCTCAAGGGGCCGGACGCCGTCAGCAAGATGGTGACCAATATGGCCTTCGGAGCCTATAACAAGGCCTTCGGCGACAAGCCCCGGACCCCCAACGACTGGCTGTCCGCCGACACGGACAACGTGGACCGGTATATGGCGGACCCCCTGTGCGGCGCGGACGCCACGGTGGGCCTGTTCCGCCAGATGCTGCGGGGCCTGCGGTTCAACCAGACCCCCGGGAACATCGACCGGATGGACAAAAACGCCCCCATCCTGCTGATTGCCGGGCAGGACGACCCGGTGGGCAACATGGGAGCCGGTGTCCGGCGGACCCACGACGCCTTCAAGCGGGCGGGGATCAAGGACGTGACCCTGAAGCTGTATCCCGGCCTGCGGCATGAAATTCTCAACGAGGCCGCCATGCGGGATACGGTGTACGGCGACATCGGGGCCTGGCTGGACCGGGTGCTGGGCTAACGCAAAGCCGCCAGCAGGTTGGGCAGGCCCAGCAGGTCCACGTTGTGGGTCCGGCGCAGCAGGCGGACGGTGAAGAAGCTGTCCGCCGTCAGCACCAGCAGCAGGGCCAGCCCCGCCCCGGCGGGGGCGTGCAGGGCGATGGGGTGCAGCAGGGGCTGCACCTGCCGGAGGGCGAAGGCCGTCAACGGACCCCATACCACCGCAAAGGGCACGCAGACCCGGCGGTTCAGGTCCATGTGGGTGCCGGAATAGTCCCAGAACATGACCCCCAGCAGCTTGTCATAGAGAAAATGCACGGCGTATTCCACGGCGGTGGCCGTGAGGCCGCCGTAAAAGGCCAGGCGGAAGAAGCCCCGGGTCAGGTCGGCGGGCAGATGCAGCACCGCCAGCATGGCCAGGCCATACACCGGGCACAGGGGCAGCAGGAGAAAGCACTTGCGCACCTGATGCCGGGACCCGGTGACGGCGGCGAAGATTTTTTCCAGCAGATATCCCAGAAAGCTATACAGACAAAACAGCCACAGCCAGTACACGGCGACGCCTCCCTTCCCCCTCATTCTGCCCCGGGAGAGCTGCCGCGATACCCGGGCAAAGGCGGGGAAAGGGAGGAAAGATATGGACCAGTGGGAGCAGCTGCGGCAGCAGTGCATGAGCTGCCGGGCCTGCGGCCTGGCGGATACCCGGACCAACGTGGTGTTCGGGGTGGGGTCCCCCACGGCGGAGGTGCTGCTGGTGGGCGAGGCCCCCGGGGCCAGCGAGGACCAGCAGGGCGAGCCCTTTGTGGGAGCCGCCGGGAAGCTGCTGGACGATATGCTGGCCATGATCGGCCTGCGGCGGCAGGAAATCTACATCACCAACAGCGTCAAGTGCCGCCCGCCCAAAAACCGGGACCCTCTGAACACCGAAAAGGACGCCTGCGCCGGATTTCTGCGGCGGCAGCTGGAGCTGATGCAGCCGAAGATCCTGGTGTGCCTGGGACGCATCAGCGCGGCGGAGATCATCAGGCCGGATTTTAAGATCACCCAGGAACACGGGCAGTTTTTTGAGAAAAACGGCATGTGGATGACGGCCCTGTATCACCCGGCGGCCCTGCTGCGGGACCCGGGCAAGAAGCCGGAGACCTTCCAGGACCTGAAGCGCTTGCAGGCCAAGATCCGGGAGGTCTGCACCCGGACGCCCATGGAATTTGCATAATCGTGAAAGAGGCCCGCGTTTTCGCTGAGCGAAAACGGGGGCCTCTTTGACTGTCTCAAATCAGGGCTCCATGTTGCGGATCTCCTCCAGCAGGGCGTCCAGGCTGTCGCGATCCAGGGTCTGGGGCTTGTCCTCCGGCTCCTCCGGGACTTCCTCCGGCGTTTGGGGAGTGGGTTCCGGTTCCGGGGCAGGCTCCGGTTCAGCCGGGACTTCCTCGCTTACCGGGGCCTCCGGCTCCTCAGCCGGGACTTCCTCCTCCGGCGGCGTGACAGCCTCCGGGGCGGGGGCTTCCTCCGCCGGGGCACTTTCCGGCACGATCACCGGGGGAACCGGCGTCTCCTCCGAAGCGGCGGGGACCTCCGGCTCCGGTACAGGTTCCGGCACAGACTCCGGCGTTTCCGGTACAGATTCCGGCTCCGCCGGGGACTGGGGCGGCTCCATCTGGGCCGGATGGTCCGGCAGACGGCGGCGGCTGCGGGCAATGCCCACGGCCCGGCCGATAAAGAACAGCAGCACCAGCAGAATCACCAGACCGGCGGCCAGAATGGCGTACATGGGGAGCCAGCGGTTCAGGGGCAGGTCCACCGGGGCGCACAGGGCCGTCCACAGGGCCCGGAAGGGGCCGGGCCGGGTCTGCGGCTCCTCGGGAGAGGGATCCTCCGGCTCCGGCTGGCCGATCTGGGGCAAGGTACCGGCAAAGGCCGGCATCCGCACCACATGGACCGTATAGTCCCGGGTGGCGCCGTCCTCGGCGGTGCAGGTGACGGTCAGCAGGTTGTCGCCCTCCTTCAGGGACGCATCGGGCTGGGTAACGCCCAGGGCCTTGCTGTCCTTGGCGGTGGCGGAAAGGGAGATTTTGGAGGTCTCATAGGGGACGTACACGGCGTATTCCGTGATTTCCGGGGAAAAGGCCGGGGACAGCTGCCCCGTGGAGGGGGTCAGCTCCGACAGGGACGCGTCGCTGCTGAGAGTGCCGTTGGGGTCCGGCTGCCGGGTGACGGAGATGGTGTATCGCCGGGAGGCCCCGTTGGCAGCCGTAACGGTCAGCACCACCGTGTTGACGCCAACGGACAGCTGGTTGCCGCTGACGGATACATCGGCCCCGCCGTCGGCGGCCCGGTAATCCAGGGGCAGTCGGGACACGTCATAGGGTACGGTGACGCTGTATTCCGTGGTTCCGGCGGAGAAGGCCGGAGACAGGGCATAGTCCCCGCAGGACAGGCCCGCCAGATTGGCGTTGCCGGAGGGGGGCGCGGCCACGCTGGCCGCCCAGGACGCGTCGTTCAGGGACTGGTCGCTGTTGCCGTCGGTGGCCACAATGTCGGTGATGGTGGCGCTGACCCGGGTCCCGGCGGCCACGCCGGACTTCACCTGGAAGGTGACGGCCAGCACAGCGGCGCTGCCGGTGATGGGATTGGACAGGGACTGGTCATAGGCCAGCAGGTTGCCGCCGCTCATATCCACGGACCAGCTGGAGCCCACCAGCTGGCGGGTGCCGGTAAGGGTCAGGGCGCTGCTGTCGTAGTGCAGCACGGCGGTGATGCCCTGGATGTTGGAGCCGCTGACGGTGAAGGTTACGGTGACGCTGTCACCGGCCCGGACGCTGCCGGAGCCGGAGAAGCTGGCCCCGGCGGCCTCCGCCGTTACCGGAGCCAGGCCCCACAGCAGCAGCGCCGCCAGCAGGCCCGCCAGGACGGATGAAATTCTCTTTCTCATGGGTCAAGCCCTCCTGCTCAGTTGGGTTGGATGGTGCCCCGGCCCAGCAGATACGCCTGCAGCCGGATCATGTCGGTGATGGTGACCTGGCCGTCGCCGTTCAGGTCCGCCGCCTGAAGGGCAGCGCCGGTGAGGGTGTTTTTGCCCAGCAGATGGGCCTGCAGCCGGACCATATCGGTGATGGTGACCCGGCCGTCGCCGCTGAGGTCACCGGTGACCACGGTGGTCAGGGTCTGGAGGGTCTGGCCGTCCCGGGCATAGGTGACGGTCATGCCGGTGCCCACGGGGCTGTCACCCTGGACCGGCAGGGTGATGTAGTCGCTGGGGGACAGGCCCGCCAGCAGCTGCCGGGCGGTGGTGCCCACGGGGATGGCCCGCAGATAGCCGCCGGCGATGCGGTAGGCCCCGGTGGTGATCTCCTGGGGATAGCTCTCCACCGCCTTGGCCTCAAACTGGGCGGTGAAGGTGACGTTGCCGGAGATGGTCATGCCGCTGGTGTAGCCCTGCCAGCCGGTGAAAGTGTAGGTATACTGGCTGTCGGCGGGGCGGACCGGGGTTCCGGCGGGCTTGGGGATGGCCTGCCCGGCGGCCAGCTTCCCCTGGGCATACACGGAGCCGTCATAGTTCAGGAACTGATAGGTATACTGCCCCTGATAGTGGGCATAGAGGGTGATGTTGCTGGCCCCGGTGGTGCTGTTGGCGGTGATCTGCTGGCCGCCCTCCGGCTGGGTGAACCAGCCCACAAAGGCGCAGCCCTCCTTCACCGGGGTGGGCAGGGTGCCGTATTTCTGACCGGCGGAGACCAGGCGGGTGCTCTCGGAGCAGGCGCCGCCGCAGGGGTCGAAGGACACCACATAGGAGCCGTCGGTGACATAGAACCGGGATTCCAGGCGATAGTTGTCCCCGGCGGTGTTTTCTGCCGCGATGACCAGGGTATAGCCTCCCACTCCCAGCCGGGAGAAGGCCACGGCGTCGTCCAGCCGGGACAGGTCATAGCTCTTGGCATTGGGGGAGGCGGTGGCGGGAGTGATGGCGTTGGCGCCGTTGGAGCGGAGGATGGACACCGTCACCCTCCGGATGTTATAGGAGTTGCGCAGGGTGCCCCGGAAGGGGAAGCCCGTCTGCCCCACCGTCAGGGTGGAGTTCACCGTGGGATAGGACGCGCCGTCCAGGGTCCAGCCGGCCCCGGCCAGGGCCAGCTGCCATTGCAGGGCGGTTTCCGACAGCATCAGGCGGCCGCCGGCGGCATTGGAGGACACGGACAGATAGGCGCCGGTGCCCCGGTTTTGCAGGGAAAAGCCGCTGTTATACACGGCGGCCTTCCACAGCTGGCCCTTGTCCGTGGACGCCTTGGCCAGGGTGACGCCGTTTTTACCGGCGGTGAGCCGCAGGCCGTTTTCCTGGCAGGTGATGGTATAGTAGCCGCTGGCGTGATAGTCCAGGCGGAACTGCTGATTTTTGCCGCCGGTGACAGCGTTCAGGGTCAGGCCCGAGGAGCTGGGGGTGGCCGTCAGGCTGCTGTTGGCGGAGGAGCGCAGCTGATACACGCCCTCGCCCACCGTTGCGTCCTTGAAGCCGTAGTCCGCCAGCATCACCTGGGCCTTGGCGGGCTCATTGATCCGCAGGCGGGCGTATACGCCCAGCTGCACGTCACCGGAGTTGCCGTCGTAATACTTCAGCACCTTGCCGGTGACGCCGTACTTGTCGGCGGTGGGGCCGGTCATCACGCCGTAGGAGTCTGACTGAGGCTCCCGCACGGCGCCGCTTTCGTTGTAAATGGCCTCGATGAGCTGGGCCTCAGGCTGATTGGCAAAGCCGCCCAGAGCGTCGAAGGCCCGCATAATGACGCCGGTGGCGCCGCCCCGGCCGTCGCTGCTGGAAAAGCCCGAGGAGCCGCCCACTCCGTGCTGCACGGCACGGGACCAGAACACGTTGCGCAGGGCGATACTGTAGTTATCCATGTCGAACCCCGGCACGGCGGACTCGATGGACCGGACGATGGGGTCATAGTAGCTGCGGCGGACATAATTCCGCTGCACCCGCATAAAGCCGTCGCTGTCCTCGTTGGCCAGGGCCCGCCAGGTGGCGTCGAAGCTGGAGCCATAGCCCCCGTCGGCCTCGTAGGCGGCGGCCAGCCGGTTGCCGATGGAGCGGTAATATGTATCGGAGGAGGACTGACACCACCGGAAGAAGGCCCGGGGAATGTCGCTGCGGCTGGAGAACTGATACGCGCCGTAGGACTTGCCGCCTGCGTCGCCGGAGCCGGAGGAAATGACCCCCGGGCCGCTGGCCTCGAACCGCTGGCTCAGGGTCCCCAGCAGCTGCTCCTCCTGGTCGTCGGCGGCGGTGGCTGATGTAAATACCGGCAGGATCACCGGAAGGGCCGCCAGCAGCAGCGCCAGGCACAGCAATATACTCGTTCCTCTACGCATGGTTTTCATCGTATCACCCCGTTGCAAGATATGTTATAAAAAGCAGACACTGTGTCGTATTCAGTAATAGTATAGCACTGCGGGGGGCGGGGTGTCCACCGGAAAGAGTCGAATTTTCCAACAAATTAGCATATGAAGTGGACAAAAATTTTTGTGGTATGAAAAAGCGCAGCATAAAATTGCCCCCTCCGGCCGGGCCGGAGGGGGCAATGTATGCTTTTATGCGCCGCACAGGGGCCGCAGGGCCTCCAGCAGCCGGTCGTTGTCCCGGGTGTCCCGGACGGCCAGGCGGAGATACTGCTGCCCGCCCAGCTTGGGAGACAGGTCCTTCACCAGGATGCAGCGGTTCACCAGCAGGTCCCGGGTGATGGCCCGGGCGGACAGGCCGCCCAGCAGCTCCACCATGAGATAGTTGGCCTGGGACGGGATCACCCGCAGGTTGGGGAGCTTCTCCAGCTCCCGGCGGAAGCGGGCCCGCTCGGCCCGGATCAGCTCCAGGGACCGGGCATAGTCCTTCTTATACTTCTCCTCGATCTGCATATAGAACTCGGCAAAGGAGTTGATGTTCCAGATGGCCACGTCCTTTTTCAGGGCGGCGATCAGGTCCTGGTCGCCGGAGGCCAGGACCCCCAGCCGCAGGCCGGGGACGCCATAGGACTTGGAGATGCTCTTGACCACATACAGCCTCCTGTACCGGTCCAGCAGGTCCTGGCGGATGAAGGTGTTGTCCGCCTCGTCGGCAAAGTCGGCAAAGGATTCGTCCAGGATCAGGCGGATGCCCTTCTCCTGCGCCCAGTCCGCCAGGCGCAGCACGTCCGGGGCGGGAATATAGTTGCCGGTGGGGTTATCGGGGTTGATGAGCACCAGGTTGTCGATGTCCTGGGGGCCGAAGAAGGCCATCAGGTCGTCAGCGGTGTACCGGAAGTCCGGGCCCGCCGGGGTGAAGCAGACGTTGGGCCGGTCCTGATAGCGGTTGGGGTACTCCTCGAAGGTGGGGCGGATGAAGCCGGTGACCCCCTCCAGCCGGGCCATCAGGGCCTTGATGAGCTCTGCCGCGCCGTTGCCCACCAGGATGTTCTGCTGGTGGACGGCGAAGTTCCTGGCCGCCAGCAGGGCGTTCACCCGCATACCGGAGGGATACTGGGTCAGCAGGGAGGTGAAATTGGCCTGAATCTCGTCGATCAGCCGCTGGGGCGGGAAATAGGGGTTCACCAGATAGCAGAAGTCCAGCAGCTGGGGATAGCGCCAGTAGCCGCCGTAGCGCCCCTGCATGAGGCTGACCCGGAAGTCCGGGTCCTGGGCAAACATGGAGGAGGCGATATCCAGATCCTGGATGTCATCGATCTCGTACCACAGCTGGCCATTCAGGCGCTTGGCCCGGATCTCCGGGTCATCCAGCATGGCGATGACCCGCAGCACCTGCTCATAATACTCGTTGTTGCCCAGGGCCTTGGAATAGGCCTCCAGGAAGGGAACATAGTGGGTCCGGGAGAAGTGGCGGCCGAACTTGTAGATGTTCACGGTCTTGTAGTATTCGTGGGCCTCTTCAAACCGGAAATTCTTGCTGGGGACGAAGGAGGCGATGCTGTCATCGGGCCCCAGCTTCACGCAGGTGCCGTCCATCCAGCTTTCGTACTTGTCCACCAGGGCCAGGGTCTCCCGGGGGTCGTCCAGCAGCTGGTCGATGACGGCGTCCTCGAAGATCAGATCCGACTCAAACAGCAGGGTATCGTCCTGGCACAGATAGTCCTTGGCCAGGGCCAGGGAATAGATGTTGTTGGTCTTGTCGTAAATGGGGTTCTGGACATAGACAATGGGCGTCCGGATGCCCAGGGTGTCGATATATTTCATGAGCTTTTCGCCCTCATAGCCCACCACGATGACGATGCGGGACAGATGGCGGCTTTCGATCTGATGGAGCATCCGGTCGATCAGGGCCACCCCGTTGACCTGCACCATGCACTTGGTCCGGTCCTGGGTCAGCTCCTTCAGCCGCTTGCCCATGCCTGCTGCCAGTATGATTGCCTGCATATGGATCTCCCCTTTTTCTTTCAGAGATTTGACGTTTTATTATACCCCATGCGGCCCGGATGCGCAATGGGTACGAAGGAAAAATGCGCGGCGGGCTTGCTGCTTATTGGGGACTTATGCCCGCTTCCAGCGGACGCCGCCGGGGACGTCGGTGATCTCCACGCCCTGGGCCTTCAGCTCATCGCGGATACGGTCGGCCTCGGCGAAGTTTTTGGCCTTCTTGGCGTCGGCCCGGGCCCGGATCAGGGCCTCCACCTGGGGATCCTGGCCGCCGTCCTCGCAGACCACGGTGAAGCCGCCGGCGGCGGGAGCCGCCGCCTGGGTCTTGCGCAGGGACGCCGCCTTCTCCGTCAGCTTCAGGCCCAGCACCTGGTCGAAGCTGTCCAGAGCCGCCAGCTTGGTGGCGTCGGTGGTCCTGGCCTTCAGCACGTCATAGAGCACCGTCACCGCCATGGAGGTGTTCAGGTCGTTGTCCATGGCCTTGGTGAAGCGGGCCTTCAGCTCCTCCAGAGCCGCCGGGTCCACGTCTCCCTTGCCGGGGGTCAGGGCCGCGATTTTAGAGAGCAGCTTGTTATAGGCCGCCACGGCGTTGTCCAGATTCTCCCAGGTGAACACCAGGCTCTTGCGATAGTGGCTTTGCAGGCAGAAGAAGCGATAGGCCAGGGGATCATACCCCTTCTGCTCCAGCAGGGACACGGTTAAAAACTCGCCCTTGGACTTGGACATTTTGCCGCCCTCGGTGTTCAGGTGGGCCACATGGCACCACTGGGGGCACCAGGGATGGCCCAGATAGCTCTCGGACTGGGCGATTTCGTTGGTGTGGTGGGGGAAGGCGTTGTCGATGCCGCCGCAGTGCAGGTCCAGATACTCGCCGTTGTACTTCATGGAGATGCCGGAGCACTCAATGTGCCAGCCGGGATAGCCCACGCCCCAGGGGGAGTCCCACTTCAGGGCCTGATCCTCAAACTTGGACTTGGTGAACCAGAGGACGAAGTCGTTCTTGTTGCGCTTGTTGGTGTCCTCCTCCACGCCCTCCCGGACGCCCACGGCCAGGTCCTCCTCGTTGTGGTCGTTGAAGATATAGTACCGCTCCAGCTTGCTGGTGTCGAAATACACGTTGCCCCCGGCCACATAGGCATAGCCGGTGTCCAGCAGGCGGGTGATGATCCTGATATAGTCGTCAATCAGGCCGGTGGCGGGCTGGACCACGTCGGGGCGCTTGATGTTCAGCTTGCGGCAGTCCTCGAAAAAGGCGTCGGTGTAATACTGGGCGATCTCCATGACGGTTTTGTGCTCCCGCCGGGCGCCCTTGAGCATCTTGTCCTCGCCCTGGTCGGCGTCGGAGGTCAGGTGGCCCACGTCGGTGATGTTCATGACCCGGTTGACGC
>ENA-UOJC01004443-UOJC01004443.1-human-gut-metagenome-genome-assembly--contig:-C104-NODE-4443-length-11810-cov-25.041514_pt1 | contig 11810 bp, 12 predicted proteins | sample MGYA00242339_ERZ723886 | MGnify/ENA metagenome assembly ERZ723886 | reverse complement strand
TTTGCTTTTAGGTGGTATCTTAAAAATTGCGACCAACGGGAGAAATTTTCTTTGCGTTAAGCAAAGCAAGGTGTTTCGGTCTACCGAAACATAACCTTGCTCTCCCTAATCATACCGTTTACCGTTGGTAATCCTGCCGGACTAAATGCCCCTGCCCCTTTTCTGTTTTGGGGTGGTACGTTGTCCGGTTTCCTGCTTTATTTCCTGCGCTTGGCTGGTACTGTTTTTCTGTTCCTGCTTCCTGCCGCACAGATAGTCGTTCAAGTCCGAATAACCCCTGTAATTGTCCGAGAAGTCACGCACACGGTAGGAATATTCCAAAGCGATAGCCTGTGTTGCCCGAAATCCTGCTTCGTCATTGTCGAGCATGCAGTGGATGCGTTTATACGGGAACAGTACGTCAATGGCTTTCGGCACATTGGCGGTAGAGTTGAGTATGACATAATCCTGCCTGTCAAGGTCGGGCATGGTCGGACAGTTCTTCATCCGGAGTGTGAGGAAAGAAAGATAGTCCATAAAGCCCTCGAATACCAAACATTTCTCTCTCGGCTCTCCCTGCTGCCTTATATGGGTGATGTCTTTCGATGTGCTGCCCTTGAAACGGGGATTACGAAGCTCGTAACCTCCTGAATCATTCCTGAACGCCAGCGCAAAATAAGGCTTCCCACCGATGCGGTAATACATTTCCTGCACGTATGGGGCTGCCGTTCCGAGGGAAATCCCCCTTTCCTGCAAGTATCGCATGAGTGCCGGATTCTGTAACGGCTGTATTCTGCGTATCTCTATCGGGCTGGCTGCCTGCCTTTTCGTGTCCCTTTCGGGCAGGTCTTTCCCGTGAAAGGAAAAAGAGGCGGTTTCGCCCTGCTCCAGTCGGCAGATAGCACCGTAGGCGTTGCACCCGTTCTGCTTCATCACAAGGTCGATGAGCGTCCCTCCCTCGCCAGTTCCGTAGTCACACCATAGATTGGCGTTATAATCCACCTTGAAACTCGGTGTGTTGTCCTCCCGTAAGGGGCTGCGGTACATTCCGTAGCTTCCCTTTTCCGTGACGGGCTGGATTCCCAAAGAGTTCAGGTAATCCTTGATACTGATATTGTTGGCTTCCTTATAGGTCATAATCTTTATTTTTTATTTAACGATAGTAATAATAAAGCAAGAAGCGAGTAAGAAGAAGCACGGGACACTACTACATATATCTTTTTCTTTTTCAACGGATTGTAGTACATGTAGTAACATAGTAATTATTTATCCTTTAAAAAAGGAATAAATATATTCTATATATTATATTGCCGTTTTTTCTTTTTCCCGGATTTTCCAAAAGTTTGGGATTCTATCTTACTTCATACTACATAATTGGTAAACTATTGTTTATTAGATTGTTATGTATGTATCAAACAATATGTAGAAGCTACTACATTCCGGTTCTACCCGTAATCATCCCCTGTACGGGAAGCCGGAACGGGCTTTATCCTATACCCATATACCGGATAATGGTTGTTGTTGATGCGCTTCTGTACCCGCTTGAAACCGATTTTCCGCAATGATTCGCCCAGCCTTTTTTCGGATAGCTGGACGGGGGATATATTACGCAGGTATGCGAGTACCTGTGCCGTTGTCATGAAGAACAGGGCTTCTTCCTCCTCTGTCGGCTTCTCAAAGTATTGTGTCAGCATCTCAAACTCGATTGTCTGTACCTCAAATTCCGCATTTGTCAGGTGCAGTTCTTCAATCTCCGCATCATTGAACCAGTAGCGCACGCCCTGACGGTACAGGTACATGATTTCGGAATAGACGTTATCCATGCGGATGCTTTCTGCCGTGGGCTTGTCTATGCGCAGCACCTCGAACGGCAAAAAACGCCTGCTGCCTGTCGGGTCGGTCAGGAACTCGTTGCCGTTCACCGAAGCCATGAAGCTGGCGAGGTGCGGGTATTCCTCTATGTAAACATCATACGGTCTGCGGTACTTCACCGCCGGAGTGGTGATAAGGTTCTTCAATGCGTTCTCGTTCTGCTTGTTGAGTTCCTTTAGCTGGTCGTCAATGTTGATGAACAGGTATTCGGCTATCAGTGTCAGGATGTCTTTGCCCTGCGGGTCTATCTTCCCGGTGAACAGGTAGTTTTTAAGCAGTGTCGGGCAAAGGTTGTCCAGCCACCACGATTTGAATTGTCCCTGCCTGTCCCCGGTCAGTACCAAACAAGTATGGTTCTGACACCCCGTGTCGTTCATCGCGTTGGCTACCACACCGATAAGCCATTTCGTGAAATATTCCTCCCATTTGCCGGGATTGGCTACCTGTACCGTGTTCAGAAGCCTGCCGATATGCCCGTGTTCGGCAGGATTCAGTAAGGGCAGGGCGTTGAAATACTCCTGTATGGGGTGAGCCTTTCTTGCGAAGTCGCTTTCCAGTATCATGCGTATGTTGTCGGTCGAGGTGGCTATGTCAGCCGTTGCGTCCAGCCTGCGCCTGAAAGTGTTCAGGGCGAATTTTGTAACGGGCTGGTACAAGTCCGAAGAACCCGCAGCCCGGTATTCCGTCCGGCTCTTTACGGTGTTGAACCGGAAATCATACAGGGCGTTCAACAGGCTTTCGATACGCTCGTTCTTTGACTGCCAGCCCTCGATATGCCGTGTTTCATCACCTCTTTTCTTTTTCATCGGGAAGTCTGTTAGAAGCCGGGACATACTGCTGTTGCATCCACTTTTTGAGTTCCTCCATGTCGAAACGCAGGGTACGCCCACGCTTGACACACGGTATCATCCTCTTGCTGGCTAAATGATACAGATAATTGACCGAATACCCGGTTATGCCGCTGGCAACGGATATTTTGACTAACACAGGCTCTTTTCCGTCCTGCCGTTCTTCGGGCTGTGCGCCCATGACCGGGGCAATCATCTTTTCGATGTTCTCCAGCCGTTTGAAAATTTCTTCGAAAGGATTATTCATGAGTGCTTGTTTTTTGAATTAGCACCACAAATAAAATAAGAAAAATCGGTAAAAAACAAAGTGTCAGCCGTTTGGAATCGCTTTGCTTCGCTCTGCACCAAATTAATGTCGGCAAATAGAAAACGGTTTTGTGTTCATTACCTTACTTAATTTAGGAAGTGGAGAAAAAACAGTTTTTTTTATTATTGGTTCGTTTCTTTCGTGTTGTTGTTGGGTTGGCGGTGGACATTCTCGGACACGCAAGGTCATTTGCGGACAGGAAGAAACAACCTGTCATTCAGCCTTATATATTTGCACCAGTGAAGAAAAACGGAGTATTGACAAGAATAAATATATAGGTTATGGAAATAGTGACGATTGAAAAGAAAACCTTTGAACTATGGAAACAGAGGTTTGAAAATTTTGTGGGGCGTGTGGATGCGCTATGCGTACCTTTACGCAGGAAGCGTGACAAGTGGCTGGATAACTGCGAAACCTGCCGTTTGCTGAATGTTTCAGCCCGGACGATGCAGACCTACCGTGATACGGGGAAACTGCCTTATTCGCAGATTAACAATAAGATTTACTACAAGGCTTCGGACGTGGAAGCCTTTCTGCTCGACCAAGTAAGGAACAATTCTAAAAAGTAGGCGTATGGATTTGATAACGAAAGATTCCGAAACCACGTTGGTACTGTTTTCTTCCCTTGACAGGGTGCTGGAAAACGTGGAGTATGTGGTAATGAACTATCGCCCGGTATTGAACGGTGAACACTACCTGACGGGCGATGAGGTGTGCAGGCGGCTTTGCATCAGCAAACGGACGTTGCAGGATTACAGGGACACAGGGCTGCTGGGCTACGTGCAGCTTCCGGGAAAAATCATCTACCGGGAAAGTGACATCATGGATTTGTTGGAAAGGTTCTATCAGAAATGAAATCTAAAAAACGGCAATAATCGTTTTTATATTATTGCCGTTTTTTTTTATGCTTTAAGCCAATCACTTTGAGGCTTTACGATTAAACGAGCATTCATGTATGCCATTTCTAAAGTTAAGCAAGTTCTTGCGCAATAGTTGTTATCATCTAATTTATATATTACAAGAGCTAAATCAGGATTTTTAGATCCCGGAGTCAAACACAAAGGTAATAGGAGTTGAGTTCTTTTATTAAAGAATTGAGGTACTGCTATTTTATAATTGGTTTTAACAAGCTTTATAACTTCGTCAATAGCTCCAATTAATTGTCTACGCATATTATCTTCTCCTGTCACTTGCAAATGTGTTGGAAAACGGCTTTTATTATCACTAATTATGTGGTCTATGTCAGGAATAATATTACAGTTAGGGTTGAATATTAGTGCTGAAGGTTCAGAAAAGAAATCAGCTCTTCGAGGAATATTACTTGAAAAATATCTCAAGAACTGGCTATCACTTTTTTTACAGAATGCTTTGAAGAAATAAGGAGAAGTACCACCACCTTTATTCCTTTCAAAAAAAGCAAAAATATCTTCTAATTGTGACGTAACTAAACCTGTATTAAAACAACAAAAACGATTATCAGTTGTATAAACAATCTTATTTTCATCTTGAAGTTTTCTAAAAGTATATTCCAAATAATTCTTTAAAATAGAATTATTCTTATTTGAGCCAAAATCCCATTTTTCAGGTGATGCTAATTTGGCTAAAAAATCAATGCTTTTCCCAAAATCAAGAAAAAAAGCAAATTTGAAAAGTTCTTTAGTTGGTTCTGCCATAGAATTATAGTTTTAAAATTAAAGGTTGCCAAAATCTTAGCAACCTTTTTAAATATAATCTTTTTATAAGTTTTACATCTTGCAGTTAGATCTGCACATCTAAATGTTAATATCCCGACTTTAAGTTGGGACTTAATTATTTAATGCTGCAAATATACTTGGTAATTTTGACTTCACCAAATTTTCTTATCCATTTTTTTAGAATTTATTTTTTGTGAATTTGCAAAGTTCTGTCAACGGCTTGCATATCCCTTAGTATCGTTTGGTCTAATACCTTTGCGTAGTGCTGCGTCATTCGGGTGGATGAATGCCCCAGCATTTTAGCCACGTTCGGTAGTGACACGTTGTTAGCCAGTGCGATAACCGATGCGAAACTGTGCCGGGCTGTGTGCGTGGTCAGGTTCTTTTTAATGCCGCACAGGTCGGCAATCTCTTTCAGGTAGCTGTTCATCTTCTGATTGCAGGGAACAGGCAACAAAGTTCCTTTATCCATGCAGTAAGGATTATCCTTATACTTTTCAAGTATCTGTTTGGGAATGCTCAAAAGCGGGATGTTACAGAGATTGTTTGTTTTTTCACGGGGTTTCACTATCCACAGGTTGCCGTTGCTGTCCTCTGAAACGTGTTCGGGGCGCAAGTTATACACGTCTATGAATGCCAGCCCGGTATATACGCAGAAGATAAAGACATCCCGTACCAGTTCCAGCCGTTCAATCCTGAACTCTTTCTGCCATATCCGGTTTATCTCGGCTTGGCTTAGGAACTGTTTGTTTACCTCCACCTCGTGAAACTTGATCCCTGCAAACGGGTTCTTTGTCAGCCACTCGTTGGCAATGGCAAGGTTTATCACTTTCTTAAAACATTTCATGTACCGGATAACGGTATTCTGTGCGCAATGCTTCTCCGTCTTTAGGTATAAATCGAATTTGCGTACCAGTTCCCCGTTTACCTCACGCAGTAACATATCATCTACCTTGTAATCCCGTTTAACCAGTTCCATGAGGTATTTAAGGCAATTGTCGTAACGTCTTACGGTGATGTCGGCATAGTCCGTCCCGATTAGCTTCCGGCAGTTGTCGTTGTGTTCCTTGAATACATTATACAATGTCTTGAAAGTCTCGTCCTTTCCCTGATAGCGGTTCACTATGGCACGTGCGGAGATAATCTTTCCCTCCAGTTCCAAGTCTTGGTAAATCTGATAGAATTTCACACGCAGGGCGTCAATGTAATGGTTAAGTTCTACGGAGTTTCGGTCTTTGCCTGTCGATTTCTCTTTTTCCTGCGACCAAAGTGGGACTTTTACGCTCCGCTTTAGTTGAAGTTCCACGTATAGGCGGTCATAAGTGACACGCACACGCACGGGTGCTTCCCCGTTTTTTAACAGTTTGCTACGCTTGATGAAGAACAACACGCTGAATCTTTTTCTTTCCATACGGCTCGATTTTTAATGATACAAAGTTAGGAAATCGAACCGAGAACCCTGTTATGTAAAATAGTGCAACGTGCTGTAAAAGAATGAAGTAAATACTTCGCAGTGGAACATTCCGGGCTTTTGAAAACAGTCCCTTGAATAAGGACGTATAGTTTGCTTCAATCCCACTAATTTTGCTTACTCTTGGAAAAGAAAAATCCCTGAACTTCTTTGAAATTCAGAGATTTACATCGTTTTTCTTTCTTAAAAAGTGGTGCCACCAGGAATCGAACCGGGGACACAAGGATTTTCAGTCCTTTGCTCTACCAACTGAGCTATGGCACCATGTTTATCTCTTTTGCGGTTGCAAAGGTAGTGAAACTTTTGGACTATGCAATAGCTTTCATAATAAAAAACGCTGATAATTGGCTATATGGCTAATTATCAGCGTTTATGATTTGAGAAAAAATACTGAAAAAGTTTTATAGTTATGCTTTTTCCGCTTCTTCTTCCTTCAAAGGATTCCATCCTTGTGCTTTGAGTTCAAACTCTTGACCGTCACGGGTAATTAGGGCGCAGCCTAATTCCGGTTTGGTGATATGGCCAATCAGCTTGACGCCTTCCATTTCGGCAACCTTTTCATGGTCGGCAATGGGGACGGTGAACAATAACTCATAATCCTCGCCTCCGTTCAGTGCACAAGTGCTCAGGTTCATATTGAATTCTTCTGCCATTACAGCCGTCTGATAGTCGATAGGAATATGTTCTTCGTAAACTCGGCAACCCACTTTGCTTTGGGTACAGATATGCAGTAATTCCGAAGAAAGACCGTCCGATATATCCATCATGGAGGTGGGTTGTATACCCTCTTCTGCCAGTTTCTGAATGATGTCACGGCGTGCTTCGGGCTTCAATTGACGTTCCAGAAGATACTCCTTCCCTGAGAAGTCCGGTTGCAAGTCTTTGCCACCTCCTTTGAGCACCGCTTTTTCGCGTTCCAAAAGTTGTAATCCCATGTAGGCGGCACCTAAGTCGCCGCTGACGCAAATTAGGTCGGTTTCGCGGGCACCATTGCGGTAGACCACTTTCCCTTTCTCACCCTCGCCTATGCAGGTGATGCTGATGGTAAGCCCGGTATAGGAAGCGGAGGTGTCTCCCCCTACGATGTCAACATCATATTCTTCGCAGGCCAGACGGATACCGGCATAGAGTTCCTCCATGTCTTCTATACTGAAACGCTTGGATATGCCCAAGGAAACGGTAATCTGCTTCGGTGTGCCGTTCATGGCATAGATATCGGAGAAATTGACTACGGCCGATTTATACCCCAAATGCTTGAGCGGTACATACACAAGGTCGAAGTGGACGCCTTCCATCAGCAAGTCGGTAGTAACGAGCACTTCCTTTTCGGCCGGGTAGGAGAGGACGGCGGCATCATCTCCGACACCATATCGGCTCGACTCGTTCTTCAGTTCAATGCCTTCGGTGAGGTGTCGGATGAGGCCGAATTCACCGAGGGTAGCTATTTCTGTTCTCATGCTTTCTTATGCTCTATTAATCAATTCACGCATAATCTCTGTCATTCTCGGTTGCGCCTCGTCCGCAGCTTTCTGCACTTCTTCGTGAGAAACTTCTACGATTTTACCTTCTACCCCCAAGTCTGTAATGACAGATACGCCGAACACTTTGATTCCGCAATGATTTGCCACGATGACTTCCGGCACGGTGGACATGCCCACTGCATCGGCACCCAGAATATGGAACATCTTGTATTCCGCAGGTGTTTCGAATGTGGGACCTTGCGTACCGATATAGACACCGTGCTGAACCTTGATGCCCTTTTCTGCCGCAATGGCGTCGGCCTTACGAATCAGCTCTTTGTCATAAGCTTCGCTCATATCCGGGAAGCGAGGACCGTAAGGTATGTTTTTGCCACGCAATGGATGTTCGGGGAAGTAGTTTATATGGTCGGTGATAATCATCAGGTCGCCGATCGCAAAATCCGGATTTGTGCCGCCACTGGCATTGGAAACGAATAAGGTCTTGATACCCAGTTCGCGCATTACACGTACCGGGAAGGTTACTTCCTTCATGGAATAGCCCTCGTAAAAATGGAAACGTCCCTGCATTGCCATGATGTCTTTTTTGCCCAGCTTGCCGAAGATAAGTTTTCCGCTGTGCCCCTCTACGGTAGAGACAGGGAAGTTGGGGATTTCTTCGTACCTTATCTCATACTTTTCAGTGATTTCACCGGCAAGACTGCCGAGTCCGGTACCGAGGATGATTGCTGTCTCAGGCTGGGTGTGCATCTTTCCCTTCAGAAAGGCTGCTGTTTCTTGAATGCGCTCTAACATAGCCAATAATGTTTTGGTTAAATATATATTGTTGATTTTGTAAAATTTCTATTTCTATCGGCAGCACGTAGATGTACGGCTTTAGTGTTTCGTCCAGTGCGGGATGGAGTTTCAGCCTTGCCGCATCTTTCTCCGTGGTGATTATCAGTCTTTTCCACTCTTCCAGGTGCAGGAATTGTTCCTTTATTTGCAATAAATCCTTGGGAGTAAAGTCATGATGGTCATCAAATGACAGCAATTTGACGTGTGGCGTGTAAGATTCCACTTCTTTCTGTAAGGGGGCGGGGGAGGCGATGCCTGTCACCAGCAGTACTTGCTCGTCTCTGGTGAGGGAGGAGAGCACTTTCCGGCTGTTCGTTTTCTCGGGAAATAGCGGTGTCAACATTCCATAGCGGAATCTGGAGAAATACAGTTGTTGGTATGGATAGAGGTGGAGCCGTTTAGCTATGATGTTGAAGTCTATCGGCTTGATATCATCCGGACATTTGGTGACGATGACCATCTGTGCCCGGTTTTTACCGCTTGAAGGTTCGCGGAGTCTTCCGGCAGGGAGCAAGGCATCATCGCACAGTAACCGGTGAAAATCAGTTAGTAGAATGTTCAGCCCAGCTTTTACATGGCGATGTTGGAAGGCATCGTCCAGGATGATGGCTTCTACAGTGGGATTTTCCAGTTTCAGCAGTTGCTCAATGCCGTGGCAACGGTTTTCGTCTACCGCTACCCGTGCATTGGGGAATTTATTTTTAATTTGATACGGCTCGTCACCTATTTGGCGTACATTGCTCTTGTCATCGGCCAGTACATAGCCTCGGCTTTTACGCTTGTAACCCCGACTGAGGGTGGCTACATTCACTCCGTTTTTTTGTAATAGCTTTATCAGATATTCGGTATGTGGCGTCTTGCCAGTTCCGCCCACAGCAAGGTTGCCCACGCATATTACTGGAACGTCAAAACTCTTTGACCGGAGCCAGCCCCAGTCAAAGAGTTTATTTCGCAAGCATACCCCTATTCCATAAAGCCATGATAGGGGATATAGCCAATGATATATCTTGATAAAGTTTTCCTCCATTTATTGAATATTCAGTTCAAAGGGTACACGTGCTTGTATACGGTCACATTTGTCAAAATTCTCCAGGACGCTGAACTGCTGGTATATCTCGCCCATTGTGCCTTTCAGCATGCGTGCTTTGACGTAGTTACCCGGATTGGTGTTCATCAGGCTTTCAAAGAAACTTTCCTTTTTCGGATAGCTCATCACGGTATAGGTATCTACTCCGGCCTTTGCAATGGCAATGTCCAAAGCTTTGTCCAAACCACCCAATTCGTCGACCAGTCCTAGTTCCTTGGCCTTGCTTCCGGTCCATACACGACCTTGGGCAATTTTATCCAGGTCTTCCTTGCTGATGCCTCGGCCATCAGAGCAGCGGGTGAGGAAGAGGTCATATCCGTTGTTCACATACATTTGCATCAGCCCTTTTTCACCGTCATTCATCGGGCGTGTCAGCATGCCGAAGTCTGCGTATTTATTGGTTTTCACTACATCAAAATTTACCCCGATTTTATCAGTCAGCCCCTTTGCGTTGGGGAACATGCCGAAGATGCCGATAGAACCCGTCAGTGTGGTAGGCTCGGCCACGATGGTGTCTGCATTACAAGAAATGTAGTAACCTCCTGAAGCTGCATAGTCACCCATGGAAACAATGACTGGTTTCTCTTTCTTCAATTCGCTGACGGCATACCATATCTGTTCTGAACCATAGGCGCTTCCGCCCGGTGAGTTTACGCGTAATACTACAGCTTTTACATCTTCGTCATCTTTCAGCTTGCGCAGGTCTTTAATCACCTTTTTAGAGTCGATGCCTTCTTCGCTGGAGGCAGAAGATGAACCACCGTCAATTTCTCCATAGGCATAGTATACGGCAATCACATTTCCACTTTTGTCTTTGGGAACGTTCTTCTTTACGTTAATCATGTCCTGCAAACCAAGTACGGGCATGCGGTCGTCTTTGTCGATGCCTACCATCGCTTTCAGGTAGTTGCGCACATCATTCTTATATATTAATGTATCGACCAGTCCGCATTGCACACTTTCTTCTGCGGGATAGAACATCAACATGCGGTCGGCAATGGCGTTCAGTGAGTCTACAGATATTTTGCGTGATTCTGCAACATCATTGGTCACTTGTCCCCAGATGGAGGTCAGGTAAGCGTCGATTTGTTCACGGTTGGCAGGGCTCATTTCGGTAGAGATGAAAGGCTCTACAGCCGATTTGTAGGTACCTACTTTGAATATCTGCATTTCCACTCCGATTTTGGCCAGCAAATCCTTGAAGAACATGGGGGTAGCGGCCAAGCCCCTCCACTCGACCATACCTTGCGGGTTCAGCAACACCTTGTCGGCTACACTTGACAGATAATAAAGACCTTGGGAATAGCTGTCACCATAAGCTACGATGAATTTTCCCGATTCCTTGAAATCCTTCAATGCATTGCGTATTTCTTCGCGTGAAGCAAATCCTGCACCCAGCGAAGTTGCTTCTATATAGATACCTTTAATGTTGTCATTCTCTTTTGCTTTTTTGATAGAGGAGAGGACATCATCCAGGCCATAGGTCTTATAATTGTCTCCCATAAGGGCATCGAACGGATTGTCTTGGCTGCGTTCAGCCAGTGCACCATTCAAATCCAGCATCATAATGGAGTTTTTGCGTACTTGCGTTTCTGACTCCGAAGATGATACCATGCTGAAAACCACCAAAATACTGATGAAAACTAAAACAACGACTGATACGATGATGCCGGTAATGGTGGCAAACGTAAATTTCAGAAAATCTTTCATTGCACTTTATTGTTTTTAGTATGCTAACTTTTAAAAGCTAACAAAGATAAATAATTAGGTTGATATTTACCCTATCTGTCGCTGAGTTTTTCGGTTTGTCACAGTATTGTGGGAGATTTCATTCTCTTTTCTTTTATCTTTGGAGTATTTCATTTCGTTCTTTATGGATAGTTAGTTTCTAAAATGCCAGATATAATTGCTATCTCTTTACTTTCTGAGTCTGTTTCTCTAAAAACTAATCTTTCCACAGCAATGTTCTTTTCTTACCACAGCTGTGGTAAGAAAGAAACACGGGTGTGGTAAGAAAGAAACATATCTGTGGTGAGAAAAGTTGTTCAGTAGTTCTCGTTTAGTATCCGGGCTTTCCGGATGTAGCCTTTCGCAGGTTTATTGTCAGTTCTCTTTGGGCTCCTCAAGCGTGGTGCCGGCCGTTCAGTGGTCTATGTCAAGGGGTGAACTTAGTATATTCCGATACGCGCGCGTATATATATAATGTGTCCCCTTCCTTCCTGCCTTCCTTTCCCTTT
>ENA-UOJC01004441-UOJC01004441.1-human-gut-metagenome-genome-assembly--contig:-C104-NODE-4441-length-11814-cov-4.979505_pt1 | contig 11814 bp, 8 predicted proteins | sample MGYA00242339_ERZ723886 | MGnify/ENA metagenome assembly ERZ723886 | reverse complement strand
CGTTGAAAATGCGCTGGCGCAGGCGGAAAAACATATGCAGAAAAGCAACCTTCAGGTTTGAAGCCAATTCCTTTCAGCTTAATAGATTCGGCACGGATTTTCAACGGATCTTCCACTTCACGGTTGGGTCGGGCAGTTACGGAAAATGTTCCCAAACCGTCGATCGTCACGGTATTGCCGCCTTCCAGAGCTTCCGCAATCAGAATAGTCAGATTTTCCACAAGTCCTTTCACTTCGCCGTAGGAAAATGTACTGGATCCGGCTATTTGCTCGGCTAAAGCATCCAAATTCACATTGTCATAGCTTACCGTCGTTACCGAATACTTTACCGTCTTATTATCAGTAATATTGTCATTGATTTTTGTCAGCTTGTATCTTACCGCCATACTATTATCTTTCTATTAGATTTAACATTAACACGATTTATCTCAAAGGTTACCATCCTATATCTTATTAGTAACCACTCAGTAACAACAGCCTGTACAGGATAATCGGTCAAGATGTACAGGATGGTTTACCAGGGTGTACAGGATAACTAACTAAGAGGTACAGGATAGCATTAGCAAGTCAGCGCTAAAGGTATAAAATATAATAACACAAACAATTGTTCTTCAAGACTTATTTACTATACCTCCCAACATTTCCGCCATCAGTTGATTCATCCCGGTATTTGGACAGCAAGCATATCAAATCCCCGTCCCCAAACGTGAAGTGTCTACCTCTTTTGCCTTTTTCTCTTTGTAGCCACCGAAACTATACCGTAATGTCAGTGTCACATTCCGGCTATCCTGCCACAGTTTCATGCGGCTTTTCTGCCCCTGTTCATCCACACGGGTAACGGGATTGCCTCCCTCGAACAAATCATTACCCCGAACCGTCAGGCGCATCTTCTTTTTCGCGAATGTCCAGGTCAGACCGGCCGACACGTTGTATATCAGATCGACATCATACAATCCCTGTATGACCGGAGATATACAATAGCCCCGCAACTCCAACAACAAGTTCCGGTCTTCGGTCAGGTAGAAGGTATTGTTCAATTCGGCCCGGCCAAACAGTTTTTTACGGTCGAAAAAGACATCATAAAGCGTCCCTTTGTTATGAATGGCACAGCCCATCAGCGTCAGCCTGGAACTCATAAAATCAAAAGGCCTGAAAGGGATGACGGCGACCGCTCCGTACATATTGTAGATATCCATATTCACTGTCTGGAATACGGACCTCAACTCATCGTGGCGCTGGTACGTCATCTGTTGTATTTTATCGGGCTGTATATTTGTAAATAAGCCGAATACATACTTGCTCTTCAGGACATAATTCAGTTGCATCGAATAAGAGAGCTGCGGCTTCAGGTCCGGGTTCCCGATTATAGAACTGTAGACATTCATATAATAGGTAGTAGGAGTAGTCATCCAATAGGACGGATAGGTTTTATCACTCGAAAAGGAAAACATCAGCATACCGGACGGAGCCACCTTGTAAGTAAAATTCAATTGAGGGAAAAGGCCGGCCCTGTTCCATAATGTCTTTTTCTTTCCTGCCGAATCGACGGATGCTTTATAATACTGCAAGGAAAGGGATGCATTCAATGAAACCTTTTTCCCGAATTGTTTCGTAAAACTGGCAAAAGCACCCATTGAATAATCTTTTTGTTTAAGGCGGAAAGTTCCTTCAGGAGCATTCCCACCATTGATCGACTGACCGGACTCGTTACGGGTATCGGAAAAAGAAGCATCTACTCCGTAATCCAACATCCATTCTTTTTTCAATTTACGACTGTCGTTCATATAAAGATCAACACGTTGTACCTGCTGGGAAGACAGAGTTGAGATTGTCTGCTCTTCCTCTTTTTCAAAGTCATTAACCAAATGTTGCTTGTCGTCATTCTTATAAAAAGTATAATCCATCCCGGCTCTGAACCCTTTATGACCGATATAATCCATCCGGGCATTATGCAGATTCGAAGCGCCGGACAATTCCAGCTCCGTCTCTACCCGCCGGATATCGACAAACTCGGTCAACGCGCCTCTTCTCGATACTTTATCCGGGTCGTAAAAACGGCCGGTATAGGAAAGTGACAAGCGGTCTTTACTTTTCAAATCGAAATCGAAAGCTCCCCGTATATTGTGAGAAAGGCTTACATTATTATACCAGTCATCCTGCCTAATATCGTACGGGCGATCGTTTACAGTCGGTCGGGCAATCATTTCCTCTTCCTGGCGTCCATGATCATAAGCGGCCGAATAAGAGATATCAGCCGAGTAATTCTTCCCGATATACGAAAGGTTCGCCTGACCGGATGGAGAAAAGAAATAACCTTGCTTACCCGTCAAAGAGATTTCCCCCTTCAGCACGTCTTTCAAAGATTTGTCATTTTCTATTACGACATTGATGGATGCACCTTTCACGCCAAACCGGGGAGGCGTGCTATACATCACATCTATTTGTTTTACTTTGGATGAAGATGTGGATTTCAATAAGCCAGCCAATTGTTCCGCTGTCATCGAACTTTTGCGTCCGTTGATCAGGATCGAGGTCGAAGGGGTTCCGATAATCGACACCTTATCCCCATCTTTTTGTATACCGGGCAATTCGCCTATCACATCAAAAGCGTTATCGACCGGTTTATCTTTTACCAGGTTCGGAATGTCGTACTGCAACTTGCCTTCCGACACTTTCACCAGCGGCCGTTCCGCTTTTACAAACACCTCCGGAAGATCTACGGTTATACTGTCGTTCACGAAGATGTGTTTCTTTTCCGTTGCGTTCTGCCCCCATCCAGGTACTTGCCCTGCCAGAAAAACGGTCAACAAATAATGATAGAAATGCTTCATCGTATTATTTTTTCTTGTAAAGGTTATATTCGGAAACGAGAGTTCCAAACTTTGCCTCTTTTTGGTAAGACTATATAACATCCCCCCGCACGAATGTTATTTAGTCTTACCAAATAAACCGGATCAGATAAACTTTCCCTACATTTGTTTACATGAAATCTTCGTTCAAATATGTAATCGTTCTGGTCATCCTGTCGTTGTCCGGCCTCTTCATCTATCAGCTATTCTGGATAACCGGCCTCTACCACTCACGGCAAAAGCAGAACCAGGAAGAGATCCGGATGGCGATCAAAAATGCAGATCATATCGAACTGTTCAATCGGGCCGATTTCCTCAGCAGGGTCACGCACAGGCAAAGAGAGACATCCGCCATTGCCGATACGAAAGGCGGTGCGGCTCTCAGTACCCGGTTTCCTGACAAGGATTCGGTTATTCCCGAACTGAGCGTGCAGCCTTTAGATACGAATATCTATCATCCCCGATACCGGAGCCAGACACTCCGTAACGAAGCGGGTAAAATGCTAAAAAGCACGGCAGTGGAGGTCGGTAACGATTTCAGGTCGTTAGGAGAGTTAGGCTTACAGATGCAGCAAGCTCTACATGAAGTGATCGATTCGGTCAAACCGGTCGACCTTGCAAAGTTCGACAGCATCCTGTCCTCCCACCTGCAAAAGAGGGGGCTGGATATTCGCCATCATACCGAAATGTGGAATCTGGAAGACAGTTCGATCATCGCCTCATCCGTTCCGGCAGACCTGGACAAGACAGAATACGACCTACACAAATGGGAATACACGACCTATCATAAAAGGGCTTATCTGGTTTATACCGAACCAACCCGGTGGGATACGATCCGGATGATGTCGGGCATCCTATTCTCTTCATTCCTGATCCTGTTGATCCTGATCCTCTCTTTCGCTTATATGTTCTGGTTCCTGATCCACCAAAAGACAGTGGAACAACTGAAAGATGACTTTACGCACAATGTCACGCATGAATTGAAAACCCCGATAGCAATCACCTATGCAGCAATCGAAGCCATGATCCATTACAACATAACCGGAAACAAAGAAAAGACAAACAAATACTTGCATATCTGTCACGAGGAAGTGCTACGTCTCGGCAATATGGTCGAGCAAATTCTTTCACTCGGCCTGGAACGTAAAAAGGATTTCAAACTTAAATACGAAAGAGTAGACCTGAACGGGTTGCTCGATAAAATCGTCGAACAACAGAGCATCAAATCCTCCAAACCCTTTCATGTCGGGCTGGAATCCATGCCGGACAGGATTATACTGGAAGCCGACAGAACACATCTTTACAACATCTTGAGCAACATTCTGGACAATGCCATCAAATATTCCGGTGATAGTCCGCACATCCAGATAACGGCAGAAGAGCGCAACGGTTCGGTCATCATCCGCATTACCGACAACGGCATCGGAATAGAAGAAGAACACCTGGCACATATCTTCGATAAATTCTACCGGGTTTCCAACAGCAAGCGACCTCCCGTAAGAGGGTACGGCATCGGGCTGTTTTATGTCAAGACAATGATACACATGCACAACGGTACGATCCGGGTAGAAAGCCAGCCCGGAAAGGGAAGTTGCTTCATAATCACATTACCGCAAACACATGAAAGACAAGAAATCGATATTATTGGTTGAAGACGAAGCGAGCCTGTCCATGATCATCAAAGATGCACTGGAAGAAGAAGACTTCCAAGTCATAACGGCAGGAAACGGCCTGCAGGGGATCGATCGTTTCTACAAGTATGCTCCCGACCTGATTATCGCGGATGTCATGATGCCGGAAATAGACGGGTTCGAAATGATCCGGCGGATACGGAAGGAGAATAAAGAAGTGCCTGTACTCTTCCTGAGTGCCCGTTCTTCAACAGATGACATCGTCTTCGGCTTCGAATTAGGAGCCAACGACTATGTTCGCAAACCGTTCAGTCTGCGTGAATTGGTCGTTCGCGCTAAAGCCCTCCTGATCAAATATAAACAGGAGGAGGGAAGAACCGAATTCTACGAGATCGGGCTTTACACTTTCTACCCGAAAGTCCAGACCTTGCTGATAGCCGGAGAAAGCGACAAACTCTCCTACAAAGAATCCGAAATATTGAAACGCCTATGCGAAAACGAGAACCAGCCGATCTACAGCAAGGACATTCTGCTGAGCCTATGGGGAGACGACAGCTTTTATAATGCACGCAGCCTGCATGTTTTCATCACCAAGCTGCGCCACAAATTGGACAAAGACTCTCGCATCAAGATCTTGAACGTAAGAGGAATCGGTTACAAGTTAATCTGTGAACCACTTTAATATCTTTGATACTGGTACATATATTCTATTTTCCTCAAATCTTCGATTGAAAGGCGTCGTAAGCGGATAAAGATTGGGAATGCATAGCCATGATAGTAACCCAAACCAATACCTCCGCCGATTTTGTTTCAAAACTAAGCCATAAGACAATTGCCAAATTAACGATGAGCTGGTCAGGATTATAAAAAACGAAGGCCACGGGATTCACATCCGGCGGCCTTCTACACTAACCCTTAACTTTAACCAATGAAAAACAATAATCTACTTTATTAGTTTTTTAACGAAGCGATTGCGGCTTCGTAATTCGGTTCGTTCGTTATTTCGGAAACCAGTTCCTCATAAACAACTTTACCGGCTTCGTCGACAACTATCACGCCACGGGCTAACAAACCCTTCAGCGGACCATCGACCATCAACATCCCGTACCCGTTTTCAAAACAAGAACAACGGAATGCAGAAAGTGGGATCACTTTATCGATACCTTCCGTGGTACAGAAACGTCCTTGCGCAAAAGGCAAGTCTTTTGATACGGCAAGCACCACAGTATTAGGAAGAGAAGCGGCTTCTTTATTAAAACGTCTTACCGATGCGGCACACACGGCAGTGTCCAAACTTGGGAACACGTTAATCACGACTTTCTTTCCTTTTAAATCTTTCAGATGCAATTCGGATAAATCGCTCTTTACACCCTTAAATCAGGAGCCTCTGCTCCAACTGCGGGCAATGAACCGTTCGTATTGACTTCATTACCTTTAAATGTTATCTTTGCCATCTTTTGTTGTATTTTATGTTCTTTATCAAAAGCGGCTTACAAATATAAGCTGCTTTGTATAACTTAAACAAAGGAATCTGAATAATGTTTTTCCTTTTAACTCTTTTTAATTACTGCTCTCGATAACTCTTTTTCTATCTTTGACCCAAAATAGAAAGAAATGGATGGGTTGATTATTTGCTTACTTGTTGTAATCATTGCTTTACAGGTCTTTTTCCGCCCCCGGAAAGACCATTCGGACATCGCAGGCGAATTGAAACGGCTGCTCGACGAAATGCAACGTTCATTTGAACGTATTGAAAAAAACTTTCGGGAAGATTTTCGTCTGAACCGGGAAGAAGGCCGCATCGTCGCCAGGGATAACCGGGAAGAACTGACGCGCTCCATGAACGAATTCCGGAATGCTTTCGACCGGGGGATCACTTCCTTCAATGCCTTGCAACGCGAAAAGTTCGCTAACTTGGACGAACAACAACGCCTGTTGGTTGCCAATACGGAAAAGCGGTTGGAAGAAATCCGCCTGACCGTAGACGAGAAATTGCAAAAGACACTGAATGACCGGATCGGCCAATCATTCCGGCTTGTGACGGAACAACTGGAAAGCGTACAGAAAGGACTTGGAGAAATGCAAACGCTGGCACAAGACGTAGGTGGTTTAAAACGTGTCCTCAGCAATGTGAAGACACGCGGCAACATCGGGGAAATCCAATTAAGCATGCTTCTCGAACAAATCCTGGCGCCGGAGCAATACGAGGCGAATGTGCACACCCGCAAAGGATCGGATGCCGTCGTGGAGTTTGCCGTCAAACTTCCGGGGCGTGACGATGTCCGCGAATTCGTCTATCTGCCGATAGATGCAAAATTTCCCAAAGACGTCTACGAACAGCTGCTCGATGCATATGATCATGCCGACACACAGGCTATAGAAGCAGCCGGAAAGCTATTGGAAACAACTATTAAAAAGATGGCAAAGGATATTTCCGACAAGTATCTGGCTCCCCCCGCCACCACCGACTTCGGCATCATGTTCCTGCCTTTCGAAGGAATCTATGCGGAGGTCGTACGCCGTTCTTCCCTGCTGGAAGAACTACAGCGCAACTATAAAGTGGTCGTCACCGGTCCGACAACGCTTGCCGCCATCCTGAACAGCCTGCAAATGGGATTCCGCACGCTCGCTATCCAGAAACACTCCGGCGAGGTATGGACCATCTTGGGGGCGGTAAAGAAAGAATTCGAGAAGGTAGGTGGCATGCTGGAAAAAGCACAGAAGAACTTGCAGACGGCCAGCGGACAGATCGAAGAGGTATTAGGGACACGCACACGCGTGATCCAGCGCAAACTGAAAGATGTAGACACCCTCAGCGACAGGGAGGCACGTGCCATCCTTCCCGAAATAGGTCCATTAACGGATGAAGAAAACGAAAACGGATTATGAAAAAGAGACAGATTCCACATACATACGCCATCATATTTTATATCATTCTTTTCTGTGCCGCCCTCACCTGGATCATTCCGGGCGGACAATACAAAGAGAGTATCAATGCCGCCGGAGAAAAAACGGTTGTCTACGAAGCGGTAGAACATGTTCCGCAAACCTGGCAGGTGTTCTCGGCTTTTTACAAAGGATTTGTCGACAAGGCAGATATCATCGTCTTCATCCTGATTATCGGAGGGGCGTTCTGGATCGTCAACGACAGTAAGGCTTTCGATATCGGAACCGTCAGTTTCCTCGGCCGCGCCCGTAAAATGGAGAACAACCGTTTCCTGCGCAAGATCGGAGTGGAGAATTTCTTACTGACATCCATCATGCTACTATTCAGCATATTCGGGGCCGTCTTCGGGATGAGTGAAGAGACCATCGCATTTTGCCTGGTGCTTGTCCCGATGGCGATCTCGATGGGGTATGACTCCATTACAGGCGTTTGCATGGTCTTTGTCGCCGCCGGATTAGGATTTGCCGGTGCGATACTGAACCCATTTACAATCGGCATTGCGCAAGGGCTGGCCGGTATTCCGCTCTTTTCCGGAATCGAATACCGGATATTTTGCTGGATTGTCATCAATATGATCGGTTTCTCCTGGATACTGCGTTATGCTGCTAAAGTAAAGAAAAACCCGAAAGCTTCGTTAGTCTACGAAGAAGATCAGTATTGGCGGGACCTACACAATAACAACTCGCTGGATGTAAGCTATCATACACCACGTACCGCCTGGATCAGTTTTGGCACATTGGCAGTCATACAAATCATTTTCGCAGCTTATTATCCTGCAACAACTTTACAAATCGGGAACAGCGTTATCAAAGGACTGCCTCTCCTCCCCATTCTAACAGCTGCTTTTATCTTGACTTCCCTGTTCGCCCTACGCAAGACAGTCCATCTTTATATCCTGAACCTCCTCTTCTTCACGATTTTTTATCTGATAACGGGAGTGATGGGATATGGCTGGTATATCATGGAGATAGCCACCCTGTTCTTCGCCCTCGGACTGGCAGCCGGCATCGCCAACAACCGGACTCCCAACGAACTGGTCAAACTGTTTCTGGACGGATGCAAGGACATTATGAGCGCAGCTTTGGTAGTCGGCCTTGCAGGCGGTATTATCGTGATACTGAAAGAAGGGCTTGTCATCGACACCATTCTCTACAACCTGGCGAAAGGGATGGAAGGGCTCGGACAAGTGGCGACCGTCGGCATGATGTACGTGATCCAGACCTTGATCAACCTGATCATTCCTTCCGGAAGTGCCAAAGCAGCCCTGACCATGCCGATCATGGCTCCTTTCTCCGACTTGATCGGATTGTCAAAGCAAGCGACCGTGATGGCCTTCCAGTTCGGAGACGGATTCACCAATATGATCACCCCGACATCGGGAGTGTTGATCGCCGTTCTGGGTGTCAGCCGTATCCCCTACGATAAATGGTTTCGCTGGGCATGGAAATTCATATTGCTTCTGGTAATAGTCGGATTCCTGTTACTCATACCGACAGTATTGGTTCCGATGAACGGATTTTAATGGAACGGAAGATCATACATATCGACATGGACGCATTCTACGCTTCTGTGGAACAGCGGGATAATCCGGAACTTCGCGGAATTCCGCTTGCAGTCGGCCACGCGGAGGAACGGGGTGTCGTAGCGGCAGCAAGCTACGAAGCCCGGAAGTTCGGCGTACGCTCCGCCATGTCGTCACAAAGGGCTAAACGCCTATGCCCTCAGCTCACATTTGTTTCCGGACGGATGGATGTCTATAAAGCGGTGTCCCGCCAGATACACGAAATCTTCCACGAATATACGGACATTGTCGAGCCACTTTCACTGGACGAGGCGTTTCTGGATGTTACCGAGAATAAACAAAACATCCCGCTTGCCGTCGACATAGCCAAAGCAATCAAGCAAAAAATCCGGGAGGAGCTGCATCTGATTGCCTCGGCTGGGGTATCGTATAATAAGTTTTTGGCTAAAATCGCCTCTGACTACCGCAAGCCGGACGGACTGTGCACCATCCATCCGTCCCAGGCGGAAGAATTCATCAAACGTCTGCCGATCGAATCCTTCTGGGGGATCGGTCCGGTCACCGCCCAACGGATGCACTCATTAGGCATCCATAACGGAGAACAGTTGAGAGCTTGTTCACAAGAAATGCTCACCCGACAATTCGGAAAAGCAGGAATTTTATATTATGAATTTTCAAGAGGGATAGACTTACGCCCTGTCGAAGCCGTCCGAATCCGCAAATCCGTAGGCTGTGAACATACGCTTGAAAAAGACATTTCGCAGCAATCGTCCGTTATCATCGAATTATATCATGTTGCGACCGAACTGATCGAACGGCTGCAACGAACCGGTTTCAAAGGAAATACCCTTACTTTAAAAATTAAATTCCATGATTTCAACCAAAAGACAAGAAGCATCACCCAAAGCCACGAACTGACGACTTTAGCCGAAATACTACCTTTAGCCAAAGGACTGTTGAAAGACATCGAATATACGACTCACCCGATTCGCCTGATCGGGCTTTCGGTCTCCAATCCTTACGAGAAGAACGAAGAGAAAGCCCGCTGGGAACAACTAAGTTTTGAATTCAGCGACTGGGATTACTCTAAATAAGTATATCCATACAAGCCGGAACGATAGTTGGAAAGGAACTCTTTACCTTCTTCAACCGAAATCTTACCTTCCTTTACAGACTTAGTCACCCAAGTTTCCAGTGTCCTCACCAACTTTTTAGGATTATACTGGACATAATCAAGCACTTCGGCAACCGTTTCCCCGTCGATGACTTGCTCGATGTTGTAACCTTTTTCATCTACCGTTACATGCACTGCATTCGTATCACCGAAAAGATTGTGCATATCTCCCAGAATTTCCTGATAGGCCCCAACCAGAAAGACACCGATATAATAAGCATCTTTTCCTTTCAGCGAATGTACCGGTAGATCATGGGAAACATTGCGTGTCGAAATAAAGTTGGCAATCTTGCCATCCGAGTCGCAGGTTATGTCCTGCAAAGTCGCCGTCCGGTCCGGACGTTCATCCAACCGCTGGATAGGCATGATCGGGAAAATCTGATCAATCGCCCAAGAGTCAGGCAAGGACTGGAAAAGCGAGAAATTACAGAAATACTTATCAGCCAATAGTTTGTCCAGCTTTCTAAACTCATCCGGTGCATGTTTCAACCCGGAAGCAATTTGGCTGATTTCGCGCGTCACAGACCAATACAAGCGTTCGATTTGGGCACGGGTCTTCAAATCGACAATACCATGACTGAACAAATCCAACGCTTCCTCACGTATCTGCTGCGCATCGTGCCAGGCTTCCAGCATACGGCTCTGGTTCAGCTTATCCCAAATCTCATACAGTTCATGCACAAGCTCGTGATCAGATTCGCTCACCTCGAAGTCTTCATCCATTTCGGGAAGCGTAGCTGTTTCCAGCACTTCAAATATCAAAACGGAATGATGGGCAGTCAACGAACGCCCGCTTTCCGTTATGATGTTCGGATGCGGGATACCGTTCTTGTCACTGGCATCGACCATTGTAGAAATAGAGTCGTTTACATATTCCTGGATGGAATAATTGACACTGCTCTCGCTATTGGAAGAACGAGTACCATCATAATCGACTCCCAGTCCGCCACCAATATCCACAAACTCGATATTGAAGCCCATCGCATGCAGTTGTACATAAAATTGTGATGCTTCGCGCAAAGCCGTTTTAATACGGCGTATCTTGGTCACCTGACTGCCGATGTGGAAATGAATCAGCTTCAGACAATCTGTCAAATCTTTCTTTTCCAGAAAATCAAGTGCTTCCAGCAATTCGCTGGACGTCAAGCCGAACTTGCTGGCATCGCCACCGCTCTCTTCCCATTTACCACTGCCGGAAGATGCCAGTTTAATACGGATGCCGATATTCGGACGGACATTCAACTGCTTGGCCATCTTGGCGATCAAAGTCAGTTCGTTGATCTTTTCGACAACCAGAAAAATGCGTTTACCCATTTTCTGTGCCAGCAAAGCTAGTTCGATATAACTCTCATCCTTGTAACCGTTGCAGATAATCAAAGAATCCGAATCTGTATTGACCGCAATCACCGCATGGAGTTCCGGCTTTGAACCGGCTTCCAACCCTAAGTTGAACTTCTTGCCATGACCGATAATCTCTTCCACTACCGGACGCATCTGATTTACTTTAATCGGATAGATAATGAAATTCTGCGCCTTATAACCATATTCATCAGAAGCCTGCTTGAAACAGTTCGCGATCTTTTCAATACGGTTATCCAGAATATCTGGGAAACGGATCAGTACAGGAGCCTCCACATCCCGTAATTGCAGTTCGTCGACCAGCTCTCTCAGATCTACACCGGCGCCGTCTT
>ENA-UOJC01004440-UOJC01004440.1-human-gut-metagenome-genome-assembly--contig:-C104-NODE-4440-length-11814-cov-7.817672_pt1 | contig 11814 bp, 10 predicted proteins | sample MGYA00242339_ERZ723886 | MGnify/ENA metagenome assembly ERZ723886 | reverse complement strand
ACTCAATCAAAATGGAGCAGCGTATTTGCAGATGCCACCGACAGGGGCAGAATTCAGATGTTCTCGTAATAAATCTGCTTAGCAGGGAAAACTTCGCTGATGTCAGAATGCTTGAATTGATTAACAAGCGGACTTTGCAGTTTAACGGAATATTCGGGATGTCCGACGATATTGTCGGCAACTTTGATGTAAAGATAAAAGAAGTCTTGCAGGACTTCCGTCACAGGGATGAAGTGGCTCAGGCGTTCAAGGAAAATCTCTCCGAACACCGTCAGAAAAACGAACAACTCGTGGAAAATTCAGAGGATATCCTTTTCACGACATTTACAAAATCCATTGCGGATAAAGTTACGGTTACTCCTGCATATATTGAGGAAAAAGCCGAAGAACTTAATGCCGAACTGTGGCAACTTGTAAAATATTACTTCGAAAATCTAAAGCCCGACTGGTATGAAATAGATGATGAAAATAAGACTTTGACTTTGATAGAAGGTTACAAACGCCCGTATTTATTCACTTTCAACGATAACGGAAGAAACAGAAATTATGAAGGGTATAAAAGATACGGATTAAGCAAGGACTTCAAACCGTTAACCGGCCGGATATCTTTCACTTCTACTTTTGCAAAAGGAATTTTGCGGGAAATTGATACAAACATTGCCCCAGAAGCAAAGATTTATGTAAATGCAGATATTGAACCTTGCGAGATTGGATTCTATTATTCAACAATAACTTCAAAAGATGTTTCTTCTACACGCCATATTTTGATAGGTCAAACACAATCAGGCGAAATATTATCCGATGAGAAGTGCCGTGAACTTTTAAGTCTACCGGTAGTAGAGTTAGAAGAACGTGATAGGCTTGAGCAAATCAAAGATGGCAAGTTATTACAGGATTTTGCAGGTATTGGAAGTTTAGACGATAAAATTTCAAAAGAGAAAATAATCAAAGAATACATAAAAAGTAGAGAAGGCTCGTTCGCTTTTGAAGTTGAAAAGTTAAAACTTCTTGCAGGCAGGAAGAAAACGCAGCTTGAAACGGATTTGAACGACATTAAAACAGAGATTAAGGGACTGAAAAATACTACTGCTCCGAATAAACTTGAGGAACTGAAAACAACCAAACAAATCAAGGTTTTAGAAAAAGAGTTGTTGCTGCGGGAAGAAAAACTATTCTATGATAAAGCACAGATTGACGTTGAAACCGAAAACGAAATTGCCGACTTAACGAATGAGTATAATTTTAAAGTTCTTGTAAGTCAGCATTTCAAGGTTCAGATTTTCAATACACAGAAAACAAAACTGGAAGAAACGGTAATCGAGCATCCGGTACTTGAGGAGCTTGTTTTAGATGATCCGAACACGAGATATTGCATTAAGCCTCGGTGGTGATTTTTCTAGGCCTTTATTGGTACTATTTTTGCGATGTCATCAGCAATATTGCGTTTAGCAATTCTAAGTTCATAATCCTCTTGATAACGCAGAAAATACCCCTGTGTAAGCCCAAAATATGTAGTTAGACGCAAATCCGTATCAGCAGTAATCCTTCTTAATCCTTTAACTATTTGGTGAATTCTGTTAGATGGTACAAAAATAGCAGCAGCAAGAGCATTCTGTGTAATACCGAATGCGTCAATAAATTCTTCTTTCAGCATTTCGCCGACGGTCGTGAGTTCAATACGTTCTGCCATAATTCTGACCTCCTTAGTGATATTATACACTACGTATCACGTAAATGCTGGATGCATTTAACATTCTTAATTTTTGCAAAGCACGTTTTTGAATATCATGAGGTATTTTCTTCGAAAATTCTTCATCCCAAATTTTTTCAGTTTCTTTGCATTTAAAAGACTTTATCATAGATGAATTATAACACAATAATAGTTTATTTGTGCTAGAATACACTTGTGTAAAAAATAGGAAGTTATATGGGACAAGAAATAGAACACGTAAGCTCAATGAGTATGGATATAGAAGAAGATGCGAAAGAAAAATTAAAATCGGTTTTTCCTCAGTGTTTTGTAGAGGGCAAATTAGATATAGATAAGCTTCTTAACCTTTGCGGGGAATATATTGAGGAGGATTTTGAGAAGTATAAGTTTGAGTGGAAAGGCAAATCTGAATGCTACAAGATTGCAGGTAAACGCTCAACAGGCACACTTAGACCTTGTAAAGAAGAAAGTGTTGATTTTGAAAATACCAAAAATCTTTATATAGAAGGAGATAACCTTGAAGTATTGAAGCTTTTGCAGACTGCATATTTCCGTAAAGTCAAAATGATATATATTGACCCTCCGTATAATACGGGCAACGACTTTGTTTATGAGGATGACTTTGCAGACCCTATGGCTAAATATAAGGAAGTAACGCAGCAGACAACAAAGTCAAACCCTGAAACAATGGGGCGTTTCCATACAAACTGGTTGAATATGATGTATCCGCGTTTACGTCTTGCTGCAAACCTCTTGCGTGATGACGGAGTAATATTTATTTCTATTGATGAAAATGAAATAACAAATTTAAAAAAAGTTTGTAATGAAGTTTTTGGGGAAGAAAATTACATAGGTTCGTTTGTTTGGAGAAAGAAAGATGGTGGCGGACAAGCAAAAGAATATTTTGTAATTGAACATGAATTTATTGTTGTTTACAGAAAAAGTCAACAACTTACATGGTATGACAAAGAAGAAGCTCGAGATATTGCACAATACAATAAATCAGACGAACGTGGTAATTTTAAAATAACAAAACTTGCAAAATGGGGGAACACTGCAAGAAGAGAGGACAGACCTTCTATGTATTTCTCCTTAATAGCTCCTGATGGAGTTGAAGCATTTCCTATTGCACCTGATGGTAATGACGGACGGTGGAGAGTTGGTAGGGAACGAATGAATGAATTATTGCAAAATGACCTTGTGCATTGGGAGAAAAAAGATGGTAAATGGATACCTTATGAAAAAGAATATTTTGCAAATCAAATGAAAGTCCTAAAACAGAGAAGTATATTATATGATATTGCCAATACAGGTGATGGGTCTAATATCTTAACAGGATTATTTACCACCAAAGATATATTTGAAAATCCAAAACCAATTGAGCTTATTAAAAACTTTCTTGAGGCAACTACACAGAACGGTGATATCATCCTCGACTTTTTCAGTGGCAGTGCAACAACCGCCCATGCGGTAATGCAGTTGAACGCCGAAGACGGCGGAAATCGTCAATTTATTTGTGTTCAACTTCCTGAACTTTGCGACGAAAAATCAGAAGCCTTCAAAGCCGGCTACAAAAATATTTGTGAAATCGGCAAAGAACGGATTAGACGTGCAGGAAAGAAAATTTCCGAACAAAACAATTCGGTAGATATTGGTTTTAAAGTATTTAAGCTGGATACCTCAAACCTTGCAAAATGGGATAGCACACCTACTGAAGATGTCGGCGTACTTTTCCAACGCTTACAGGATATAGAAAACTCGGTTAAATCCGACCGCACAGACTTGGATGTCGTTTACGAGGTCATGCTTAAACTCGGTATTCCGTTTGATTATAAAGTTATCCCGATAGAAATTAACGACAAAAAAGCATATTCAATCGGGGAAGATTGTCTTGTTCTTGTATGCTTGGACTACGGTAAGGACGGAATTACTCCGGAAGATATGGAAGCTATGTGTGAATATCTTCCGGCAAAAATCGTATCCTCTGAACAAGCGTTCAAAGATGATACTGCACTTTCAAACGCTCATTACATTTTGAAAGACAAAAATATTGAAATGAAACTTTTGTAAGGAATTTATTATGAAAAGTGAAATTAAAATATTTGAACAAAGCAATATTCGTTCATCATATGATGAACAAAATGAAAAATGGTATTTCTCAATAATTGATATTATATCGATATTAACTGAAAGTAAAAATCCTCGCCGTTACTGGAGTGATTTGAAGACAAAACTCAGTGAAGAAGAGGGTTTTAGTCAACTGTACGAAAAAATCGTACAGTTGAAATTGATAGCACCTGATGGCAAAAACAGGCAAACTGATTGTGCGGATGTAGAAACTCTATTACGTATTATTCAATCAGTACCGTCTAAAAAGGCTGAACCAATAAAGCAATGGCTCGCGAAAGTCGGTTATGAGCGAATGAAAGAGATGTCAGACCCGTCAACTGCTATAGATAGAGCCAGAGAAACCTACAAAAAGTTAGGTCGTTCTGAAAAGTGGATTCAGCAACGAATGACAGGGCAAGAAACCAGAAACAAACTTACAGACTATTGGAAAGACCATGAAATCACAGAAAGTGAGGAATTTGCAATTTTGACAAATATTATTCATCAAGAGTGGAGTGGTTTATCTGTTAAAGAACATAAAAATCTTAAAGGTTTAAAATCCCAAAATTTGCGTGACCATATGTCTGAAGCTGAGTTGTTGTTCAACGCACTTGCAGAACTTTCAACAAGGCAGGTTGCAGAAAATACACAGGCAACAGGCATGAAAGAAAATTCAAAAGCTGCTAAAGTTGGTGGTAATATTGCCAAAAGGGCAAAAGAAGATTTTGAAGAACGCACGGGTCAAAAAGTCGTAACAGGTGAAAATTTCTTACCTAAAACACAAAAAACAAAACAAATTAAGGATAAAAGGAAGAAGAATTGAAACTAAAGTTTAAACATCAGGAATTTCAAACAGAAGCAGTTAACGCAGTAGCGGACTTATTTGCAGGTCAGGAAAAGTCGACTGCAACTTTTTCTGTAGATAACAATTCCGACCAGATGAAATTACTTCAGAACGATTTTGGGTTTGGAAACAAACTTGAAATCGATAACGACACTTTAATTTCAAACATGCACAAAATTCAAAAACGGAATAAATTACCAATCTCTCGGGATTTTGACTCAAAACAGTATTCAATCGAAATGGAAACAGCTACAGGTAAGACATATACCTACACAAAAACAATTCTTGAATTAAACAAACGCTACGGTTTTACAAAGTTTATCATAGTTGTTCCCTCTGTTGCAATTCGTGAAGGTGTTTTCAAATCCTTGCAGGTAACAGAAGAACACTTCAAAAATATCTATGACGGAATCCCTTACAGATATTTTATTTATAACTCTGCAAAGCTTTCAGATGTCCGCCAGTTCGCAACATCAAGCAATATTGAAATAATGATTATTAACATTGACGCCTTCAAAAAAGCTGAAAACATCATCAATCAGGAGCAGGACAAACTCAACGGCGAAACCGCTATGAGGTATATTCAGGACACAAATCCGGTCGTAATTATCGACGAACCTCAATCCGTTGACAATACAACAAAGTCAAAAGAGGCAATTCAATCACTTAATCCGTTGTGTGTCCTTCGTTATAGTGCAACCCACAGAGAAAAAATTAATCTTCTATACCGTTTAACTCCTGTTGACGCTTATCAAATGGGACTCGTTAAACAAATTTGTGTTTCTTCAAATTCTGTTGCAAATGATTTTAACAAGCCTTATATACACTTAAAATCAGTATCTAACAAGAACGGCTTTACCGCAAAAGTAGAGATGGATATTGAAAATAAAGGCGGAAAAGTTGAACGAAAAACTGTTACCGTAAAACCAGGTGATGATTTATTTATTTTATCAGGCAACCGTGAACTTTATCAGGACTATATTATAGATGGAATAGACTGCACAGAGGGTTTTGAATGTATAGAGTTTTCTAACTCGGAAAAAGTCCTTCTCGGCAAAGCTATAGGCGGAATTGATGAAAATATAATCAAGCGTGCACAGATTTACAGAACCATTGAAACGCATCTTCAAAAAGAACTCCGTTACTTTGAAAAAGGCATAAAAGTTCTCTCGCTATTCTTCATTGATGAAGTCAAAAAGTACAGAACAGAAACCGGCGAAAAAGGAATATATGCTCAAATGTTTGAGGAATGCTACAACGAGCTTATTAATAAGTCGGAATATGCAATACTAAAGGAAAAATTTAATACGGATGTTGAAAAAGCCCACAATGGGTACTTTTCACAGGATAAAAAAGGAATCTACAAAAATACAAAAGGCGACACTCTTGCTGATGATGATACTTATAACACAATTATGCGTGATAAAGAGTGGCTGTTATCTTTTGAATGCCCGCTAAGATTTATCTTCTCTCACTCTGCTTTAAAAGAGGGCTGGGATAATCCGAATGTGTTTCAGGTTTGCACGTTGATTGAGCAAAAATCAATATTTACTTGCAGGCAAAAAATAGGACGTGGCCTAAGACTCTGTGTAAATCAAGACGGTGAACGTATCGAAGATAGAAATATTAACATCCTTCACGTAATGGCTAATGAAAGTTTTGCTGAATTTGCAGACAAGTTACAGAAAGAAATTGAAGATGATACCGGTATGAAGTTTGGAGTTCTTCAGCTTAGTGCCTTGATGGATTTAACCTATGAGGAAAAAGTCGAAGTTGAACATCAGATGGATGAAGCCTCCGCTTTTGATGTCTATGAAGCACTTGTTGCAAATGAAATCATAGATGAGAGTGGAGTTTTGAGAGTTGAGAGTGAAATTGATAACATTGAATTGCCTAAAATCTCAGACCCGCTTAAACAAGAAATTAAAAAAGTCCTTAAACAACAAAAACCTGTAACTTTCGAAAGACTCAAAGAAGTTAAATGTGTCGAAACCCGTATTGAAGAAAAAACTTTCACCCACGAACAAGCAAGCGATATTATGGAAACCTTGAAAGAAATGAAAGTTATCTCTAAGGAAGGTAAGATTAAAGATACTATGAAATCCCAGCTTAAAGCCGGCAAACTTGATTTGCATGAAAGATATTCCAAAGCGGCTCAAAGAGCTATTATGCAGGCACTTGAAAAAGCAGACAACAGACCAGTAATCCGTGATGCAAACAAAGAAGTTACTGTAAGACTTAAAAAGCAGGCAATTTTATCACCTGAATTTAAGGAGTTGTGGGATAAGATTAAGCAAAAAACTACCTACAGAGTGAATATTGACACAGAAACTCTAATTAAAAATTGTGTAAAAGATTTGCAGGAAATGCCGCCAATTCCAAAGGCCAGACTTGTATCCCAAACCGCGGAAATACAAATTGAAAATGCCGGAATATCCCATACTGAAAAGCACTTAAAAACAAAAGACCTTGAAAATACATACAGTTATCTGCCGGATATTCTCCGACTTATAGCCGCTGAAACGCTTTTGAAACATTCAACAATAATAAGAATACTAAAAGAAAGCGGACGGGAAAGAGATTTTCTAAATAATCCGCAGGGATTTTATGAGAAGGCTCTTGAGATAATAGCACGTAACAGACACGCACTTGCCATTGACGGCATAAAATATGTTAAACTTGCAGGCGAAGAATATTATGTGCAGGAGATTTTTGACAGTTCAGAACTTCTTGCAAACCTTGACCGTAATGCTGTTCAGATTGAACACAGCGTTTATGATTACCTGATTTATGACAGCGGAGTTGAAAGCAGATTTGCTAAATCACTTGATGAAGACCCTGATGTAAAAATGTTCTTCAAAATACCGTCAAGATTTAAAATCGAAACCCCGATTGGAAGCTACAACCCTGACTGGGCAGTATTCCTGGAAAAAGACGGTGAACAAAAGTTATACTTTGTCCTTGAAACCAAAGGAACAACAAGCCTCTTTGATTTAAGGAGTCCTGAAAAATTAAAAATCCACTGCGGTAAACAACACTTTGCAGCTTTAGAAGATGGCATCCAGTTCTCAGAAGAACCGGTTAAAGACTGGAATGAGTTTAAAACTAAAGTATAAAAATTTATGTTACTGCCGAAGAATAAAAGGAGTGTAGTTGCAATTTTTAATTTTTCAAAATTTACCGGTTAAAATCTCTAAAAACGATTTGCTTAACAAAATGTTACAATAGAAAATACAATAAAAAATGAAAAATTTGTGTATATATTTATTATTTTGTATCTCTATATTAATTATATATCTCAATTATTGGCGTTTAAGCCCAGTTTAAAAACAAAAGAGGCTTATTAAAGATGTTTTTTACAATATCTTTTAAGAATTTTTGTATTAATACGAGTATTAATATTTGTATTAGCACAAACCCGCTCGTAGAGTGCTTTTGAGGTGTTTTTTATTTGACAAAATTTCTTTATGTTTTATTATGCCTTTGTAGCAATTCCAAAAGCTGCAAAAAAAATATGTGGGTCTAAAAAAAATATCATGACTCACACTACGACAGGAGGTAACTACACTCATAGTATCCACCCAATGTAGAGATGCCTATAGAAATAGCTCAGGAAACCACAACAATCTTTCCTTCGCTTTTTCTTTCCGGCACCGCTTCATTGACCCTAAAGACAAACCGAAGGTCAATGTCGCGGAGCAAATTATGGGGGTAAAATTGCTACAAAACTTCTGGGCAGCCAAGCAGAAGAAAATTCCCCAAAAATTTAAATAAAGGAAAAAATATGAGATATTACAAACTTCTAAGGCCGGCATTACTTAGATTTTTGAGTAAGCATGACGGCAATAATTTTGACATGCAAAATTTATCCAACTACTCTGTATACTACAAAAATCTGCCCCAAAAATCTCGTCTTATAGAAGAACCAAACTTGGGGCTAAAAAGTTTGCAGAGAGAAGTCTCTGATATAATCAAAAAAGGACTCAAGTTGCCTGATTATGCTTACAGCCTTTCTGGAGGTAAACATGCTGTCAAAAATGCTATGGCTCATCAGCATAACATGTATGTTGTAACATTAGATATTAGCGGCTTTTACCCCAATACAAAAGAAAAATATGTCAAAATTTTTTACCATGACATCTTACAACTTCCGGACCACGCAGTTGAAAAGCTCATAATGTTAACAACGTTCAACGGACACTTGCCAACAGGTGCACCAAGCAGTCCGATTTTGGCGTTCCTCGTGCATAAAAATATTTTTGATAACATTTATGAGAGGATGCATGAAGCCGGTATTGTATTTACGTTGTATGTTGATGATATTACACTCTCAGCCTCTAAGCCAATTGGTAATGGGGCTATTAAAAATTGTCTCAATATTTTAAAGCAGCATAACTTGTGGCTAAATTCAAAAAAAATTAAAAGATTTAGTTACAAAAAAGCACACATCACTGGTGTTATCAAAAACCAGGCCAACCAACTGATTGTGCCAAACCGGAAAAGTCATGATGTCATTAAATTGCTAAAAAAGAAAGAAATACGCGAAATGCAGGAAAAAGATTTGCAGATTCTGTTAGGAAAAATAAGCTTTATACAGCAAATTTCGCCCAAAAAGTTTGCCGTCACAAAAGATAAACTCATCAAACGCGGCAAGCAGATTAATCGACAAAAAAAAGCATATTTGCAATATCTTACGTACATCTTGAAAGAAAATATTGTCAAACCTGAAAGGAGCAGCCAATGAAAAACACTCCTACACTAACCGAAAAAAGACGTGTGAAACTACTGAAACAAATTCTAAATAATAGAGCAATCGGGCTAAGGTGCAAAGGTCTGTGTGCAATGATTTTGTTTTTACCATATAGCAAAGTCAAAAACATTGAGACAATAATGAAATTTAGTCAGCAAAATAAATTTACGCATGTCCGCAACACTCTTGCAAAACTAAAAAAGGAAGTGATTATGGGGAACGAAGGCGTAAACGTCAATATTAAAAAAAATGATGAAGTTACCCTCAAGTTTACATTTTTCACTCAAAAGCACAAATTTATTATTTCACCGCTTTCAAATAACAGAGGTATTTTAAACAGAGAAAGGAAAAAATGAAAATGGAAAAAACAGAGTTGTTAACTTACACTGAAGTGAGCGAATATTTTAAAGTTTCGCGTTCAACAATTTGCAAATGGGTTCATGAGCATAAATTTCCAGAGGAAATAATGTACAAAATGCCGGGAAAGAAAGCTACGCGGCGTTTCATTAAATCTAAATTGGAGGCGATGGTCAATGGGAGTCTATAAGGCAAAAAATGGGAAATATTATTGCAGGGGCAGAATTAATGGTGAACGATATCATAAATTGTGTGCCGGAGCAAAGAGTAAAGAAGAAGCCAAAGCTCTTGAAGATGCTGAAAGATACACATTACGACTCAAGCAAAAAGGCTTATTGCAGGAAGGAAAAGTCCAAGTTTATAATTTTAAATTTTTGATGGACAAGTATGTAGCAGTTTGTGAAGCCAATAATAAGTCTACCAAAGAGGCTAAAATATTCAGGAAATACCTTCTTGAATATTTTGGCAGTAATAAAGATATTTCAAAAATCAAAGCTACCGATATAGAACGATTTAAGACATATATGATGAAGAACGGACGAACTTGTGCTACGGTAAACAGATATTTAGCAGCACTTAAACGTGCCTACAATATTATGATTGCAGATGAGTTAATTGACTTTAATCCAACTAATAAAGTGAAAAAATTGGATGAAGATAATCACAGATACAGATATTTAAGCAAAACTGAGTGGCAGCAACTGCAAAAGTTTTTACCAAAAGACAAAGTGAACATTGTAACTTTTGCTTTGTGTACTGGATTTAGAAAAGAAAATGTGCTAAAATCAAGATGGGAACATGTTGATTTTAACTTGCGAACCATTGAACTTTTAAAACAAAATAATAAGGGCAAAAAAGTTGTAAAATGCCCTATGGTTGACAAAGTATATGACCTGCTTCAGTCATTGAACCCGAAGGATGAAGGATACATTTTTCTGAATCCCAAAACAGGAAAGCCATACACTACTATACGCAAATCTTTTAATACAGCTTTGAAAAAAGCTAATATAAAAGATTTTCACTTTCATGATTTAAGAAGAACTACCGGTACTTGGCTTTTAACAAACGGTGTTGATATAAGAACCATCCAAAATATATTGGCTCATTCTGATGTTAGTACTACTCAGCGTTATCTGAGTTTAACACCAGAGCAAAATCAAAAAGCTATGACTGTTTTAAATTCATATATGTAAATAAGTTTTATTTGTTCACTGGCACACAGTTGGCACATAGCTTCACTCAAAAACAATTTTTGAAAATTGAAAAATAGTAATATAATTAGATTTGGCTTCGTAGCTCAGCAGGATAGAGCAGCGGTTTCCTAAACCGAAGATCGCGCGTTCGAATCGCGCCGGGGCCGTTTTTATATAATGTAATTTACAATTTTTTATTTCGCTAGCAAAAAATATTTTGTTCTGATTTTGGGTAAATATGACAAAAATTACAAACCTCAAAACATATTTAAATAAGCCTTACAAATGCTACATTCCCCAATGTCGTTCAAAGTGTTGCATAAATGCACCTCTGCCTGAGGATTTTTTACCCAAACATAAAGATAAAATTCAAAGACAGATATTTGGTGCGTTTAATATGGGTCAAAATGATATCAGAGACACTTATAATTCTGTAATTTACAGTACTCGGCCGATAATTTTTATCGGCTATGATACTGACGGAAAAATGTTGTGCGGCATTTCCCCTGAAGTAGCAAAAAAATTACAGCTTAAAAATATGGATGATGTGCATAATCTTTTAGCGGAATATGAAGCTAAAAAGATATATAATTATTGTCCGTTTATTAAATCTGATGCAAGCTGCAGCGTGTATAATGACCGTCCACCTATTTGCAAGGAGTTCGGTACAATACCGGGAAAAATAAATGAATGTCCGGAGAAGGCTTCGAGGCTTGATATACTTAAATTTAACTTAAAATCATTTTTTGAAGTTGAGGTTAAAGCTCCCTTCAAATTTATGGGTGAAATGCTAAAAAACAAAATTACTTCACTTATAAAAAAATAATAATAAAATATATTATTTATAAGT
>ENA-UOJC01004436-UOJC01004436.1-human-gut-metagenome-genome-assembly--contig:-C104-NODE-4436-length-11826-cov-7.612692_pt1 | contig 11826 bp, 10 predicted proteins | sample MGYA00242339_ERZ723886 | MGnify/ENA metagenome assembly ERZ723886 | reverse complement strand
ATCCCTTCTGGAGTGACCGCGCGGTGATGGAGATCGAGCTTGAGGACGAGTCGCAGCGCATCAGATTTCCGGAGATGATAGATATAATAAAAGAAATAACCGACGACGGCAGGTACACGAACAAGGCGCTCGCAACGGGCGCGATACCGAACGACGTCATATAACAAACAGACATGGAGGAACAAAATGAAAAAGATAACCGCACTTCTTATTGCAGCGCTGCTGGCGCTATCGCTCTGCGGATGCGAACAGATAGAACAGCTCAAGCAGATTGAACTGCCAACCCCCAGCGTGGAGCCGAGCGAGGAGCCCTCGCCCGAAGCGTCCGAGGAGCCGGAGGCGACTCCCGAACCCACGCCCGAAGCCGCGGAGCCGTCCTCGTACGTGACCATCAGCATAGGCGAGCACAAGGAGACCTACTATGCGCCCGACGATGAAAACCAGATGATACTCGACTTCTCTTACGAGACGCCGACCGTCCATATCTACGGCAACGACGCGGCCTCCGAGAAGATAAACGACTTCATCGCCGCTATGGATGAGGAATATTACACCGGCAGCAACTACGCCGAGGGCGGCTATGGCGTCGGCATCAACGGCATGCTCGACATGGCCTACGACAACCTCTCCTATGTGCGCGATAACAATATCGAAGCGAACCTGACCCTCGCCAGCAACCGTACCGTGCTTGTCGCGCGCGCGGACGAGAAGCTCATCTCGCTGCTTTATAACGACTACTCCTACACCGGCGGCGTACACGGCATCTATGGCTATACCGGCTATATATTTGACACGGAGACCGGTGAGCAGCTGACGCTGGACAAGCTTGCGCCCGATCTCGACGCGTTCAAGACATGGCTGACCGCGGCAATGGTCGAAAAGGTCAATTCTGATGACGAACTAAAGCAGAGTCTTACGGTGGATGACGTCGAGACCGCGCTCGCGGCGCTTATCCGTGAGGGCAGCTGGTATCTCGACGGCGACGGACTGACCGTGTTTTCAAGCGTATACGAGATAGCGTCGTACGCGGCGGGCGTTATAAACTTCAAGTTCAGCTATGATGAGATAGCCCCGTATATCGACTCGAAGTGGCTCCCCGCGGCGCGCACCGGCTCCGGCGAGCTTGAAGCTCTCGCGCTCGATGCGCTTCCGGAGGGAACCGAGATCATCGACAAGGTCACGGTGGATTCCGGCGAGACACAGCTGTGCATCAAGGTCAGCGGCGCGGTGTACGATGTGAGCGTGTGCTCCGTCGAGTACGCGGACTTTGACAGCCGATTCTACACCACGGGCGAACACTGGTATTGCAGCTACATGAAGGACAGCGCCATCCAGCTCGAGACCATGATACCCGACGGCATCCCGAACCTGATGGTTTCCTACGCCGACGCCGACGGCGTGAACCACTCCAAGCTTGTCTCCCAGAGCGGCATGGACGGCAGCTTTCTGCTCATAGACGATAATATTGAGGTTCTCGGCTGATTTAGGCACAAAATATCGAAAAAATCATTGACATTCAAGCGCTGACATGCTATTATCGTAAGGCCGCATCGAAGGGGTATTAAGAGAGGTATGCCCTCCGCCCTAAGAGCGAGACCTGAAGAGAGGAAGGAAATTCACATGAAGCATGCTATCATCGTTACCGGCGGCAAGCAGTACCGCGTGGCAGAGGGCGACGTTATCTTCGTTGAGAAGCTTGACGTTGAAGCCGGCGAGACAGTCAAGTTTGACAAGGTCCTCGCAGTTATCGACGGCGAAAACACCGTTTTCGGCGCTCCTGTTATCGACGGCGCTACCGTTTCCGCAAATGTCGTAAAGAACGGCAAGGGCAAGAAGGTTCGCGTTTACAAGATGAAGCCCAAAAAGGGTTATCGCAGAACGCAGGGTCACAGACAGCCCTACACCAAGGTTCAGATCGAAACCATCAACGCATAATTTTCCCCGCTACTACTGATAATGGAGGTGTAACCTTAATGGCACATAAAAAAGGTATGGGTTCTACCAAGAACGGCCGCGACAGTGAGTCTAAGCGTCTTGGCGCCAAGAGAGCCGACGGTCAGTTTGTTCTCGCCGGCAATATCCTTGTCAGACAGCGCGGAACCAAGATCCATCCCGGCACCAATGTCGGTAAGGGTAAGGACGACACTCTGTTCGCTCTTGTAGACGGCACCGTGAAGTTCGAGCGCCTGGGCAAGGACCGCAAAAAGGTCTCTGTTTATGAAGAACTCGCTCAGTAAATTTTGACTTAAAAAAGCCGGACGTTCCCGTCCGGCTTTTTTCGTTAAGGCGTCGCTATCGCCTTATATTTGATCAGAACGCTAAAAGGAGGCAATATGGGAACTTCTTTTGTAGATAAAGCGCGCATCAGCGTCCACGCCGGCAAGGGCGGGGACGGGGCGGTCGCGTTCCACCGCGAGAAGTACGTCGCGGCGGGCGGCCCCGACGGGGGCGACGGCGGCCGCGGCGGCAGCGTCATATTCGTCGCGGACGACAATATGTCCACGCTGATGGACTTCCGCTATAAGCGCAAATACGTCGCCGGCAACGGCGCAAACGGTCAGGGCAAGCGCTGCTACGGCAAGGACGGCGAGAGCCTGTATATCAAAGTCCCGCGAGGCACGATCATCCGCGATACCGAGACCGGCGCGATCATGCACGACATGTCCTCCGGCGAGAACTTTGTGGCTGCGAAGGGCGGCCGCGGCGGCTGGGGCAACATGCATTTTGCAACGCCGACCCGTCAGGTGCCGCGCTTTGCAAAGCCCGGCCTCCCCGGCGAGAGCCATGACATCACGCTGGAGCTGAAGCTGCTGGCGGACGTCGGGCTGGTCGGCTTCCCGAACGTCGGCAAATCGACGCTGCTTTCCGTCGTCAGCAAGGCGCACCCGAAGATCGCAAATTATCATTTCACCACCCTGTTCCCGAACCTCGGAGTTGTGTACGTCGATGAGGGCGTCTCCTTCGTAATGGCCGACATTCCGGGCATCATTGAGGGCGCGTCCGAGGGCGCAGGGCTTGGGCATGACTTCCTGCGCCATATCGACCGCTGCCGCCTGCTCATCCATCTGGTGGACGTGTCCGGCAGCGAGGGGCGCGACCCCGTCGAGGATTTTGACGCGATAAACGCGGAGCTGCGCGAGTACAATCCGGAGCTTGCCGAGCGCCCGCAGATAGTCGCGGCCAACAAATGTGACCTGCTGGGCGACGACAGGGAGAACATCGACCGTCTGCGCGCCAGAGCCGAGGAGCTGGGCTATGAGTTCTTCGAGATGAGCGCCGTGACCCATGAGGGCACGCGCGAGCTTATCAAGGAGTGCGCCCGCCGTCTCGCGGAGCTGCCGCCGATAGCGAGCTACGAGGCCGACTATGTCCCGCCGGAGCCTGTTATCGACACATCCGAGGAGCTTGAGATCCGCCAGTTTGACGATATGTGGATCGTCGAGGGGCCGTGGCTCCAGCGCCTTGTCGCAACGATCAACTTCGGCGATTACGAGAGCCGGATGTACTTTGACAAGGTCCTGCGCGAGGCCGGAGTGTTTGAGCGCATGGAGAAGATGGGCGTCAGGGACGGCGACACCGTCAGCATGTACGACCTGATGTTTGAATACAAAGACTGATAATCAAATACTGAAAAAGACTTGGCCAAAGCCAAGTCTTTTTTGCGCTTCATATTGAGCGCGGAGCATATTCGTGGTATAATATATTATTCGAACTAATGTTTTGATTCTGGAGACAGCTATGGATAGATTCAAGCTCGTGTCGCCGTATCAGCCGACCGGCGACCAGCCGGAAGCGATAGACGGCCTTGTGGCAGGCATTGAGAACGGAATAGACGAACAGGTGCTGCTCGGCGTCACCGGCTCCGGCAAGACCTTCACGATGGCAAACGTTATCGCCCGCGTCAACCGGCCGACGCTTGTTCTGGCGCATAATAAGACGCTTGCCGCGCAGCTTTGCAGTGAGTTCAAGGAGTTCTTTCCTGAAAACGCGGTAGAGTATTTCGTATCATATTATGACTATTACCAGCCGGAGGCGTACATCCCGCATACCGACACCTTCATCGAGAAGGACTGCGCGATAAACGACGAGATAGAACGCCTGCGCCACAGCGCGACGGCGAGCCTTTTCGAGCGGCGCGACGTTATTGTCGTGTCCTCGGTGTCCTGCATCTACGGCCTGGGCGACCCGATAGACTATGCCAACATGGTCATATCCCTGCGCCCAGGGCAGACGAGGGATTTTGACGAGCTGCTGAGAAAGCTCATCGAGATACGCTATGAGCGCAACGACATCGCCTTCGAGCGCAACATGTTCCGCGTCCGAGGCGACACGGTCGAGATCTTCCCCGCGTATTCAAACGACAAGGCCATACGTGTTGAATTCTTCGGCGACGAGATAGACCGCATAAGCGAGATAAACGTCGTGACCGGCATGCCGACGAGGATACTGAACCATGTCGCGATATATCCCGCCAGCCACTATGTCACGACCAAGGAGAAGATGGCCGCCGCCATCGACGAGATACGCCGCGAGTGCGACGAGCGCGTCAAATGGTTCGAGGAGAACAACAAGCTCATCGAGGCGCAGCGCATCCGCCAGCGCACGGATTACGACATCGAGATGATGCAGGAGCTGGGCTACTGCACCGGCATCGAGAACTATTCGCGCATAATCTCGAACCGCGCGCCGGGTAGCGCGCCGATGACGCTGCTTGACTATTTCCCGAAGGACTTTCTGCTGTTTGTGGACGAGAGCCATGTCACTCTGCCGCAGGTGCGCGCAATGTACCGCGGCGACAGGGCGCGCAAGGAATCGCTTGTTGAGTACGGCTTCCGCCTGCCCTCGGCCTTCGATAACCGGCCTCTCAAATATGAGGAGTTCGAGCAGCGTATCCACCAGCGCGTGTACGTATCCGCAACGCCCGGCGAATATGAGCGTGAGCGCGCAGGGCAGATCGTGGAGCAGATCATCCGCCCGACGGGACTGCTCGATCCGGAGATATTCGTCCGCCCGATAGAGGGGCAGATAGACGACCTCATCTGCGAGATAAACGAGAGAATAAAAATGGGGCTGCGCTGCCTGGTGACGACGCTGACCAAAAAAATGGCCGAGGACTTGTCGGCCTACCTCGGCAACGTCGGCATAAAGTGCCGCTATATGCACCACGATATCGGCACGATAGAGCGCATGGAGATAATCCGCGATCTGCGTCTCGGCGAGTTCGACGTGCTGGTCGGCATAAACCTGCTGCGCGAGGGACTGGACATTCCGGAGATCGGCCTTGTCGCGATACTAGACGCCGACAAGGAGGGCTTCCTCCGCAGCGAAACGAGCCTGATACAGACCGTCGGACGTGCGGCGAGAAATGCCGAGAGCAAAGTCATCATGTACGCCGACGTGATAACGCCGTCCATGCGTGCCTGCATCGACGAGACGAACCGACGCCGCGAAAAGCAGATGGCCTACAACGAGGCGCACGGCATAGTGCCGAAGACGATAATAAAGAGCGTCCGCGAGCTGCTGGAGATATCCAGCGAGCCTGCCGCCGCGCCGAAGCGCGCCGACGGCACGCGCATGACCGACCGCGAGCGCCGCGAGCTTATCGCGCAGCTTGAGGACAAGATGCACAAGGCGGCAAAGATGCTTGAATACGAAATTGCGGCGCAGCTCAGGGATGAGATCATCCGGCTGCGCGGGGAGGACAAGTCATGAAGCTGATGATAATCGACGGCAACAGCATAGTAAACCGCGCGTTTTACGGCGTGCGTCCGCTCAACGCACCGGACGGAACGCCGACGAACGCGGTCTACGGCTTCCTGACCATCTTCCAGAGAATATACGACGAGCAGAAGCCGGACGCCGTGTGCGTGAGCTTTGACCTCAAAGCGCCGACCTTTCGCCATAAGAAGTACGACGGCTACAAGGCACAGCGCAAGCCGATGCCGGAGGAGCTTGCGGTGCAGATGCCGCTGCTGAAGGAAGTTCTCGACGATATGGGCATCCGCCGCTACGAGCTTGAGGGCTATGAGGCGGACGACATTCTCGGCACCGCCGCGGCGATATGCGAGCAGGAGGACTGGAACTGCGTCATAGTTACCGGCGATAAGGACAGCCTGCAGCTCATCTCAGACAAGAGCTATGTCTGCAACGTCAAGACACGCATGGGGCAGACCGAGACAATAATCTATGATCCCTCGCGCTTCCGCGAGGAATACGGCTTCGAGCCGGAGCGCATGGTCGATCTGAAATCCCTGATGGGCGACATGTCGGACAATATTCCGGGCGTGCCGGGCGTCGGCGAGAAGACCGCGCTTGAGCTCATCCGCCGCTTCGGGACGCTCGACGCGATATACTCGAATCTGGAGACGCTGGACATCAAGGAGGGCGTGCGCAAAAAGCTCGCCGCCGGGGAAGACAGCGCCAGAATGTCATACTGGCTTGCAACTATCGACCGGCACATCCCGCTTGAGTTTGATCCGGACGAGAATATCTGGAACAAGGCGTATAAACCGGAGCTTTACACGCTTTTCAAGCGCCTCGGCTTCAATAAATTCATAGAGAAATGGCAGCTCACGGAGGGCGAGTCCCCTGCGCCAGTGGAGAACGCCGAGGAGAGTCTGTCGCGCGTGGAAAACCTGCCGGTGCAGGAGCTTTCGGACATTATCCGCGCGGCGGAACGTATCGCCGTGTGGGTGGAAAACGGGCTTGACAGCGTAGAGATATGCGACGGCAAGGCTGTGTACACGGTGAGCTGGAACACCTATGGCGATGAGTATTCGCCTCTGCTGCGGCAGATTTTTTCCCCGGAAATAAAAAAGTGCGGCCACGGCGTCAAAGCCGTGATGGAGCGGCTCCTGACCGAGCATCTGCCGCTGGACGGGTTCGTATTCGACACGGAGCTGGCCGCCTACCTGCTCGACGCAACGGAGAGCGCCTACGGACTTGAGAGAATATCCGTGCGCTATCTGGGGCGGGAGCTGAACGGCGCGGAGGCCATATATCTGCTTCAGCCTGTTATGGAGAGCAAACTCGCGGAGCTTGGGATGACTGAGCTTTATAATACCGCCGAGCTGCCGCTCTGCGCGGTTCTGGCGCGCATGGAGAGCGCGGGCTTCCTCGTTGACCGCAAGGCGCTGTACGATTTCGGCGAGAGCCTGAATTCGGGCATCGCCGAGCTTCAGAATCAGGTCTGGGAGCTGGCGGGGCACGAGTTCAACATCAATTCGCCAAAGCAGCTCGGCGAGGTGCTGTTCGAGGAGCTGATGCTGCCGTCCGGCAAAAAGACCAAGACCGGCTGGAGCACGAATGCCGACATTCTTGAAAAGCTGCGCGGCAAGCACCCGATAATCGAGGCGGTGCTCGAATACCGCATGCTCACAAAGCTCAAATCCACCTACGCGGACGGGCTTTTAAAGGTCATATCGCCCGACGGCAGGATACACACGAGCTTCCAGATGACCGTTACGGCCACGGGGCGCCTGTCGTCCACGGAGCCGAATCTGCAGAACATCCCCGTGCGCCGTAAGCTCGGCGCCGAGATACGCAGAATGTTTGTCGCATCGCCCGGGAAGGTGCTCGTTGATGCGGATTACAGCCAGATCGAGCTGCGCCTGCTGGCGCACATATCCGGCGACAAGGCCATGCAGGAGGCGTTTTTAAGCGGCGAGGATTTCCACACCGTCACTGCCTCCCGCGTGTTCAATGTCCCGATAGAAGAGGTCACGCCGACGCTCAGAAGCCGCGCGAAGGCCGTAAACTTCGGCATCGTGTACGGCATCTCCGCCTTCTCACTGGCGCAGGATATCGGCGTTTACACGAACGAGGCGAAGGCATACATGGACGCCTACATGGAGAAGTATTCGGGCGTGCATGAGTATATGGAGAGCATCGTCAAAAAGGCGAAGGAGGACGGCTACGTCACGACGCTGTACGGCCGCCGCCGCAGCCTGCCGGAGCTGAAAAGCTCTAACTTCAATATGCGCTCCTTCGGCGAGCGGGTCGCGCTGAATATGCCGATACAGGGCACGGCGGCGGACATAATTAAGCTCGCGATGGTGAATGTCGACAGGCGGCTCCGCAGCGAGGGGCTTGAAGCGCGGCTGATACTTCAGGTGCACGACGAGCTTATCGTCGAGTGCCCGGAGAGCGAGGCGGAGCGGGTGAGCGAGTTGCTGAAATATGAGATGGAGCACGCGGCGCAGCTCGCCGTGCCGCTCACGGTAGATGTCAAGACCGGTAAGAGCTGGGCGGAGGCGCACTGATGGGCATGACCATAATCGACGCCGAGGAGAGCATGATACCGCAGCTTGCCGCGCTTGAGGAGCAGTGCTTCTCCATGCCGTGGACAGAGCAGCAGCTCAGAAGCCAGCTGCCGGACGCGAGCCATGAGTTCATCGCCGCAGTAGATGGCGGTCGGGTGCTGGGCTACGTAGGGATGATGTTCGTGCTGGACGAAGGGTACATCTCAAATGTCGCCGTGTCGCCAGAATGCCGCAGGCAGGGCATAGGCGACGCGCTGATAGCCGAGATGGACAGCCGCGCAAAGAGGCGCGCGCTGAGCTTCGCGACGCTTGAGGTGCGCGAGAGCAACGCTCCGGCGATAGCGCTATATTCAAAGCACGGTTATGTTCCCGTCGGGACGAGAAAAAATTACTATGATTTGCCGCGCGAAAGTGCTATACTGATGACGAAATTTTTTACAGATAAAGAGGACATGCACTGTGAAGATACTATCCTTTGAATCCACCTGTGATGAAACGGCGGTGGCCGTCGTTGAGGACGGCAGAAAATTATTGACGGATCAGATTTTCTCTCAGGCGGATCTGCACGCGGTATACGGCGGGGTCGTGCCGGAGATAGCCTCGCGCTGCCATGTGGAGTCTATATCCATACTTGCGCAGAAGGCGATAGAGGCGGCCGGTATAACCCGTCAGGACATCGACGCGGTCGCCGTGTCGTATGCGCCGGGGCTTATCGGCGCCGTCCTTGTCGGTGTGAACTTTGCAAAATCCTGCGCCCTCGCGCTGAATGTGCCGCTCATACCGGTGCACCATATCCGCGGCCATATCGCGGCAAACTACCTTGCGTATCCGGAGCTGGAGCCGCCGTTCCTGTGCCTTGCCATATCCGGCGGCAACACTATCCTTGTCGATGTCCGCGGCTACACCGATATGCACATTCTTGGCGCGACGCGCGATGACGCGGCGGGGGAGTGCTTCGATAAGACCGCGCGTGTGCTGGGACTGCCGTACCCCGGCGGAAAGCCGATAGACCTGCTCTCCCAGGGCGGGGACGACACGAAGTATCATTTCCCGATATCGCACGTCGAGGGCAACCCATACGACATGAGCTTTTCCGGCCTGAAGACCGCCGTTATAAACCTTGTCCATACCGCGGAGCAGAAGGGCGAGGAGATCGACCGCGCGAGCCTTGCGGCGTCGTTCACGAAGGCTGTCAGCGACAGTCTTGTACCGAGAGCCATGCAGGCGGCAAAGGAGCTGGGGCACGACAAGATCGTCGTCGCGGGCGGAGTCGCTGCCAATTCGCGCATCCGCGCCGATTTCAAGGCTGCGGCGGAGAAGAACGGACTCAAGCTCTATATTCCGCCGCTCAAGCTCTGCGGGGATAACGGGGCGATGGTCGGCGCGCAGGCGTATTATGAGTATCTGGCCGGTGTGAGAGCCGGTAGCGATCTCAACGCGTATGCGACAATGGAGCTTTAAACGGCGATATTCAAAGAAAGCGGGGGAGGCATAATATGAGCGTTCACGACGGACATCGTGAGAGACTTAAAGCGAGATACCTTGAGCATGGGCTGGATAATTTCAACGATATAAACGTGCTTGAACTTCTGCTGTTCTATGCCATCCCTCGCGCCGACACGAATCTGATTGCGCATGAGCTGCTCAACCGTTTCGGTTCGCTGTCCGGCGTGCTCGAGGCCAGCATACAGGAGCTTCAGAATGTCAGCGGAATAGGGGAGAACTCCGCACTTCTGCTGAGCCTCATCCCGCAGGTCTCGCGCCGGTATATGATCGATAAGACGAAGCCGCAGAAGAAGATAAACAGCGCTTCGGCGGCGGGGAAGTATTTCATGCCGATATTCATGTATGAGCGGGACGAGGTGCTGTACATGCTCTGCCTCGATTCGCAGAAATGCGTTATCTGCTGCCAGTTGATCTCGCGCGGAGTTGTGAATTCGGTCGAGGCGAACGTCAGGAAAATGACGGAGCTTGCGCTGCGCTTCAAGGCATCGTCCGTTATAATATCCCATAACCATCCACGCGGCACGGTCAAGCCCTCGCGCGAGGACGATATCATCACAACGAATCTTTCACGTGCGCTCAGCGCGGTCGGCATCACGCTCGACGACCATATCATCGTCTGCGGAGACAGCTTTTCATCATATAACGAATCCGGCCTGTTCCGCTCGACGTTTAGGTAAGTATACAGTTATGTAAACAAAAAGTTGTTTCTCTTTTGTAATAAAATCGCATTTGCGGTGTCGGAATGAATTGATGAAAATCCGGATTTTCGTTGATATCACAGAAAAAAACGAGTGTTGAAAAGACTGTTGAAAATGTTGATAACTATTTGAAAAATAATTTGCTGAAATAATTATGTAACTTTTAAACGCAGCTTTCGGCTCAGAATTTTTGGTGAACCGGTCTATTGACACGGGGAATATATGCGAAATCCGGACGGCATTTGTGTAGTTCCCCCAAAGATTTTTTTCGTCAGATTTGTCAGTATACGCCTTGTATTTATATGCGCGCCGCGAATATTCATGATTGACTTTAGCCGCGGCTTATGGTAATATATCTCCTGTTGATGCTGGTATAGCTCAGTCGGTAGAGCACTTCACTCGTAATGAAGGGGTCGTGTGTTCGAGTCACATTACCAGCTCCAGAAAACCTCTTTTGCCGCTTGGCAGGAGAGGTTTTCCTGTTATATACTAAAAAATCTAGTCAAATACAGCAAAGTGTCTTAAAAAATCTTTACATCCTGCGTCATTATATGTTATAATATATAAAAAATCGGGAGGTCAGCAACATGGCTTCAACAACAAAGGAATCCTTGGGCGCGGCGCTCAAACAGATGCTTACAGTAAAACCGATAGACAAGATCACCGTTAAGGATCTGGTCGAGATCTGCGGCGTGAACCGTCAGACGTTTTACTATCACTTTGACGATGTGTATGATCTGCTGGAGTGGGTCTTTGAAGAGGACGCCAACCGTGTGCTGCCCAGCGAGGTAGTGTATGAGCATTGGCGCGATGATGTCATGATGTTCTTCAAGTACCTTGCGGACAACAGTGTTTTTGCGCTCAATATCTATAATTCCAACAGCCGTATTTATATGCTGCGCTATTTCAAGCGCCGTCTTCAGGGATGTATCCGCAGCTTTGCGATAATCGTTTCCGAGGGGAAGAATATCGACCGTACGGATTTTGAATTTGTTGTTGAGTTTTACGCCAACGGTATCGTCGGCCTGATCTCACAGTGGCTGGATCTCGGCATGCAGCTGCCGAAGGAGATCACGCAGGATCGCTTCCTCAAGCTGCTGGATAACAGCGTTGAGAACATGCTGGCGAGATTCCAGATAGACTGATATTGATATGAACCAAAACCTCCGGTGACTACGGAGGTTTTGGTTTTGCGGCGGCAGATGATCCAAAATGCGCGGAATGAAGAATTTTTACTTGAATTTTCCGCCCGAATGATATATACTTTGAGCATCGTGCCGGTGTGTTGGAATTGGTAGACGAGGCGGACTCAAAATCCGTTGGGCTAATAACCCGTGCGGGTTCGACCCCCGCCACCGGCA
>ENA-UOJC01004435-UOJC01004435.1-human-gut-metagenome-genome-assembly--contig:-C104-NODE-4435-length-11827-cov-19.557934_pt1 | contig 11827 bp, 7 predicted proteins | sample MGYA00242339_ERZ723886 | MGnify/ENA metagenome assembly ERZ723886 | reverse complement strand
CCCCGCCGGTTCCCGTGGCTCCTCCATGGTTATGAGCTGGCATTTCACTCGTGGTTATTCCAAATAAGGAGTGACAAATGAACATTGAACTTTTCAACAGTATTTCACAGACGGCCGCCAGGCTGACAGACCAATGGGCCTTTAAGCTGGTGGCGTCGTGGATTATCGGGATAGAGCTCCATCTGGGGCTCTTTTCCATTTTCGCCATTCTTGTGATGCTTGACCTTTTCACAAGGTGGATAGCCATTTCTTACAAGCGTCTCGACGGCGCGGGCCTTCCCGATGACCTCTACAGCTCCATCAGGGGCATACCGGAGGCCCACAGGGAGGGGCTTATTTCTTCCTGCGTCATGAGACGCCAGTTTTGGAGCAAGATGGCCACTTACATGATTCTGGTGCTGGCGGCGATTCTGGTGGACAACGGACTTATGCTGCTGGGCAGGGGACCCATGGCCACCACGCTGATTATCACCTATCTTTCTATGACAGAGCTATTAAGCATGGTGGAAAACCTGGATGAGGCGGGCGTTTCCGCCCTCCATCAGCTTTCTGAAATCTTGAGAGGACGGCGGGGAAGATGAAACTGGATTCACTGCATGACATGGTGAGGGACTACGCAAGGCGCACCGGTGAAAGGGTGAACCTTGACGGCTTTTTCTGGGATGAGAAGAAGGGGGGGATTCCATGACGGATACAACGAATATTTTAAATTCTTCCCTCATGTGGGATTCGTCTTCTGGTCCATTGTGGAGCATGCCGGAAAGCGGTATTTCTCCATTAACCAGACTTATGGAAAATTCCATGAAATGTGCCCCTACATGAAGGAGGTAATGCACCTGAACGGCCTCACCGAAATCATCACGAGGACCACCAGGCCGCCCAAAGTGCACGAGCGCCGGTGGGGAATGAAGCACATGAAGGAACTTGACTACACTTTCCAGGGCAGGCGCTACCATGTCATGGTCAGTGACATTTCTCATCTGAACTAATGAAAGGAGAAAAATCATGCTGAAATTTGATTTACAGCTATTCGGAGGCGGCGGTAAGAAGTCGAAGGTTGTGAGCACCTCCGCCAAGGTGCCGGAGGCATCAAGTGAGGAAAAGAAGATTCTGGCTAACGAAATGGGCTGGCTCTCCAATGCCCTGGGCGTCTCTAACAACCTCATGAACCTGGCGAACGGACAGATTCAGAACAGCCAGGTAACGCCGGACTATAACAGCCTCCTGCAGTCTGCCCTCTCCGGGACCCAGCAGGCGGGGCAGACGGTTTCCGGACTTATCCCGCAGGTGCAGAACGGAGTGACCGGCGCCAACAACGCCAACAACGGTTACATCGGCGGCATCGGCAATGCCATGCAGACTTACCAGGAGGGTAATAAGTACCTGGATAGCGATTACCAGAAGGCCATGGCCGACAATGCAGGCATTATGAGTGGGCTCCTCTCCGGAGATCTTCCCTCTGCCTATGCACAGAACCGGCAGAAGGCCCTGCAGTCTGACCTTGACGCCACCATGGGGAGCACTCTTTCCTCCCTGGCTGACCGGGGAATCATCAATTCCTCCGTGGCCAACCAGTCAATGAATGATATTTCTAAGAATGCGGCCAACGCCCTGGCTGCCAATTACACCAGCGACATGGGAACTGCGGCTAACCTTGCGAACGCTTCCTACAACAATCAGCTGAATGGGTTGAACGGCAGGGCGGGCCTTCTTTCCGGCCTGTACTCCGGAGAGCTTTCCGGCATCGGGCAGCAGGCAGGGCTCACCGGGAACAATGTTTCAAACATCCTCAATGGGGCCAATGCTCAGGGAAGCCTGGCAGGACAGCAGGCGAGCCTTTCCAACCAACCGATCGATACAGCAGCCGCCGCTCAGAGCAATGCGGCGTCTACTCCGCTCAATTACTTCAATGCGGCCATCGGGCTGCAGAATCCGAACCTCAGCCTGTACGACAGCATGAGCGGGCACCGCTACGCCGTGGCCACTCCGGGGCAGACCTACGTCAAGCAGGGGAGCGGCGGATGGTTCGGCAATCTTCTGGGAACTGCGGCCAACTCTGCGGCCGCATACTACGCCTGCTTCCCGGCGGGCACATTGGTGTCCACGGGATATGAAGACGTGCCCATCGAAAAGATGAGGAAGGGCGATACCGTTGTCATCCAGGGAGGCCATATGGCCCATGTAAAGAAAGTGCATGACATGGGCGAGCAGATGACCTACAACGTGGAGACGGTGCCAAGCATTGACGGCACAGTCAGAAAGGTGACCACCACGGCCACAGAAGTGTTCCTCACTCCGGAAGGCAGGAAACCGCTCTCTGCCCTGAAAGCAGGGATGAAGGTGTGGACGGTGGACAGTTTCCGCAGACTGGCCCACGTGACCAAAAACAAGGCGGAAAGGGTGTATGAATTGGAACTTGATGACGACGGCGCTCTCTTCTACGCTAACGGATTCGCTGCCGAACCGCTGACGGCCAAAGATAAGGCGGCCAACGGGAAGGCTGAAGGAAAGGAGGGGAAATAACATGGCAGTCGTTTATATTCCTGCAGATAACATGGGCGTCTGGCAGTCTCTGGGAAATGCCCTGGGGACCTATCTGGGAAAACGGGCACAGGACATCCAGAAGACACATGAAGCGAAAGAATATGCCAATGCCTGGTTCCCGAACCTCACGGGTTCCCAGCCACAGGAGGCCAAGACTATGGCGGACTACGTGCAGATGCCGCAGGACAACACGCCCACCATCCCCCGGATTTCCGGCGGCGGGCTCCTGCAGAATGCTTTCTCTGCAGCACAGAGCGCCATGCCTTCCATCACGGCCAACGCCCAGCCCATTACCGGCACCACCACCAGCGGCGGCACGGTCACTACCGGTATCCTGAACGGCGTTTTTGGAAATGACCAGAATGGCACTCAAAACGGCGCAGGAGCGCCCGCAGGTAACGGGGGTATAACTATCCCCTCCGCTCTTGCAAACGCCGCACAGAGCTATATGGCCCAGCCCAATTTCAATTCTGCGCCCCAGGGGCAGTCTGCAGGTGGCCAGCAGGAAAATGCTCTCCCCTCTGCCCCCGACCGACAGGCTATCCGGCAGAAGAACATGGCGGATAACGGCTCTGTATACAGGGACCTGTACGTCTCCACGGTCAAGGCCGGTTACTCCCCGGAGGAAGCCAGAGCCATGACGTTGGACAGGGTGAAGCAGGATGAAGACAGCGCCTACAACACCCAGCGGTCCGAGTACGTTTCGAAGGTACTGAACCCCATGAAAGAACAGATTCTGAACGCCCTCATCTTCACCAAGGACAAAGACGGGAACACGGTGGTTGACCGTTACCGCTCTTCCAAGCTGCCTGGCCTTATCCCAGCTATTAACCGCTACAACGAAATGGCGGCTAAAGCAGGGGCGCAGGGGCTTGACATTAACAGCCTGGACAACATTTCCAAGCTCACCCGCCCGAACAATAAGTACATGCAGGGCAAGAACGGCCACATTGTCCGCATTGATGAAGACACCGGGGCCGTTTCCGACGCCGGAGACTTCTCCGACCCGAGAGACCAATACATTAAGACCCCTGCTGGATTCTGGGACGTGAAAGCCAAGAGGTTTATTACTGACCCGGCGGCCATGAAGAAAATTGAAATCGATCAGCAGAAAGCCAATGCGCAGGATAGGATGGTTAATTCCAACATCGCCATGAACAATTACAGGATGACCAATCCCGCAGGCGGCAGTGGAGGCACCAGTGGACTCAGCGCTCAGCAGATTTCTTCACTGCGCCAGCTTCACATGAGATGGGTGAAGGACAATCCTGACAAGGATGAATCAGAAAGCCCATGGTACAGCGCTCTTATGAGTACACTTCCTGCTATGGGCGGAGGCTCTTCCGGCGGCCAGCAGGACCCGGTAGACGCCCGCATCGATGCGCTGCGTGAGCAGGGATGGTCCCCAGAAAGAATTATCGCAGGGCTGAAGGCGTCGGGAAATGATGCCTACGTATCTCATGTATGGTGAGGTGAGTTAGATGAACTATGGAGAAACGGGGTTCGATGACCTGGTTAATTATGGCCAGAACAATGGAAGCGACCTTTCCGGGGCCGGAGACACCGGCTTCGATGACCTGGCAAACAATTCCCCTGCTCCTCAGGATGATTCTATCCTGGGCAAGCTGAAATCTTTCGGTCAGAAAGTCTATGAACAGGCGGACAGGACCACCACGAATATTGAAAACGCCCTCCCGAACTACATCGGGAAGGTGGAGAAGGCGGCCGACGCCTACGGGCAGGAGGTTTCGCAGGCGGCCACCCGTGCCTACGAGGCCAGAGCCGGAGGGGAGGAAATCAACGATGAGGACCCGACTAGCGGATTTGAAGGGCAGAACTATGACACGGCCAAGGCAGGCCTCTATGATGCGGCAGTGGGGACGCCTGCCGGTTATGTGGCCATCACTCCCTTCGTGCCGGCGCCGGTACGCGGGGCGGCTGGCCTTCTGGCGGCGCCCACCATAGTGAACGGCACCATGAACGCCTATGACCAGAACGTGGAGAATGAAGACGGCACGCCGGTTATCTCCACGGCCAAGCAGACACTTCTTGACCCAGTGATTGAACCGGTGAAAGAAGCGGTGACGGAACCCGGAAAGTACGTCCAGGAAATCGTGGATAACCCTCTCAATGTGTGGGATAAGGTGTTCCTCCCCTATTCCATGGCCGAAGGCGCCGTCAAAGGCGGCGAGAAGCTGGTGCCGGACAGGGTAAAGGAAAAGGCAAGGGCCAAGATGGACAGCGCCGTGGACACCATGGACGCCCTGGGAAGAGATATCCGGGGAGAAGATGTTTCCCGGGGCGGTGCTACGGGCTTTGACGACCTGGCCAACAGCGGCGAGGGCATCAAAGCCATGAGAAATGACGCATACGGCCCCTCCCAGAGCATTGAACCGGTTTCTCAGGGAGGTTCAACAGGTTTTGATGACCTTTTCAGGGCTTCGAATGATAACGCCGCATCTTATGACGCTCCCTCTGCAGATGTCTCCGCTCCCGTGTTCAATGTGGCCGGAGACGCCGACTGGGCAGGAATGAATGATTCCACGAAGGCGGCGGCCAATGAGCTGGTGACCAGATGGAACCAAGCCCACCCGGAGGCGCCTGTCACCATGACAAGCGGAAAGCGTTCCGGAGACGGGACCTCCCATCACGATGTGGGCGAGGCCGTTGATTTCGTTTCCGATTCCTTCGAGGGCGAGGCAGGAAGGCCGCTGCGTGACGAGTTCGGCCGCATGGCCAGCGATATGGGCCTCACTCCCTTCGATGAGTACAACGGCAGCGGTAATGAGGCCTATGCCCGTGGCGAGAATTTCCACGTCACTGTCCCCAGAGACTGGCAGGGAAGCGGCCGGGCCGTGGCGGACATGGCCGATGATTCCGGTTACGGCTTTGATGATGGCATGCGTGATGTCTCCGATGCGGCCGACGAAGCAGACGGCGGCATGTACGAAGAGACCGGTGACATGGCCACAGATGTCTATAATCGTTACCGCCAGGACGGCCTCACGGACGCAGAGGCGGCAGGCATGACGGGAAACATCGCCCAGGAAAGCGGATTCGATGCCGGAGCCGTTTCCAATGACGGATATGGTACAAGGGCCCTCATCCAGTGGGACGGCGACCGCTACGCACGCTTCGAAAAATGGTGCGACGACAACGGCAGGGATCCGTCGGACTGGCGGGCGCAGGTTGACTACTCCGTGGAGGAAATGAAGACCACTGAGCCCGACGCCCTCCGCCGGATGCGTGAGAGGGGCGACGACCTCACGCCGGAGGAAGCGGCCCGGATTATCCGGGAGGACTACGAAAGGCCGGACCCCGCCCAGGCTAATGACGCCCGCCGCATGAGCGAAGCCAGAAGGGTGTACGACCAGGGCGGCAGGCGGCAGAGCGCTCCCCTGGACGATGGAGAGGCATCCCGCTCTTCCGGCGGCGAGGATGGCGTCATTGAGACCGGCGACAGGGGCGGGAATCTTAATTTCGAGAGAGAAACCGCGGACCCCGTGCAAGCCCATAAAGAGGCCCAACTGGAGCTTATCCTTCGGGAAAATCCTATGCATGACGATTATCACACGGGCATCCGCTCCGTGAAGGATATCAATACTGCAGAGGAGGCCTTTCGCCAGGCTATTGAAGATGGAGAAGGTACAAATCCGGATTTCACTGCGGACATGATGGAGGATTCACTTCGAAGCGGTCATGTGACCGTTTACAGCTCCAGCCCTATAAGGAAAGGAGCGTTCATCACGCCCTCCCGGATGATGGCGAATGATTATGCAGGCGGCGGCAGAATCTATTCCAAGCGTGTGCCGCTGAAAGATGTGGCGTGGATAGATGACGCCGAAGGCCAGTATGCGCCGGTAAAAGTTTCCCGCACTTCCCGCGGAAATATTCAGGCCATGAGAGACACCTCTCAGCCACTCCGCCAGGCAGACCTTTCCCCCAGATTAAAAGGGGAAGCTATCCGGAATGACGCCCCCCGCGGGTATGACGTGACCGGAAAAGGCAATGCCCAGACTATCCAGCGCATGGATACCATCCGCAGTATGAGGAATGACGTGGACTATACGGCCCATGAGGATACCGGCGTTCCCGTTACCAGGCAGGGCATTGTGGACTACGTGAACCGGCTTTTCAATGCGACCGTCCGCTACGGGCGCACGGAGAAGGGCGCAAGGGGGCAGTTCAACACGCTTTCCCATGTCATCCGTACGCAGAATTTCGCAGAGCCCAGGGTTATCGCTCATGAACTGGGCCATTTCCTGGATGAGCGTTTCCACTTCTCTGAGGCGCCGGAGTACGCCGGAGAACTCCTGCATCTTGTGGATGACCGCTTTGGGAAGGGCGGATATTCTGACCTGGACATGTCCGGAAGGCTGGCGGAGGGCTTCGCTGAATTCTTCCATGACTATGTGACAGACCGCGCCCAGGCCAGAAGGAATGCGCCGGAGTTCTACAACTATTTTGAAAAGAAACTGCACCAGGACCCCAAACTGACGGGTGCGACGAACAAGTTGACCAAAGTCATGTACCAGTGGAACCACCAGGGCTCCGTGGCGAGGGTGAAAGGGCATATTTCCTTTGCCTCCGATTCCGCCGGCTTCCAAGGGATGAAGAACATGCTGAAGGATGGAACGTTTGGAGAAGCCGGAAAGAAGGCATGGAGCCGACTTTATACGGAGGGTGTGGATGAGCTCCATCCGCTGTCTGACGTGGTGGCGGATGTGGAGAAGAGAATCGGAAGGAAACTGCCCTTCTCTTCCAATCCTTTCCTGAATGCCTGGGCGGCCAGAGGATGGGCAGGAAAGGCCATTACACTTCTTCAGCACGGAGATCCCGAAAGGGGAATCCCTGCGCTGAAGGATATTTTCCACTCCGTAGGGAAGAAGAACCTGAAAGATTTCTCCGCCTTCCTGGTGGCCCTCCGTGAAAAAGACATCTACGACTTCAACAGCAAACTGCAGAAGGGCGAAGAAGGGGCAGCGCTGAAGGCGACCATGGACCCAATTGATGCAGGCATGGCCATCCGGGAGCTGGCTAAAAAGCATCCGGAATTCGTGGAGGCGGCGAAAAATCTCTACCGCTTCCAACAGCATCTGATTAATGAGCTGGTGAATGCGGGCATGCTCTCAGCCAAAGCGGCGGCGGACATGCGGAAACGCTGGCCGCACTATGTCCCCTTCCAGCGCATTGTGGACGGCATCGATGCGCCCAGCGTGGGCGGGAAAAAGTTCGTGAATGTGGGGAACACCATTGAGAGGTTCAAGGGCTCCTCCCGTGACATTGTGGACCCCCTGGAAAGCGTTATTTCCAACACCTTCCGGGTTGTAAGTGCCATTGAAAGAAACAAGGTGGGCCAGTCTTTCGTGAAGCTTTCCAAAATGAAGGGCATGGGTGACCTCTGCGAAGAAGTCAAAGGCACTCCGAAATCCACAGACAGCACTTTCTATGTCTGGGAAGGCGGGAAGAAAAAGACCTACGCCACATCTCCGGAGCTGCTGAACGCCCTCAAGATGACCAATAAGGAAGGTATGAGCATGCTGGTGAAGGTGCTCCGTGTTCCGGCGGGTTTCCTCAGAAGCGGGGCTACCCTGTCCCCTGAGTTCATCCTCAGGAACCCGGTGCGAGATATGATTTCCGCCTCCCTCTATTCCAAGCACGGTTTTATTCCGGTGTGGGACACCATGCGGGGGCTGGCGCTCTATCTCAAGAAAGGGAATGAGTACTGGGACTACATGAATAGCGGGGCGGCGCAGTCGGCCATGGTATCCCTTGACCGGGACTATCTCCACGGCCAGATGAGGGATCTCTTGAAGAAGAAAAGCGTGCTTTCTATGTGCGCGAACCCCATCGAAGCGCTCCGAGCCTTCTCCGAAGCGACGGAAATGGCCACGAGGCTGGCGGAGTTTGACCTTGCGAAGAAGGGCTATACCGGAATCGGCAACAGGCTCTTCGGGAAAGAGAGAAAACCTCTCTCCAACGTGGAAGCGGGCATTGAGGCCCGGGACGTCACTCTGGACTTTGGCCGTCACGGAAAGAGTACCCAGAGCCTTAACCAGACCATAGCCTTTTTCAATGCGGCCATCCAGGGCACGGACAAGATGGTGAGGGAGTTCAAGGCGCACCCGGGGCAGATGACCATGAAGACTTTTATAGGCATTACAGTGCCTTCCCTGGTGCTGTGGTATCTCAACAAAGACGATCCGCGCTACCAGGAGCTCCCGCAGTGGCAGAAGGATATTTTCTGGGTGATTCCCGGGAAGGACACGCTGTACAAAATCCCGAAGCCCTTCGAACTGGGTATTCTCTTCGGCACCGTGCCGGAGCGGATGATGCAGTACATGTACGACAAAGAGAAAGGGAGGAATGGGCCCGGGTTCAAAGGCCTTGGCGGTTCCATTATGGACAACCTGCTTCCAAGTGCCATCCCTACGGGGCTTCTCCCGGCCATTGAGTGGATTTCGAATTATTCATTCTTCATGGGGCGCAATATTGTTCCCCTCTCTCAGTCGAAACTTCCGGATCGTCAGCAGTATGGGCCGTACACTTCTTACCTGGCACGCAAGGTGGGGAACGCCTTCAACCTGTCTCCTAGGAAGATTGACAACACCATCCAGGATGTTGGCGGTAACCTGGCGGCCCTGGGGAACAGCTTGATTGACCAGGCGGCAGGACTTTCCGAAACACGCCCGGCCAAGAGGGCTAGCGAGATGCCGGGCGTCAGAGGCTTCACTGCCACCCCCTACGCTTCTTCCGACAGCGTGCAGCGCCTCCGCGACGATTTCAGCCAGCAGGAAAAGCTGTACAACGAGTTCAAGATGACGAAGCAAAAGCCGGAAGGGTACGACGGCGCCAAGTACATTAAATACAAGGCCGCCATGGACGCCATGAACAACACATACCGGGCGGAAAGGAAGATTATGGAATCAAAGCAGCTCAACAGCGCCCAGAAGCGGGAACGCATTGACCGCATTAAGATGCAGCAGACAAACATTGCCAGAAGGGCCCTGGGCCTTTCCAAGGTTTCCAATGAATAGGAGGAAAATCATGAAGGGTGTAGACGTTTCTGAAAACAATGGCCGGGTGAACTGGTCCGACGTGGCGGCGGCAGGCTTCGAGTTCGCCATGATTCGTTTAGGCTATGGCCATGGGCACATGGACAGCCGGTTTTACGAGAATATCAACGGCGCCATTGCGGCAGGTCTGAAAGTCGGGGTATATTTCTACTCCTACGCCCTCACCCAGGAAGATGCGGACTATGAGGCCGATTTTCTGGTGCAGGCCCTGCAGGACTGCGGCCTTACGGCAGAGAAGCTCCCCATGGGGGTTTGGATTGATGAAGAAGACGCCGATGGATGGAGGTCCGGCCACGGCCTTGATGTCTACGCAGATATCCAGCTCGTGACCAACATGGCCACGGCCACGGTCAATCGACTGTGGGATGCAGGGTTCATGCCGACAGGCGTGTACATGAACTGCGACTGGGCAGAAAATGTCATTGACATGGACCAGACCGGAGGCGCCGGGCTCTGGCTCGCCCAGCCGGGGGCATCTTCTCCCGCCCACGACTGCATGCTCTGGCAGTACACATTCACGGAAAACATCAATGGCCACGAGTTCGATGCCAACATGGTGATGGGAGGTTTTGACAATGTTTAAGTTAATCGGTGACAGCATCAATATCACCAGGGGTGATACCGGCATGCTCCAGCTGGAGCCCACCCTTGACGGGAAGCCCATGGAGAAAGGCACCTATACGGCGGTGCTCTCCGTGAAGGCCGACATGGATGATGAGGCCTACCTTCTGCAGAAGCAGGCTGACGATAACGGCCGTTTCTTCTTCTCACATGACGACACCAAAGACATTCCGGCCGGCACTTATGTCTATGACATTGAAATCCGGAGCGGAGAACAGGTGCATACCATCGGTGCCTCCAAGTTCATCGTGAAGGGAGACGTGACCAGAGATGACTGAGAAAACATTTTCTATGGCCACCATGAAGGTAAAACTGGCATCGCAGCAGACACTATCCGCAAAGCTGACGGCCGACGCCAGAATGACGGCGGAAATGGATCTCCTGCTCAAGGGAGATAAAGGCGATAAGGGGGACAAGGGAGACACCGGCGAAACCATCGCCTCTGCGTACTGCAACCCGGACGGCACCATGGTGCTTGAAATGGATTCGGGGCGGAGGGTTTCCACAGGCCTTCATCCCCTGCAGGACTGCATGGGATACGCTGAAAGTGCGAAAGAAAGTGCCGATGCTGCGGCGTCTTCCCAGTCTGCGGCAGATGGAAGTGAAAGCGCGGCGGCATCCAGCGCGTCTGCCTCCGCCGCCTCCGCTTCGGCGGCCAAGACGAGCGAGACCAACGCCAAGACTTCGGAAACTAATGCTTCATCCAGTAAGAGCGCCGCCGCATCATCCGCCGCCTCCGCGGCATCCTCCGCATCCGCGGCGGCCTCTTCCCAGAGTGCGGCGAAAACGTCCGAAGCGAATGCAAAGGCAAGTGAAACGAATGCTGCGAAGTCGGCCAGTGCGGCTGCGGCGTCCGCAAGGACACTGCAGGCGGACTGGAGCGAAACCGACAACACCCTGCAGAGCTATATCAAAGGAAAACCCACGAATCTGCTGACCACCAACACCACGCAGACCATTACAGCGGATAAGACATTCACCGGAGCGGTAACCATGGCCACGGTCAACGCCACATCTCTCACCGTCACGGGCCCCACGTCCGTACCCACTGCTAATGCCGATAACAACTCTAAAACCGTCGCAAATACAAATTTTGTGAAAACGGCCATCGCCAATCTCGTGAATGGCGCTCCTTCTCAGCTTGACACATTGAAAGAACTCTCTGCGGCGCTGGGCAATGACGCCAACTTCTCTGCCACGGTGGCAAAGAATATCGGCGAAAAAGTCAGTAAGAGCGGCGACACCATCACAGGGCCCATTCTTTATGAAAAGACGCCGAACGATGATTCAGAGCTCCCAAACAAGGCGTATGTTGACAAATCCATTAAGGCGGCGGTTGAAGCGGCGGTATCAAGCGTCACGAAAACGCTATCTGATAACATGCACGCCCAGTACCCGGTTGGGAGCTACATCTACTCCGACAAAGCAGATAACCCCGCTACCTACCTGCCTTACATGAGTGATACCACATGGGTGCAGACGGCGGCAGGCCGTGTGCTCATCGGTGCGGGTACTGCGGATAGCGGGACAGTCTATACTGCCGGAGATACCGGGGGCGAAGAAAAGCACCAACTCACCGTTGAGGA
>ENA-UOJC01004428-UOJC01004428.1-human-gut-metagenome-genome-assembly--contig:-C104-NODE-4428-length-11848-cov-4.803273_pt1 | contig 11848 bp, 8 predicted proteins | sample MGYA00242339_ERZ723886 | MGnify/ENA metagenome assembly ERZ723886 | reverse complement strand
CCAAGTTCAAAGAGCAGTCCAGCGAGATGACATGGGCAGCTGAGCACGTAGTTGGTGTGGCACAGGGTGTCAGCGAGGATATTCTCGAAGATTTAAGAGCTAACTATGAAGGCGAGTGCAGAGAAGTTGGTATGTACCTGGCGATGGCACGTGTAGCTCACAGAGAGGGCTATCCGGAGATCGGTCTGTACTGGGAGAAGGCAGCTTACGAAGAGGCTGAGCACGCTGCTAAGTTTGCAGAGCTTCTCGGCGAGGTTGTAACTGATTCCACCAAGAAGAACCTGGAGATGCGTGTAGAGGCTGAGCACGGCGCAACCGAAGGCAAATTTGACCTTGCAAAACGTGCGAAAGCTGCTAACCTGGATGCAATCCATGACACCGTTCATGAGATGGCTCGTGACGAGGCTAGACATGGCAAGGCATTTGAGGGTCTGTTAAAGAGATACTTCAACTAATCTGAGTGAATGAATGGACAGCGCATTACGGCGCTGGTGAATAAAAGAGAACGGATGAGGGCGTGTGAAAATGGAAAATTCCTTTTTCACACGCCCTGTTTATTTTATGCAGATTTGTTTTATGTCTCTGTTCAAAAAGACGCCAAAATCTTATCTACCGTCTCCTTCTCCATCTTCCCAATCGGAATCATCTCCGCCGGTACGTCCTCATATGGCAGCAGCGCTTTCTCATACCAGGTAACATCGTGCCATTTTCCGCTCTTATAACCGGTATTTTTGCACACGCCCATCGTCCGGAATCCGCATCCGTTATGCATCGCATCGCTCTTCACATTCGGACTTGTCACCAGACTGTAGACTGTGTGGACGCCCTGTGCCTTTAAAAGCTCTAAAAGCACCAGAAGCATCCGTTTTCCGATGCCCTTCGACGTCACCCGACTGTCCAGATATTCAGAAAGTTCCGCATTCCAACGGTACGCCGCGCGCTCAAGCTGCTTATGCCCATATGCATAGCCAATGATTCTGCCCGTTTCATCCTCGCAGACAATCCACGGATATTCTGCCGTGATCGCCCGGATTCGCTCCTCAAATTCCTCCAGGGACGGCAGCTCCGTCTCAAACGTGATCGGCGTGTCCATATATTGTGCATAAATTTCCAATATCGCAGGTGCATCGGCGATAGTAGCCAGACGCAGGCGGCAGGATGTATGGTCCATAAACTGGTTCCTCCCTATCATTTTCGGTCATTTTTCCTTTACAGGCAACTATATATGAATCTTCCCGTTTCGTCAACTATTCGCAACCGGATTCATGCCTGCCCGTGAACCCCTCAATCCACCAGCTCATTCTGATGCCTCGACAAATGCTCATATGGCAGAATCAGCCGTCCCCGGTACAACCCGCAACCGTCATTGACAAGGTCGTTGTTGATTGCCGTAAACATATTGACATCGAGCTCAGCCAACTTGAGCGACACCAGGCGCTGGCAGCGCTCGTATGCCTCGTCAAAATAAACGCACGCGCCCTCCGGAATCTCATTCGCAATCTGGTAGCGGTACCGGATATCTGCCTCCTGCTGCGATTCTCCCGGTTTCAGGTAACACTTCGGCAGTGAAATCACGATCCGGTATGCAATCAGGTCGCGGAAACAGCTCAATCTCTGCTTCAAATCGGAGATCGACGGAAATGCCTTATGTTCTGTATAACAGTCATAAATATATTCAACGATATATCCATTAAATTTCGCCTCCGAGCGGATCAGCGACTTGATTCTTCCCTTAAAGTTAAATGCCAGAAGCGGATATTCCTTTGCCATATGGATATAAAATTCCCGGATCTTCTGTGACTGGGCAGTCAGGAAATCGTTGTGTTCCAAAAGTTCCCGGATCTGAATCAGGAAATTTGCATGTATCAGATCTATCTCATTGTTTGTCTGTTTAGCCTCCGCTTTCAAATCCCGGCTGTAATTCTTTAAAATCTTAAACATCGTATCGCCGGAATACAGATAATCGTTTAAGGTCACCATGGTCCTTACCTCCCTGCTGCAGCAAAAAGGGGACGGTGCATAGGATAACAATGCCCCAGATGCACCAGCCCCCTTATTTATAAAATAGAGCTATTTATTTTCCGTAAACCTTCTTGATCCGCTCCATTGCCTCTTTTGTATTCGCAGTCGTACCAAATGCAGTCAGACGGAAGAATCCTTCTCCATTCTTACCAAATCCGCTGCCCGGTGTGCCGACCACATTTGCCTTGGCAAGCAGATCGTCGAAAAACTCCCAGGATTTCATGCCGTTCGGGCACTGCATCCAGATGTACGGTGAATTTTCGCCGCCGATGTGCCAGATGCCAAGCTCTTTTAATGTCTCTGTCATGATCTTCGCATTGGTGCGGTATACGTCCAGGTGCTCGCGGCACTGTGCCATGCCCTCCGGTGAAAGAGCTGCCTCCGCGGCGCGCTGTACCGGGTAGGAAACGCCGTTAAACTTGGTTGTCTGGCGGCGCAGCCACATCTTGCGGATGGAAGAACCACCGCGCTCTAATTCAGACGGAACCACGGTATAGCCACAGCGGGTTCCGGTAAAGCTTGCCAGCTTCGAAAGGGAGCAGAACTCGATCGCGCAGGTCTTGGCGCCCTCAATCTCAAAAATACTTCTCGGAAGCGCCGGATCTGCTACGAAGGACTCATACGCCGCATCAAATAAAAGGATCGCATCCTGCTCGTTCGCATAGTCAACCCACTCTTTTAACTGCTCACGGTTGTACACACCGCCAGTCGGGTTGTTCGGGGAGCAGAGATAAATAATATCCGCTTTCTGTCCCTTCGGAGGCATCGGAAGAAAGCCATTTTCCACATTGGCATCCATAAATACGATCTTTCTGCCTGCCATCACGTTCGTATCCATGTAAACCGGGTATACCGGATCCGGGATCAGGACCGTGTTGTCCGCATCAAAGAGATCGAGGATATTTCCGACATCACTCTTCGCGCCGTCGCTGATGAATATATCCTCCGCCGCCACCTCAACCTGGAAGGACGCATAATACTTCTGAACTGCTACGCGCAGAAAATCATATCCCTGCTCCGGACCATATCCATGGAACGTAGCCGCCTTGCCCTGCTCCATAGCTGCTTTTGCAAATGCGTCAGCTGCTTTCTGGCAGATCGGAAGGGTTACGTCACCGATACCCATTTTGATTACTTTTGCCTCTGGATGGGCTTTGGTATACTCATCTACTTTTTTAGCGATGGTGGAAAACAGATAGCTTTCTTCCAGATTTTTATAGTTTTCGTTGATCTTCATACTTTATTTTCTCCATATTTTAAGAATTTTTTTCCTTTACCTCCAGAGCCGCTTTCACAAACTCCCGGAAGATCGGATGTGCGCGGTTCGGGCGGCTCTTGAACTCCGGATGGTACTGAACTCCCAGATAGAACGGATGTCCCGGAATCTCCATCGCCTCTACCAGCGTACCGTCCGGAGACTGTCCGGAAAAGATAGCGCCATGCTCCATATAAACTTCCCGGAACTTGTTGTTAAATTCATAACGATGGCGATGTCTCTCTTCGATCAGGCCTTTTCCATACGCTTTCATCATCAGCGTATCCGGACTGATGCGGCACGGATATGCACCCAGACGCATCGTTCCGCCCATGTCAGCCAGATCCATCTGCTCTTCCATCAGGGCAATGACCGGATGCTTGCTGTCCGGCGCAAACTCGGTTGAGTTCGCATCCTCATAGCCTAACACGCCTCTGGCAAATGCGATCGCCGCGATCTGCATACCAAGGCAGATGCCAAAGTACGGGATATTGTTTTTTCTCGCATAATCAGCTGCCGCAATCATGCCCTCGATGCCTCGGATGCCGAAGCCGCCCGGCACGATGATACCAGTTGAACCGCCCAGGATTTCCGGTGCCGTCTCCGGGGTGATCGTCTCACTATCCACCCAGTTGATCTCCACCTGCGCGCCATTTTCCCATCCGGCATGGTGCAGGGATTCTACGATCGACAGATAGGAGTCGTGCAGTTTGACGTACTTGCCGACCAGAGAAATCTTGACCGTCTTGCGGCTGTTCTTGATGCGGTCCAGCATATGTTTCCACTCCGTCAGATCGCACTCCTGCGGCGCTTTCTCGATGCCCAGCTCGCGAAGCACGATCTTGGCAAGTCCTGCTTCCTCCAGCATGATCGGCGCCTCGTAGAGAACCGGAAGGGTCAGGTTCTCGATGACGCAGTCCTCTTTGACGTTGCAGAACAGTGCGATCTTGCGGAAAATGGACGGATCGTCCACCGGACGGTCACAGCGCGCCACGATGATATCCGGCATGATGCCGAAGGACTGCAGCTGTTTGACTGAATGCTGGGTCGGTTTGGATTTATGCTCGCCGGAAGATTCCAGATACGGAATCAGGGTTACATGAATGAAGAGGCAGTTGCTGCGTCCCGCCTCGCAGGACACCTGGCGGATGGCTTCCAGGAACGGCTGTGACTCAATATCGCCGGTTGTTCCGCCGATCTCTGTGATAACGATGTCCGCATCGGTCTTTTCCTGCACGGAATAGATAAATGATTTTATCTCATTTGTGATATGTGGAATTACCTGTACCGTCTCGCCCAGATATTCGCCGCGGCGCTCTTTATTTAACACATTCCAGTAGACCTTACCGGTCGTCAGGTTGGAATACCGGTTTAAATCTTCATCTATAAAACGCTCATAATGTCCCAGATCCAGATCCGTCTCCGCACCGTCGTTTGTTACGAATACTTCGCCGTGCTGATACGGGCTCATGGTTCCCGGATCGACGTTGATATACGGATCCAGCTTCTGCGCTGCTACCTTAAATCCCCGTGCCTTCAAAAGACGTCCCAGAGACGCTGCTGTAATACCTTTCCCCAATCCCGATACAACACCGCCTGTCACAAAAATAAATTTTGCCATCTGCTTTTCCTCCTCTTCCTTTCTTTAAAATATTAATCCACTTTTTCCGTCATATATGATTCTGTCAAATTTTGCCTTCGCAAAAGATTTCAGCCTGCACGGATTCCGCAACCCTCAAAACGCAGAATCCATGCAGACCATCGTTCTTTTTAGTCGTTCTCATGCTCCTGAAGCACATAACCCGGAATCTGGATTTCTTCCGGTTTTTCCATCTGGCTCAGCTCTTTTCTAGCGGCTGCACCATGTGCAATGTGCGCGATATCTACCAGTTCAACGTTGTCCTCGTTGTACTGGCTTTCCAGTGTCAGCGCCAGGACAGCCGCGGTATCAAGCGATGTCAGGCACGGAATACCAAGCTCGACTGCCTTTCTTCTCAGGCGGACACTGTCGCGTCCCGGCTGGCGTCCCGTCTTGGAAGTGGAAATTACATAGCTGATCTTTCCTTCTTCCAGCAGGGAAATGGTCGTCTCCTCGCCCTCTTTGGCTTCCTTCGGCTTCTTGACTAACGTTGAAGAAATGCCGACGCTGTTTAACCGGCTTGCGGTACCGGAGGTCGCGTAGATGTGGAATCCCATCGCCACGTACTCTTTGACCAGCTCGCGCAGGTCGCTCTTATCGGTATCGCGGACACTGATTAAGACGCCGCCCTCGCGCTTCATCGTATATCCGGCTGCTACCAGGCCTTTGAACAGCGCTTCCTCCATCGTCCGGGCGATACCCAGTACCTCGCCGGTCGATTTCATTTCCGGTCCGAGCTGTGTGTCTACGTTGGACAGCTTCTCAAAGGAGAAGACCGGAACCTTGACTGCGTAGTACGGAGAGCACGGATACAGACCTGTCTCATAGCCCATGTCAGCCAGCTTTTCGCCCATCATGATGCGGGTTGCCAGATCGACCATCGGCACGCCGGTTACCTTGCTGATGTACGGCACGGTACGGGACGAACGCGGATTGACCTCGATGATATAGATCGTATCCTCATGCAGGACATACTGGATATTGATCAGACCTTTCGTATTCATGGACAACGCCAGACGGATGGAATAGTCCACCAGACGGTCTTTCTGGCTCTCGGTCAGCATAAACGCCGGATATACCGCGATGGAGTCTCCGGAATGAACACCCGCACGCTCGATGTGCTCCATGATACCCGGAATCAGAACCGTTTCGCCGTCGCAGATCGCGTCAACCTCCAGCTCGGTACCCATCAGGTATTTATCAATCAGGATCGCATTCTCAATCTTGTGTGAGAGAATAATCTTCATATACTCATGAATATCGGCGTCGTTGTACGCGATAATCATGTTTTGTCCGCCTAATACATAGCTCGGACGCATCAGAACCGGATAGCCCAGATGATTTGCCGCCTGGATTGCCTCATCCTCAGTGTAAACGGTCTGACCCGCTGCCTGTTTCATATTTAATTTTTTCAGCAGGGCTGCGAAACGTCCGCGATCCTCCGCCATATCGATGCTGTCTGCCGGAGTGCCGAGAACCGGAATATTGTTCTCTACAAGGCATTTTGTCAGACGGATCGCTGTCTGTCCGCCAAAGGCCACAACTGCGCCGATCGGCTTCTCGATCCGGATAATATCCAGCACATCCTCCGGTGTCAGCGGCTCAAAATACAGACGGTCTGCTACGTTGAAGTCGGTGGAAACGGTCTCCGGGTTGTTATTTACGATGACAACCTCATAACCGGCTCTCTTTAACGACCATACGCAGTGAACAGAGGCGAAATCGAACTCGATACCCTGACCGATACGGATCGGACCGGAACCAAATACCATAACAACCGGTTTTCCGCTTGCATTCTCTTTAATAAATTCTTCTGCCTCATCTTCCTCGCCGAAGGTGCTGTAGAAGTAAGGGGTACTTGCCGTAAACTCGGCGCTGCAGGTATCAACCATGCGGTAGCATGCCGGAACATGCTTGATTTCCGAAAGCCCGGTCATCTCCTTGATGACTGCATCCGGGAATCCGTTCTGTTTGGCTTCCATATAAAGCGCATTGCTCAGAGTCTCAGACTGCATCCGGCGTTCCAGGGACAGGATGTGCATCAGTTTATTTAAGAACCACTCGTCGCTCTTGGTCAGCTCATGAATCTCGGCAACGGTCACGCCGCGCTTGAAGCTCTCATAGATTGCAAACAGACGCTCGTCATCCTGCGCCAGAATTTTTTCTCTCAGCTCTTCCACACTCATCAGCGCCAGTTTCTTCATGTTCAGGCTGTTCTGGGAGATCTCTGCGCCGCGGACTGCTTTCATGAGCGCCTGCTCAAAGTTGCGGCCGATTGCCATAACCTCGCCGGTTGCCTTCATCTGGGTACCCAGCTTCCGGCGTCCGTAAACGAATTTATCAAATGGCCATTTCGGGAATTTAACCGTTACATAGTCAAGGGCCGGCTCGAAGCATGCCATCGTCTCGCCGGTTACCTCGTTCGGGATCTCGTCCAGATGATAACCGATCGCAATCTTGGTTGCCACGCGGGCAATCGGATATCCGGTTGCTTTCGAAGCAAGGGCGGAAGAACGGGATACACGCGGGTTTACCTCGATAACGGCATATTCAAAGCTCTCCGGATTCAGCGCAAACTGGCAGTTGCAGCCGCCCTCGATGCCCATCGCCTGGATAATATTCAGCGCTGCGGAACGAAGCATCTGGTATTCCTTATCCGCCAGCGTCACAGCCGGTGCGATAACAATGGAGTCTCCGGTGTGGACGCCGACCGGGTCAAAGTTTTCCATCGAGCAGACCGTAATCTCATTGCCGATGGCATCGCGCATTACCTCAAACTCGATCTCCTTCCATCCGGAAATACATTTCTCAACCAGAATCTGATTGATCGGTGACAGGCGGATACCCGCCTCCGCGATGTTGTAAAGCTCTTCTTTATTTGCCGCAATACCGCCGCCGGTACCGCCCAGGGTAAAGGCCGGACGCACGATAACCGGGTAAGAAATAACCTCGGCAAAATCAAGCGCATCCTCGATGGTGGTGACAACCTTGGACGGAATGACCGGCTCACCGATAGCTTCCATCGTGTCTTTAAAGCACTGGCGGTCCTCCGCCTTATCGATGGTCTCCGGGGACGCGCCGAGAAGCGTTACATTGTGGCTCTTTAAGAAACCTTCTTTGGCAAGCTCCATGGACAGTGTCAGTCCGGTCTGTCCGCCCAGGGTGGACAGGATGCTGTCAGGCTTCTCTTTTTCAATGATTCTCTTGACAAATTCCAGGGTCAGCGGCTCGATGTATACGTGATCCGCGATGGCGCTGTCCGTCATGATGGTTGCCGGGTTGGAGTTTACTAAAACGACCTCCAGACCTTCCTCTTTTAAAGCCCGGCACGCCTGCGTTCCTGCATAGTCAAACTCTGCCGCCTGACCGATGACGATAGGCCCGGAACCGATTACCATAACTTTTTTCAGGGATTTATTTAACGGCATGACGCGCCCTCCTTTTCCTTATAATCTCTCATCATCTGAATGAAACGCCCAAACAGCTCTTCCGTATCCTTCGGACCTGCACAAGCCTCTGGATGGAACTGGACGGTAAATGCCGGCATATCGTGGTAGGTGATGCCCTCGCAGGTGCCGTCGTTGACATTGATAAATGTCTCCTCCGCGCCCTCCGGCAGCGTATCGCGCAGTACCTCATAGCCGTGGTTCTGGCTGCTGATGTAGACGCGTCCGGTCGTCAGATCCTTGACCGGCTGATTCGCACCTCTGTGACCGAATTTCATCTTTCCAGTCTTCGCGCCCTTGGCAATCGCCAGCAGCTGGTGTCCCAGGCAGATGCCGAACATCGGTTTTCCAGCCTTCGTAATCTTTCGGATCTCCTCGATGATCTCCGGGTTGTCCTCTGGGTTGCCCGGGCCGTTGGAAAGCATGATTCCGTCCGGATTCATCTTAAGAATCTCCTCCGCCGTCGTACCTGCCGGAAGGTCAGCCACGCGGCATCCGCGCCTAGTCAGCTCGCGGATGATATTTTCCTTTGCGCCAAAATCCCAGAGCACAATCTGGAACTCTTCTTTCTCATCCGCCGGTTTGATCTCACATTTCTTTGGTGTAACGGTTTCAACCGCCTTTGTAATGTGGAAGTTTTTCACTTCCTCCAGCTTTTTCGCATCATACGGCGGCTTCACCTCGGTCAGCCAGCCGTTCATCGAACCGGATTCACGAATGGTTTTTGCCAGCTTTCTTGTATCAATTCCATAGACGCCCGGGATGTTTCTTTCTTTAAAAAAGGTGTCAAGATCCCCACTGCATCTGAAGTTGGAAGGTTCCTGACACCACTCTTTTACGATATAGGCTGATAAATATACCTCTTCATTCTCGAAGTCCTGCGGAATCACTCCGTAGTTTCCGATTAACGGAAATGTCTGAACGACAATCTGTCCAAAATAGCTGGGATCTGTGATCGTCTCAAGGTATCCTGTCATACCGGTTGTGAATACGACTTCTCCGGTCACTTCACGTAAAGGAGCGCCAAAGCTTTTTCCCTCAAAATAGTCGCCGTTTTCCAACAGAAGATATACCGGTTTCTCCATCTGGTCACCATTCCTTTCTCTCTCGTACCCTACCTGTAAATAGCTTCATGCAGGCAGTTTACTTTTTCATTCTCAATAACCTCACATTTGAGCAAATCTGTTTTTCCTCAGATGCGTTTTTTACATCATTAGAGACATATTTTATAAATTGTCTGATTCTGCAAAAAAGGCGTCCATGAGCAGAGCCCATGAACGCCTTTGTTCATTTTCTGAAAGATTATAGCATAGGTAGGTTCTATGCGTCAAGAGGTTTTTTATTCATTTTCGGATGGTTTATGCATGATTTATGCATTTTTATGCATTTAACATGTAGAATCTTGTCGGTTCTGGGTAAATAAAGCACTTGTCTGATCCGCGTTATTTCCTTATAATAGGGATGAATGAAACTGACTTGGAGGTATTTTCATGGATAAAATTACAAGCTTCACCATTGACCATCTGAAACTGCTCCCTGGCGTCTATGTATCCCGCAAGGATCGTGTGGGCGATCAGGTCATCACCACCTTTGATATCCGCATGACACGCCCCAACTATGAGCCAGTCATGAATACGGCGGAGGTTCACACCATCGAGCACCTGGCTGCCACCTGGCTGCGAAATAACGAGGAGTGGAAAGACCGCGTCCTCTACTTCGGACCGATGGGCTGCCGCACCGGCTTTTACCTGCTTCTCGCAGGCGACCTGACATCCGAGGAGATCGTGCCGCTGATGAAAGGGCTCTTTACTTTCATGCGCGACTACAAAGACGAGGTTCCGGGTGCTTGTGCAAAAGATTGCGGCAACTACCTCGATATGAACCTGCCGATGGCAAACTGGCTGGCTGACCGCTTTCTGCGCGAAGTCTTAGATGGAATTGGTCCGGAGAGACTGGTTTATCCGGAATAAAAGACAAGAATAGCAGGCGGTATGCTTTGAAACACAAACCCCCCAGATGCTGCAGCATCTGAGGGGTTTTATTCTATTATTTTCTATTTTCCCTATTTTCTTGCATCGGCAGCCGCTGCATGTCCGGATAATCCTTCTCCATGCGCCATACGCGATACAAGCGGTGCGATCCGCGCGGATGCCTCCGGGGTCATGCTCTGGTGGGTACAGGTCTTTAAGAATGTACCAACCCAGACGCCGCCGGTATAACGTGCCGCCCGAAGAGTCGGAAGTGTGTGGTTGGTTCCGGAAGCATAATCACCAAATACCTCCGCCGTATTCTGACCGATAAACAGGGAACCGTAATTAACCAGCTTCGGAATCAGTGCATCCGGATCTTCCACGTTGATCTCCAGATGCTCCGGTGCGTACTCATTCGCATACTGAACTGCCTCGTCCAGGCTGTCTACCACGCCGATCTCTCCAAACGTATCCCAGGACTGTCTCGCAATCTTTGCCGTATCCAGAATCTTCAGCTCTTCCTCTACCGCCTCAATCACGCTCTTTCCAAATGCCTCATCGGTTGTCAGAAGAATGCCTTTCGCATTGACATCATGCTCGGACTGTGCCAGCAGATCTGCCGCTACCACCTTCGCGCTCGCTTTTCCGTCCGCGATTACCAGAACCTCGCTTGGTCCGGCTACAAAGTCGATGCCGACCTGCCCGTAGCACTGACGTTTCGCCTCGGTTACGAAGCGGTTACCCGGCCCTACAATAATATCCACCGGCTTGATGCTCTCAGTTCCATAGGAAAATGCTGCGATCGCCTGTGCACCGCCCAGTGCGTAGATCTCATCCACGCCAGCCAGATCCATCGCTACCAGCGTCTTGGCATTGATATGATCCGTTCCCCGCACTACCGGAGAGCAGGCGGTGATACGTTTTACACCCGCTGCCTTCGCCGGAGTCGCTAACATCAGCGCCGTCGAATACAGCGGATAATTACCGCCCGGCACATAACAGCAGCAGGACTCCACCGGAATGATGCGGTGTCCTAAAAAGACTCCCGGCTCCGGGCTGAAATTGTCAAGCGGTTTCACGGTCTGTCTCTGCGCGTTCGCAAATGCCTCGATATTGTGATGCGCCGCTTTCAGATCCGCCAGCTCCTGCTCGCCCAGCTCCTTATAAGCCGCATCAATCTCCTCCCGGCTGACCCGCAGCGATTCACGGGTACATCCGTCAAACTTCTCATTGTACTCCCTCAGTGCCGCGTCCCCGCGCCCCCGGACCTCATCAATAATCCCCGCCACGGTCTCCCGCAGATTCCGGTTATCTTCCTCGCTTCGAACCTGTGCTTCTTTTATAATCTTGATCATACGTTCTGCCTCTCTGTATAAGTTTTACCATTTTTTCCAAGTATACCACAAGTCTTTTTATTTTGCGATACAAAATAAACCTATCCAGTACATCTGAAACCAGAACGTTACTGTACACGGGTAGGCACTTTTGGAACCGAAAGTGCCGTAAGAAAACGTGG
>ENA-UOJC01004424-UOJC01004424.1-human-gut-metagenome-genome-assembly--contig:-C104-NODE-4424-length-11862-cov-4.377996_pt1 | contig 11862 bp, 10 predicted proteins | sample MGYA00242339_ERZ723886 | MGnify/ENA metagenome assembly ERZ723886 | reverse complement strand
TTCCCGCAGGTCGCGTCCGAGCCAGCAAAAACAGACCCCCAGCAGGAGCACCAGACCCAGTTGCACCAGGTTGGAGGTTTTGATAATGGCCCGGATCGTCATGCCTTCACTCCCACGCACCCCAGGGGCGCGGCCTCGGCGGCCTTCATGATGTTGTTGCCGTAGTACCATAGGCTGCCGGAAAAATCATCTTCCAACCCATTGCCGGACGCGGCGATGGCAGCCCGGCGCCGCGCCGGGCGCGGTGACGCCATGGCCGCTTCCGCCCCACGCCCCTTTTCCCGCCTTGTTCCCCACCTGGCCCTGCTCACGGCCATGTGCGTCTGGAGCACTTCCTACGTGGCGCTGCGCATCGCGCTTTCCGGCCTCACGCCCCTGCAGGCCATGGCCGGGCGCATGCTGGTGGCAAGCCTGGTCTTCGCGCCCCTCTGGCCCCGCCTGTTCCGGGATCTGCGCCGCCACGGCCACCTGGGGGCCCTGCTGCTGATGGGCTTCTGCGAACCCTGTTGCTATTTTCTGTTCGAAACCCACGCCCTGCGGCTGACCACCGCCTCCCAGGCGGGCATGGTGGTCTCTCTTCTGCCTCTGATCGTGGCCGGTGTGGCCTGGGTCGCCCTGGGCGAACGGATAAGCGGGCGGGTCTGGCTGGGCTTCGCCCTGGCCGTGGGCGGCGTGGTCTGGCTTTCACTGGCCGCAGCGCCCGCGGACAACGCGGCCGACCCCATGCTGGGCAATGCCCTGGAAGCCCTGGCCATGCTCTGCGCCGCCTTTTACACGGTCATCGCCCGGCGGCTTTCCCCGCTTTACAATCCCATGCAGATCACCGCCGCGCAGTCCGGCCTGGGCATGCTTTTCTTCTGCCTGCTGCTTCTTTTTCTGCCGGAAACGAGCCGCCCCATTTCCCTGGGCCTGGAACTGCCAGCCTGGGCCCCGTGGGCCAGCGTGCTCTATCTTGGGGGCTGCGTAACCTTCGGCGGCTACGGGCTGTACAATTTCGGGGTCAACCGGCTCTGCGCCGGGCAGGCCGCGGCCTACACCAACCTGATCCCGGTCTTTACCCTGCTGTTCGGCGTGAGCCTGCTGCACGAGGTTTTTCTGCCTTCGCAGTACCTGGCCTCGGTCCTGGTCATCGCCGGTGTGCTGCTCAGCCAGTGGCGGCGCACGGAGGGAAACAGGCACGCTGAAGGACGCCGCGAAAAATAGCGGCGGGCCCGTTGCGCGATCCGGCTTTTTCAGCGTTGTCCGGCTGCGGCTGCCTCTCCCCTTCCTCGGGCTCGCGGTCCCCTGTCAATATCAGTGCAGCCCTTACCGCGACGCCCGCCGCTTCCCGGAGGATGCGCGGCGCTCCCCGCGACCGGGAAGCAGCGCGTCGCCGTCGCTGCGGCTCAGAAACAGAAAAACCAGGGAGGCCAGCAGGGTGACGCCTCCCACCGTGAGAAACGTTTCATGAAAATGATCCAGCAGCGACCCCGGCGCCAGGGCGTTGAACAGGCGCAGCACCGCCGTGCTGCTGGCCACGCCGAAGCTGATCGAAAGCTGCTGGGTGACGGCGACCAGGCTGTTGCCCGTGCTGACATGCTCCTGGGCGAGCTCCCCCTGGGTAAGGCTGTTCATGGCCGTGAACTGCGTGGACATGGCCATGCCCAGCAGGATCATGGGCAGGATCAGCATCCAGAGGGGCAGGGAGGGAGTCTGGAGCGAGAACTGGGCGATCATCAGGCCGATGCAGGCGGTGACGCCCACCAGAGTGTTGCGGTAGCCGAAGCGGCGCAGCACGCGCACGGCAAACGTCTTGGCCGTGAGGGAACCCAGGGCCATGGGGGCCATCATCATACCGGCGGTCAGAGCCGGATGGCCCAGCCCTACCTGAAGCATGAGCGGCATGAGATAGGGCATGCAGCCCGTGCCCAGTCTGGAAACCACATTGCCCGCGATGCCCACGCGGAAGGTATGGATGCGAAAAACGCCCAGGCGGATCAGAGGGGCCTTGCTGCGCCGGGCGTGCCGGGCGTACAGCGCCAGAAGCGCCACGCCGGCGAGCAGCAGGAAGGGGGCCAGACTTTTTGACTCCGCACGGCTTCCGAAAAGCTCCAGGCCGCCGGAAAAGAACGCCAGCCCGAGACCGAAGAAAGCGAAACCCGTGAAATCGAACGGCCCGTGCGTCCCTGTGAACTGGGGCATGATCCGCCAGGCATAGAGCATGCCCGCCAGCCCCACCGGGATGTTGATCAGAAAAATCCAGTGCCAGCCGACATAGGTCACCAGAGCGCCGCCCAGCAGCGGCCCGACCACCGGCCCCACCAGTCCCGGGATGCTGATGAAGTTGAGCACAGCCACCAGCTTCTCGCGCGGAAAGGCCCGCAATACGGCCAGCCGGGCCACGGGCATCATCATGGCTCCGCCGATGCCCTGGATCACGCGCGAAAGCACCAGCATGCGCAGACTGCCGGACAGGGCGCAGGAAAGCGAACCCAACGCGAAAAGGGCCACCGCGAACAGAAAGACGTTGCGGGTGCCGAAGCGGCCCGCGCCCCAGCCGCTCGCGGGGCCCACCCGGGCCACGGTCAGGCTGTAGCCGCCCCCGGTCATCTGCATGGCCAGGGGCGACTCGCCGAGACTTTCGGCAATGGCCGGCAAGGCGGTGTTCAGGATAGTGGCATCCAGGGCCTGCATGAAAAAGGCCGCGGCCGCGATCAGGGGCAAACCGGCCATGCCGCCGGGGGGAATTCTCATACGCTGTCTCCGCCCATTACGGGCCCCCGGTATCTGAGACAAACACGAACGCCCTGCTGAACGCCATTAGAGCACCCCGCCGCAGGAATTTGCAAGCAAATCCTTGGGGAGGCCGCGTTATCAGCGTTTATTCGCTCCGGGATCGCGGCAAGCCGGATTTCCGCCGCAGTCTTGCGGCGGTGCGCGGCTACAGCCCCAGCATGGCGTAAATGGCCGCCATATCCAGATTCGCTTCCACCGCGTCGGCCAGGCGATCCAGCTCCGGCCCCAGGCTGTAAACGGTCCCGGTGCGCGGCGCAAGGCCCCGCTCCCGGCGCAGCCGGTTCAGAAAGGCACGGCGGAAGGCGTCCGCATCGAAGACCCCGTGCAGATAGGTGCCCCAGACCCGCGCCGCGCCGTCGGCGCCGGGCAGGCCCCAGCCCAGCGTCCGCCCGGCCTCGTCCGTCATGACCGGCGTCAGCGGCATCCCGCCCGCGCCGCCGGGACGCTCTTCCGCCGGAACGCTGCGCCCGTGGTGAATTTCATAACCCCGCACCGCCAGTTCCTCTCCGGCCAGCCCGGCCAGAGCCCGGCCGCCGGTCCGGCGCAACAGTTTCGCGCCGCCCAGTTCCGTGCGCAGCGGCAGCAGATCCAGGCCCGGCTCCAGGCCGCCCTCCTCCAGGCCCAACGGATCGGCAATGCTTTGCCCCAGCATCTGGAGGCCGCCGCAAATGCCGACCAGCGCCCCCCGGTTCCGGCAACGCTCCGCATAGCCGCGCAGGGCTTCCGCCACGCCCGTCCGGCGCAGAAAACGCATGTCCGCGATGCTGTTCTTGCTGCCCGGCAGAATCACGGCATCCGGCGCGCCCAGCTCATCGGCGTGCCGCACAATGCGCAGACGCACGTCCGCCTCGGCGCGCAGGGCGTCCAGATCGGTGAAGTTGCTGATATGGGGCAGATCCACCAGGGCGATATCCAGGCAGTCCGGCGCGGCGGGCCTGCCCCCGTCCGCCGCGCCCAGGCCCGGCGTGATCCCCAGCTTGAAGCTGACGGAGTCCTCCTCCGGCAGGCGCAGATCCTCCAGCATGGGCATCACGCCCAGAAAGGGACGGCGCGTCCGGCGGCTCACCGCCTCCAGGGCCGGGTCCAGCAGGGAGGCGTCGCCCCGGAACTTGTTCAGCACATATCCGGCCACGCGCGCCCGGTCGGCCCGGCCCAGCAGGCTCATGGTGCCCACCAGGGAGGCAAAAGCCCCGCCCCGGTCGATGTCCGCCACCAGCAGCACATGCGCCTCGGCATGGCGGGCCATGCGCATGTTCACGATGTCGTGAGCTCTGAGATTGATTTCCGCCGGGCTGCCCGCGCCCTCCAGAACCATGACGTCCATGCCCGAGGACAGCTCGCGGTAGGCGCGGCGCACGGCCTTCCAGGCCTCGGGCTTGTAACGCAGATACGCGCCCACCCGCATCTGGCCCACGGGACGGCCCAGCACAATGACCTGGGAGCCCACATGGGAAGTGGGTTTGAGCAGCACAGGATTCATGCGCGCGTCGGCGGGCAGGCCGCAGGCCACGGCCTGCAGGGCCTGGGCCCGGCCCATTTCCTCGCCCTGTTCGGTCACAAAGGAATTGAGGGCCATGTTCTGGGCCTTGAAAGGCGCGACCCTCAGCCCCCGACGGGCCAGCAGACGGCAGACGGCGGCGGTGAGCAGGCTTTTGCCCGCGTTGGAGCAGGTGCCCTGGAGCATCAGGGCCGGCACGGCGGCTTTGGCCGGGACGGGTGCCGGGGCCGCATCCGGCGCGCGAAAAAAGGGTCGCATGCCTCTCTCCTTACCCGCAAGCGCGGGCGGGAGCAAGAAAACTTGCAGGCTCTTGCCGCATCCTTTATATAAGAAAAGTCGTGAGAACGGATCGCAACCTCTGCACGGAGGCCGCATGAAACGTGTTCTGCTCTGGATTCTGGGCATTGTGATCGTGCTGGGCGCGGCCGGAGCCATCCTGCTCGGCCGCATCGACACGCAATTCGTGGTCGGCCAGATCGCCGACGCCACAGCCAAGGCCACCGGCAAACCCCTGGTCTTTGCCAGCGCGCCGCGCCTGTCCCTGCTGCCGCCCGGCGTGAAGTTCGGGCAGGCCGACTGGGGCGAGATCAAGGACGGCCAGGGCCTTGCCGTATCCGTCAAAAGCGGCATGGTGGAGCTGGAGCTGACCCCGCTGCTCTCCGGCAATCTGGTGGTGCGCGAGGTGCGCCTGGACAATCCCGTGCTGGAAGTGCGCGAGGGCAAGGCCGTGTCCGGGCAAGCGGCGGCTCCCGCCGCCTCCCCCGCTCCCGCTGTCCAGGCCGGACCGCAGGGCCGGCTGCAGAGCCTGCCCCCGGCGGCCGGGGCCGCCGCGCCTTCCGACGAGCTGCCCGTGGAGCTGATGCGCCTGGTAGTGCGCCAGGGCGAAGTGCGCTACGTGGACGCCCGGGGCGTTCATCTGCGGGTCAAGGATCTCAATCTTTCCGTGGAAAACCTGCGCCGCCGCGAAGAAGCCGGCATGCAATGCGATTTTGCCTTTGATCTCAAAGAAGAGCAGAAGGCCGTTCTGACCGGCAATCTGGCTCTGGACGCCAAACTGCGCTATTACGCGCCGCATCTGACCTTCCGCCAGATTTCCCTGACCTTCACGCCCCTGGGCGGCCTGCTGCCCAAGGAGGCCGGGCCCGCGCAACTGGTCTGCGAGGGGGCGCTCAACCTCCAGACGCAAAACCTGCGCCTGGCCGCGGCACGGCTGAGCACGCCCCAGGCCCGCCTGACCCTCGGCGGCGAGGCCACTCTGACGCCCCCGACCTTCAAGGGCACCGTGAGCCTGGAAGGTTTGCCGCGCAAGCTGGCCGCTCTGGCCGGGCAGAGGCTCAAACCCTCGGACAACGACGTGCTGAGCTTCAAAAGCATTCTGGAATACGCGGACGACACCCTGCATCTGCGCCAGATCGTCATGCAGTTGGACGACATCCCGGTGCGCGGCGACCTGACCCTGGCCTTGGGCACGCCCCTGGCCGTATCCGGCGGCATTCAAACCGGCATGATCAATCTGGATAATTACCTGCCCCTGCCTCAAAACGGCACATCCGCCGCGGCCGACGGCAAGCCCCATGACGGAGCGGCGGCCTCCGGCGGCGCGGCGTCCGGGAGTTCCGCGCAACCCGCGCAAAACTGGCCCGGCGTGAATCTGCGCGCGGCTCTGGCCGGAGTGCGCCAGGGCAAACTGAGCGTCACGGACATTGCCTTCATTCTCAAGGGTGAAAAAGGCCGCTACAACGTCACCTCTCTGAGCTGCGCTTTGGGCAGCGGCGGCAAGATCAAGGGGTCGGCCGTTGCGAATCTGCCGGGCAAGGCCTACAGCCTCAAGGCCACGGCCGTGGGCGTCAATGTGGGCGGCCTGCTGGAAGCTCTGGGCAAGGGCCGCCCGCTGGACGGCGTCGCGGCGCTGGATGCGGACCTGAGCCTGCGCGGCGCGGACGCCAAGGCCATGCTGGCCGGGCTCAACGGCCGGGGCGTGCTGGAAGTGCGCAACATGCACCTTGAGGCCATGTCCGCCCTGCCTCAGAACATGCCGGGTCTGACCGGCAAAAAGGGCGCGGTGCCCGACCGCTTTGACCTGGTGCGCGTGCCCTTCACGGCCCGCAACGGCGAGGTGACGGCCCAGCCCATCACGGTCAGCTCCGCCGGGCTCAACGCCTCGGGCCGGGCCCAGGCCAGCCTGCCGCGCGAATACCTGGACGCCACGGCGGACATCAAAACCCTGGGCATGACCATCCCCGTGGTGGCCAAGGGGCCCTTCAGCAATATTTCCTACGGCGTTGATCCCAAATTCGCCCTGGACATGGCGAGAAAACTGCCGGGCGCGTTGCTGGACGGCGGCAAGGCAGCGGGAGGCGCGACCCGGAACGGCGCTGCGGGCACGGGCGGCGTGATGAAAAAGGGCCTGGAAGGCGCGGGCGGCCTGATGCGCGGCCTTTTCGGCAAATAACAGCGGCCCGCTGGAGCGAGCGCGGGGCTTCGGATCTCGGGCCGGAAAAACGGGCTTGCCTTTTCCCGGCCCGAGGCTAAAGATTTTCCTTAGTCGGCCGTTGAGAATGCTAGCGTCTCATTTGAAAAATCAGACACACAAAACTCTTCAGGATTTTGCGGCGGCACATCAGACACAAGAAGCGGCCCGCCGAGGGCAGGCTCTGTCCCGTTGGCGACGGATGCCGGCGCGGGCGGACAATAGTCATAGATTGAGCGTACAGGCGGCAAAGTATGTACTTATTAATAGGTCTTGCCATCGTTGCGGCCTCGGTGTTTACCGGCTACACCCTGGCCCACGGCGAATGGGGCGTACTTTTCCAGCCTGCGGAATTCATCATTATTCTGGGATGCGGCCTGGGTGCGTTCTTTGGCTCCCAGACCAAGTACACGTTCAGCCTGATCGTCAAAAGCCTGAAACACCTGTTCGCGGACCCCGGCTCCAGCAAATCGCGTTATCTGGAAACCCTGGCCCTGCTCTACGCGCTGTTTTCCAAGATGCACCGCGAAGGCGTCATCAGCATTGAAAGCGACGTGGAAAAGCCGGAGGCCAGCCCCATTTTCAGCAAATATCCCAACGTGTCCAAGGACACCAGGATCGTCAACTTCATCGGCGACACCCTGCGCGTCTATCTGACCACCGGCGACCCGGCGGACATCGACAGCCTCATGGACGTGGACATCGCCACCATGCGCGAGGAAGGCATTCTGCCCGCCCATGCCGTGAGCCACATGGCCGAATCCATGCCGGGCATGGGCATCGTGGCCTGCGTGCTGGGCGTGGTGCTGGCCATGGGCAAGATCAACGAACCCCCCGAAGTGCTGGGCCACTACATCGGCGCGGCCCTGGTGGGCACGTTTTTCGGCATTCTCTGTTGTTACGGCCTGTTCGGCCCCATGGGCGCCAAGCTGGAAAACTTTGTCTCCGAGGAACATTTTTATTATCATTCCATCAAGGAGGCCGTGGCCGCCGCCATTCGCGGCTCCACCCCCCTGATCGCCGTGGAATACGGCCGCCGGACCATTCCCTATCCGTTCCGGCCCACGTTCGCGGAAATGGAAGAAAAGCTCAAGAACGGCTAGCCCCGAGCCCGGCCGCTCTTCCCGCCGTCGGCGGGAGCCGAGTCCACAGCCGGGCGCGTCCCGGCTTTTGCTTTTTATCGTGAGGAAGAACTATGAGCAGCGCCTGGAAAGTCGCGTACGCCGACTTTGTGACGGCCATGATGGCCTTCTTTCTTCTGCTTTGGGTGCTCAACATGGTGCCCCCGGAAACCAGAGCCGGCCTTGCCGCCTATTTCAGCGGCGAGCGCAACTTTGATTCCAGCTCCACCTCGCCGGTGTCCAACAACCCTTTTATTCAGAACACCGACAAAATCGACACCCGGGATCTCAAGATCAACGAAGTGGAAAAATCCCATTACGCCATTGCCCAGAAAATCAAACAGATGCTCATGGCCGACGCCGTGCCGCAGAATTCCTCGGGCATCAGCGCCGACGACGTGGGCGTGCAATTGCGCATCAATTCCGACGTCATGTTCAAGCCCGGTTCCGTGGATTTTCTGCCTGAAGGCGAAAAAGTGCTGAACAGCGTCTTGCGGGTTCTGAAGGAATACAATCTCTACCTGGTGGTGCGCGGCCATGCCGACAGCACCGAGGCCAGGCCGCCCTATGCCTCGGCCTGGGAGCTCTCAGGCGCCCGGGCCGCGGCGGTGCTGCACTATTTGGCCGACCACGGCGTCAAGCCCACCCGCCTGCGCGGCGTGGCCTACGGCGACACGCGCCCGCTCAAACCCGGCATCGACGAGGAAAGCCGGGCCGTCAACCGGCGGGTGGAGTTCTTTTTCCACCGGCCCGAGGTGATGTCCTACAGCGTCGTGTATTAAGGAAGCACTGATTAATGGTCTTTTTGCCCTCTGCCCGCGTCCGGTTCACTCCGTGCGAAGGTCGAATATGTTTGGATATACTCCCTCCTCCCGCAGTTCGCCGCCCTTGGCAGAGATCAGTGCTTCCTTAAGCGTCTGAGAAAGCAAAGGACCGACATCTGTCGGTCCTTTGCTTTTTCTCATTCACAACTGACGCCCGATGAGTTTCAAACTCACCGCCTACACAAACGAGAGGCTCTGTCCCGGGCGCATGGCAATGCAGTCGCAGGCGGGGCAGACTTCGGCCAGCCGGGCCTGAAAGTCCGCGGCGCTCTGGGCCAGCACCGGGAAGGTCCCCCAGTGCATGGGAATGACGGACTTGCAGCCCAACAGTTTACAGGCCAGAGCCGCCTGGCGGGCGTCCATGGTGAACACGCCGCCGATGGGCAGCAGGGCCACATCGATATGGTAGAGTTGTCCCCAAAGTTCCATGCCGCTGAAAATGCAGGTGTCGCCCGCGTGATAGACGACAAGGCCGTCGGGCATCTCGATAATGTAGCCTGCGGGGGCTCCGGAATCGCTGGAATGGAAGGCCTGGGTCATGGTGGCCTTGATGCCCTTGCATTCCATGGTGCCGCCCATGTTGAAGCCGATGCCGTTGAGGATCTGGGCCTGGGGCACGCCCGCCTCCATCAGCTTGTCCGCCGTGCCCACGATGGCCCCGAGCATGGCCCCGGTTTTGCGGCAGATTTTCACGGACTCGCCCACATGGTCTCCGTGGTCGTGAGTGACCAGCACCATGTCCACGGGGCCCAGGCTTTCCGCGTTCACCCCGGAAGAGGGCGTAAAAAAAGGATCAATGACCACATGCGCCTGCGGGGCGCTGATCTTGAAGGCCGAATGGCCGTACCAGGTGATTTCGCTCATAGTTTTGCCTCGTTATGCTATGCTTCGGCCCAGCGCCCCAGAGAGTGCGCCAGGCCCAGTTGATCGAAAATCCGCCCGCTGGTCTGAAGAAGCAGATCCTCCAGACTTTGCGGGCGCAGATAAAAACCCGGGGAAAAGGGCATGATCACGGCCCCGGCTTCGCGCAGGGCCAGCATATTGCGCAGATGCACGGCGGAAAGCGGGCTTTCGCGCGTCACCAGCACCAGACGCAGGCCTTCCTTGAGGGCCACGTCGCCGGCACGCTGGAGAAGATTGCGGGTGGCGCCGGAGGCCAGCACGCCCAGCGTGCCCATGGAACAGGGCACGACGAGCATGGCGGCGGGTTCCACGCCGTGCCACCAGGAACCGCTGGCCGGACCGGCGGCCAGATTGTCCGGCTCATAGACATGGTCGGCACAGGCGGTCAGCAGCTCCGGCCCGGCCCCGCACTCGGCCCGCAAAACCGCATGCGCGCCTTCTGAAACGACGCAATGGGTCCGCACGCCGGGCATGGCGGCCAGAGCGCGCAACACGCACAAAGCCAGGGGCATGCCGCTGGCCCCGCTGACGCCCACCAGAATGTTGCGCATGCTTTTGTTCTCCTTGCCGTTCATCAGTCTGCCTATTTTTCCCATAAAAGCGGCGGGCTGGCAAATATGGCCCGCGACATCCGGGGCGGACGGCCCTGGCCGACGGGCATGCCTTGACAGAGCCGGATACAAAGCATATCAAGACACATCCTGCGCGCCCGTAGCTCAGTTGGATAGAGCGTTGGCCTCCGGAGCCAAAGGCCGTGCGTTCGAATCGCGCCGGGCGCGCCAAAATTCAAGGCGGTCAGCACAAAGCTGACCGCCTTTCTTTCAGAGATGAAGCGAAGCCCGCGGATTCCCCGCGAAAAACGCGGCGTCTACAAAAAATATCCTGTCAGCGCCGGGCCGCCCGGCATGCTTTCCAGAGGCAGACCTTCGCTGATCCGCCGCCAGCTCCGGCTTTCCGCCAGAGCCTCTTCGGCCAGGTCGCGCAAGGCCACATAACTCTCCGCCAAGCTGAAGCGGTCCGTATCAACGACGCGGTCGGCCCGCAACGGCTCATCAAAAGCGTCGGAAACGCCGGTCAGCAAATCCATCTCGCCGCGCGCGGCCCGGGCATAAAATCCCTTGGTATCCCGCTCCACCAGAGTGTTCAGCGAGCAACGCACCCAGACTTCACGATAAAGGGGAATCTCGTCGCGGTTTTTCTGGCGCATACATTCATACGGCGTGATAGCCGCCACAATGCAGATCTTGCCCTGGGCATGCCTCTGCAGCACGTGTTCACGCATGGCGTCGATATTACGCAGGCGGTCCTCGGGGCGAAAGCCGCTGAAGCCGAAGCGGCGTCGGAAGCAATCGCCGTCAATGAATTCAACGTCATGACCCCGCGTTTCCAGATACAGGCGCAACAGAGACCCCAGGGTGGTTTTGCCGCTGCCGGAGAGCCCCAGCAACCAGATAACAGGCATCATGCGAACCTCGCTTTCAGGGTGGCGGCCCGGCATGCAGCCGTGTGCCGTCGTGATCGGAACGTACATATCTGTTCCGCAGTAATGCAAGAAACCGGCCAATGCTTGTTTTTTGCGGCAAAGCGCCCCGCCGGGTTGTTTCCCGGAAAAAACGAAGGAAATTTTGACAGCCTGCCCCCAGGCGGACGCAATACATCCGGAGGGGCTTTCAACCAGCTCTGAAGCATGTGACGTGGAACGCTCGTTTACGGCGAGCGAAGCCCGCCTACTGACATTTCCGGCAAGGAGTCGCGGACAACGTCTTGCAGCGCAGTCCAGGTATGTCATGCATGAACTGCTCTAAACCCGGCATTGCGAAAAAAATAACTTGACAAAAACGGCAACACGACAAAAACTTTCTTTCAGAAACTGTTTGAATATACAAACAACACCTCTCCCCAAACGACGAAAAATTTCCGGGCATGGCCGCTCCCAATGGCAAGGGAGGGAGCGGCCAGCGCACCGGGAGCGGAAGAAACGGCGAGCTCCGCGTCAGTCGCGCGGTTCCGCCTGGAGCATGAATTCCACATGCTCCTCACAGTCCGGGCACTGCACGGGCGTCTCCTTGAGAACGCCTTTGCGCGCGGCATAGACAAAGGGAAAGATGGCGTTCAGCGCCATCATGCACAAATTGCCGCTTTTGTCCTTATCCAGCAGCGGGCCGTCAAAATAGACGGCATCGCCCACGGCGTAGAGAGGACAGCCCGAACGAACGACCACGGCTTTGATTCTGTTTTCTTCCATGTAGACCTCCTTGGCATATGGACGGT
>ENA-UOJC01004417-UOJC01004417.1-human-gut-metagenome-genome-assembly--contig:-C104-NODE-4417-length-11883-cov-4.682871_pt1 | contig 11883 bp, 9 predicted proteins | sample MGYA00242339_ERZ723886 | MGnify/ENA metagenome assembly ERZ723886 | reverse complement strand
ATAATTTGCAGTGCCGGACACTCGGCTGTCACCCGGCGGAGAAAAGAGTAATACAGCCGTTGAGATTCTGCGGAAGGGTTCGGCCCGTCAAATATATCTCCGGCAACGAGGAGTACATCAATCTTACGTTCTTTGATTTGCCTGCGTAACCAGTCAAGGAAACGAACATGCTCATCATAACGGCTGTATTCATAAAAAGTCTGACCTAAATGCCAGTCAGCGGTATGTAGGATTTTCATTCAATATAAAAACTAATTTAATAACTGAAATTCCCGGTTTTCACATAGACTTTATAATCTTTAATCATACCCGGAGCTCCCTGTTCTGCACGCGGAAGAATACGGAAGCCGGTTACCTTATATTCCTTGCCCAAGTCAATCACCACCTGATGAGGATAGGCCACATTATCTACCGTTTGCCAGAAAGTACTTTCCTGCAAATCATAAATTTTATCGGCTGTACGGTTACCGCTACGAGTTTCCTCGCTGTCGGCATATACAATCTTCCAGTTTTCGCGCGGAATCTTCTGCCCCTTTTCATCCAAGACATCAAATTCAGCTACTGCCGCTACATTTGTTCCGTCGAAAGAAGACAAACCTTCCAGACAGAAATAACGTCCTTGAGCAGCGGGTATTTTTACCTCTTGCCAACCGTTACCTTGATTAAAGCTGCCGGAAGCTACAGGTGTCTCATTCGTCAATTTCAGGTTTTGTCCTTCTTTCCGATGAGTCTCGGGAACCGTTACCCGAAGCATATCCAAAATCGGTTTATCCAAACCGGTAACCGTTGCCTCCCGTGGTCCTTTCAAATCAAGAACAATAATCTCATTCACTCCCTTCTTAAGCCAGCATCCCGGCATATAGAGTGTCTGTTGGGGACCGATTTCCCAAAAACGTCCCATCGCATGACCGTTTACCCATACCATACCTTTTCCCCACGATTCCATATTGAAGAAAGTATCCGCCACCTTGTCCAAGGTAAAGGTAGCACGGTAATAGGCAGGCACAGACTCGTCGTTTTTCTCTATCCCGCAGAAAGCAGAAGAATTCATATCCTGATAATTCTTGTCAGCCACAAAGTCATAGTTTACCGGGAAGTTATAGACAGTCCAGTTCTTCAGTGCTTCTATATCTTTGCCATTGACGAGTTCCACCTTTTCGGTAATACCCTTACGGTCGTGGATAGACTTATCGAAATTCACACGTCCCATCGCTTCTACCAGCAGGTCAAGCTGTGTGCCTGCTTTCAGAGCGGGCAGAACCACTTCCTGCTCACCGGCACGGCGGTCGAGACGCGCCAGCAATTTACCGTCGGCAAAGACTTGTGTCCAGTCATGCTGTTCCGTAATTCTCAATATTGTTCCCGCTTTCACTTCCTCCGGCAGGCTAGTGCGGTAAAGAATGGTTCCCCAGCCCTGATCAAATTTCTCCATCGGTTTGATATCTTCGGTCTGTTTCGGTGTCGGGAGATTGTTGATTAACGGAGCAATCTGTGTAAACTTGATGGCAGGTACCTCCATAACAGGAAGTGCTTGAGGCACATCAGGCAGTTTTTCACCCTCTTGCAAATAATTCTTCAGCATATCGCGAAGAGCAAAGTATTTGTCGGTCGTCCAACCTGCTTCACTGATGGGAGCATCATAGTCATAGCTGCTGCACATGGCCGAATATGCCGGATTATTGGCACCACCCCACCAGCCGAAAGTAGTACCGCCATGAGTCATATACAAACTGAACGAAATACCCTTATCAAGCATTTCTTTCAAACCTTCCACCATCACTTCTCCGGGACGGGTCTCATGCTTGCGTCCCCAATGGTCGAACCATCCACTCCAAAACTCACTGCACATCAACGGAGTTTCGGGACGCACTTCACGCAACTTGGCAAATTGTTTGTCGATGTTGGCTCCGGTTCCGAAGTTGACAGTCCAAATCAGGTCATCAAGACCATTATTGAGAAAATTAGAACTCCAATCGCACTGGAAAAGAGGGACTTCAGTGAATCCGGCCGCACGGACTGTATCGCGGATAGCAGATACATAAGGTTTATCTGTTGCATAAGAGCCGTATTCGTTTTCCACCTGTACCATGATAATATTTCCGCCCCGAGTGATTTGCAAGTCTTCCAACTGCTTGCCCACTTCATGCATAAACATACCGACACGTTCCATATAATACGGATCTAGAGTGCGCAACTCCACACTGTCGTTCTTCAACAACCACCAGGGAAGACCGCCCATTTCCCATTCGGCACACACATACGGACCGGGGCGGACGATGACATACATACCATGCTTCTGCGCCAGCTTACAAAAAGCAGCAATATCTTTATTACCCGTAAAATCATAATTCCCGGGTGTCTCTTCATGCAAGTTCCAAAAGACATAAAGACAAAGTGTATTCATGCCCAATGCCTTACACATTTCAATGCGGTGCTCCCAATATTCACGCGGAATACGCGGATAATGAACCTCGGCAGCCTTAACAATAAAAGGTTTGCCGTTCAACAGGAAAGTATTCTTTCCGGCTTCAAATGTGCCGGGCTTATTGCCGGCACATCCTGCCAACAGGAGCACCGCCAATAACAAAGTCAGTAATTTCTTCATATAACAATTATTCTTTTTAATGTTTTTTCCACTCTCATCATGACAAAGAACCGGATTCGGTCAAATAGAAAACTCTTTCAATCCAATGTCCAACTGTCCTTCCATTCCACCACCGGTACACCATCCTTAAACTGAATAGGCAACCAAATATATCGGGCATCACTCGGATGTTCGGGACGCCAAATGTCTCCCATAAAGATAAAGCAATCCTTTCGTCCCTCGACTTTCAGAATATACGTGCTTTGGCCACCGAAAGTAATCTCTCTGTTCGGTCCCACACAGGGATTGGGATGCTGTGTCCACGGTCCCCAAATGGATGGAGCAGAGAACATTCGCGCTTCATTGGGCGCCCAGCCGGTGCAACCGGAAGTTATCATCCAGTACATACCGTCCTTTTTAAAGATAGCAGGAGCCTCATTCTGTCCGGCAGGCGCCACACGCACATATTTTCCGGTATGCGAAAGGTAGTCGTCACTCAACTCGGCAATGTGCAGTGTCAGATTTTCTTCTGAAGCAAAAATATGATAAGCCTTACCATCATCATCCACATACACTGTCATATCTCTTGCCATCTGTCCACCTTCGAAATCGCGTTTCAAGATAAGTCCCTTGCCAACGGCGTCTACCCACTGCGGAGTCCACCATTTGGCATAGTGCAAAGCATTCAGCGTATCCATTGTTGCCTGTGCCTGTTCATCCATATCAAAGGGAAGTTTTCCGGCATTGACACGACCGGAACGGATAAAGCGATAAGGTCCTGTAGGAGTGTCACTCACTGCCACACCCGAACGTGCCGCTTCATAGCCCTTACCTTTCAGTTCAAGATGAAACCACATCACAAACTTCCCGGTCTTTGCATTATATACCACTTTAGGTCGTTCGAGGATACAGCCGCGTGTAATGTCACTGCTGTCATTGTCTTCTACCGCAAGTGCCACACCTTCATTTTTCCAATCGGTAAGATTCTGCGATGAGTAACACATCACTCCTACCATGGCACTGCTGGTAGTATCGCATTTATTCTCGCCGAACCAATAGTAAGTACCGTCATGATACATCACTCCGCCGCCATGGGCATTGATATGTTCCCCATTATCATCAGGCCACAATTCTCCCGAACGGATGGGAGACGGCTGTGTATTACAACCGCACAGTAAAATAAATCCCAGAAGGATAACAGTCGAAAGAATCTTATTCATGCTATTCATAGTAGATATGTTTTTTATTTACGGATACAAATATAATGAGTTTTACGGAGAACGAAAGACTAATATCCGGTCGTTAAAGAATAAAAATCGGTCATTTTACAATTCAGCCGCCCCGGAACGCTATCCGAGACGGCTTAATCAGTTTTTCTCATCAACAAAAAATTTTTATTATACAAATTGCTGTCTTTACAGCTAAGCATCAGTATAACACTTACGTATCTTGTTTATAATCTTAAAATTATATCCTATCAAGATGGGATAAAGATAGAAAAAAGCAGCCATATAAACAAGAAATATCATTGAAAAGAACTGAAAAATTTACTTTCCGGGAATTAAGCCAATAAGTAAAGTCCCGGCGACCAACCCATCGACAGCCGGAAAAAAGAAAAGCAACCGTTACGGAAGAGCAACAGATACTTCACGTCCCCAATCCTCAAACTCTCCTTTCTCCCGATTATATGAAGCGGCGATGAGAAGCTCTACCACCCGACCATAATTTTTCTTTCCTTCCGAAACACGGTTCCCTTTCAGGAAAAGATTATAAGCAAAATCCTGCATTCCGCCAAGTAGAGGACTATACTTCTCACTCCAATACTCCTGCTTCACCTCATAATCCTGCCATATTTCCGGACGGACTGTTTTTCCCCACTCCTGAAACCTGTCATCGGACAATAACTTCCTGGCACTGACCGCCACATAGGGCAACAGGCTGAAGTATCCGCTGTATCTCATTGCATCGGAGTCCGACTGCATACAGACGAGGAAAGCAAAATAATTTGCCTCTGCCTCACTGCCCACTCCCAGCAAATGAGCAAACTCATGTGCCATCGTAAAGGGATATTGTTCGGGGAGTACGTCTTCATTCACTTGTGCCTCGGCAAAAAACGGTCCCATGGCACCCAATACGCCCACGCTCGAATATAGCGGGGTAAATCCAAAATGCTTGATATGCTGCCACGGTTGCGGACGGGCCAACCCATAACAAGAGGAAAGACCGGCATAGTTTCTCTTGACGATAGTCTCCACCTCCTCTTTTTCTATACCGATGTCATGCGTAAATGAAGCGTTCAGTCCCTCTGTGTAGACATCCAAAAATTTCATGAATACCTCTTCTTCATATTCCACAGGTCTCAAATTACAACGCGCATAAAGACTCGGACGGAAGTAATTCAATCCCCATGCCATATAAAACCAGATGATTATCCACAATACCAACAAAGTCAAACGTCGGAAAATAACGAGCCACCCCTCTCCACGCCTGCGCGCCATGACCGGAATAAATATCATCAGAGACACCACAACTACAGCCATTATCTCCTCCCAAGAAACAGGAATTACGGACGAAACAGCCGACAAAACAAAGGATACATTCGGATAGACATAATCGGCATATCCGCGTGCGCAACCGGGAAGGAAGCGGCAGAGCATGATATAAATTAATAATGCAACCGGAAGGATAATACCCCAACAACGCAAAATACGTTCTTTTCTCATGGATGTAAAGCTAATCATTTTCCACAACCCCCAAACAGGCATTTACCGTAAACGAAAAGTTCTCGTTTCACATCAAGTTATTGCAAAGCAAAGCATTAACCCACTGATATGTGTGAAACATGGTTTTCTGCTTCCTGCCATTGGACAGACACATGAGTTTGCTCAACAGTAGCAGCCAAAGCATGATAAATCTGTTTGGTCAAATTCTACTCTTCTTTCGTTAAAATACGTTCCAACTCCTCAGCAGTAAGTCGGAGATGGAATTGTCCCTTATAAGCTACCGAAATGCCTCCGGTCTCTTCGGATACGATTATGGCCAGCGCATCCGTCTCCTGCGACACCCCCATGGCTGCACGATGCCGTAATCCCAACTCTTTGGGAATATTCAAATCATGAGACACCGGAAGAATACAACCGGCCGCCTCAATGCGTTTGTGACGTATAATCATTGCCCCATCGTGCAACGGACTGTTCTTGAAAAATATATTTTCAATCAACCTTTGATTGACATTGGCATTAATAATCTCACCCGTACGGATAATATCATTCAGCGGCATACTCTTTTCGATGACAATCAACGCCCCTACCTTGCCTTTACTCATGCTCATACAGGCAAGCACTATCGGCATAATGTCCGCCTTCTCGGTCTTCTCCTGCTTATTTCCCGTCAGAAAGCGGAAAAAACTGCCCAAGCGCTTATGCGAACCCAGCGTAACAAGAAAACGGCGCAACTCATCCTGAAATAAAATAATCAGAGCCAGCACACCTACGCTTACCAACTTATCAAAGATAGAGCCCAAAAGCTTCATCTCAAGAACTTGTGACACAATCAGCCAAATGCCGATGAAAACCAGAATCCCCGTAAAAATGTTGATTGAACCCGAATCCTTCATCAGCCGATAAGTCTGATATAGCAAGTAAGCCACCAGCAGGATATCAATAAGGTCTTTTATACTAAAGTCGATAAACATCTTTCGCTATATTATTATTCAAGATTATACTATTAACAGTCGATAGCACAGGACTTCATCTGTCGCACAATCCGCACAGCTTCCACAGCCTCCTTCACATCGTGTACCCTCAAAATGTCAGCACCCTTCATGAGCGCAATGGTATTGAGTGCGGTCGTGCCGTTCAGCGCATTTTCGGGAGTACCGTCCAGAAGTTTGTAAATCATCGACTTGCGCGATATCCCCACCAATACCGGAAGGTCAAAAAGAGCAAAATCTTCCAAACATCCCATGAGCCCGTAGTTGTGTTCCAGTGTCTTACCAAAACCAAAACCGGGATCAAGAATAAGGTCTTTCACACCCAACTCATATAACTGATGTATCTTCCGTGCAAAATACCGGAATATTTCCTTCATCAAATTATCATAATGCGGAGCCTGCTGCATGGTTTGCGGAGTACCCTTCATGTGCATGATAATGTAAGGAACACCCAGCCCGGCCACAGTAGAAAACATCTCGGAATCCATCTCTCCTGCCGAGATATCATTAATGAGGGCTGCGCCATATTCTTCCACACACATCCGTGCTGCATCTGCCCGGAAAGTGTCTACCGAAATGGGAATCGAAGGACACACATCAGTAATCACTTCAAGTCCCATCCGCAGGCGATTCATTTCTTCTTCCAATGAAACATGGTCGGCATTCGAACGAGAGGAGTATGCACCGATATCAATAAAGTCAGCACCCTCATTTACTATTTCCACCACACGTGCAGCAATCTTTTCCACTGTCTGGAGACGGCTTTCACTGTAAAAGGAATCGGGGGTTACATTCAGAATCCCCATTACCCGAGGCTCCGACAGATCCATCAACTGCCCCTTTACATTAATGTATTTACTCTCTTTGTTCATCATCTCTACGAAGTGTTATTTATGTCGTACAAAAGTACGCACAATTCTTGAGTTTTTGTTATTTCCTGAACTATTTTTCAGCTATCTTTGCCGCAACTAATATTAATAGAAGGTATAATGGATATTTCAACTTTATATAAATGCTTTACGGAATGCAGTGGAGTAACCACCGACAGCCGTAACTGTCCTGAAGGCTCCATGTTCATAGCCTTGAAGGGAGAGACATTCAATGGGAACGCCTTCGCTGCACAAGCGCTGGAGAAAGGTTGCCGATATGCGGTAGTGGACGAAGAACAATACGCCGGTGAAAACCCGCATATCCTTTTGGTTGACAACTGCCTAAGAACCTTACAGGAGTTGGCCAACTTCCATCGCCGTACATTAGATACCCGCATTATAGGCATCACCGGTACCAACGGAAAGACCACCACCAAAGAACTGATAGCCGCCGTACTTCAAAAAAAATACCGGATACTTTATACATTGGGCAATCTGAACAACCACATCGGCGTGCCACTCACACTGCTACGCCTCACTCCCGATGACGAGCTTGCCGTGATAGAAATGGGAGCAAACCATCCGGGTGAAATCAAAACGCTCTCTGCCATCGTTGAGCCCGATTACGGTATTATCACCAATGTGGGCAAGGCACACCTTGAAGGGTTCGGCTCTTTTGAAGGAGTGATAAAAACCAAAGGAGAGTTATACGAACATTTACGTTACGGAGGTGAACACACCATTTTCATCGATAGGGATAATGAGCATCTTAATAAGATTTCAAAAGGGCTGACCTGTATCACCTACGGCACAGAAGACGAAGCGGAACTCTATGTTAGCGGCAAGGCAGGAATATGTGCCCCATTCCTCACTTTCGAGTGGAGGCACGAAGACAGACGACATAAGGTAAGCACCCACCTGATAGGCTCTTATAACCTTAAAAATGCCCTTGCCGCCATCGCCATCGGACGTTTTTTCAATGTATCAGAAGAAGATATTTCAAAAGCACTGGAAGAATATATTCCACACAACAATCGCTCGCAGCTTACCCCAACTGCCGACAATAATCTGATAGTGGATGCCTACAACGCCAACCCTACCAGCATGATGGCGGCATTGGAGAATTTCCGCCGGATGGAAGTGCTGCATAAGATGGTCATTCTAGGCGATATGAAAGAATTGGGAAAGAGTAGTCATGAAGAACATCAAAAAATAGTCAGTTACATAGATGAATGTAAATTTGAGCGCGTAATCTTGGTTGGAGAAGAGTTCGGACAAGCGATCTCCTCTTACGAACATTATCAGGATGCCCGTCAATTATCAGAAGTCCTGAAAAAGTCTAAGCCGAAAGGATTCTATATTCTCATAAAGGGTTCGAACAGCATGAAACTCGCCCCATTGCAAGAGTTGCTTTAAAGTAGTTCATATACTATATCAAGAGGATATACCTAAATAAAAATTATTCACTGTATATGAGACTGTCCAAAATGTTCAGCTAATTTCTTATTTTCTCCTTCCGGACAAAATAAGAAATCTGAATACATTCATTAATATGCTGTTCTTCACTACATTCTGAATGACAGAACAAAAGATAATACAATAATCTTCTTGGACAGTCTCATATAGTAACTTTGATATTTTTATTCGCATTTCTTCAGTTGAGCATCAAACTCATATAAGGATGCTCCGTTTCAAAAGACTTGGCTGTCAGGCTTTCTATCGTATAAAGATGATATTCTCTTCCTTCCCGATATTCACGATAACAATTACCGTTTTCCACAATATAGTAACCATTATTCTCAGGAATAGCATCATCGTCTTCTATTTGAATGGACAGACTCAGCACCGGGTGTTTCCTTGCAAGTATGGACAGCATCTTTTCCACATGAATCAAACGAGCCATTCCCAACATGGACGAATCCCCGGAAGAAGGATGAATATACTCGATGACAGCTCCGGGGTATAGGGTTGCAGCTGCCGACAACAAGGTATCTTTGACCGCCTCAAAACCTGTCTGTCCGGGAATACCATCTGCCAATAACTCCTTAATATATAAGCTTCCGGCATCCATTACCACAAAAGCCATCCCTGCTATCCGATCCGCCCGGCGTGCCACAAGCACCTTACCCCCTCCCAGTCGTAAGTCCGCCATGATAACCAGAAAATCCTCATAACTATGCAACATACAGCAGGCACGCTCGCGCATACGATTGTCGAAATACTGATACAGTTCGGCTGAGGCCTCATCCTCCTCTTCCACCCTATAAGAACCGGAAGGGATAAGTTTTTCTACGTTTACCCTTTCCATCACATAACCGAATCGCGGAGTATATCCCGACTTTGCATAATAGCCAAACAACCATTTCTCTGCCGGTATAAGAGTGCTGAGCAGAATGCCGTCATCATACATGCGACGATGCGTCAGCCTCAACAATCGCCGCATGGCTCCATGCGACCTGTAATCGGGATGGGTGCACGCACCGGAAACGTAAGAAGTAGCAATCGTCTCCCCGCAAAAAGTCATCGGGTAGGAAATCATTTGTAAAGCAGAAATGATTTTTCCATCTTCACGCACAGCCATATTGATATCATCTTTATATCTCAGGTCGAAATACAAGTCGGTAAACTCATCACTATCCGTGAAACAGAGTTTCCACAATGCTTTTACTTCATCCTTTGTGGTCATTGAGTTCGGCTATACATTTTTCGAGCAAGATAGTCGGCTGATAAGAAAGCTTCGCTTTACGCAGCCCCTCCAGTCCAAGATCCTCCTCACGATTGATATACATATACTGTTCACCGATATGATTCGCATACTCATAGTTTATCATGGCATAAGAACCTTCGATATCGGTATTCGCTTTCTCCACACAAGTGTCCCATGTCTGATAGTTGATGGGGGCCCCATATGTAAATGCGGCTATCTTTCCATTCACATGTAACACTCCTCCGGTCAACCCCAACTCTTCCATGTGATGAAGGGCAAAGGTCATGGACCGCCGTTCGGCCCCCAAAGCCATTTGTTCATCGCAATTATTGGCACGACACCATTCTTCTTCCATTTTCAGGCATTCGGGAACAAGCTCGGGAGTCAGAAGCCTGTACTCATAATCGGGATACTGCTTCTTGAACTTGTTAATATGATTACGTTTAGACTGATACTTTTTACCTTTCAAGGCAGCCAGGTCAGTGCGCAGATAAAGATAGTCGAAATAGTCACGATCTTCGGTAAAGGTGAAACGCCCCGGCATCACTGCTTCAAGGTCTGCTTTCATCCCTACACATACCCCCAGCATACGGAACTTTGCCCCCAACGCTTCTGCATCCTCAATCAGTGCCTCCAGCACCGGTTTTACGTCTCCTGTTCCTACCGGCATCATGTAGGCCAGCTCTTCACCGGCATAAAAGCGAAGCAACAGATAACCGTCCAAAACGGCATACTTGGTCTGGTATAAGAATGTCCAACTACAAAGGTTGGCAAACGACAAGTCGCAATTGCGACGTTGGCTGTTAAGTGTAAACGACTGTATCAGCTCTTTATCCGCTAAAGTAATGTCTTTGAATTCTATCATAAAATGTTTGTTTCTTTAATAACAAAGATAGAGGCATTTTTGTTAAATTACACCCAATAATTTAAGGATTGTTGGAGTAAAAACGGCTGTCATTATCCCGTTCAATGTCAATCCCAGACTGGCATAAGCTCCATATTTTCCACTGATTTCCATTGCCGTAGATGTTCCCACTGCATGAGTAGCCGTTCCCATGGACAAACCTTGAGCAATGGGACTTCCTACATGTCCCACACGCAACACCTTAAAGCCGAACACCGCTCCAAATAATCCCACAACCACAACGACAGCCGCCGTCAATGAAGGAATTCCTCCGGTAGCTTTCGACACCTCCATTGCAATAGGAGTAGTAACCGACTTCGGAGCCAACGAACAGATGATATCGGGTGTAGCTCCCAACAGCTTGGCAATGACGACCACAGTCACCAATCCTACCAAACATCCTGCCAACTGCGAAATGATAATTGGCAACAACTGCTTCTTTATCATCTCCAACTGCAAATATAAAGGAACGCCCAATGCCACTACCGCCGGCTTCAGCCAAAATTCGATAAGCTGTCCGCCTTCATTATAAGTTTCATAACTGATGCCTGCAAATTTCAAAAATAGAATAAGCACGGCAATGGTAAGCAATATAGGGTTCAAAATAACCCAGCCTGTCTTCTTCTGAACGATACGTGACAGAAAGAATACTCCGAAAGTAACCGCCAACAAGAAGAACTTATTTTCTAAATATTCCATTTGATTTACGAACTAATTGATGAACCCATCCGGTGACTACAAGCACCAGAACTGTACTGACTAAGGTAGCAATCACAATCGGCCAAAACTGTGCCGCAATCACATCAAAATAAAGCATCAGCGCCACACCGGGTGGCACAAAAAAGAAGCCAAGATTAGCAACTAAAAAGTCGGACAATCCCTGCACCCATTGCAGCTTTATCCAACCCAACTTCAAAAAAAGGGTGAGAAGCAGCATCCCTATGATACTGGAAGGCAACTTAATGCCTGTCAGAAAAACAATCAGTTCACCCAAAGCCAAACATCCGAAAAGGATGGCGCATTGACGTATCATACCTTATGAATTTAATGAAAACTTATTGAAAACTGCGCAAAGTTAAGGAAACATCCCGTTTGGTGTTCAATAAC
>ENA-UOJC01004414-UOJC01004414.1-human-gut-metagenome-genome-assembly--contig:-C104-NODE-4414-length-11891-cov-4.817675_pt1 | contig 11891 bp, 11 predicted proteins | sample MGYA00242339_ERZ723886 | MGnify/ENA metagenome assembly ERZ723886 | reverse complement strand
TCGATGACATTGAAATTTCCGACAAAGAAAATGAAAACAAAACCGATATTGAAAAGCAGAATCTGAATAAAGCACGTGCCCGGGATGTCGCAAAGGCCATGCGGACGGCGCGGGAAGGAAATCTGCTGTCCGCGGAAAGCCGCTCTTTTCTGAACAAAATCATGATGAATACCGTGACAGGGCCGGATAAAATCCGGGGCGGCCTTCCCGGAAAGACAAAGGCCGGGCATAAAACAGGATCTTCTTCCCGGAAGGCCGACGGAACGAAAATCGCGGATAATGATGCCGGATTTGTTCTTCTGCCCAACGGAGAGACCTTTTATATCGCCGTGATGATCACGGATTCAAAAATGTCGGACACAGACAATGCCGGCCTCATCCGTCGGATATCAAAGACCGTTTACGACCATCTGGCGGGGAACGCGGCGCCGGATCCCGTTCTCCGGTATTGAAAAAGCGGGCCGTTCCGAAAAACGCGCCCGCTGTTCCGTGTGAAAGCATATGGCCCTAAAGATAATTAAGAAGCGACAGCTGGTTCATCTGGGCCAGCACAGAATAGGAAACATTCAGATTCTGTATTTCCTGCAGCAGCATGGTGACCGCTTCTTTTTTATCGACCTTTTTGATGGAATCGATGTACGAAGTCAGGCTGTTTTCCATTGCGGTCTGGTCTTCAATCGTGCTTTTGACAAGGTCCAGCTTGCTGACGACCGAATAATGGATGCTGGTGATGTCCCCGTTTGGTTCTTTTGAATTGGGGCGCGATTCCAAAGCATCGTCAAGCAGCGCGAGAGAATCCTGCACCCGGTTATAGGCTCGGTTTTCGTCAACTTCATCCAGTGTTTCCATTGGGTCTCTCATGTCCAGGAGATTGCCCTGCGCAATATTGCCCATGGCTCGGAAGATTTTTTCAAAACCCGAGGATTCCGCCGTGATATTGACCGAAAGGGACGTTGTTTCGTTTAATCGGTGCGTTGTTGCCAGCGATCCGCCCTGATAGTAGGAATCTGTCGATACGGACTGGATTCCCGTCGCGTTGAAAGTGGCGGTCGCACCGTATTCGGGGAACTTGTCCGTTTTGACGATCAGAGATTTTCCGTCTTCCGAAATGCCGGTGATTGTATAGTTGCCGTCATAGCGGCTGTTGACGTTCCCGAGGTTCAACGTTGAACCCACGGGATAGGTACGCCCGATGGTGACACCGGTGCCGTCCGTGATTGTCTGGGCGGTTGTTACCGGCGTTTCATCCGAAAACGTGACGGTGCGTCCGTCTTCCGAAACGGATTTGATGTATTTGACGCCGTTGTTGCCGTCGGCGCCCTGAACGACGATTGTGCCGCCCGCTTTCAAATGGGAAAACGCTCCGGTCACCGTGGCGGTCATCTGATTTTTAATCGGGTTGAAAGAGATATCGCCCGTCTGAAGCTCACTGCCCTTCATCGTGTCCGAAATAAAGCCGCAGATGTCCGAATGTGTGTTCAGCGTGACCGTTCCGGCCGTGATATCACCGCCCGTGACCGGCGTGTCCGAAGAAATGGACAGTGTGCGCCCGTCGGCGGAAATGTCTTTGACATACAGTGTCTGAACATTTCCGGCGCCGTCATCAAGCGTGATGGTCTGGCCCGGCTTGATTTTGGAAAACGTTCCGGCGTCGGCGGCGGATATCGTGTTGTTGACCGTATCGACCGTCAGGTTGTTGGCGCCTGCCTGAATCGTATATGTTTCCAGAATGTCGCCCACATCCCGAAGCGCCGAAATAACACCTGTCATCTCACTTTGGGCGATTTCAAAATCTTCAAGGGGAACGCCGGTGCCGTCAATGACTTCGTCAACAACCGGGGTTGCTTCGTCGAATGTGATTGTCGAACCGTCCGCAGAGATGGATTTAATGATTTTGATGCCGTTGTTTGCCGGATCCGCCGCACCGGTAATCTGAATTTTGCCGCCGGGCTTCAGATCCAGAAAGCTTCCCGGATTCCCGGTCAGCGTGCTGGTTGTTTCACCGGTTTCCGGATCCACGACGGCCTGGAAGGTCAGCGTGCCCGTTTCGGCCGGATCGCCGTGCATCGTATACTGATTCTGGCTGAAGCTCAGGCCGCCCGTCACGCTGTCCGGTGTGGTCACAGAGGACAGGTTCGACGCGCCTGATGTCGGAAACGTCAGAAGGTTTCCATCAAAAACGGCCTGAAATTCCTCCAGCGTCGTATAGGGGAAATCGACCGGAGGCTGGTTATTATCTCCGCCGCCGAAGATATAGACGCCGTCTACCTTGGTATTCAGGAAGTAAGCCATCTGCGACATGGCTTCAAAAGCCGCCGTCTGGATGCGCTGAATGTTTTCCAACTCCTCCTCTGTCGGCATTTCCGGCGGATCGGCGGAATAGTCCGGCGTCATCGCCTTCAGGTCGGCGGCCGAGAAATCGCGCAGTTCGTTGCGGAAATCCAGCATGACCGTACGAATGGAATCAATGGCCTTTTCCTTGGCTTCAAGATTGACCTGGGTGATTTTGTTTGTTTCCATATACTTGGAAACATTCGTCTGCTCGTTTTCCAGCGTCAGAAGACGGTAGCTCGTCAGGCCGTACTGGTCGTACGAGCTGTACCGTTCACCCGTGACGGCCTGATAATTGGCGTCGTTCAGACGCGACTGAACGCTGTTCAGCCGGGACATGTAAAGGTTATAAGAAGCTGTCGTCGGGACTCTGGTCATTGTTTTTTACTCCCCTTGTCACACCATGTTATCCAGCATTTCCAAAAGGGAAATGGCCGTGGTCATGGCTTTGGCCGCCGCGCTGTAAGAACGCTGGTACATCAGAAGGTTGGCCAGCTCTTCGTCCAGATTGACGCCGCTGACCTCCTGCTGTTTGCTGTAAATCGTCGCAACGAGGTCGGATTGATAGCTGACGTCGCTGTTGACGCCGCTGAGCGTCGAAGCCAGATTGCTGACGATGGAAGAGGCATAGCTCCCCAGCGTTCCGTTTGATCCGGAAAAGCTTCCGGCGGCGTCGAAACGGATTGTTTTGGTAAACACGGCGGCGAGCTTGTTCGAAATGGTATTGTCCGTATCGCTGACAAAATATTTGCAGGTATCCGAACTGTATTGGATTGCTCCGGTATTCAGCTTGCCGGGTGTTTTCGAAATGTCGCTGCGGATTTTCAGGTCGGCGGCATAATTGGCTCGCGACACGTCCAGCCCCAGAAAATCCGTCAGGCCGCCGGCTCCTGTTTCCGTGATTTCCATTTGTTCGTTATTGGCGCTGATGATGCGCAGGCGGTACCCGGCGCCTTCCTGAACGTACTGTGCCTCAACCTTGCCCTGCAAGTTGGGGTCAGCGTTGATTTTATCCGCGATTGTACGCAGGTCGTCACCGACCTGGACGTCAATCGATCCGAAATCAATGCCGTTCGTCCTGTCCGAAAAGTGAAGCGTCGTCGTTCCCTGAAGCGAAGGCCGACTGCCCGAGGAAATGATTTTTGAATCATAAACGGAATCCTGGCTTGTTTTCACGATCAGATCGTTCAGTCCGAAAAAGCTTGAGAAGCCTTCATATGTCTTGTCAACCGTCCCGTCGCCGTCCGCGTCAAAGCCGATCTGGACATCCTTTGCCTCACTGCCCTGTACGGTCGTGGCTTCGTCACGGAACGAGAGGGAATAATCGCTGGTTCCCAGATCAATGAAAAGCTTTCCGTCGTCATTGATGGTGACAACGGCATTCGACAGATGAGGACCGTTCGCGCCGGTGCGCAGCCAAGCCTGAATCGTGCTGGTCATGGATCCCGTCTGGGCGGGATGGTCGGACGAATTGTGTATGGCTCCGGAGGAAAAACCCAGGTCACCGACCAGGCTGGTGCTGAACGCTTCGTTGCCGTCTTCGTCAAACAGGACAATTTTGACGTCGCCGTCGGAAATGCTGATCTGCTGGAGAGGATCGCCGGCCCCGACCGACGAAGTGTCGATAAAAGTCCGCGTGCCCGTCATGGAATACAGCATTTCAGGATAGCTGGTGCCCTGGTTGTGCACCTGGTTGAGCTCTTTGGTCAGATGATAGGCCAGCTCGTCCAGTTCGTTCTGTTTTTCGGGCAGAGTCTTGTCGCGCAGTTCGATCAGGCCGTGCAGTTCGCCGCTTTTGATTTCGTTCGTGATATCGAAAGACCCGGCGAACAGGCCGTTGATCTGTCCGCCCGAATACGTCGTCAGAGACCCGGTCTGCGCGACGGCCGTATGAGAAACCGTAACAGCGTCTTTATCCAGAAGGGGCTTGCCGCTTTTTGTCAGAATGACGGTTTCGCCGCTGGAACGTTCATACGTCTGGATGTCCATGATTTCAGACAGGCGCGTGATCAGAGTGTCGCGGCGATCCTTGAAATCATCGCTGGAGGTTGTGGCCAGAGCCTCGGTGCGGACGATATCGTCGTTCAGCTTGTCGAGTTCCTTCAGAATCGAGTTGATTTCCTTGGTCAGGGATTCAATTTCGCGGTCGATTTCCAGGCGGTGGGACTGAATTTCGGAATTCATTTTCTGAATTTTGCTCAACGCGGTCTGCAGGCTGCTGACTGCGGCGCCCTGCGCGTTGACCTTGTCGGAATCGACGCCCAGACTTTCAAACGCGGTCTGCATGTTGGTGAAATTATGGCTCAGCGAACTTTTGGAAGACGGACTGCCCATCGTCTGCTGCAGGCGATCCAGATAATAGGATCGGACGGTCGAGGACTGAAGGATTCCGGCTTCACGGCGCAGGTCGCGGAGCATGTTTTCGTCAATCTGACGCGTGCTGAGGGCACTGATGGCGCCATTGCTCCTGCCGTCATTCAGGACAAGCGTGCTTTGTTTGTAGACTTTGCGCGAATAGCCTTCGGTGTTGACGTTTGAAATGTTGCTTGACGTCAGGTCGATGGCGTTCTGCGACGTTTTGATGCCGTTCAGGGCGCTGTTCAGGGCAAGGGAAAGTGACATGACGGTTTCCTTTCTTTGGACGGGATTAAAGCACCTGGTTGAACGTCAGAGCCGCAGGATTGCCGCTGTCGTTCTCCATTTCACCGTGCGGCGTGTACAGGCTGCCGCTTTTGCTCTGTTCCCGGACGTCGGACACGATCGCGTTCAAAAGCCGCGACGACGCGTCAATGTTGATTTTTAAAAGCCGCGCATTTTCCGCGGTCAGATCGCTAAGGGTGACAGCGGCCAGCCGGAACAGACGTTTCTGTTTGTCGGGTAGCCCCTGAAGGATATTCCTGTGTTCGGAAAAATAGGCAAAAGCCTGTTCATAGGCGGCGGCAATCTTTGTCTTCTGATCCAGAAGAGCGGCGCACTCCTCCTGCTTTTGTTTTTTCAAAAAGCCGTTTTCCTTTTTCAGGATTTTACAGAACTCACTCATAACGGTGAGCAGGGTTGCCAGTTTTTTTTCAGGAAAAGCGTTCATTTTGAACCTCCGTTATCTGTCGGGACGGCGGCGGCCGGCATGCCGGCGGCTTCCTGCTGCTGAATCAGCTGTCCCATGATCTGGTCGGTCAGGCCAATGCCTCCCGATTTTGCCATCATTTTTCCGTATTCGTCGACCAGCATGGAACGGAAAATCATTTCCGCGTTTCCGCCACCGAATGTTTCATTGACGGGCACCGTGCTGTACATCTGTTCAAACATCTGCGAAATGAAAAAGGCTTCAAAGTCCTGAAGAGCCTCTTTCGTTTTCGGATCCGAGGGCGTTCCCCGGACCGCCGGCGCCGTGCGTTCGTTCAAACGAGCCTGAGCCAGAAAATCCTGAGCGGCAATTGTTTCGGTTCCGTTCATCACATCACCTCGATTTCAGCCTGAAGGGCGCCGGCGGCCTTGACAGCCTGCAGAATGCTGATCATGTCACGCGGACCGACCCCCAGGGCATTCAGGCCGTCCACAAGTTCCTGAAGCGACACGCCGCCGTTCAGGATGTTGAGTTTGTTGCCCGACTGTTCATCGACTTCGATTTCCGTCCGCGGGACAGTTACGGTCTGGCCGGTTGTTGAGAAGGGCGCGGGCTGTGACACCTGCGGCGTTTCGGTAATCCGTATGGTCAGATTGCCCTGCGCGATGGCAATCGGATTGATGCGCACATTTTCGCCGATGACGATAATGCCTGATTTTTCATCAATGATGACCTTCGCGCTCTGGTCGGGCTGGATCCGGAGCTGTTCAATATCGGTCAGAACCTGAATCAGGTTGTTCTTTTTTGTTTCGGGCAGAACGAGTTTGACGGTGCCGGAATCCATGGTTGTGGCTGCGACGGTTCCCATATAGGAATTAATGGCGGCCGTAATGCGCGACGCAGTCGTGAAATCGGGATTGCGCAGGGCGATTTTGATGGAATCCTGTTTGGCAAAATCAAATTGTATTTCGCGTTCGATAATCGCGCCGTTGGCAATCCGTCCGCTTGTGGGAACGCCTTTTGTCACGCTTTGCGCATTGCCTTCGGCGCTGTAGCCGGCAATGGCGACCTGTCCCTGGGCAATGGCGTAAACTTCACCGTCCGCCCCCAGAAGAGGCGTCACAAGCAGAACGCCGCCCAGAAGGCTTTTGGCGTCGCCGAGGGCGCTGACGGAAACGTCAAAGCGGGTTCCCTGCCGGGCAAAGGGAGGGAGTTTCCCGGTCACCATCACGGCGGCGATGTTCTTGGATTTGATTTTGCCGTCACGTGTGTTGACACCCAAGCGTTCCAGCATGCCGATCAGGCTTTCTTCGGTGAAGGCCATGGAGGAAATGTTGTCGCCCGTTCCATTCAGGCCGACGACCAGCCCGTATCCGATCAGCGGGTTGTCGCGGATGCCTTCAATGTCGGAAATGTCCTTGATGCGGGAACTTGCTTCGGCCGGCTGCGCAAACGTCAGCGCCGACAGGAAAAGAGCCGTCGCCGCGAGCGCCAGGAATCCGGCGGTTTTTTTTAAATATCGTTTCATGTTTTCCATCTGAAGCCTCTCTGCATCGGACAAGATAAACGTCTCCGCAGAATGACATGCAAGAAGGGTGCCATTTTTTTTGCGCAGATTTTGGGCTTTTTGTCTTTTATGCCGGGGATGGAAGACGTTTTCGGTGGAACGGAAGGCGAGGCGGTAGGCAATTTTTGCCGTCTATGCAAAACCGCACGGAAAGGTTAGAATCAAAAGAAGCAATGACAGGAAACGAGGGAGGGCGCTGTGAGTATGAAAGTCGGATCGGCCGGAGGTTCAAAACCGGTCGGCGGAACGCGGAAGACGTCTTCTTCCGCCTCGGTATCAGGCACGGGTTTTTCTTCCTTTCTGGGAAACGTTGATGAAACGCCCGGAGCGACCGCCGTCGGCGGGACGGCCTCGGTCGGCGGCATTGAAGCGCTTCTGGCGGCGCAGTCCGTCGGCGACGCGACCCAGGATGAAGGCCGCCGGAAAAGAGCGGTGTCACGCGGCAATTCCCTGCTGGATCGCCTGGAGGATTTGCGCGCGGCTCTGCTGTCCGGGACGGTGCCAAAGGCACGTCTGATTGAGCTGGCTCGGATGTTGCGCGAGAAGCGGGAAGAGGGGCTGGACCCCGAACTGGATGAAATCCTGAACGAAATTGAACTCCGTGCCGAAGTCGAACTGGCAAAACTTTCACGGAATGTTTGACTTTTTCAGATGTTTCGGTGTAAAAAGTTAGGGACGATTTTTAAATAACGGGGATTTTTCCATGGGAATAGATTTACCGAAGGGTTACAAACCCTCTGCCGACGAACCTTTTATGAACGACATGCAAAAGGAATATTTTCGCCGCAAACTCGTCGCCTGGCGCGAAGAGTTGCTGAAGGAATCCGAGGAAACGCTCGATAATCTGAAGGAAGGCGGCATGACTGTCCCCGATATTTCCGACCGGGCTTCCGCCGAGGCTGACAAGGCTCTGGAGCTTCGGACGCGGGATCGTATGCGCAAGGTCATCTCCAAAATCGACGCCGCGCTGGGTCGGATTGAGGACGGCTCCTATGGCTACTGTGAAGAAACCGGCGAACCGATCGGGTTGGAACGTCTGATGGCTCGTCCGATTGCGACGCTGACCATCGAGGCGCAGGAACGCCATGAACGGATGGAAAAAACATACAGCGACGATTAATCTTTTCTGGGAAAACCGGAAAACAGGCGGGTCTTTTCGATCCGCCTTTTTTAAAAAAGGAAAAAGGATCTCGGCGTGAACGACTTTATCTTGGCATCAGCCTCTCCCCGCCGCAAAATGCTCCTGGAACAAATCGGCGTTCGGCCGTCACGGGTTGTTCCGGCGGAAATTGACGAAACCCCTCTGAAAAAAGAACTTCCGCTCCGGTATGCCGCGCGTATGGCTCTGGAAAAGGCACGCCGGGTGGCCGATATGAACCCCGGACACTATGTCCTTGCGGCTGATACGGTTGTGGCCTGCGGCCGGTTGATCCTGCCCAAGGCCGAAACAGCGGAACAGGCCGCGGACTGCCTTGAACGGCTGTCGGGGCGCCGGCACCGTGTTTACGGCGGAATCTGCCTGATCCGGCCGGACGGAAGCTTTTCCCTGCGCACGGTAAAGACGGCCGTCCTGTTTCGTCCGCTTTCGGCGGCGGACAGAAACGCCTATCTGGAAAGCGGCGTATGGGATGGGAAGGGGGGCGGTTATGCCGTTCAGGGAAAAGCCGCTCTGTTCGTGCGGGGGATCATCGGATCATATTCAAATGTCGTCGGGCTGGGGCTTTACGAAACCGGCGCACTTCTGGCCGGAAACGGCCTGATATAAGCGGGGAAGAGTGTATGAGATTTCTGCACGGCTTTTCACCGGCGGCTGAAGTGACGGCTCTTTTCCGGGAAGACCGGCCGTTCGGGGTGTGGATACAGCGCGCCGGGGAGCTTCTGCCCGGGACGATCTGCGCCGCGCGAGCCGTCAAAAAAGTCGGGGAAGCCTGGTTTTTGGATATCGGCGCCGGCCGTTCCGCCTTTCTGCCGTCGTCGGAAAACGGTTTTGCGCCGGACGGAACACCGTGCCGGACCCCTTTGAGCGAAGGCGCCCGCCGGATTGTCCAGATCCGACGTTCTTCTTTTGACGGCAAGGAGGCTAAAGCCACAGGACGGATTTCCCTGGCCGGAACGCGAGCCGTATACGTTCCGGGGGGACAGGGAATTTCTTTTTCCCGCCGTTTCGGAGAAGAGGCGCGCCGTCGGTTTTCCGCGGCGCTTTCCGACCGGCCGGGGGGCATCATTGTCCGGACGGCGGCGGAAGACGCGGGAGAGACGGAAACCGTAGCGGAACTGAACGAACTGGAAAAACAGTGGAGGTCTGTGCTGTCCCGGGCGGAAGCCGGCGAAGGGATTCTGTCTGTGCCGCCGTCGTGGGCGGAACAGGCGGCGGAAAAATACCGGACGGAAATTACAGAGGCTTTCTGCGATTCTCCAGAGGCTCGGAACCGCCTGAAGACACTTCTGCCTTTCATTGGCTTTCTGACGGACGGAAGGGTGCTACGCGCCGAAATCGACGCGGCGGTTGATGAAGCGCGGATGTCTTCGGCGCCGTTGCCGTCCGGCGGTTCTTTGATTACTGAAACGACGGCGGCTTGTGTCTGCTTTGACGTCAACGCCGGTTCCGGAAACCGCTCTGACGCGAACCGGGAAGCCTGCGCCGAAATCCTGCGCCAGATCCGGCTGAAGGGGCTGAGCGGACAGATGATTATCGATTTTGCCGGAAAAAAGGAGAAATCCGGCTTGAATCCGTTGTTGCGGCGATTAAAATCTCCGGATATGGCTTTGGACGTCTGGGGAATTTCAAATCTGGGGCTGGTGGAAATGACGTTGGAACGCCGCCGACCGTCGGTGTTTGAATCCTGCGGCGGCGGACGATGGGAAGCGATCGGCCTTGTCCGGGATTTATGGTTTGCCGACGCGTCCGGCTCGCTGACGGCCTATGCCCCGGCGGAAGTGCTGGAAGGTGTGCGGCCGTTTGTGGCACAGATTGAAAAACGTCTGGGATGTGCGGTGGAGCTGCGCCCGGAAAATGACATTCGGATTGAAGGATTAAGAAGATGACGGACGACAACGTATCGGAACTGCCCATACCCGGGTTAAAATGCCCTATTTGCGGGAAAGGTGCGGTACAGCGTTACAAACCGTTTTGTTCAAAACGGTGTGCGGATATTGATCTGAACCGCTGGCTGAGCGGAGTTTACAGTGTCCCGACGGACGAAGCGCCTTCCGAAGAGGCGAGCGTTCTGACATCCCCGGAAAATGATGAAAAAAAGTAAAAAGAGGCTGGACAGGGGGAACTGAATCGGTTATAAATCGTTTCCGTAACGTGCCTGGGTAGCTCAGTTGGTAGAGCAGGGGACTGAAAATCCCCGTGTCGGCGGTTCGATTCCGTCCCCAGGCACCATTAAAAGCCGCACAAACCTGCGGCTTTTTGATTGCTCAAAAACAGCGCCGGAAAGGGCGCTTTTTCCTTTTGAAAGGTAACCCGGCGGTTCGATTTTTAATCTCCGCCGTCGCGAAAAATCAGACACAGTTTCTGCAGATGTCGATCTTTGTGCTTTTACGGTGTTCCCATTTCAGGGAATGCTTCTTCGGGCGCAGAATTCTCAGATATATTTTCGACCGATGGCCTTTTCCCGTTATCCGCAACCCGCAGAGGAAGCGTCCGGCTTAGAACATTTTCAGCTTCGACCGGTTCAGTCTTTTTCCGTTTCCTGAAGATAACGCCGCAACAGGCGTTTTTCCTTCTTGTAATGCTGCTGGAGCCGGCCGGTCGTTATTTTTGAAAGAAGGGAGCTCCGGAAATAACGCAGGCGTGGCCGGACGCCGAAAAAAGCAGCGGCGCGGCCGTAGGCGTCTTCGTCCCGGGCGCGGAGTTCTTCCCGGACGGCCTCATTTTTCAGGTTTTCCGCCGCCCGGAAAATACTGTTGACCAGCTCCTGCTTTTCGCGGAAATACGATCGTCCGAACTGGTGCTCGACAGCTTCAAAAAATTTGATATGCGGAATGCCGTATCGACAGAACCATTCGTCGGAAACGCCGGCGCCGGTCCAGATACCCGTCGCATGGCGGCGGTAAACGGCCATCGTCCGATCAATGAAGCCGATTTTTCCCGTCTCGGCGTGCAACAGGTGGATGAACCAGTCGCCCGGCGCAATCCCATGAGGAATCAGAGAAAGCGGATCCTGATTGAAACGCCAGCGGTAAACGACCGAGTTCGTCTGCATGAAATTGCTTTCCAGAAGGTCTTCCAGTCCCATTCCCTTTTTCGGAAAAAGGAAACCATCCGGCGGAATCCTTGAATCCGGCAGGTCTTTGTCTTCATGCCTTACGACAACAGGGTGGAAGCACAGGGTAAAGTCCGGATGGGAATCCAGAAAATCGATCTGCATCTGAAGCTTGTCCGGATCCGTCCAGTAATCGTCTCCGTCACACAGGGCGACATACGGCGTCTGTGCCGCGCGGTAAACACTCATGGAATTGTCAAACGCGCCGATATTCTGCGGGTGAAATATCGGCTTGATGACGTCGGGGTGCTGTTCGGCGTACCGGCGGATGATTTCCGTTGTCCCGTCCGTCGAGGCGTCATCGCCGACAATGACCTGGAACGGAAAATCTGTTTTCTGCATCAGAAAGCCGTCCAGCGCCTGAGCAATATAGGGTGCGTGATTGTAGGCGACCACACAGACCGAGAGTTTTTTTTCCGTCATATCAGCTCCCGCACCAGCAGATAGAGCGAAAGAGCCAGTGCGATAATCGAGAAAACATAGGCGGCAGAAGCTCTTCTTCGCACTTTCCGTATCTTTTTGCGCACAGCCTGGGAAATGGTCTGCGATATCGAAATGTACGCGGCGGAGTGATCCGGAGCAGGTTGTACAAGGGAGGGAGATGTGTACAAGTTTTCCAGAGCAAGCTCATAATATTTCGGGTATTCGTTTTCGTATT